>Ga0208589_1001158_pt1 | contig 11235 bp, 7 predicted proteins | sample NGESurshal092012_2_FD_184486 | JGI IMG/M metagenome (GOLD analysis project Ga0208589, IMG submission 184486) | Arctic peat soil microbial communities from Barrow, Alaska - NGEE Surface sample F53-2 shallow-092012 (SPAdes) | ecosystem: Environmental > Terrestrial > Soil > Wetlands > Peat ... | reverse complement strand
GCGTATTTGGATTCAATACGCTTCGTCGTCGCGTCTCGCTCGCGGCCAAAATCCACTTCGCCTGGCCGCGCGGGACTTTTGCCACAGGCTGCTATGAAAAAACGACTGATTCGCATCGCCATCGCAAGCGGGGTGGGGCTGGTATTGTTAATTCTCGCCCTGGTCGTGGTCCTTTCACGCAAGGGGCCGGGGTCGGTTCAGGATTGGATCGGGGCGCAACTGCAAACCATCGCCGATCGCTATCTCAATCCCAAACTCACGTTCACCAACCTCTCGTATCAGTATCCGCTGGCGGTTTCACTGAAGAATCTGCATCTCACCGCCGATGATCCGGCGCATCCAGGGCGTACCATCGACATCATCGCCTGCGATAGCGCCGCCATTTCGCTGGCGGAAATCCCCGTGCCGGGCAGACCGATTGTCATTCAAAAAATCGTGCTGGATCATCCTCTGATCACGGCGGAGGCGGTTCAGCCGCGGTCAAAACAATTTGTCGGATTTTCGGATTTGCTTCACGGCGAGAAGAGCGGGAAGCAGCCCGCGGATTCCGCGGCGCCGCAGAAGCTAAGCGACGTGTTTCAGATGCGGCTGGTGCAGATCAAGGACGGGCGGATTGTCTATGATCCGCGCATCGCCGGCACCACGCCGATGTCGCTGGACCAGATCAATACCACATTGAATATCGAGCCGGCCGACGCCGGTTGGTACAAGCTGGACACCGTCATCGCGCGCCAGCCGTTGTTCGAGTTGAAGCTGGCCGGGCAGGTGAATCTCGATACTTTCAATGCGCGGGATTTTGATTTGAATCTGACGGCCGATCTGGGGCGGGAAAAACTCGATTACCTGCCGCCGGAATTGCAGCAGATTCTGAAAACCTACGACGCCCACGGAAAGCTCGGTGTGGAGGTCAGCGGTTCGCTGCCGTTGATGGACCCGCTGAAAGGCGATGTGAAGGCGAGTATAAAACTCGACGGGGCGAATGTAACCGCGGCGGGAATGCGGGTGCCGATCGACCATCTCGATCTTGAAGCGGCGCTCGGCAACGGCCAGGCAGCGGTGAATTCGCTGAAGATTACGGCGCTCGATGGCTCGCTTCTGGCGTCAGGCTCTGTGGCGCTGAACGACCCCCTCGACGCAGCCCTGCAAGTGAAAGTAACGGGAATGATATTGCAGCAGTTGCTGGCTGATCCGAATCTGGCCGCAGCGGCGCCGGCAAGACTCGATCTCGACATGAGCGTGGCAGCGCCGCTGATGGCCCTGACGGGAGGCTCGCCAGTGAAGGCGGGGACGCCGGTGGCGCAAATCAGCGTGAAGGATTTCAAGCTGTCGGCGGATGATCCGGCCAATGCCGGGCAGCGGCTGAGCATTCTGGCATGTAACAGTTTTGAAGTGGCCGTGACCGAGCCGCTGGTGGCAGGCAAGCCGCTGGTGATCGACCGGATTGTGCTGGATCAACTCCAGATTCAGGCGATTGCAGCCGAGCCGGGCCGATGGGTGGGATTGCCGTCATTCGGGTTTCCGGCGCCGGCGGCGGGGAATTCAACGGCGAGTTCGAGTGGCTTGCCCAGGCCGAAACTGAGTGATTCGCTTCGCGTGAAATCGTTCGAATTGAACGGCGCGAAGTTTGTCTATGACCCGCGCATCGACGGGACGCAGCGGATGCAACTGGATGATGTGACCGCTGCCTTGAAAGAGGATGCAGCCGATCCCGGGGTTTACCGAATCAATCTGAAAGTTGCGCGCGGGGCGGCGTTTTCGCTCGGCGTGGACGGATTGATTAATGTTGACGAGCCGGCGGTGAATGATTTGTCGATGCACGCCCAGGCCGATTTGACCGCGACGCCGGTGGATTTCCTGCCGCCGCAATTACAACGGATGGTGAAGGATTTGAAGGTGGCAGGAAAACTGGAGACCAGCGCTCATGCGACGGTTGTGTTCGCCGATCCGAGCAAGGCGGCGGGGCAATTTGATTTGAGCGTGCGGGATTTGAAGCTGGGTGATCCGCCGCTGCCGGTGGACGCGTTTTCAATCTCCGCGAGTTTACAGAACGGAATCGTCACGCATAAGGGAAAAATATCAGCCTTGGCGAGCGATTTTGAACTGTCAGGCACCACAGTTCTGAACCCGCGGCTCGACTCCGACCTGACTTTGACCTTGAAGGATATCGAGCTGGAGAAGATCGCGGGCCTGCTCAATCCCGGCAAGCCGGCGCTGAAGTCTTCGACGAAACTCAGCGGAGAGGTTGAAGTTCGCGCTCCGGTTATGGTGTATCTGGGAATGACGCCGGCGTCGGCGAGTGAAACCGTGCCGGTGATCATGGCGCGCAGAATCTCCCTGACGACAAACGATCCACGAGCACAGGGCAGGCCGCTGGAGTTTGCCGCCCTTGATGATCTGGCTTTGAAAATCTCGTCGTTGCCCGCGACGGGGAGGCCGATTGGAATTGATTCGGTGGTGGTGACGCATCCTGCGCTTCGCGCGGTGGCGGTGACGCCAAATTCCAATTCGTTTGCCGGATTCGTGGATATTGAAAAGATCGCGGACGATTTTAGCGCCGTACCGGCAACTTCCGCGACGGCGACTCGGCCAACGGCCATTGCGATTGATTTGAAGAGCGCGGCGGTCAGCGAAGCCTCGCTTTATTACGATTCGCGTGAAAACGGCGGCCTGCCGCTTTCCGTGGATCATATTGCCGCCAAGGTCGATCGCGTTGCGGCGGCGCGAAATGCGTATCAATTTGAACTGCATGTTCCCAATCAGCCGGATTTTCAGGTGAATGCGACGGGAAGGATCAATCTGGGGACAATGGTGGTGAACGCGCTTAATGCCGACGTCTCGGCGGATTTGGGCAGGACGTTGTCATATGATTTACCACCGGCCGCCTCTTTATTGCGTGCCTATCATCCGACCGGGATGGTTGCTGTGAAAGTGGCCGGCAGGGTGCCGCTCGCGGATGTGGCGGCGGCTGACCTGAACACCGAGGTGCGGCTTGAGAACATCGTCCTGACCGTCGGCGATTATCGGATTCCCATTGACCACGGTCGCCTGCCGATTCGGCTGGTAAATCGACAGTTAACTCTTTCAGATCCGGCTCCCCTTGGCGGGCCAACAATTCAGACGCTGGGCGGGGCGATCAACGCCACCGGCGTCGTGAAGCTGGATTCGCAACTTGATTCGACATTGAACGTCAGCGCCAACGGGCTGCTGATTGAATCGCTGATGGCCAGCCAGATTTCGCTGCCCAAGCGGAACATGGTCGGCGTGGTGCAGGCGAATGTGAATCTGACCAACGCGCCGCTTCGCCTCATTTCAGCAAAGGCATTTCCCGACCCGGCTACCTTCATAGCGGCGGCGCCGCCGCTGCCGGATCACTGGGGCACGGCGAATGTTTCGGTTTCTCACGCGCGACTGGCGGGGTTCGAGTTGATTCAGGACATCGACAATTTCACCACATCGTCAGTTTCGGGACTCTTCAACAACGGCGCGAACAATCCGCCGCCGGCGATCATCCCCAAGGAAAGCGCGAATCTTGTCTTTTCCCTCGGCGGTGACCGCGCTACGTTCTCAACGATTCATTATGAAGGCGAAGTGGTGGCTGCCGACGGAACCGGAACCATCACGCTGCAGCAGGATGTCGATTTGACTCTTACCGGCGGGCCGATCGCCAAGCTCGGCGGCCTGGGCGCGGTCGGGAACTGGCTGAAAAATGCGAGCGAATCACTGCTTTATTATCACATCACCGGCACATTCCAAAAATTGCATTACGAAGTAAAAACAGGCAACGGCCAGCCGTTTGTGCAGGGGGCCAAGAGCGTCGGCGCCAAGGTCGAGAAAGGGATCAACAACGGCCTGGATACGGCCGGGTCGCTGTTGAACGATCTGTTCAATCGGGGCAATCAGGACCAGGCGCCGAATAAGTGAGCGATCTCCCATTCACTTCATCAGGCTCGCCAGCTTATCCTTGACCGCTTCCCCCCAGATTTCATAGCCCTTGGCCTGGGGATGAAGATTGTCGCCTCTGAATGAGTCGGGCAGAAATACGCCTTTGTCGTCGAGGAATTTTGAGCCGATGTCCATGTAATACACATGCTGCTGGTCATCGAGCTTTGAGATGATTTTGTTGGTCTCGGCGATTTTTTCGCGGATGGGATCGGCCGGCAGGCTGCGGGGGAAGATCGCCAGCAGCAGAATCTTCGCGTTGGGGAAGTCGTGGCGCAATTCCAAAACCACGGCGCCGACGCCCTCGGCAATCTCCGGCGCGGTGTTCACGCCCATGTTATTCGTGCCGATCATCAGCATGACCGCCTTGGGCGAAAAGCTCTGGCCTTCGCCGTTCTTCAGGCCCCACAGATTTCCCTGCGTGGTGTCGCCGGCGATGGCAAAATTCGCGGTCTTCATGCCGCCGAAATACTTGTCGAACACCTGCTTGTTGGCCTCGCCCTGCACCCACCAGTCGGTGATGGAATCGCCTTCCAGCAGGAAGTCGATGTCTCCCTTTTGGGCGGTCTGTACAAACCCCACATGCCGTGCGCCCATCCGCTGTTGCGTCTGCGTATAAGTGGCCGCGATATTCAGCCGCGGCGGCTGGACCAACATCAGCGATTCATATTTCTCCAGCAGCGGCTTGGTCGGAGACATGTCAGTATCGACAAACTTTTTGATCGCGTCATTGATCTGCCCCAATTCCGCGGCGGTCGGCCGCGGAATTGCCACTTCCGGCGGCGCCGGCGCCGGCGGGCCGATGATAACGGGAGCCGGACCGCGCCCGCGGGCCGGCACAGCCTGAGCCGGCGCGTTTTGCGCCAAGGCCGTGCATGCACAACCAAAACCGATGATTGCGGAGGCGACGATGACTCGAATCGAACGATTCATTGAGGTGTCCTTTCCCATCTCCGCTGCGTCCGTCAGTTCCGTAATTCGTGGGCGACAGCGTCCAGCGCAGAGTCGATGGTCTTTAGAATAACTATGGTGTATCCAAGGACGTGCTGGATATCAAATAGGCAAGCCATATGGGCCGAGAAATCGCATGTTCCCCTCTACTCCCTCCCCTGGTACTCCGGAAGAGGGCTGGGGTGGGGGCATGTTCGCGCCGATCGACTGACCAACCCGCACCCTAACCCTCCCTCGGAGTACCAGGGGAGGGGATATGGGGGGAAGACTGCCGCAAATTATGGGGCACCCAGCAATATTCCGTTTTCTTTTTTTTGTCGTTCCCGCTTGAACGCCGTCATCACCCTCCGCCCGCCGCCAGCGCCGCCTTCACCAGACTCCGCGCCTCCTCAAAAATCTTCTCCAAATGCGACTCGCTCTTGAGGCTCTCCGCGTAAATCTTAAACGCCGCCTCCGTGCCGGATGGTCGGGCGGCGAACCAGCCGTTGGCCGTGGTTACTTTCAGCCCCCCGATGCTCGCGCCGTTGCCGGGGGCGCTGGTGAGGACCGCGGTGATGGCTTCGCCGGCGATCTCTTTGTGATGAACCGCTGAAGGATTCAGCTTGCCCAGCACCTTCTTTTCGGCCAGAGTCGCCGATTGATCTTCACGCCGATAGTACGAGCGGCCGAATTGCTGTTCGATTTCGGCGTAATGCTGGCCGGGGTCTTTGCCGGTGCGGGCGGTGATTTCGCACGCGAGCAGATCCATCACCGGGCCGTCCTTGTCGGTCGTCCAGACCGAGCCGTCCTGGCGGAGGAAGGTTGCTCCGGCGGATTCCTCGCCGACAAAGCCGAGCGAACCGTCGAACAACCCGCCGACAAACCATTTGAATCCCACCGGCACCTCGTACACTTTCCGATTCACCGAAGCCGCCACGCGGTCAATGATGCTGCTGCTGACCAGCGTCTTGCCGATCATCGCGGCGGTTGACCAGTGCGGACGGTTGTTGAATAGATATCGCGCTGCCACCGCGAGATTGTGATTCGGCGGCAGCAATCCCACCGATGGAGCGACGATGCCGTGCCGGTCGGCGTCGGTGTCGTTGCCGAACGCGATGTTGTATTTGTCCTTCAGCGCCACCAGCCCCGCCATCGCGTAAGGGCTGGAGCAATCCATGCGTATTTTGCCGTCATGATCGACGCGCATCATGCGAAATGTGAAATCGACCAGCGGATTCACAACCGTCAGATCAAGCTGGTAGCGCTCGCGAATCAGATGCCAGATATGCACACTCGCCCCGCCGAGCGGATCGGCCCCGATGCGCAGGCCCGAAGAGCGAATCATGTCCATATCGACAACTCTGGCGAGGTCTTCGACGTATGGCCCCAAAAGATTCTGGCGATGTGTGGTGCCGGCGGCCAGTGCCCGTTCGTGCGTGACACGCTTCACTCCCCTGTTTTTCTCGCGCAGCAAAGCATTAGCCCGATCCTGCACCCACTGCGTGACATCCACATCGGCAGGCCCGCCGCTTGGCGGGTTGTATTTGAAGCCCCCATCGCGCGGCGGATTGTGCGACGGTGTCACCGCGATGCCGTCGGCAAGCCCGGTCTTGCGGCCGCGGTTGTATGAAAGGATCGCATGGGACAACACCGGCACCGGCGTGAATTCCTCATTGGAAGCGATGATCGTCTCGACGCCATTGGCGGCAAACACCTCCAGCGCCGTGTCGTGAGCCGGCCCGTCGATGGCGTGCGTATCCTTGGCCAGAAACAGCGGCCCGTTAATATTCTTTGAAGCGCGGTATTCACAAATCGCCTGCGAAATGGCCAGGATATGCGATTCAGTGAATGAGCCGTCTTCCGGCGTGCCGCGATGACCGCTGGTGCCAAATGAGACCGCCTGCCGGGGGTCCGCCGGATCGGGTTGGCGATCAAAATAATCGCGGGTCAGACGATCGACATCTATCAGCAATTCAGCGGGCGGCGCTTTGCCGGCCAGGGGGGAAATGGGCATTGGCGTTCCTTTGTATATTGATACTGCGGCGCCAATTTAGCCGGAAGGGCAAATCGTGTCATGGGGAGGCGTGCGGGGCCGGCCTGGTGAGGCCTATGCCAGCCCTCACTCTTTCGAGTGCGATACTTCAATGCCTGATGTGATCACGTCGCCGCCGCCACCGGCTTCTCCGCCTTTGCATCGGGCTTCTTGCCGTAGGTTCTGGCTCGCGGCGCTATCAGGCTTGTGTCCACGGGTTCGTAACTGATTTGCGGGCTTTGGGTCTTTGCATCGTACCGGCCGATGGTCGCCTTCAGAAAATTCGCGTCGTCGCGCTCAGGATATTCCGGCTTGTAATGCGCCCCGCGCGATTCATTCCGCAACAGCGCGCCGGTTAGCACGGCCTCGGCCAGCACGATCATATCTCGCGTCGCTCGCGCAAAGGAGAGATTCTGGTTCGTCCACATTCCCGTGTCCGACAACTTCACCTTCCGATAGCGCTCCTTCCATTCCTGGTACTTGTCGAGCGTCAGCTTCAGCTTGTCGTTGTACCGGACGATCGTGCAGTGATCGGCCAACCATTTCCCCATCTCCTGCCAGAGCAAATAGGGGTTCTCAGCCCCCTGATTACCGATCAGCCACTGCACACGATCGTTTTCCTGTATCATCGCCGCGTCGTAAACCGACTGGCGTTCCGTCGGCCGACCACGGTCTCTGTCGGCCCATCATTCAATCTTCTTTCGACGAACTGAAAATGCGAAGTAGTTTCTTCACCGGATCATAATACCGGTCCACCACTCGTTCCTTCAGAGGAATAATGGCATTGTCCGTGATTTGGATGTGCTCGGGGCACACCTTTGTGCAGCACTTGGTGATATTACAGTAGCCGACACCCTGCGTCTTCTTCAATTCCGGCAGCCGGTCTTCCGTATCCAGCGGATGCATTTCCAATGCCGCGGTATAAACCAGGAAACGCGGGCCGATGAATTCATCATGCTTTTGATGGTCGCGCAGCACATGACAGACGTCCTGGCATAGGAAGCATTCGATGCACTTGCGAAACTCCTGGACGCGATCGATGTCTTCCTGCGCCATTCGCCAGGTGCCATCAGGAGCGTCAGGTTTTCGCGGCTTGAACTTTTTGATTCCCTTCTTGACGCGGAAGTTCCACGACACATCCGTAACCAGGTCGCGCAGCAGCGGGAAAGCGCGCATCGGCTCGATCGTGACCGGCTTGTTCAGGTCCAGTTCACTGAGCCGCGTCATGCACATCAGCCGGGGTTTGCCGTTGACCTCGGCCGAGCACGAGCCGCACTTGCCGGCTTTGCAGTTCCAGCGGCAGGCCATGTCATTGGCTTGCATCGCCTGAATCTGATGGACGGCATCGAGCACGACCATCCCTTCGGAGACTTCCGCCGTGTATTCGACCAATTTCCCGGTGCTCGCATCACCGCGCCAAATGCTGAAGGTGGCCCTGGCCATTATTTCATCTCCTCAATAATCGCCTCAAGCTCCGCCGGTATTTCCTTGACCGGTTCGCGGCGGATGCGCATCTGGCCATCAGGCCCGCGAAATGTCACTACATTAAACTTCCCGCATTCCGGATCCTTCTCTGTGAAGTCTTCGCGGAAATGACCGCCGCGCGATTCTTTCCGCTCCAGGGCCGAGCGGGTGATTGCCTCGGATACGATCAGCAGATTCTTAAGATCAAGCGCCGTGTGCCAGCCCGGATTATAATCGCGGTTGCCCGCGGCGCTCGGCACCCGGGCCCGGAGTTTTTGCAGGCCTTCCAGGGCCGCGGCCATATCTGCTTCATTTCGAACAATGCCGACCTTGTCCTGCATCAATTGCTGCAAGTCCTGCTGGACTTGAAATGGACCATGCCCTCCCGCGCCATCAGTCCGATCAAACGGGGCCAAGGCTTCGGCGGCGATCTGCTCGATTTGCGCCGCGTCGATTCGGCCTGCGGAGTTTTCCTTCGCATACTTGGCGGCGTATTCACCCGCGCGCTTGCCGAAGACCAGGAGGTCCGAGAGTGAGTTTCCACCCAACCGATTGGCTCCGTTGATCCCGGCCGCGCATTCACCGGCGGCAAACAACCCCGTCACGCTCGACATCTGACTGTCGCTGTCCACGCGCACACCGCCCATGATGTAGTGAGTCGTCGGACCCACTTCCATCGGAACCGCGGTGATGTCGATGTCTGCCAATTGCTTGAACTGATGGTACATGCTCGGCAGTTTCTTGCGGATGTGCTCGGCCGAATTGGATATCTTTTCTCTGATCCATGATATGTCAAGAAAAACCCCCCCATGCGGGCTGCCGCGGCCGGCCTTCACCTCGCGCATGATGCAACGCGCCACATGATCGCGCGTCAGAAGCTCCGGCGGCCTCCGCGCCGATTTGTCGCCCTGCGTGTAGCGCCATCCTTCCTCTTCGTTGTCCGCCGTCTGATTGCGGTAATTCGCCGGGATATCGTCGAACATGAAGCGGCGGCCTTCTTTGTTGCGCAAAACGCCGCCTTCGCCGCGCACACCTTCCGTCACCAGAATTCCGCGTACGCTCGGCGGCCAAACCATTCCCGTCGGATGGAACTGGATGAATTCCATGTCCACCAGCTCAGCCCCGGCGTGATACGCCAGCGAGTGCCCGTCGCCGGTGCCTTCCCAACTGTTGCTGTTGATCTTATAGGCGCGTCCGATGCCGCCGGTGGCAAGGACTACGGCCTTGGCGTGGAAAATCTTGAATCGGCCGTGTTCGCGTTCATATCCCATCACGCCAACGACGCGATCTCCGTCCTTGAGGAGCGACACCACGGTGAATTCCATATGAACTTCAATGCCCTGGTGAATGCCATGATCTTGCAAGGTCCGGATCATCTCCAGGCCCGTGCGGTCGCCAACATGGGCCAGACGTGGATAGCGGTGGCCGCCGAAGTTTCGCTGAAGGATTCGGCCATCCTTGGTCCGGTCAAACACCGCCCCCCAGGCTTCCAATTCGCGTACGCGATCCGGCGCTTCTTTCGCGTGAAGTTCAGCCATGCGCCAGTTATTGATATATTGTCCCCCTCGCATCGTGTCGGAAAAATGAACTTTCCAGTTGTCACGCGCATCCACATTGCCCAACGCCGCTGCAATGCCCCCTTCGGCCATCACTGTGTGGGCCTTTCCCAGGAGTGATTTGCAGATCAATCCAACCGATACCCCCGAGGCGGATGCCTCAATCGCGGCACGGAGCCCCGCCCCGCCGGCTCCGATGACCAGCACGTCGAAAACATGAACGGGATAATCCGCCATTAAAAGATTCTCCAATCGGTCCAATGGCCCGAAGCGCACATTCGAATATAGAGATCACTGAATGCGACCATAATCAGGCTGCACCACGCCCAGACCATGTGCCATCGATTGAAGCAGCTCACGCAGTTGTACGCCTTGTGGCATGCCTTTGATTTGGAAAGTGAGTCCTTCCCACCACCGATGAGGTGTCGAAGGGAATGGCATCCGAATGTATAGCTGCTCAAAAGACAAAGGTTAACTGCCAGAATCAGCGTCCCCAGCCCGATGCCGAATTTGGTTTTGCCGGTGGCTGCGTCGAGCCACCACAACGCATGCCACACATCCAGCGCCAGTAACACAAGAAAAGCCAGCGCCAGATAAAGGAAGTACCGGTGGATGTTCTGCAATATGAGTGGCAGCGAATTCTCGCCCCAATACGACTTGCGCGGTTCGCCCACCGCACAGGAAATTGGATCGGCCCAAAACGCCTTGTAATAGGCCCCGCGGTAATAGTAGCACGTCATCCGAAAGCCGCCCGGCGCCCACAAGATCAGCAATGCCGGCGAAAACGGCAGCCAGGCGGGCCAAAAACCCGGCTTGGCTCCAAACCAACTGTGCCCGGAATCTCCAAATAGCTCCGGCGAATAAAACGGCGACAGATATGGCCCAAAGTGATAATTGATGCCCTGAAACGCCGACCAGGTCGAATAGACGACGAACCCGCCCAAACCCAAAAAAACGACCAGCGGCGTCAGCCACCACAACCCCGTCCGGCTCGTCTGTCCGAACGACCTTCGCGGCAGCACGTTCAATGGGTACTTTTCATTTCCGGAAGGTTCTGGAACCGACGGTGCTAAACGAGACATGCTAACTCCGCAAACCTTATGAAAAATCAGGTTTGTAAAACTGACTGACTTCGCTGCCGCGCAGCACAAATCCGCTCGGAGCATACAGATAACGAGCGAGACGATCAATAGTGATCAAAACGGCACGCGCACACGGGCGTGCCCATAATTTGTGGCATCACGCCGCGGCGGCCCAATACGCTTTGGCCTGGCCGCTTTCATACAAGCCAATCAGGTTCATTATGGCTCCGGC
>Ga0208589_1001157_pt1 | contig 11239 bp, 10 predicted proteins | sample NGESurshal092012_2_FD_184486 | JGI IMG/M metagenome (GOLD analysis project Ga0208589, IMG submission 184486) | Arctic peat soil microbial communities from Barrow, Alaska - NGEE Surface sample F53-2 shallow-092012 (SPAdes) | ecosystem: Environmental > Terrestrial > Soil > Wetlands > Peat ... | reverse complement strand
GCCGGATTCAGCCAATTGGGATAGGGAAGGTAGGTTGCGGCCTCGAGCACGTCCACTCCTCTTTCATAGGAGAGGGCGACGCTGACCTCAAGATGTAAGAAGTGTCGCAAGTGAGGATTACGAAATAGTTAGCACCGTGTTTCAGGCGTGTGAATTGGTACTTTTGTACGACCCCCGGGGATCAGGAAAGCGAGCGCTCGACGACTTGGGCGATGTCCATCACCGAGACGTCGTCGCCCCGGCCGCTCGCCTTCACGGCGTCGTCCAGCATGATCATGCAGAAGGGACAGGCCGTCGAGATGATGTCGGCCCCGGTGCCCAGGGCCTCCTCGGTGCGCTCCATGTTGACGCGTTTGCCGATGTTCTCTTCCATCCACATGCGTGCGCCGCCCGCCCCGCAGCAAAAGCCCTTCTCTCGACAACGCCCCATCTCCACCTTCGTGACCCCGGGGATGGCGTCGAGCACGTCGCGCGGTTCGTCAAAGACGCGGTTGTGGCGCCCGAGATAGCAGGGGTCGTGGTAGGTGACGGTGCCGGTGTAGGCGACGCCGGGCACGAGTCGACCGGCCGCCATGAGGTGACTGAGGAGTTCGGCGTGGTGGATCACTTCGTAGTCGCCCCCGAGGGCCGGGTACTCGTTCTTCATGGTGTTGAAGCAGTGCGGACAGCTCGCGACGATCTTCTTCGCGTGCGCCTCGTCGAGCGTCGCGATGTTGGCCTTCGCCATCTCCTGGAAGAGGTACTCGTTGCCCATGCGTCGCGCTGGGTCCCCGGTGCAGGACTCGCGCGGCCCGAGAATCCCGAAGCTGACGCCGGCGCGGTGCAGCATGCGCGCGGTCGAGACGATCTGCTTGCGCCCGCGCTCGTCGAGCGAGCCGGCGCACCCCACCCAGTAGAGGTACTCGAGGTCGTCGGGTATGACGTCGTCAAAGACCGGCACCTCGAAGTCGAGCGCGGCCAACCACTCGGTGCGCTTGCTCGAACCGAGTCCCCACGGGTCGCCTTGGTTCTCCAAGTTGCGCAACAAAAGTCCGGCTTCGGTCGGAAAGCGCGACTCCATCAGTACCTCGAAGCGGCGCATGTCGATGATGGCGTCGACGTGCTCGATATCGACGGGGCACTCCTGCACGCAGGCACCACACGTCGTGCACGACCACAGGACGTCGGGGTCGATGGTGGTCGGCACGAGTGTCGCGACGTCGCCGTCACGTTCGCCCGACAGCAAGCGGTCCGCCGAGGCGAACATATTGTCGCGAAGACCCATGATGAGGAGTTTTGGACTGAGCGGCTTGCCCGTGGTCCAGGCCGGACAGACGCTCTGGCAACGACCACACTCGGTGCAGGTCGCGAGGTCCAACATCTGCTTCCACGTGAAGTCCTCGACGTGACCAACACCGAAGACCGTGTCTTCGGTGACTTGCTCCATATCCATGTTCGGGGTTTTGTCGAGACCACCGAGCGCGCGGGGCCGACGTGAGACGCCCACGTTGATCGGCGCCAAGAAGATATGAAGGTGCTTTGAGTAGGAGACGAAGACGAGAAAGCCCGCGATCACCGCGACGTTCAAGAGAAGGAAGACCGCCTCCAGCACGCTGTTTACTCCATAGCCGAGTGGCGCGAGCCAACTCGCCACGATCTTCGACGCGAAGGCCCAGGATGAGGCGAATTGGGCGTTGAACGTCCTCAACTGCGACGGCGGCATGTAGGGGTGATGCAGTAGAGGGTGGGTGAAGGGGAAGTATCCGGTGTTGATCTGCGCCGCACGATAGATAAGCAGCGTCACGATCACGGCCGCGATCATCGCGAGGACCAGCCATGCCGCGGTGTTATGACTACCGAAGAAACGACTCGCGCGCTGCTTCTTCGCCGGAGCGTTCTTCAGTCGGATGATCGCGAAGACGACGAGCGACACCAGCACGGCAGTGGCGAAGAAGTCTTCGACGAAGGCCAACCAGTTGCTCTGTCCGATCCACGGGATGTGGAAGCCCCGATCGAAGAGTGACCCGTACGCCTCGAGGATGGTCGTGAGTAGGACGGTGAAGCCCCACATGGTGAAGAAGTGCGCGAGTCCCGGCACCGTCCAACGAAGGAGTTTTCGCTGTCCGGCGACTTCGGTGACCTCGGCGTCAGCGACTTTGCGAAAACCCTGCCAGCGCCGCGGCGCCGGTTGACCACTTCGGATGAGTCGTGACAACCAATAGAAACGTTGTCCGGCGACGCCAAAGCCCACGATCGTGATGACGAGCCCGATGATGACGCGCGCTAACACCGTGCACCTCCGGTCGAAAGGATCCTCACGACTCCTTCTTGAAGTTCTCCGAGTAACGACTCGGGGTGGGTCCACGTTGCCCGCGGTACTTCGAACCGAGACCCGACGATCCGTAGGGGCGATCGGCTGACGTCGTCATCTCGAAGAAGCTGATCTGACCTATCTTCATGCCGGGATAGAGCGTGATCGGAAGGTTCGCGACGTTGGAGAGCTCGAGCGTGATGTGACCGTCCCACCCAGCGTCGATGAAGCCGGCCGTCGAGTGGATCACGAGGCCCAGTCGTCCAAGTGAGCTCTTGCCATCGAGTCGCCCGACGATGTCGTCGGGAATCGCGATGCGCTCGGTCGTCGAACCCAACATGAACTCACCGGGGTGCAAGATCATGGGCGTCTCGATACCGACGTCGATGAGTTCGGTCAAGTCCTCTTGGGCTTCACGAACGTCGATGACGCGCTGGGAGTGGTTGCGAAAGACCCGAAAGTACTGGTCGACGTGGACGTCGACGGACGAAGGTTGAATACAGTCGTCGCCGAGAGGATCGATGATCAATCGGCCTATCGCGAGCGCCTCTTTTATGGACCGATCAGAGAGCACCATTAAGAGGTCACGATACTCGTTTCGACCTATTCATTTGGGCGTAACTGCGGTGCCGAACTACCTAGGACAGCACTCGACGTCGGAAGTTTCGAAGCCCGAGTGCCAAGAAGGCCGTGCAGAAGCCGAGCATGACGGGGTAGACGACGTAGAGGTGCATGTGCGGCGCGTTGGTGAAGGCCGCGCGCATCCCTTCGTTGACGTAGACCAGCGGGTTGATCAAGACGAGTGTCTGGAGCCAGTGAAATCCGCCGATCTTCACGGGCGCGAGGTGAGTCCAGGGATAGTACGTGCCACCGAGAAAGGTGATCGGCAAGATGATGAAGCCGAACATCAGGCCGATGTTGCGCGGCTCGAACGAGGTGCCGAGGATGAGCCCGAGTCCGGCCATGGTCACGCTCGCCAAGGGCACGAGGGTGAGGATCACGAGCCAGTGGAGGGAGATGGTTGCGCTCACGCCGGCGGCGTGGACCACCGTCGCGATGGGAAAGACGATGGCCGCAGAGATGAGACCTTGCACCGCGCCCGACAGTACTTTCGCGACGGCGACGAGCCAAATGGGGCACGGCGCCTGCACGCGGTCCTCGATCTCACGGGTGAAGCCGAACTCCTGGGCCATGGTGAGTGCAATCGACTGCACTCCTTGGAACATCAGCGAGATTCCGACGACCCCGGGAACGAGAATCGTCGCGAAGGCCGACGCGCCTGCACCGCCACCGCCGCCAACCGCTTGACCGATCTTTGGAAAGACGAAGAGGAAGACGAAGCACAAGAGAAAGGGTTGAACCAAGGTCCGCAAGACGAACTCCCGGAACGTCTTTCGCAGCACCACCATGTCGCGCAAGATCAGTGCCCCGAGTGCGCGGCGACTCGCTTCGAATACCGAACGTGTCGGGGCGGTCTCGATGGTCGTGATCGTCATACCTCGCGCAACTCCTTGCCCGTCAAGTTAATGAAGACGGTCTCGAGACTTGGCTCGGCGACGGCGAGATCGAGGATCTCCACGTTCGCCGCGTCCGCAGCATTCACGACGCGCGGCACGAGACGGTCGCCGCCCTGCACGTGCAACGACACCACGTTCTCCACGACGCGCGTGGCAACGACGCCGTCGAGTTCTTCCTTGAGCACGCCGGCGAGGCGTTCACCGTCCTTCGCTACCTTCACGGTCACGATGGTGTCGACGCCCGTGCTCTTCTTCAAGTTGGCGGGGGTGTCTAGCGCGAGGATCTTTCCGTGATCCATGATCGCTACTCGATCGCAGAGCTGGTCCGCCTCTTCCATGTAGTGCGTTGTTAGTACGACGGTCTGGCCCGTGTGGTTGAGCTCTTGCAACATGTGCCACAGCGCCAGACGACTCTGGGGATCGAGGCCGGCGGTCGGTTCATCCAAGAACAGGACGGCCGGCGAGTGGAAGATCGCGCGCGCCACCATGAGACGCTGGGCCATGCCGCCTGAGAGCGCGTAGATCGACGCCTTGGCCCACTTCGAGAGTGAGAAGCGTTCCAGTAGTTCATCGGATCGACGCCGGGACTCCTTTGCGTTAATGCCAAAGAGTCGACCGTGAAAGTAGAGGTTCTCCCACACCGTGAGTTGACGGTCAAGCGTGTTCTGTTGCGAAACGATGCCCGAGACCTGCTTCACCAGAGCAGGATGCCTGCGCACGTCGATTCCGGCGACGAAGGCGTTGCCGGACGTGGGAACCACTCGAGTGGTGAGGATGCCAGCCGTCGTGGTCTTGCCTGCACCGTTAGGTCCGAGGAGGCCGAAGATCTCGCCCTGATGGACTCCAAGGTTCAGTCGATCAACCGCTGGCACGTCCATTCCCGTGTACGACTTCGTGAGGTCAACGGTTCGAATGACTTCACTGGTGTCGATGGTCATGGATCGTTTCGTCGCTTCGTTATCGTCGTTCGCTCGAGTGAGTACCTGAAGTCACTTCGTCGTCCAGTCCACCACATCACGCGCAGCGTCTCGAAAAGAGAGGCGACTAATAATCATGGAGGGTTTCAAAGGCCCGTTATATACAGTGGACACCTATGGGCCGAGGTTCCTGTTCAACATGAAGCACACGTTAAAGCGCCAGTGGACGCTCGGGATCATCTCAACTGTGATCACCGTGGCCGCCTTGGCTGTCGGAAAAGGCTTTGGTCAGGTGACTCATTCGTCGATCCACGCGAAGGTCATCGCGTGGAGTGCCGCTGTGGTCGTCTTGATCGCGGGCGGCTTCGCCATCAAACACCTCGCCACTGCCCTCGGTCGACTGACCGCACGAAATTCCAACATTGGCGCTGGCGCCACCATTCGCCTCGTCGCGACGGGTGTCGGTTACCTTATTCTCCTGTTCGCTCTCCTCGGCGTGCTGGGCGTGTCTCTGCAACAGCTCCTGATCGGTGCAGGGCTCGCGGGTGTCATTCTTGGCATCGCCGCGCAACAGAGTCTCGGAAACATCTTCGCCGCAATTGTCCTCTTAGTTGCGAGGCCGTTTGTCGTCGGTGACGAGATTCGTGTTCGCTCCGGTGCGATTGGCGTACTCGACGCGAAGGTGCTCGGGATAGGGCTTACCTACGTCACCGTTCGAACGGATGATGGTGTGCTGAAAATTCCCAACTCCGCGATGCTCGCCTCGGGGATCGGTAGACCCATCCCAGCGACCACGACACCCGTAGCGAAACCAAAGGACGAACTACCTCCTACCGAAAAGGAAAACCAGTAAATTTTGCCTCGCGGATTTTCGGAACCGTTGCACTGCGTTACTTCACATTGCACATTCGAAACGGCCACTTCCAGCGTTGAAGGCTAAAAATCGCCTGCGAACTACGATGGAGACCACGCGGGCGTAGTTCAGCGGCAGAACATCAGCTTCCCAAGCTGAGAACGCGAGTTCGATTCTCGTCGCCCGCTCCAACGATTTGCATTTAGATTGCCCTCGTGTCCAGGGAATTTATCTGTCCGCGTTTAACCGTCGGTAACCACAGTTGTCCCGGGGGAAGTGCCCGGATAGTGCCCAAGTTCGCTTCTGTAGTGCCCGTGTAGTGCCCGGCGGACACGGTTCTTACGGAGTATCGCTTCCAGAAGGTCTCAGGACCCATTCCTTCACCTGAAGCGTTTCGGGTGTTCCCCTCGACGCTGGCCGCGTGTAGTCATCGGCTTTATATCCAGCGAAGACATAGCCAGCTTTCTCTGCAACTCTCTCAGAATTGACATTGCCCTCAAGAGTCTCCAAAAAAAGCTCAGATGGATCGAGAACGTCAAGGGCCCATTTACTGGCAAGCACTAGGGCACGCGTGGCAAATCCTCGCGCGCGTCCCCATTCTGCAATCCAGTAACCCAGAGCTACTCGTCCGAGCATGTACGGCGCGACGATCACGTAAATGTTGCCGATAAATGCGCCATCGTTTGCGTCGACGATAGCGAATTGAGCCGTAGTACCTGAATTCCAAAGTTCGGAGTGGCGCTCGATCCAACCTTGAGCGTCCGACTCCGCGTACGGGGTAGGTAACGATGCTGTCCAGCGCACAATCTCTGGGTCCTGGAGTGCGCGAGTGACTTGAGCAACGTCATCCAGCGTGAAATGGCGGAGCGAAACGATGCCGTCGGAGAACGATACCTTGAGGTCTGGGAACTGCTGCATCAGTTTATTGTTCCACGGCCGCCAACCCAGTCGCGCCAATGTTGGTCAGACTCTCGCAGGATGAAGACACCCGTGACTGGTAGTGGATCTGATGCCTCGAGTCTCCGACACCAGGCTCGAACATATTCCGAAGCACTCCTCAGACGTGATCCGCAAACCCGTAGCCGTCGTTGCCCTAGTGGAAGCAATCAACAATTACTGTGCCGACGCGGGTCCCTTCGCTGCGTGGGCAACACTGGCGATCAAGCGCGAAGGGCAGAAGGCGGTACGTCGGGAAAAACATCCCAAGCTGGGTCAGCGCGATTTTTGAGCAGCGACCATTGGTCAACGACCAGTTGAAGCAGTCGGAATTTGCGGGAGAAGCCAAGCGGTGGTCCGGCTTTATCGCTCCTCTGTAGTGCTGAATGAGCAGGCGGCTGGATTGGCAGAGTTCAGACCGGTGGAGAGGTCGTCCCACGCCTGGCTTGCAATGTTTTGATTTATCTGTGCCTGGCCGGCACTGACGAAAGATCCAATGACGGCTGCCAAGGCTGCCCTTACAGCCGTGGTTTCTGCGTTTGCCTGCAAGAACCCCGTGAGGGCCGCTTGCAGTGAGCCGGTGGGGCTTAGCATCCACTTTTCTATTACTTGATTTAGGAGACCATTGAGAGCGCTGTTCGCAGCGCCTCCGTCCCAACTCGCGGCGTCAAATGGGTTTAGATATGACATGGCTTGTTGGACGAATTTGTTGTCATTAGAGAGCTTCGTGAAACTTATGGCGAAGTTGCGCATGCAGACATATTCGTTTGAGTCAGATGTGTTGTAATTCAACACGCTCGAGGCTGGCCCTGACTGTGAAGGGAAGTCACCCAGATCTCCGAGGACCATGCTCAGGAGAAGGTCCTGCACCTGAGTGGAGTCTGCTACCCAAGGCGGAAACGATTGGTTGGGATCTGGTGGGGTTGCGGGGAAGTACCACTCGAGACAGCGTAGAGGCCTTTGGCCTGAACTGCAGGGGGTAGAGGGGAAACTGAAGGCTTTCGATGGACGTTTGAGAGATACCCCAACACGGGTCCTTGCCTTTACGACAAAATAAAGATTCGACAGTACTGGTGTGGTTACGTTGTTGGCAGTTTGTACGTACTGTGTTACCAGGCCTTGTGCGGCTAACAATGTTGAGGAGATGCTTCCAGAGCAGTGTGTCTGTGTGGTGATAGGGCAGAAGTACCCATTATCCAGGCAGTCAGTTTGCTGCTCGTTGCACAGATCTACCAAATATCCGGTAATGGGAAAGCCGCCGGTTTTCTTCGGGGCGTGCCAACTAACTTCGAGTTCGTAGTTGGTGGGAGAGTACGTGTAACCCACGGATGGGACTTTGATTTTAGAAACCTTGATGCTCCCGACGCGGCCGGGTGGGCCGAGCGGTGTGGTGGTGGTGGTTGGGGAGGAGGAGGTTGAGGAGGTGGGGCTCTGACCCTTGGAACGGGGGAGCCAAAGCCAGGTCATTTCCCCCACTATGGTGCTCGTGGAAACTCTGTTGTATACCTGGGAGTTTATAAATTGGCGCGTGGGAGAAAGTTCCAGGGTCCCAGAAATTTCCGGAGCACTGGCAATGGTCATTGCCATGCGTGAGAAAAGGAGTTGCCCACCAAAGGACTGGGGGAACGAGACAACTATTTTCGTTGGACCTTCTGGAAGTAGATAGCAGGTTTTACTTGACAGAGATTTCAGGGCGCAGGTGAAGTAGTCACCAGTGGCGGTGGCGCCAGTGGCGGACCACTGTGACCACTTTAGGTTCTTAATGATGGTGGGTGATTGCGCGGTTTGTGCGCATATAAGCGTAATTGCAGAAGGCATTATTTCTGGCATTGTGCCGACAGTATCTCCTTTACCCGGAGACCAGGTGCACCCGTTATGCGTGGGGACAGCAACAGAGCCTGTCGGTGCAGCGGTGGCGGGTGATTGAAGAGTGATCGCCGAGGTCACCAGTAAAGCGGCGATGACGCACAGCTTAGCGAGGCCGGGCGAGGGCGCCCTTGGGCGAACTTTTGATCGGGATGTGTTCTTCACAAACCGCTCCTTGATGGTGTTTTCTTACCCTAAGTATGTCGCGACTGGTGGGGTGTGCACGCACGCAGACCCGCGCTTGGGAGGGCTTTGTGCCCTGGTTGGGGGGTCTGTGGGAAGTAAGTGGCCGGAATCCACTCTCTTCCGACGACCTTTTCGAGAATAATCCCATCGCCGCTATCCATTAACAGATGAATATCGAGATGCTAGAAGATCTCTCTCGGTGGCTGGAGCGCCAAGTTAACGCCGATCGCAGGCAAAAGATTGTCGGGACCGTAGCGCCCACTTAGCGCCCATTCGAAGGCAGAGTACCGTTTCAACTGCTAAAAGCAAGTGTTGAGTAGGACATTCGAGCCTGAACCCTTTATCGAATCATTGCTTCCCAAGCTGAGAACGCGAGTTCGATTCTCGTCGCCCGCTCCAAGGAAATCCGTCTAAAGCCCAATGATTACAAGGGTTTTTCGTTGACCAATAGTCACCACCGTTGACCACCACTGCCCCGTATTACATGCCCATATATGCCCGTGGTATGCCCGTGGTATGCCCGAAGCTCGAACATTACTTCCACCAGATCCCGCCGTGGAGCGAGCGGAGCGAGCGAGGCTCCCCGGATCTAGCCATCGAGGCTCTCCCTAATTTCTGATTCGAGACGGGTATCTTTGAGAGCTCGTGATTATGAATCTCGGAGGTTTTACTCAGCTATTCCTATAAATTTCTGGCAGTAATACTAAGGTATAAATCAATATTTATGAATAATATGCTAAGGTATGACTATGCGAAAATCACCAAGGGCCCAGCAGGCCCGCCGAGAACTTGATCGTAAGTTCAAGAGCGGGGACGTCGAAGACATCCGAACTCGCCCGAAATCGGGATGGGTTCGAGCTGTTCGTGGCGCACTCGGAATGAGCCAAGCCGCTCTCGCCAAGCGCCTCGGAGTGACGCCGTCTGCCGTCCACCAGCTTGAGCAAGCAGAAGTGAACGGCGGAATCACGATCTCCAGATTGGCGGAGGTCGCTCGGGCGCTCGACTCCCAACTCGTCTACGCGTTCCTACCAAATTCCACACTTCAGGACACTGTCGTCAGGCAGGCCCGTCGAGTCGCGACTGAGCGGCTCGGGTACGTCGAGGTGACGATGGCTCTCGAAGACCAGGAGATCGGGGATGACAGACGACAGGAGGCGATTGCCTCTTACGCCGAAGAGCTCATCGCCCATGGATCCATATGGGAGTCCAAGTGACCGACGACGAGCTGTCCATCGGGACATTTTCACTGAAATCCATTGGTCCTGAACCGACTGGCGCCACACCAATCGAAGAGGAAGACCTCGAGGGGCTCATTCCCGACTTCGTCGCGACCCGAGCAGATCTGAACAGAGTCGAGTTCGACAACATTTCGAAGGCACTGACATGGGGCATCCAGCAAGCGAGAGTGCTTGGATCGGACGGACTCCTCGAGTACGGCTTCCTGATGAAGCTTCACCGCCAGATGTTCGGCGACGTGTGGCGGTGGGCTGGAACCAATCGACGTCGAATCACCAACATCGGGTCGCTACCCGAAGTCATCGTCTCCGAAGCGCAGGCGACCCTCGAGGACATGAAATACTGGCACGCCAACGGAGTCTTCGAGAGCGACGAGCGCGCCGCTCGGCTCCACTGTCGGCTCGTTACCATTCATCCGTTTCCAAACGGCAACGGACGTTGCACCCGCTTAATCGCCGACATGTATCTGGTCAGTATCGACGAACCCATGTTCACCTGGGGATTGAGATCTATCGATGTGGACGGTGACGCACGAAAGCGATACATCGATGCTCTTGTCAAAGCAAGTAACGAGGACGACTACGACGACCTGCTCGCGTTCGCTCGGAGCTGAGATTTGCCTCCTTGAAAACGTATAGAAGAGTTACGTAGTGAGTGAGTATCAACGTCTTAAGTAACCCGCCCTGACCGGGCGTCGGGCGCGTAGCGCCCGGCAGCCCGAAGGCCTTAGTGGTTCGATCCGATAAATCCACCTTCGTCTCTCAACGTCCAGGTTTCACATATTTCTGAGTTGAAGCCCAATTGTTGTCATCCTTCTGCGAGGGCAATCCTCACAAGTTAGGTGACAAGTAATTCTTCAGCAGCAACGTAGAGCCCGTCGCGGGCTCGCCGTGCGGACGGAAGATAGTTCGTGTTTCTCTCGCCAGAACTGCCGCTCGCTAAAAGTTGTCTCACTCGGTACTATTCGTTTCGTTCGGTCCGCGTAGACACCGAAGGGACTGTAGTGCCATGAGCCTGTACAGCAGCATGGTGGCGGAGGGCATCCACGAGAACCGTGGACTGTTGCCTTAGAGCACGAGCGTCAGACTTCTGAAGTATCTCGCCCTCTGCGGATCGGACACTTAGAAAGCGAACGAACGGAGGGAGACATCGTGGATATTGTCCACTACCGATGCGCCGGTCTCGACATCTCCAAGAGAGACGTCAAGGTCTGCGTGCGAACCCAAGAACCTGGTCGCGCTAGAGCGAGCTCCAAGGTGACAACGTGGGGAGCAGTGACGAGCCAAATCCTGGCACTGCGCGATCACCTCATCACCGAGCGAGTGACCTTGGTCGTGATGGACGCAACATAATACTGGAAGCCCTTTTACTTCCTGCTCGAAGAGGGACCCTTTGAGATCATGTTGGCGAACCCCCGGCACGTGAAGAATCTTCCTGG
>Ga0208589_1001156_pt1 | contig 11258 bp, 11 predicted proteins | sample NGESurshal092012_2_FD_184486 | JGI IMG/M metagenome (GOLD analysis project Ga0208589, IMG submission 184486) | Arctic peat soil microbial communities from Barrow, Alaska - NGEE Surface sample F53-2 shallow-092012 (SPAdes) | ecosystem: Environmental > Terrestrial > Soil > Wetlands > Peat ... | reverse complement strand
GAAACAAGCCTCTTGAAGATCATCCGCAGTAGGCCGGAAACCGGGCCTGACCTGCACTGGAAGCTAAGCGCCCCGAGCGCGACTCGAACGCGCGACCTACTGCTTAGGAGGCAGTTGCTCTATCCGCTGAGCTATCGGGGCCAGCCGGGCCGCGGCGGCCAGCCGTCGCAGCACAGGCGCGATCTAGCGTAGCCGGTCAGGTGACGGACCGGGCAGGCCTGACCGCCCGGCGCAGCGCCAACCCGGCGACCGTAGGGTGTACGCAACCCCTGAAAGCCATGCACGCGATCAAGGAGCACACGCGGTGCAGGTACGAGACGTCATGACCCAGGCCACCATCACGGAAACGGCCAACGACACGCTGCGCGCCGCGGCCGAGCGGATGTGGCGGCAGCAGACCGGGTCACTGCTGATCTCCGATCGCGGGCGGCTCGCCGGGATCATCACCGAGCGGGACCTGCTGCGGGCGGTCGCGCTCGGCGCGGACCCGGAGAACAGCACCGTGGACGAGGCGATGACGACCGAGGTCTTCACCGTCCCGCCCGACATGCCGCTGCACGAGGCGGCCCGGGAGATGGCGGCGCGCTGGATCAGGCACCTGCCCGTCGTCGAGGACGGCGAACTGCTCGGCGTGATCAGCATGCGCGACATCACCGGGATCTTCGCGGCGCTGAGCCCCGCCAACGTAGCCGTGGAGCATGAGTTCGACCAGCTGGTCCGCGAGCGGCGGCTGGCCCGGATCGAGCATGGCGATCTCGACTGAGCCAGACAAGCCGTTAGGGAAGATCTGGCCCTTCGGCCGGGCCGGATCAGGGCAGCTGGATCGGGAGCTTGATGCCGTCCAGGACGTGGGGGCAGGGGCAGGTCCGCTCCGCGGGCAGGTTCGCGATGACGTCGATGACCAGCTCGCGCAGCCGGGAGACGTTGCCGGCGAAGACCTTGAACACCTCTTCCTGGATGACACCCTCGCCTTCCTCGACCCCGGCGTCGGTGTCGGTGACCAGGGCCACCGCCGTGTAGCAGAGGGCCAGCTCGCGGGCCAGCACGGCCTCGGGGTGGCCGGTCATCCCGATCAGGGACCAGCCCTGGGCTGCGTACCACTGCGACTCGGCCCGGGTCGAGAACCGCGGGCCCTCGATCACCACCAGCGTCCCGGACTCGGCCAGGTCCCAGTCCGCAGCCCGGGCGGACGCAATGGCCTGGGCCCGGCCCACCGGGCAGTAGGGGTCCGCGAACGCGACGTGCACCGCGTCCCGGTCGTAAAAGGTCTGGTTGCGGCCGCTGGTCCGGTCCACGAGCTGGTCCGGGATGGCCAGCCGGCCGGGACCGTGCGCGGGGTTGAGCGAGCCCACGGCGGTCGGGGCGACGATCTGGCGGACGCCGAGCGAGCGCAGCGCCCACAGGTTGGCCTGGTACGGGATCTTGTGCGGGGGAAGGCGGTGGTCGCGGCCGTGCCGGGGCACGAACGCCACGTTCCGGCCCGCCACCTGACCAGTCACGATGGGGTCGCTGGGCACGCCGTACGGAGTGTCCACGCTGACCTCGTCGGCGCCTTCGAGGAACTCGTAGAAACCGGATCCGCCGATCACGCCGATGTCGGCCCGGGCCAGGTTGGGCAGTTCCGCCCCGGCGCTGCCGACTTCAGCGGGATGGCTCACAACGTCTGCGGGTTGACTCACGCGGACAGGTTAGCCAGAGGTTCAGGCTGAGGCGGCCGTCGCCGAACTCTTGCTGGTCTTTCTGTCTGAAGAGCCAGAGCCCGAACCGGACGATCCAGAACCGGACGAGCCCGAGCCCGATGAGCCGGAGCCGGACGAGCCCGAGTCGGACTTGGAGCTGGACGAGGACGACTCTGACGAGCCCGAGGACCCGGCGTCCTTGGACGACCCGGACGACGAGCCCGAGTCGGACTTGGAGCCCGACGACTCCTTGTCCTTCGCGGCCGGGATGTCGCTGGACGAGCCCTTCCGGCTGTCGGTGCGGTAGAAGCCGGACCCCTTGAACACGATGCCCACGGGCGAGAACACCTTGCGCAGCGGGCCTCCGCAGGCTTCGCACACGGTCAGCGCATCGTCGGTGAACTTCTGCACGACCTCGACCTGCTCGCTGCATTCCCTGCAGGTGTACTGGTAGGTCGGCACGATCTCTCCTTCTGTGGCCTGAGGGGCAGTCCTTAGCACTCCCCGTCCACGACTGCTAAATGGTAGCTCATCCCTACGTCGGCCTGATCATTCCCGGGGCAGCCGCGTGATCCCCGCGGAAGGCCGGGCGACCATGCGAACCCGCTGGTCATGCTGGCCGAAGGGCACGTGCGGGAGGAACTCGCTGTCGTATAGCAACGCCACGGTGGGCACCGGTGTTCCGACCCGGGCCAGGGCCCGGTCGTAGCTGCCGCCGCCGCGGCCGAGCCGCACGCCGGAGTGGTCCACCGCGAGCGCGGGCACCAGCACGAGGTCGGCGCTGCTGATCGCGCTGACCCCGCGCGGCGGCTCGGTCGGCTCGCTGAGCCAGCGCGGCCCGGGCCCCAGCGAATCGGGGCCCTCATAGGAGGCCCAGTCCAGGTCGCCGTCCGGGAGCAGGATGGGCAGCAGCACGTAGCTGCCCCGCTTCCAGAGCGCGAACAGCAGCCCGTGGGTCTCCGGCTCGCTGCCGATCGAGTAGTAGGCGGCCACCGTGCCGGCCATCTGGGTCTCGGGCAGGGACAGCACGGCGTCCCTGATGTCCCGGCCGGCCCCGGCCCGCTCGGCCGGGGTGAGCTGTCGCCGGGCGGCGAGCAGCCGCTCCCGGGCCGCCGCCTTATCCCGGTTAAGCCCCTCAGGGCTGGGAAGAGGAGCCTCGCGCGCATCCACGCTGCGAGGTTACTGTGAGATTCCTGATAGTCGCTCACCGAGACCCGGTCCGGCACCATGCCGGCCACCTCATCCGGCTAGGGTACGAAGATGCCTGACAGCGTCGCGACTAAGGTCACGAAGGCGGTCGTCCCGGCGGCGGGCCTGGGAACTCGTTTCCTGCCCGCCACGAAGGCCACCCCTAAAGAAATGCTGCCCGTGGTGGACAAGCCCGCGATCCAGTACGTGGTGGAGGAGGCGGTCGCCGCGGGGCTCGATGACGTGCTGCTCATCACCGGGCGCAGCAAGCGGTCCATCGAGGATCATTTCGACCGCAACTACGAGCTCGAGGAAGCCCTCATCGCCAAGGGCGACAAGGAGGGGCTGGCCCTCATCCGCGACTCGGCCGAACTGGCCACCGTGCACTATGTGCGCCAGGGCGAGCCGAAGGGTCTCGGCCACGCGGTCTCCTGCGCGGCCAAGCACGTGGGCCACGAACCGTTCGCGGTCCTGCTGGGTGACGACTTCATCCACCCGGACGACCGGCTGCTGCAGCGGATGCTGGAGGTCCGGGAGCAGCGCGGCGGCAGCGTCGTGGCCCTGATGGAGGTCGAGCACGACCAGGTGTCCAGCTACGGCACCGCCGCCATCGAGCCGACCGACGAGGACGACGTCGTCCGGATCACCGACCTGGTCGAGAAGCCGGCCCCGGAAGACGCGCCCAGCAACTGGATCATCATCGGCCGCTACGTGTGCGACCCGGCCGTGTTCGCGGTGCTGGAGCGGACCGAGCCGGGCCGCGGCGGCGAGATCCAGCTCACCGACGCGCTCAAGACGCTGGCGGGGATGGACGCGGCCGACGGCGGCGGCGTGTACGGCGTGCTATTCCGCGGCCGCCGCTACGACACCGGCAACAAGGTCGACTACCTGCGCACGCTGATCCAGTTCGCGGTCGAGCGGCCCGACGTGGCCGAGGAGTTCGTGCCCTGGCTCCGCAAGTTCCTCGACAACCTGCCATGACCTCTCAGGAGCCAGCCCGGTCGCACGCCGACCCGCCGCTGGTCCCCGTGGAGCAGCACCTGGCCGACATCCTCGCGGCCATCCGCCCGGTCGAGCCGGTCTGGGTTCCGCTCGCGGGCGCGAATGGCAGCGTGCTGGCCGAGCCCGTCACGGCTAGTACTCCCCTGCCGTCGTTCGACAACTCGGCCATGGACGGCTACGCGGTCCGGGCCGCCGACCTGGCCGGGGCCAGCCACGAGACCCCGGTCACGCTGCCGGTCCGCGGTGAGATCGCCGCGGGCGACACCGGCGACTACCGGCTCGAGCCGGGCAGCGTCCTGCAGATCATGACCGGCGCGCGGCTGCCCGAGGGCGCCGACGCCGTGGTCCCGGTGGAGTGGACCGACGGCGGCACCGGGTCCGAGGCCAGCAGAGCGGAGGTCGTGATCCGCCGCGCTCCGGAGCTGGACCATGCGGTCCGCCACCGCGGCGATGACGTGGCCGAGGGCACCGTCCTGCTGCCCGGGGGAACCCTGATCGGCCCGGTGCAGCTGGCCCTGCTGGCCGCGTCGGGCCAGGGCGAGGTGCTGGCCCGCACGCCGCCCCGGGTCGCGGTCATCTCGACCGGCAACGAGCTGGTCGAGCCGGGCACGCCGCTGATCCCGGGCCAGATCTGGGAGTCGAACAGCTTCATGCTGGCCGGGGCCGCCCAGCGGGCCGGCGCGATCGTCCGGCGGCACCGGCTGCGCGACGACCCGGCCGTGGTGCTCAGCACCCTGGAAGGCCTGCTCAGCGACGCTGACCTGCTGATCACCAGCGGCGGAGTGAGCATGGGCGGCGAGCACGACGTGGTCAAGGCCGCCTTGTCCAAGCTGGGCACGATCACGTTCCGCAAGGTCGCCATGCAGCCCGGGATGCCGCAGGGCTTCGGCACGCTCGGCTCCGACCGGACCCCGATCTTCACCCTGCCCGGCAACCCCGTCAGCGCGTACGTGTCGTTCGTCCTGTTCGTGCAGCCCGCGCTCGATGCCCTGAAGAACTATTCTCCGCAACGAAAACCGTTCGTGCAGGCGGCCCTCACCATGGGCGTGCGTTCCCCGCGGGGCCGCAGATCGTACCTGCGGGGCGTGCTCGATGACGCCCAGGAGACGGTCATCCCGCTGACCGGGCAGTCCTCCCATCAGCTCGGCGCGCTGGCCCAGGCCAACGCCCTGATCCTCGTGCCGGAGGACGTCACCGAGATGGCGGCCGGCGACGGCGTCGACGTAATGTGCCTGCCATGACTGACGGGCCGCCGCTGTCCCATCTCGACCAGGCCGGGCACGCCCGGATGGTCGACGTGTCCGGCAAGGACGTGATCGCGCGGCAGGCGACTGCGTCGGGGCGGGTGCTGCTGTCCGGTCAAGCCGTTAGGGCCCTGAGAGCGGGTGAGGTGCCGAAAGGCGATGCGCTGGCGGTAGCCCGGATCGCCGGGATCATGGGGGCGAAGAAGACGCCGGACCTGATCCCGCTGTGTCATCCGATCGGGCTGCACGCGGTGAGCGTGGACCTTTCCGTGCAGGATGACGGGGTGACGATCACGGCGGTGGCGCGGACCGCGGACCGGACGGGCGTCGAGATGGAGGCGCTGACGTCGGTGACCGTGGCCGCGCTGGCGCTGATCGACATGATCAAGGCGGTGGACCCGGCGGCGGTGATCACCGACGTGCGGGTGGACGAGAAGACGGGTGGCAAGACTGGGGTGTGGCGCCGGCCATGAGCGACACGTGGAGCGAAGCGACGGACGGCGGGATGGCCAGCGGCCCCGTGATGCGGGCGCTGGCCATCACGGTGTCGAACCGGGCCTCGGCCGGGATCTACGAGGACAAGTCCGGGCCGGTGCTGGCCGGGTTGCTGGCCGAGGCCGGGTGCGCGGTGGACGGCCCGCTGGTCATCCCGGACGGCGATCCCGTCGAGCAGGCGCTGCGGGACGGGGTGGCGGCCGGCTACCGGGTGATCGTGACCACCGGCGGAACGGGACTGACGCCGGGTGACCTCACCCCGGAAATGACCCGCAAGGTCATAGACCGGGAGATACCCGGCATAGCGGAATCGATCCGGGCCGCCGGCGTCGCGGCCGGGATCCCGTCGGCCATGCTGTCCCGCGGGCTGGCCGGCTTGGCGGGGAATGTCCTCATCGTTAACCTGCCAGGATCCAGCGGCGGGGTGAAAGATGGGATGCGGGTGCTCACCCCCGTTCTCACCCACGCCATTGACCAGGCCCGAGGCGGAGATCACCCTCGTTCGGGGTGATTGGCCGGGCTATCACCGGGCATCACCGGGCATAACCGCCAGGACCGGGAAGCTAAGTCATTGCGTTACAGCGGTGTTTTGTTCCGGTGTCCGCGTAGCGTTCTGATCGCAAACGGGGGAATGATGGCCCACGTGGGACGAATGCGCGGCTGGCCAGTCACGATCGTGGAGCCGGCCCTCCTGGACGCGCCGATCGGGTTGCGGCCGGTGCGGGCCCGGGATGCCACGATCTGGCGCGACGCCCGGGTGCGGAACGCGGACTGGCTGCGCCCCTGGGAACCCACCAACCCCGAGACCCCGCTGTACCGCTCCACGATCAGCCCGTACCTGTCCATGGCGCGCACCATGCGCCGGGAGGCCCGCCAGGGCCTGGCCCTGCCCTGGGTGGTGACCTACGGTGGCCAGTTCGCGGGTCAGCTCACGGTGGGCAGCATCGTCTGGGGGTCCGCCCGGTCCGCCCAGGTTGGGTACTGGATCGACGAGGCTTATGCGGGGCGGAATGTGACCCCGACGGCGCTGGCCATGGCGCTGGATCATTGTTTCTTCGTGGTCGGGCTGCACCGGGTGGAGGCGAGCATCCGGCCGGAGAACGTCGCTTCCCGCCGGGTGGTGGAAAAGCTCGGATTCCGCGAGGAAGGGCTGCGGCGCCGGTACCTGCACATCGACGGAGCCTGGCGTGATCACCTCTGCTACGCGCTGACGGTCGAGGACGCGTCCGGAGGGTTGCTGCCCCGGTGGCGCAACGAATTGTCGGCCCGGCGGGCCGGGACTTCCTGATCTGACCCACGATCTCACGACACACCGCGTCTAATACTGTTCATCACTAGCGCTGACCCATACCGTGCGTGACGTGAGCAAGCCCGCCACGCGGCCATCCATGCGTGCCTTTAGGTGCTGCGTGGTCCCGTGCTGGGCCTTTCTGGGCCGGACGGCTCTCGGTTTTGCGGGGGCGGTCCGGTGAGCAGTGCCATCCTCTACTTCGCCATCGTGGCCATCTGGGCCGGGGTCCTCATGCCCCGCTGGCTCCGCCCGGGCCGCCGGCGCCGGGTGGAAGTCACCGAGCACTTCGAGATGCACACCGAGGTCTTCGAGACCGAGGCTGAGGCCAGTCCGGTGGCGAGGCCGGTGGCCGGGTCTGCGGCGGGGCCTGTGGCCAGGCCGAGATCGCGGCCCGCGGTGACCGAGCGCGAGATAACGGTCGAGGAAGAGATCACCTGGACCGAGGAGGACGCTGCCGAGCGGCGGGCCAACATCCTCAAAGCCCGCCGCCGCATGCTGGGCACCCTCGTGTTCCTCATGGTGGTGGCGCTCGGGATCGCGGTGCTGGGGGTCGCGGCCTGGTGGGTCATCATCCCGCCGGGCGTGATGCTGGGCGGCTTCGTTTTGCTGCTGCGGGAGGCCTCACGGAGCGACGCCGAGCGGGCCCGCAGGCTGGCTCATGCTTCGGAGCTGCGCCGCGAGCAGGCGGAGCCCGAGTTCGAGCGGCAGGCCGCTTCTGCGGCCGCTGAGACTCTTGAGCGACTGGTCAGTAAGCCTGTGGCGCCGGACACGGCCGAGCCGGTGGAGCAGGCCGAACCGGCTGAGCCGGTCATCGAGGTCGTCGCCTACTCGGCCGAGATCATCGACATCTCGGGGCGGGTCAGCGACCAGTTCTACGACCAGTACACCGACGCCGCCAACCGCGCCGTAGGCGACTAAGTCCCCGGGCCGCGGTCCCGGGCGCACCCCCGACCCGCGCCGCTGTCCCCGCGCCCTCGCTCCGTCCCCCTATCCCCGCGCCCGGGGTCCAGCCCAGCCCGTGATCGTGGACAAGTTAGAGGATCACCGAGCTGGCAGGCGACATGAAGCTGATCATCGAGCCAGTCGTGTGCGGAAACCGCTGCGATCACATTGCGATCACAACGGTTTCGGCACACGAACTGCCCGCGGGCCGGTTCCGCCAGTCCCGGCGTCCGCTAGCCGTCGGCGTTACCGCAGGTCACAGCCTGGGGATGAGGAGCCGCGTCGCGGCCAGCAGGCCGAACAGCGGTAACTGACCACAAACGGCCACCCGTGCCGCCGCCACGTCGGCCCGCGTCCGTGATGGTGGTCAATATGGGTGCCATATGGCAGATATTGGCCACCATCATGACCGCGGGCCTCCGAACCCCGGCGCGGCCCGGCCGGATCGGGAGGAGCGGGCCCGCAGTCGCTGAGCGCACGGGCGGGCCTGAGGGTTTGCTAGGCTGACTCCCGTTCCAGGGGCTGTAGCGCAGTCCGGTAGCGCACCTCGTTCGCATCGAGGGGGTCAGGGGTTCGAATCCCCTCAGCTCCACTAGGAATTGCAGGTCAGAGCCCTGCTCGCCGGTCGGTGGGCAGGGCTCTAGATCGTTTGACCGTCACTCGACCGTGACCCAAGGCGTCAGTGGCCGGTCGTGGTTATCCTCGGCCAGTACGCGCTGGCACGCGTTTTCGTGAGTCTCCGCCTCCTGTTGAACACGCGGCTCTCGCCGTCGTGCGGACTCTCAACGTGGAGCTGCCGTGTTCTGGCTAGGCGCCCGAACTGGACCGGTCCGAACAGGGACCAGGCGGCCAGGCCAGTGAGGAGACCACTCGGAGCCAACTCCATCAGCGCGAGTGCCGGACGCCCGGAAGGCCACGTTTGGAGAATTCCTCTCCCCTGTTCCGGGCTGGCTCCCATCGTGGTAGCCGATCAAAGTGCCGCTGGCGTCGCATTGGCTCCAGGAGATCGTCGAGCAGACTCACGGGTGAATGAGGCGCGAGCGCTGCGCGAGCGCGCAGGGCGTTATCCCATCGGGCCTGGAGAGCCATCTGCAGCTCCTCGCGCATGGCGGCTGAGACGTGGGTGTAGACGCCCTGCATACCTGGGACCTGGTGGCCAAGACGACGGGCCTGGAGGATCTCGCGGATGCCGTCCTCGGTCATCCAGGTCTTGAGACTGTGCCGGAGGCCATGCGGTACCAGGCCGGTCTGGACCGGCAGCCACGCGGCAAGCGACATCCGGGGATCTATCTGCTGGATGCCGCGCCCCTTCGGCGGGCTGAAGGTCGTTCCAGGCTCCGCCGGTGGCCGGTACCAACTAACTTGAGCCACGTCTGCCCCACAGATTCATGCGGTGGCCACCACAGTCATCGTCGTCGCGACACTAACCGGGAGTCGCCGAGGAACGTGGTATGGACAGGAGTGTGCCGGGCGAATGGGGCCTGCTGTTTATCGGGGCCGGTCATGATCAGCGCCCGGATCGCCACCCCCTGACCCGTCCTGGCCTTGGCCGCGCTGCCGGCCGGACTGCGCGGCCCGCGCCACGCTGACCGCTTCCAGCGGGTTCGGCTTGCCCTGGCGGCGGCGGTCCTGCCGGTCCGCGCGGTCCGCCTCCACGACCTTGACGCCCGCAGCGGCCGGGTACTGGGCCAGGCCCACGCCGCAACTGCCGGTGCCCTCGACGCCGGCCAGGCCGACGGTCCCTAACCCGCCTGGCTAGCTGAGCAGATCGGCGTACCCGGCCACGGTGGCCGGGAAATCCCGGACGCCGAGCAACCCGCCGATGGAATCCAGCGCAGCGGCAACATGCAGGTCGGCGTGAGTATCCACCCCGCCAGTGATGACGCGTCGTCTTCTGCGATGGTCATCGCTGTCCTTTCTGTGGTTGGGGGATGGCACGCACCCGCTGGCCGCCGATCTGTGACCCCGGCCTCTGGCACAGGCCAGGCAGATCGGACCGGCAGCTCGCGCATGCCAACGGCGTATTGTTGTTTGAGGAAATGACATAACGGAATGTTCTGGCGCCTGGCTGGGTGACGATTCCTCGAGCGGAGTGGCGCTTGGTGGATTGTGGCGGGGCGGACTTGCCTGCTGCGAGTCCGGGGATGTTGGCTGAATGGACTGCTTCGGGTGGAACGTGCTCGACGTAGCGCGGCAGATGCCGTACCGTGCTAAAAGTTTGCCAGGGGGCGGTTATGGATCCGGTTGTGCAGGCAGCTGGGACGGCGCTGGTCCAAGCGATCGCCACGGACGCCTGGCAGCAGGTCAAGCAGGGCGTCACCAGGTTGTGGCGTCGAGTACATCCGGGGCACGCCGATCAGGTCCTAGACGAGTTGGACGAACTGCGGCGGCAGGTGCTGCGGGCCCGCGCCGATCGTGATTCCGGGACCGAGCATGCCCTGGAAGGGGCGTGGCAGCTCAGGCTGCAGGAACTCCTGCAGGCGGACCCGGCGCTGGCGGTGGATCTGCAGCGGGTCCTGGACCAGGTGCTGACCCCACCGCTGCCTGTGGCCGAACAGGCCCGAATCGGGACCATCCTGATGACGGGCACCTCCCGCGACTCCAGCACGTTCACCCAGATCGGCACCCAGATCAACTACGGCCGACCATGACCACCGCGCCGGAGGCAGCGCCCAGCGACCCGACGGGCGGTCCTGGGACCGTGATGTGGGCCCAGTCACGTGATTCCAGCGCCTTCACCCAGATCGGCACCCAGGTAAATGTCCTGCCATCGGTTCCGGCAGCGCCGGAGGTACGGTATTCGCTGCCTCCCGACACCGCAGCATTTACCGGCCGCAGCGAGGAATTGAGGCAGATTGCTGCTGCAGTGGCGGGCGCGGCTGGGGATAGCGGAGTGGTGGCGGTCCGCGCGATTGACGGGATGCCAGGGGTAGGCAAGACCGCCCTGGCTGTGCATGCCGCGCATTTGCTGCGAGACCGGTTTCCGGACCGACAGTTGTTCATCGACTTGCGCGCGCACACTCCAGGGCAGGAACCGGTACGTCCCGAGGAGGCGCTGGCTGGGCTGCTTACGGTCACGGGGGTGGACCCTAGGTACCTGCCGGGCGGCCTGGACGGGCTGGCGGGGATGTGGCGGGATCGGATGGCTGGGCAGCGGGCGCTGCTCGTGCTCGATAATGCCGCCAGCAGCGACCAGGTTGCCCCGCTGCTGGCGGGGGGCGGGGACTGCCTGGTACTGGTGACCAGCCGTCGGCACCTGGGCGACCTGCCCGACGCGGTCGTGCCGGTCCTGCTGGACACGCTGCCGCCGCGGAAGGCGGAGGAGATGTTCACCCAACTGGCCTCTCGCGCTGCAGGCAGCTCTGGCGAGGTCGCGGAGGTGGTGCGGCTGGCCGGGTTCCTGCCGCTGGCGATCTC
>Ga0208589_1001154_pt1 | contig 11272 bp, 8 predicted proteins | sample NGESurshal092012_2_FD_184486 | JGI IMG/M metagenome (GOLD analysis project Ga0208589, IMG submission 184486) | Arctic peat soil microbial communities from Barrow, Alaska - NGEE Surface sample F53-2 shallow-092012 (SPAdes) | ecosystem: Environmental > Terrestrial > Soil > Wetlands > Peat ... | reverse complement strand
TTCGGGCGGCGGAACCTGCGGAACACGCCGTGGCTGCACCGCCGCGCCGAGTCGGACTACAACGGCTGGTGGATGTGCCTCATCCCGACCTCGGTGATCCGCGAGATCGGCCTGTCGATGCCGGTGTTCATCAAGTGGGACGACGCGGAGTACGGCGTCCGGGCTCGCGATCGCGGCTTCCCGACCGTGTCGCTGCCCGGCGTGGCGGCCTGGCAGGTGCCCTGGGACGATAAAGACGACGCCCGGAACTGGCAGGCCTACTATCACCTGCGCAACCGGCTGGTGGCCGCGCTGCTGCACTCGTCCGCGCCCAAGGGCGGCGCCGTCATCTCCGAGAGCCTGGAACGGCAGCTGCAGAGCCTGCTGTCCATGCAGTACTCGACCGTGGCACTGCGATTGCTGGCGGTCGAGGACGTGCTCACCGGACCTGAGCACATGCACCGGGAGATCGGGACCAAGCTCGCGCAACTGCGCGAGGTGCGCGCGCCCTACACCGACGCGAAGGCTGCGGCCGACCTGGAGAGCTTCCCGCCGCCGCGGCGCAAGGCCCCCGACTCGCTGAAGCAGTCCACCACCCCCACCAACAAACTCAACCTGATGAGCAAGGCCGCGGGCGGCACCCTGCGGCAGTTCAGGGCGACGCCGGAGTGGGCCAGGAAACGCCCGCAGATGGCGCTGCCTTACCAGGACGCGGGCTGGTGGGTGCTGGCCAACCTGGACAGTGTCCTGGTGTCAGCTGCCGAGGGCACGTCCGCGGCCTGGTATCAGCGTGATCGGAAACTGTTCCGCTCGCTGGGCTGGCGCAGCCTGGTCGCGCACCGGCGGCTGCGCCGGAACTGGGCCCGGCTGGCCAAGGAGTACCGTGCCGCCGCGGCCGACTTCAACTCACCCGAGCGGTGGAGGGAGACCTTCGCGGCGTCGGTGGACGACTCGCCCGATGGGTCGTGAGTTCCATCCCCACCGGGCAGGGGCAGTCCTCCCGCCCCGCCCAGCCGGGCGGGCCAGCCCGGGGAAGCGCGGCGGGCGGGAGCGCGGCGCGCCCGGCTGAAGGCGGGCCGCCCGCGGGCCGCCTGGACGCGTCGTCCGGCCGCCGGGCACCCCTGGCAGCCCGGTACGCCCCGGTCGTCCTCGCGGCCGCGGTGATGGCCGGTCTCGGGGTGTGGGGGCTGGCACGCGACTCGTCCATGGGCAACGACGAGGTGGCGACCCGCTGGGCCGCGCTGCTAAGCCTGCATCAGCTGGCCCGCCTGCTCCGCCACGTGGACGCGGTCCACGGGCTGTACTACTTCGTGATGCACGGGTGGATGGTGGTGGGCACCAGCCCGACGGTGATGCGGATCCCGTCGGTGATCGCCATGGTCGTGGCCGTGGCCCTGACGGTCATCATCGGCCGGCGGCTTACCGGGGCGGCCTGGGGCGGCCTGTTCGCCGGGCTGATCGTCGCGCTGACCCCCACGATCAGTTACTACGCGCAGACCGCGCGGTCTTACGCGCTGGTTTTCGCCTGCGTCGTCGGCTCGACCCTGGCGCTGCTGCATGCCCTGGCCGCCGAGACGCGCCCGGCTGGCGAAGCGGCCAGCCCGGCGCGCTTTCCGGCGGGCCGCTGGCTGCTCTATGCCGTGCTGCTGGTCGTGGGCGGCTATCTGAACGAGCTGTCCCTGCTCGTCGTCGGGGCGCACGCGATCACCGTGCTGCTCGCCCGGTACGGGCGGCGGGTGATGCTGCACTGGGCCGCCACCGCAGTTGTCTCAGTGATCCTGGTCCTGCCGCTCGCCGCGCTCAGCGCCCGGGAGGACGCTGCCGTCGCCTGGATCCCCCGGCCCGGCCTGTGGAGCCTGCGGATCTTGTTCCACGACTACTTCGGCGCGACGACCGGCGTCGCCGTGCTGCTCTTCTGCTGCGCGGTGGCCGCGGTCCTCCCGCCCCTGGAGCGGGGCCGGCGCGTGCCTGGCCCCGCATGGTGGAGCCAGGGCGGCGTCTCGCTGCCGTCCGTCGCGGCTCCGCTGCTGGTGGTGCCCGGCGTCCTGCTGATCCTTGAATCTCTGGTGGCCCGCCCGCTGTACGTGGACCGCTATGTCCTCTACGGCGAGGCCGGAGCCGCCCTGCTGGCCGGGGCCGGGGCGCTCCGGATCGGGCGGTGGCTGGCCGGGGCGACCGGCCGGCGGATGCTGGTCTGGGTCCCCGGGGTGGTCGTCTGCGTGCTGGCCCTGGTCCTGCAGCTTGCGCCGCAGCAGCGGGTGCGCACCCCGCAGAGCCGGCTGTTCGACTTCGGCGGGCCCTCCCGTTACCTGGCCGCGCACGCGCGCCCCGGCGACGGTGTCCTGTTCTTCAGCGACTTCTTCCGCAAGGCCCGGCTCGGCTACCCGGCGGACTACCGGGAGGTCAGCGACTTCGCGATGGCCGAATCGCCGACCGCCGCCGGGAACTTCCAGGGGCGGGACAAGCCGGTCGCCTCCGTCCAGTCCCTGATGACCGGCTATCAGCGGATCTGGGTCGTGGGCCGGTCCCCGTTCGCGCGGCTCACGGCCGGGCCGGTCCGCGCCGAGGACACGGTGCTCAGGAGCCACTTTTCCCTGGCCGCGAAGCGGCACTTCAAAGGCATCTTCGTCACGCTCTGGGTGCGCCGCTGACCGCCTGGACCGGCTTGCCTGGCCGCTGGGGTCAGGACGATTCGGCGCGCTTCTTGATCGCGGCCAGGGTGAGCGGAATGCCGCGGTGCGCGGCCTCGGTCCGGGACGTGATCTCGGCCAGCGCCTCGTCGCCGTACCGCTCGTGGAACCGGGTGATCCCCGCGGGAAGGAACTCCCAGGACTCCGTCACCTCGGTACCTCCGGTGACCGGGGCGAACAAGTATCCCCAGCGCACCCAGGCGCCACCCACGATGAACGCGAACTCCTTGCCGCGGTCCGCGGCCACGACCTGGGAACGGGTCTCCCAGGTGCGCTCGGGCAATTCGTTGCGGCCGGTGAACCAGGCGCCCGGCCGGGGCCCGTCGCCCTCGTCCCACCAGCAGGCGGTGCAGATGGGACTCCACTCACCCATCCGCGTCACGTCGGAGATCATGTCGTAGAGAAATTCCGCGGGGCGGGCGATGACGATCGACTCGGCGTGCCGCAGGCTGCTCATCCGCCCAGTATTGCCCGTGGCCGGTGCTGCCCGGGCCGGTGTCCCCCCGATGTGTCAGGCTGGGGGGTGCCGGACGAGGACGTGTTCGCGCTGACCGCGACGGAGCGCCGCCGGGCGGCTGACATGTTCGCCGGGCTCAGCGAGGATCAGTGGGCGGTCCAGAGCCTGTGCGCGGAATGGACCGTGCGTGACGTGGCCGGGCACCTCATCGGCCCGTTCTGCGTCAGCATCCCGCGCTTCGTGCTGGGCAGCCTGGTGTCGGGCGGTCCGGGCCGTTACTCGGTCAGGGGATCGCGCCGGCTGGGCCGCCGGCCCACCGCAGAGATCATTGCCGTGCTGCGTGAGCACGCCGGTGACTGCTTCGCGCCCCCCGGGACAGGTCCGCTGGCCCCGCTGACTGACCTGGCCGTGTACACGCGTGACGTGGCGCGCCCGCTCGGCCTGGACACGACGGCCTCACCGGCCGCCTGGCGAGGGACGCTCGACTTCCTGACCTCGCCGCGGGCCCGCCGAGGGTTCGTGCCCCGCGGCCGCGGCGACGGCCTGCGGTTCCGGGCCACCGACCAGGACTGGGCGCAGGGTAACGGGCTGGAGGTCAGCGGGCCGAGCGAGGCGCTGGCCCTGGCCATCGGGGGCCGCGCCGTGGCTCTGGATGATCTGGCCGGTCCCGGACTGCCGCTGCTGCGCAGCCGGCTGACCTGACCACCCCGTACCCGGCCGGCGGTGAGTTCCCGTACCCGTGATCGTCATAGCCACCGAATACCAAACGGGGCGGCGTTTATGGGTTCGCGGTCAGGGCCGCGCTGCCGATAGGTTCGGGAACGCTGGGCGATGTTGACCGGCGGGCCCGCACAGGAGGACGTAGTGACGGAGACGAGTACGGGGCCGGCCATCCTGGTGGAGGGCCTCACTAAGTCGTTCGGGGATGTGCACGCGCTGCGCGGCATCGACCTGTCCGTGCCCCGGGGCACGGTACTGGGGGTGCTCGGCCCGAACGGCGCGGGGAAGACGACGGCGGTGCGCATCCTCACCACCCTGCTGCAGCCCGATGGTGGCCGGGCCCTGGTCGAGGGCCGCGACGTGGTGCGGCAAGCCCCCGCAGTGCGGCGGCTGATCGGCCTGTCGGGGCAGTCGGCCGCCATCCAGGAGGAGCTGACCGGCCGGGAGAACCTCGAACTGATCGGGCGCCTGTACCACCTGAAGCGGGCGGACACCCGGACCCGGGCCGCCGAGCTGCTGGCGCAGTTCGACCTGACCGATGCGGCCCACCGGCCCGCGAAGACCTACTCCGGCGGCATGCAGCGCCGCCTGGATCTCGCGGCCAGCCTGGTCGGGCGGCCCAGGGTGCTGTTCCTGGATGAGCCGACGACGGGCCTGGACCCGCGGTCCCGGCTGGGCATGTGGGACATCATCCGCTCGCTGGTGGCCGACGGCACCACGCTGCTGCTCACCACGCAGTACCTGGACGAGGCGGATGAGCTGGCTGACGAGATCGTGGTCATCGACCACGGCCTGGTCATCGCGGCCGGCACGGCCGAGGAGCTGAAAGGCCGGGTCGGCGGGGACGTACTCGAGTTCTCCGTACCCGACCGCGCCCGGATCAAGGATGCTGTCGCCGCGATCGCGGAGGTCGGGGAGAGCGAGCCGCACGTAGACGAGGAGACCGGAGTGATCAGCGTAGGTGTCGGGGGACGAGGCAGCGACGCTCTCATCGAGGCGGTCCGCGCGCTGGACACCGTCGGCGTCCAGACGAAGGGCCTGGCCCTGCGCCGGCCCTCGCTCGACGACGTGTTCCTCGCGCTCACCGGGCACGCCGCCGAGGAGGAGCAGCCGGGCAAGCCGCGCCGCGGCGGGCGCCGCGCGCGCAAGAAGGATCAGGCCGAGCAGGACAATGCCCGGCCGGACAGTGCGACGGTGTCGTCATGACCGCCGCCGACGTCACGGCCGGCGGAATCACGGCCGAGGAGCCAGGCCTGCTGACCCAGGCCCGCTGGGCCGTGAGCGACACGCTCGTGCTGACCCGGCGCGCCCTGCTGGTCTGGACGAGGGTCCCGGCCTACATCGTCTTCACCGTCATCCAGCCGGTCATGTTCGTGCTGCTGTTCCGCTACGTGTTCGGCGGCGCGATCCAGGTTCCCGGGGCCAGCTACGTCAACTACCTGATGCCGGGGATCATCGGGCAGACCGCTGCGTTCGCCAGCTTCGGCACAGCCATCGCCCTGGCCCAGGAACTGAAGAAGGGCGTGATCGACCGCCTGCGGTCGATGCCGATGGCCCGCTCCGCGGTGCTGTCCGGCCGGCTGGTCGCCGACACCGGGCGGATGCTGGTGACCATCCTGATCATCGTCGCCGTGGGCTACCTGGTGGGGTTCCGGTTCCAGAACGGCTTCGGGCCCGCCGTCGGCATGGTCGTCCTGGCCACCGTGTTCGGCCTGTCGATCTGCGTGATCGCGGCGTTCACCGGGCTGGCCATCGGGGATGAGGAGTCGGTACAGGCGTTCGGCCTGATCTGGCTGTTCCCGCTCACCTTCGTCAGCTCGGCGTTCGTTCCGATCCAGAGCATGCCCGGCTGGATGCAGGTCTTCGCTAACCACCAGCCGGTCACCTACGTGGTCAACACCATGCGCGCCCTCGCCCTGGGCAAGCCCTTCTCCGATAACCTCTCGTCTGACCTGTGGCACAGCATCGCCTGGCTGGCCGGCATCTTCATCGTGTTCGTCCCGCTCGCGGTCCGCGCCTACCGCCGGGCCAGCTGAATTGACGCCGCCGGCTACGGCCGGGCCAGAACTGCTCTGCTGGCCCGGCCACGGCCGGTCCGAAAAGGGACTAGCCACCATTGGTATTGACGGCCCCGAAGGGCGGAGCTAAGGTCACCTCAACAAATAGGAAACTTTCCTTATAGTGTGACCAATGGAGGTTGCGGCCAATGATCGGCTTGCTGCGACACGTGCGACGTGCCTGCCGGACCATGATGAACGCCTCGCGGCACCCAGGCCGCAGGCTGGCGATCGCCGCCGCCGCGGGCGCGCCGATCATCGCCCTGCTCCCCACCGCAGTCCCGGCCGTCGCGTCGGTCGGCGCGCCCTCCACTGCCGCACGGTTAGCCGCGGCGGATGCCGTCCCGGGCCCGCCCTCGGGCTGGTCCACGGTGTTCAGCGACGACTTCAACGGCGCCGCCGGCAGCGGGCCGTCGTCCTCGTGGCAGTACGACACCGGCCCCGGCTCCAGCTTCGGCACCGGCGAGATCGAGACCATGACGAACTCGTCCAGCAACGTGTACCTGGACGGCAACGGCGATCTCGACATCACCGCGCTGAACCAGGGCGGCTCCTGGACGTCCGGCCGCATCCAGACGACCAGCGCCAACGTGGGCGCCCCGGCCGGCGGTGAGCTCGAGGTGACCGCCTCCATCCAGCAGCCCAACCCGGCCGGCGGGCTCGGCTACTGGCCGGCGTTCTGGATGCTCGGGCCCGGGCAATGGCCGGAAAATGGCGAGATCGACATCATGGAGGATGTCAACGCCCTCTCCGAGCTGTCCGGCACCGTGCATTGCGGCACCGATCCCGGCGGCCCGTGCAACGAGACGAACGGCATCGGCAGCGGCCTGCAATCATGCTCTGGCTGCCAGACCGGGTACGACACCTATTCGATGATCCTCAACCGCACGAACACCTCGGACGACACGAAGGCGTTGCGAATTGTGACAGTTGGAAATCGGTCGCGTCATGCGTCGACGCTGCCCTCGTAGATCTGGGTGTTGTCGGACGCGCTCATCTGCGATCAGTATCTCCGTTCGAGATCGTGCCCTCGGCTTGGCAACTGACCGATGGTTAGTGATGACTGTCTTCTAGCGCCTTCTTGGCTCTGACGGAACAGAGACGGAACAGAGCGCGACGGCGAGTTCGCCTGTGGGCCAGTGGATCCTCGGTCCCCGCCTGTACGTTCCGCCATGGCGATGCCTGATGCTTCACCGCCTGGGGAAGCCGCGCGCCGCTGTACGGTGCACGGCGGTGAGGCACGAGTGTGAAATCTCTTCAATTGGACAGCGAGCCTCGATGCGAACGAGTGGCATCCTGGACACTGCTGGTCGTTCGCGCAGCCTGGAGAATCGTGAGGGCAGCATGCGGTCAGTGTGGTGCGCCATGGTTGCTGTACTTCGGTCTTGTACCCCGCCGGGAGCTCGACGCATGACACTTGAGCGTCAAGCGAGTTCGCGACGACGTTCAAGACCATCGGGGCTGCGGCTATACCGACGGACCTAATGCGTCGAGTGGCCGACTAGCTACTCGCGGACTCCGCTGGCCAGAGCCGAGTGCTGGAGACTCCGGTGCCGTGACGACCCGAACTCGCTCAGCGGCATTGCAAGCTCGGGAAAGAGCAATTCGTATATCCCGTCCGCTTTCCCCGCCGCATTTGACCACATAAAACAGGTAGAGATTAGCGGAAGCAACACCGAAGGCATACACGCCGACATCGTGCAGGACGTGAATATAGATCAGGACGCCGAAAATCAATACGATTACAGCCCAAAAGAACGAAGCGGGTACCCATTCCCCGTACGAGATTAGGCCAGGCAGGCGGCTTCCACGGTCCCCGGCAGTGGAAATATCTTCCTCTCTCGCCTCGTCGATTGATTTAACTGCAAACCGAAATACGAAGAGATTAACGAAGAAGATGATAGTCTGGCCAACTGCTGAGGCAATGGGCCAGAGCCGCGCTTGAACTAGGGTTACAATCGTAACAAGCAGCGGTGCCAATACAGTCATGATGCGCATCGCGATCTCGGCCCGCATCGCACGGCGACCAGCCGAGCCGGGCCGACGCCCGAGTAGCGGCATTTGGCCGGACAGAATGTTCTGATAAAACTTAGTCCCAACAAGTACATAGCTGATGCCAACAAGGCGGGCGGGCCAGTTCTGTTCCAGATCTGGAACGTGGTAGTCCGATACACGGAGACTGTCCAACCAGGGAAAGTTACTGCCGTTCCCGCCTGTTATCTTTGACCAGACCGCAACGATCTGACCCGACCAGGCCCAATGAACATCACGTAGGAACCACATTAGGACCAGAAGGGCGGCAACTGAGCCGAGGGAAGCAGACAAAGCAGACCACCAGAACAGGGTTCTGGTATAACGCCGCACTTCGTCATCTCTTACCTCATCCACCGCAGCACGCTCGCGCCAAAGATCAAACTGTCGCCGGACCGCGCCGTTCGTAGGGTTAGCAATATCTTTCAAGGTATCCGTAAGACCGCCGTTGGCAAATACGTGACCGTGATTACTAGCGGAGATTACAGTCTTTACTTCTTCCGCGAAAATTCTTCCGAACTCTTCGTAGTCAATTCCATCCGGCTTGTCCGGAGCCTGGAATATCTTCAATCGGTAACGTGGAAGTTCCTGGATCAGGTCCTCGATGAACCTGGCGATCAGGGGGATTTCCTGATAGAGACCATCGACTACCATTCGGCCGGGAATAGTACCCTGGGTTGCAATAAACTGGAGAAGCTGTCCGATGGAGTATACGTCTGCGAGGCTGATAGAACGGATATCATTGCGCACCTCAGGCGCAACGAAGATGGAGTCAGTACCGCCGTATCCGGCCATTGATAGCGTGTAGAAATAATTACGGCCGAGGTCGATAAGAGTGCACGAAATGTTGGCGCCGTCGTTGACGATAATATTTGACGGCGTCAAATCGCCGTGAACCGAGGGCGGAGTCGAAGGCCCATTCGGTGGGCTGCTTTCATGACGAGATTGCCCAACGGCTCTTAAATCTTCCATTGCCAGAAAAAGTGAGATTCCTATTACTAGCATTGATCTAAGAGAGACGCTAGGCGCTTCCTGATGGCGGCGGTTATAAGCTTTACGAAACAGTCTCGTCGCTGTTGGCAGCCTTCCCAGAAAGCGCATGACGATCCGGTCGACATTGCTCCTTCGCTTAATGGCTCGCGCAAATGAGTGGACGGTCGCCTCTGCTCGCGTAAGCTCGTCGATAGTTGCATAACGAAGGCGCTCGACTGTCAGGCCTGTATCTTGGACAAGGACTTTCTCGGGGACACCGGCCAGGCTTGTCCGTAGAACATCGGAGATACTCATCTCTGGGTGGTCCAGCTTAGCCTTCACAAGACCTGGGTTTGCCATGAATTCGGCAAGAGTCAATCCCTTGATAAATGGCATCAAGATCCAGCTATTACTACTAGCAAGTACGCCAACGACGTGCCGGGCGTTGCTACTTTGATAGGTTTCTTTATCCCGCGGATTGTACTTTTGGGCATATTCACTCGTGGCGTCGCCGATACTGCGGAATCGCAAGAATGGCAAGATGATTAGTTTCAATGCGTACTCAGCGCCGTAAACACTTTCGTTTCGGCAATCCAGGATTATTGAGGTCGTACCGTGTCGATAAAATTCGAGAGAGCTGAAATCTACGACGCTTCGCCACTCGCTCTTATCACCACTGACTTCTCCGTCATGCTTAACGGAGAAGTTACCTCCAGTATCATATACTGATTCGATCACGCGTCTTACCGAAGGCGCCTGTACTAGATCCCTGCACAGCTCACAGTCGGCATGGGCCGCTTTGTCTTCGTTACCTGGATCCATATCGAATTCTGCAGGCGAAACAGAATAACTTGTCTCGTTTCGCCGACGGTCCGACTCGGCCAGCGAGAGTAAGGTGAGCAGCAACAGTCCGACGAAGCCAAGTAGCGTGTCGTGCTCCGGCCCGCTGAGTGGCTTTTCCCTCTGGTTCTGCACAGTCCACCAGTTGGCGAGTTCACGGACAAAAGGTGAGAACCTCACCTCAGGAAATGAATCATTAAAGGATCGCTCATCTAATGGCAGGCTAACCAGAATCTCACGCCAGGCGGATGACATGTCACGGCTCGGGGATCGGCTTCCTAGCGATCCGCAGCTCAAGGCATTAGCCAGATCATCCAGCCCGGCTGATTCCCCGCGGGCTGCCGCTACGATGGGGTCGATCAAGGAGCGGAACGTGTCGACTGTCATTAAATATCTCTCTCCGCTATCGCAAAGCGAGCTACACCCAGACTTGGCCGTAACTGCCGAAGCTTGGTGACCTTCGGGGCCAGCGCCGTGTACATGACTTCGCATGCTCGAGCGCTCGGCGATTATAAGCGTGTCCTACCCGCTCCCCATGCGACACTTTCGCCGGACGCATTGTTAATGAGGCGAATCGACCTCGGATCATTCTCATCTCTCTCAACGATTGTCAGCCGTGGCACAGCACGTACGTGACCAGACACTACGCTGGCTGCTGGCTTGTGCTCTAGCGCGGAGTACATTACAGCGTAAGCGCTACGAGCCGATTCCAGAATTTTAGCTGCGGAAATTTCCTCGCGTCTTACATCGGGCGTCCCTGGCAGCGGCGCAAGGTCAAGGATGAAGGGTTCGTGATAGTTTCCCGAGTTCCTCATCTCGGCAAGCGCTTTCTGGTCCTCGTATTTTTGCTCAAGCGCTCGTATGTAGCTCACACCAAGCCCCGGGCGGATCTTCTCAAGATGTCGCTTGGTGTATCGGTTCAAGAGAGATATCTGCTCTGTACTGACATCCATTGCATGCGTACTCAGCGAGAGAATATGTGTGCAGGAATCGTTTCTGGCCAGCCGGAACGGCAAGGCCGTCAGGACACCGCCGTCAATGGCGCGCTTCCCTGCGTAAGTCGTAGTTCCCTTCAGGGCGACCGGGAGCCAAGAGCTCGCTTTTAGTGCTGATCGTAGATCGGCCTCAGTATCCAACTTGCCAGTAACGAATGTGCTCATTTCGTCAACCAGGGTTATAGCCACATGTAGTGGTACCTGCGATTCGAGGATTGCAGCATAGTCAAGCGGCTTAATCTTGTCCAGCACCTCATCAAAGGCATAGTCGATGTTAAGAATAGGCCTTTTTGTGAATGCGCGCTTCACATTGACGAATTCAAGCGTGGTCAGATCGTCAAAGTATATTGAGAGAGGAAACCACGTACCGCCAGCCAGATAATAGGCTGCATTTATGGCCCCCGAGGAGCATGCATAGACAGAGTCAATGGCGTTGAAGAAGCCCTGGTCATCCAGGGCGGTTAGCATGGCCGCCGAGACAACACCACGCATCCCGCCTCCTTCAACCGCCAAGCCCAACTTGAACGCGTC
>Ga0208589_1001148_pt1 | contig 11287 bp, 11 predicted proteins | sample NGESurshal092012_2_FD_184486 | JGI IMG/M metagenome (GOLD analysis project Ga0208589, IMG submission 184486) | Arctic peat soil microbial communities from Barrow, Alaska - NGEE Surface sample F53-2 shallow-092012 (SPAdes) | ecosystem: Environmental > Terrestrial > Soil > Wetlands > Peat ... | reverse complement strand
GGAAAGGCGGCTCAGCACGTCCTCGGCGTTTGCGATTGTGGCGCCGGGCAGAAGCAAGGCAAACTCGTCGCCACCGTAGCGGCTGACCGTGTCCGATTCGCGCACCACCGATTGCAGACGGTGTGCGGCCAGCTGCAGCACTTCATCGCCACTGGCATGGCCGAGCAGGTCGTTGACCGGCTTGAAATGGTCGAGGTCGATGAAAACCACCGCGATGTGCGTGCCGTGCCGGCGGGCCAGGGTGATGGCGTTGTCCAGCCGATCGAGAATCAGCGCCCGGTTGGGCATGCCGGTCACCACGTCGCGCTGGCTGATCCGCGTCAACTGGTTCAGGTTGGTCAGGGCGGATTCGGCAATCGTGTTCGCGTGCAGCGCGGCGAGCACCAGTTCTTCGTTGGCTTCCCTGAGCTGGTTGCTCTGGTTTTCACTGAAATCGTGCCGGGTATCGCGCAGACTCTGGCGCAACGTGGCCAGATGAACGCGCAGTTCCTGCGCCTGTTCGTTGAGCAGGCGCAGCGTTTCTTTCGCCGCGGCCACGTCGGAATCGTCCCGTCGGACGCTCGGCGATGGGGATTGGTCATCCATCGTGAGCGTCGTTGGCTGATTCGGCTAGTTCGTCGCGCCGAGTCGGTTGTCTGGACGGCATCTGTGTGCCCGCCGCCGCCTGCTGCACAAACGCCGTGATGATTAGAGCTTCAGACTGCATCTGCGATCCAATGCCTTGCCGCAGATGCGGATTGCTGCATGCTGCATGCTTGTATGCCTCCGTTTGGTGAAAGAGGTCAGCGCAGCAAAACCAAAATGTCATGCCGACGCATTGTTCGTGAAGTTGGCGTGAGCTGAACCACTGCCTTTGGCCGACGTCATGCAGGTCTTGGCGTCCACGGGCGGAACGGGTAGAACGGAGGCCTTGCGCGCGGCGCAATGTTTATTCAAGTCCGGGAGTGCTGCATGGAGTCATTCTTTCCTACCGATGCCGAGTTGCTGGCACTGGCCGGCGAGGTCGCCAGCGAGGTGCAGCGCAGCCGGTTGATGCTGGTCACCGCCGAGTCCTGCACGGGTGGCTGGATCGCCAAGACGCTGACCGATCTGCCCGGCAGCTCGGCCTGGTTCGATGCCGGCGTGGTGACTTACAGCTACGAGGCGAAGGAGGCGCTGCTCGGGGTCAACCCGCGCACTTTGGAGCACGCCGGCGCGGTCAGTGAGGAAACCGTGCTGGAGATGGTTTCCGGGGCGCTGGCGCGCTTCGGTGCCGGTGTGGCGGTGGCGGTGACCGGCATCGCCGGGCCATCCGGCGGCACGCCGGGCAAGCCGGTCGGCACGGTGTGGATCGGCTGGAAACGTCGTGGCGGCTACGGTCATGCGCAGCTGTTCCACTTTCCGGGCGATCGCGAGGCTGTCCGGCGGCAGACTGTGGCGGCGGCGCTCACGGGTCTGAGCAAAACACTGACGGAATAGCGCGTTGTCTGCCGTCGGAACGGCTTGACCGGTATGGGATACTGCCATGCCGCAACCGATCATCCGTGATCGCAGCCCGTGAGACCCGATCCGGGCATCATGCTCACCATTCACAGCCCAACCGGACACAAGACGATGGATGACAACAAGCGCAAGGCACTCACTTCCGCCCTCGGCCAGATCGAAAAGCAGTTCGGCAAGGGCGCGATCATGCGCATGGGCGATCGCGTCAACGAAGCGATCGAAACGGTATCCACCGGTTCGCTCGGGCTGGATATCGCGCTCGGCGTCGGTGGTCTGCCGCGTGGCCGCGTGGTCGAGATCTACGGGCCGGAGTCGTCCGGCAAGACCACCATGACGCTGCAGGTGATCGCCAGCTGCCAGCGCGCCGGCGGCACCGCCGCGTTCATCGATGCCGAGCACGCGCTGGATCCGACCTACGCGGAAAAGCTGGGCGTCAAGGTCGATGACCTGCTGGTGTCGCAGCCGGATACCGGCGAGCAGGCGCTGGAAATCGCCGACATGCTGGTGCGTTCCGGCGCGGTCGACATGGTCGTCATCGACTCGGTGGCCGCACTGACGCCGAAAGCGGAAATCGAGGGCGAGATGGGCGACTCCCACGTCGGCCTGCATGCGCGCCTGATGAGCCAGGCGCTGCGCAAGCTCACCGCCAACATCAAGAAGTCCGGCACGCTGGTGATCTTCATCAACCAGATCCGCATGAAGATCGGCGTGATGTTCGGCAGCCCGGAAACCACCACCGGCGGCAACGCGCTGAAGTTCTACGCCTCGGTGCGCCTGGACATCCGCCGCATCGGCGCGGTGAAGAAAGGCGAGGAGATCATCGGTTCGGAAACCCGCGTCAAGGTGGTCAAGAACAAGGTGGCACCGCCGTTCCGCCAGTGCGAATTCGAGATCCTGTACGGCGAAGGTACCTCGCGCGAAGGCGAGATCATCGAACTGGGCGTGGCGCAGAACCTGATCGACAAGTCCGGCGCCTGGTACAGCTACAACGGCGACCGCATCGGCCAGGGCAAGGAAAACGTGCGCCAGTTCCTGCGCGACAATCCGGCGATCGCCAACGAGATCGACAAGCAGCTGCGCGAGCGCCTGCTGGTGCCGGTCGGCAAGCCTGCCGCCGCGGCGCCGGAAGAGGCGCTCGAGGAAGCGTGAGCGTGCTGGTTGACGGTTCGTTGCACGCACATGGCCCGGCTCGTCCGGGCCATGTGCGTTTCAGCCTGGTGTCGAGTCTCGGTATGGCAATGCGGGACACTCCATGCGTTCGTCCTGAGCGTAGGCCCGAAGGGCTGAAGTGGAAGGGCAGCCCTTCGACTTCGCTGCGCTACGCTCAGGGCGAACGGCTGAGGGGATCCGTTCCAACCAGGTATTTGTTTGCATGGTCATGAAACGTCCACCCGGCAAGAGTCATTCCGGCGAGAACCAGCCGGCCAAGCCGAAGCGCAGCGCCTACGACAAGGCGCTCGGGTTGCTGGCGCGCCGCGAACACTCGCGCAAGGAACTGAAAACGAAGCTGCGCCAGGGTGGCTATGAGGGCGAGGAAACCGGCGCCGCGATCGAACGACTGGGTGAGCAGCAGTATCAGGACGACGATCGTTTCGCCGTAGTGTTGCTGCGCAGCCGGATCGCGCAAGGCTATGGCCCGATGCGCCTGCGCGTGGAGCTGAAAAGCCACGGTCTGGCCGATGCGCGCATCCGCGAGCTGATGGCGGCGGCCGAGGTCGACTGGAACGCTTCTGCCGCCGCCCAGCTGCGCCGCCGTTATGGCAAGGCGGGTGTGGCTGATGCCGCCGAGCGCAGCTGTCGGGCGCAATTCCTCTTGCGCCGCGGCTTTGCCGCCGCCACAGTACGGAGTGTTACCCACGCCGATGTGGACGAAGCTGCCGACGAGGATTCCTGAAATCCATCATCCAGGGATGATGGGTTGACCGGTCGGGCGGCTTGGTCGCGGTGTGGCCTTTTACTTTCTGCCACCACGATACGCATGAAAACCTCCGAAATCCGTTCAACCTTTCTCGAGTACTTCCGCTCGAAGGGCCACACCATCGTGCCGTCCAGCTCACTGGTGCCGGCCAACGATCCGACGTTGCTGTTCACCAACTCGGGCATGGTGCAGTTCAAGAACGTGTTTCTCGGTAGCGAGAAACCGGGATACGCCCGGGCCGCCGACGTGCAGCGCTGCCTGCGCGCCGGCGGCAAGCACAACGACCTGGATGCGGTGGGCTATACCGCGCGCCATCACACGTTCTTCGAGATGCTCGGCAACTGGTCGTTCGGTGATTACTTCAAGCGCGACGCGATTGCCTATGCGTGGGATCTGCTGACCGGCGTATTCAAGCTGCCGGCCGACAAGCTGTGGGTCACCGTCTATCACACCGACGACGAGGCTTACGGTATCTGGCACAAGGAAATCGGCGTGCCGGTCGAGCGGATCGTGCGCATCGGCGACAACAAGGGCGCGCCGTTCGCCTCCGACAATTTCTGGCAGATGGCCGATACCGGCCCGTGCGGCCCGTGCACCGAGATCTTCTACGACCACGGCGCAGGGATCGCCGGTGGTCCGCCCGGTTCGCCGGACGAGGACGGCGACCGCTACATCGAGATCTGGAACTTGGTGTTCATGCAGTTCGACCGTGCATCGGATGGCACGCTGAGTCCGCTGCCGGCACCTTGCGTGGATACCGGCATGGGCCTGGAACGCCTCGCCGCCGTGTTGCAGCATGTGCACTCCAATTACGAGATCGACCTGTTCGCGCACCTGATCCGCGTCGCGAGTGAACTCACCAGCACGAAGGATCTGGCGAACAAGTCGCTGCGCGTGATTGCCGATCATATCCGCGCCTGTTCCTTCCTGATTGTCGACGGCGTGCTGCCGTCCAACGAAGGTCGTGGTTACGTGCTGCGCCGGATCATCCGCCGCGCCCTGCGGCATGGCTGGATGCTTGGCGTGCGCGGGGACTTCTTCTGGAAGATGGTGTCGCCGCTGATCGAGGAAATGGGCGTGGCGTATCCGGAGCTTGCGGCGAAGCAGGCGTTCGTCGAGGAAGCGCTGCGCACCGAGGAACAGCGTTTCGGCGAGACGCTGGAACACGGCATGCGCCTGTTCGACGACATTGCTGACAAGAGCCGCGCCGGCAAACCCGGCAAGATCATTCCCGGCGCCGATGCGTTCCGTCTGTACGACACCTACGGTTTCCCGGTTGACCTCACCGCGGACATCGCGCGCGAGCGTGGACTGGAAGTCGACATGGACGGTTTCGATCGGTCGATGAACGAACAGCGCGAGCGGGCCCGTGCGGCCGGTCGTTTCGAGGCCAAGGGTCAGATGCCGGCCGAGCTGGCCAGTCAGTTGAAGCCCACCGTGTTCCTTGGTTACGAGGCAATGCACAGTAAGGGCAGCAACGTGCTTGGCATCGTGCGCGGCGGCAAGCAGGTGGATCAACTGGGCGACGGCGAGGAAGGTTTGCTGATCCTCAACTGCACGCCGTTCTACGCCGAGTCGGGTGGCCAGGTCGGTGATACCGGTGAGTTGCTCAATCACGCAGGCCGCTTCGAAGTCAGCGATACCTTGAAGATGGGCGGGGTGTTCTTCGGTCATGCCGGCCGCTGGCATGGTGCGCAAACGCTGCGTACGGGCGATCTCGTCGAGGCCAGCGTGGACACTGTCCGCCGCCAGGCGATCGTGTTGAATCATTCGGCCACCCATCTGTTGCATGCAGCGTTGCGCAAGGTGCTGGGCGATCACGTCACGCAGAAGGGTTCGCTGGTGGCACCGGAGCGTCTGCGTTTCGATTTCTCGCATTTCAAGCCGCTGAGCCGCGACGAGTTGGCTTGTGTCGAGGCGATGGTGAATGCCGAAGTGCGTCGCAACGCGGTCGCCGAAGTTCGCCAGATGGCCTATGACGATGCGATCGCGTTTGGCGCGATGGCATTGTTCGGCGAGAAGTATGGCGACGAAGTGCGCGTGTTGAAGATGGGCGAGTTCTCCACCGAGTTGTGCGGTGGCACCCATGTCGGGCGCACCGGCGACATCGGCTTGTTCAAGATCGTCAGCGAGGCCGGCGTGGCTTCCGGCGTACGGCGTATCGAAGCAGTGACCGGAGACGGTGCGTTGGCTCATGTGGCCGATGAGGAACGTCGCCTGGGCGAGCTGTCGCAACTGCTTTCCAGCAGCGGTGACGAGGCGGTGGAAAAACTGCGGCAACTGTTCGATCGTCAGAAAAAACTCGAGCGCGAACTGGACTCGCTGCGCAGCAAGGCGGCGGGATCGGCTACCGCCGATCTGGCCAGTTCCGCACAGGAAGTCGACGGCATCAAGGTGGTGGCCGCGCGGCTGGAAGGTCTCGATGCCAAGTCACTGCGCGACAGCGTGGACCAGCTCAAGCAGCAGCTGGGCGACTGCGTGATCCTGCTGGCCGGTGCGGCAGATGGTCGCGTCTCGTTGATCGCCGGCGTGCATGGCAGGGCGCTGGATCGGATCAAGGCGGGCAGCGTGGTCGCGCATGTCGCGGCGCAGATCGATGGCAAGGGCGGTGGCCGTGCGGATATGGCCCAGGGCGGCGGCTCGGACACGACCCATCTGCCGGCAATTCTGGCCGCTTTGCCAGGATGGATTTCAAGCCAGTGACTCGGTGTCGCCGCAAAATGGTATATGCCATTTGTCACGATCCAGACGCATTGCACATGGCAATCACGCTCGGCTAGTATCGTGGGAATGTCGACGCCCTCGTATGGTGTCGCCAGTCAGGACGCTCAAGCGTGTTTTGGCTGTGAGCCGGGAAGGCGGTAGGGCCTTCGACGGATCAATCGTCGAACTGCGGATGATGTGGCTCAGGGGTGAGGCACCATCGATCCACAGGCCTGTGACCAACAGCATTCTATGGAGTAGCAAACATGTTGATTCTGACCCGCAGGGTCGGTGAAACCCTGATGATCGGCGACGAGGTGACCGTCACCGTTCTTGGTGTGAAAGGCAATCAGGTGCGTATCGGCATCAACGCGCCCAAGACCGTTGCCGTACACCGCGAAGAGATCTATCAGCGGATCAAGGGCGAACATGAATCAGGCAGCGTGCCTGAAGAGCCCGGCGAGCACTGATTATCGAATTTAAGACTTTACCTCAACCACGCCGGTCAGTATGCTTGCCGGCTCCGCAGCAATGCGGAAAACACCCGGAGAGATGCCCGAGCGGCCGAAGGGGCTCCCCTGCTAAGGGAGTATAGGGTCAAAAACCTTATCGAGGGTTCGAATCCCTCTCTCTCCGCCAGATACGCAACTAAGCCCCTGAAATATGGGGCTTTTTTGTGGATGGTATTTATCTACCCATGACTCTACCCACGATGGACATGGCCCTTGGGTTGCTTCAATGCTGGGCTGGTGAAGCCGATCAAATTAGGTCTTGATCGCGGATCAAATGATGATACGCCTGCGTATTGCCGATGTTCTGGAAGCTTCGCAAAGCCGAGAGGTCCACCAAAAGCCTGCTGCACATTTCGTGTCGCTATCAACGCAGGTGCTGACAATTCTGCGCGAGTTGTCGGGCGTCGATGTGGCGCTCGTGCCGGGCTGTTGCGTCTTCCCGTGCTCCAGCCGATAGACATATCCATCGGACTCGATCAGACGCAGGTCACTGATATCCGTGGAGGCCACTCCACTGCGGCGACGGTCGCCGCAGGCGAATGCGAAGTAGAGTAGGGCGCGATCGCGCACTCTTCCAACGTGTCGTCGCACATCGCAATCAACGCATCAGGACCGGTGTGCACGATCGCCGACTTCTTGCTCGGCCGTTCACCACCTTTTACCGCCGCCCGCCGAGCGCGCTCTAGCAGGCACAACAACAACAAAAAAAAAGCAGCAATAGAAGAGCGTGCGCCCGCAAGGGCGCACGCTCTTCTATGCGGCCGACGTCCCCCCGGTTTTGAGTAGCTCCACGGTTTGGAGTCCAATCCCCCACCTGAAGGAGATTGGACGTGAAGAAGCGCTTTTCCGAAGAGCAGATCATTGGCTTCCTGCGCGAGGCGGAAGCTGGCATGCCGGTGAAGGAGCTGTGCCGCAAGCACGCCTTCAGCGAGGCCTCGTACTACCTTTGGCGCAGCAAGTTCGGCGGGATGAGCGTGCCGGATGCCAAGCGCCTGAAGGAGCTGGAGACGGAGAACGGTCGGCTGAAAAAGCTGCTGGCCGAGCAGGTCCTTGAGAACGAGGTCATCAAGGACGCCCTGCGAAAAAAGTGGTGACCGCACCTGCTCGACGCGAGCTGGTGCGCCAGATGGTTGATCAGGGATTGAGCGAGCGGCGCTCGCTGGCGGTCGCCGGCATGAGCGCCAGCGCGTATCGCTATGCGACGCGCCCGGATCGCAACGGGGAGCTCCGACAACGGATCCTTGCGCTGGCGAAACGGCATAAGCGCTACGGCGTGGGAATGATCCATCTGAAGCTGCGACAGGCAGGGCTGCTCGTGAACTACAAACGCGTGGAACGGCTGTATCAGGAGGCGAAGTTGCAGGTGCGTCGACGCAAGCGGAAGAAGGTGCCTATCGGCGAGCGACAGCCACTCGCCCGACCGAAAGCCGCCAACGAGGTCTGGTCGATGGACTTCGTGTTCGACCGCACCGCTGAGGGCCGCGTCGTCAAGTGCCTGACGGTCGTCGACGACGCCACCCATGAGGCGGTGGTCATCGAGGTGGAACGAGCGATCTCCGGTGCAGCCGTGACGCGCGTGATGGATCGCCTGGCGCAGACGCGCGGCTTGCCCAAGGTCATCCGCAGCGATAACGGCAAGGAGTTCTGCGGCAAGGCGATGGTCACCTGGGCGCATGAGCATGGGGTGCAGCTGCGGCTGATCGAACCGGGCAAGCCGAACCAGAACGCGTACATCGAATCGTTTAACGGCCGCCTGCGCGACGAATGCCTCAACGAGCACTGGTTTCCCAGCCTGCTGCATGCACGTGCCGAGATCGAGCGTTGGCGGCAGGAATACAACGAGGAACGACCAAAAAAGGCGTTGGGCGGCCTGACGCCTGCCGCCTATGCGAAGCAGTTAAAGTGAACCCGGACTCTAAACCGTCCCGCTACTCAAAGCGGGGGGACGTCGCGGCTAGTTCGAATATCTCAGAGAAAGCATGCGGTGCGCGACCTGAATGGTCGTGCTCACAATCGCGATGCTCACTTGGCGGAGCGTAGGAAGATCATCCAAGCTTGGGCGACTATTTGGATGTGCTCTGAACGGGCTAGATCGTGCCTTTGGTCTCATGAAACGCCTGAACTTCCCGGTAACTTCTGACTTTGCGCCAGCAAAAAGGTCTGGGTGGACTCGAATGACACCGTCAACTTTTCAAGTTCAGTGGGCTTTTCCCAAAAGTAAATAGCACTTGCCCCATAGTTGCGCCCTAGCTATTCCCGCCGATGAAATGGCCGGCGCATGTTCTCAGATACGCCTCAGGTCAGACGATTTGAACCCTGACCCACTCGTCCATTTCCGTCCACAACAATCTACGCGGAGACATCCGAACCCAGAATCTGGCGATATGCACCATAGATTGCTAAGGGTAGCTGCATCTCCATCTTGCGCAAGCACCGCCTTTATGTACTAAATGGCGCATGGGCGAGACTGCTGCAACGTCGAGCATCCATACCCGTACGCAACGGGTCGACGCTGAGAAATCATGAGAGCCGGTCAGCGGCGTAGCCCCAGTCAAAGGGCATCGGCACCATCGAAAAAACCTTGGCGCGCAGTATTGACGCCAGGGTCGACGCAAGGCGTTGCGTCGAGGCCCCAGCTATACCGTTGCCAGGTGCATCGATTACATCGCGCACCATCATGCTGCTCGTACTAGCGGCAAGAACTGCAACAGGTCAACGCCGGGTCATCCGCGTTTTCGATGGAGACCAACATGTCTAGTGACAACCCTTACGATCCGATGAAGGCAGCCTTTCAAGCTGCGGGCATTTGTGTTCCTGACCCCACTGCTGAGATCAGCTTCAAGGAAGGCTGCATCAGGATGGGCTTTTATCATCGCCAAAACTTCAAGGCCGCACTGAAGCGCCAGCAACACATCGAAGCTCTCGGAGCGAGCATCGATGGTGTTCGCCTTCCGGAGCCTCACTGGAAGGGCGATAGCCAGTGGTTCTACCTTCACGAGGTGGAAGCCTACATCGCTGCCACGCAAAGCGAGTAGCCGCCATGCCAATGCACTTCCCAAACACCTTCAGTGCTGAGGGTGGCGGCAGCGTTCGTCCTAGCCGTGCGCGTCAAAAGGCTCCTCACGCAGTTGAGGATTTTCCGATGTCGGGAAATGTCGGGCTCCAGCGAAGCCTGAAGTTCGGAGGTCTATCCAATTCCAAGGCCTATCAGTACGGCCTCGTCCCGATCTACGACGAGAAACGCAACCGCATTGATTCCGGCAAGGAGGCGCCATTCCCGTGGCTCCCCATGCCGGACTCGATCGTTCGTGAACCTGGCCAACGGAAAATCTTCCTCGCCGAAGAGATCCGGGCCTGGCGCGATGCCATAACCAGTCGCTCGCGTGAGATCGACACCATCGCCACTAACAAGTCCAATGCGCTCGTTGAGCGCGGAGAAAATCAACATGGCTAACAGCACCATTAAGAAGAAAGTCGTCGTCATCAACGAGGACTTGATCAACCAGGCGATGATGGCCATCGAGTCGACTGAACCAACACCGGAGGAGTTGGAGGCCGAGCAGCTCGCCAAGTTGATCCCATCCATCCGCATGGCGATGGATCGCCGCGAATCTGAAGACAAGATCCGCAAGAAGATCAGGTCAGCCATTCCCAAACTGCACTACACCAAGCTTGAGGCGCTTCTTAAGGAAGCGGCCAAGCTTGTAGGCGAGCATCATGATGATGCGGATCATGCTGTTCAGAGCGATCACATGGCCGACGATGAGGTGCATCATGAACCTCGGGTTTAATGCGGGGACACATCAGCGGCGTCCTCTCCCTGACCTCACCCCTATTGCTCGCTGCTTTCCGATCGAATCGCTGCCCTGCGCTCTGCGCGGGGCAGCGCTATATGTCGCAAAGAGCAAGCGCATCAGCACGACCATTACCGGCATGACTGCCAATGGCGTTTTAGGCCTTCTGACTATGAATCTCGCGCGCTTTCAGATGCCTGGTGAAGAACGTGAAGTGCGACCGGCAACCAGTTTTTCCCACATCATTGCTCCGACTGTGGCGGGTAAGAGCGCAGCTCTTTTGGCGCTTGGCCCCTTGGTAGAGGCCTATGACACGGAAATGTCTGCCCTGTACGAGCCAGCCAAGCGGCAGTTCGATCTCGCGCATGCGGATTGGGAGGATGATCGCAAGACGCTGCGCAAGGAGATGAAGAAGCTTCGTGCCAATGGCAGGCCTTGGGAGCACCTCCAGGGCGCATTGGACAAGCATGCGGGCGAAGAGCCCGTTGCTCCCGTCGAAAATCGGCTGTTGCTAAGTGACATTACCACTCGTCGTTTCATCGACCAGCTCAATGGCACTGGGCGTGCAGCCGCTTTGGTGAGCGACGAGGCGGATATCGTCTACGAGCAGCTTCCCCGTTTGTGTCGCCATCTCAATCGGGGTTTTGATGGAAGGTTTATCACGCTCGATCGGGCGGGCGGTGAAAGCATCGTCTGCTATGACCCCCGCATCAGTGTACTTCTCATGGTTCAGAACGACATCATTGATCGTTTTGAAGCTGCTCATGGGAAGAAAATGCGTTCGATCGGCTTCTGGGGGCGGAACCTGTTCGGTACGGCCGCCAAGATCGTCGACAGCCGGTACCTTGCTGATGTCGTCGTTTCCGCTGATGCCTTGG
>Ga0208589_1001147_pt1 | contig 11291 bp, 8 predicted proteins | sample NGESurshal092012_2_FD_184486 | JGI IMG/M metagenome (GOLD analysis project Ga0208589, IMG submission 184486) | Arctic peat soil microbial communities from Barrow, Alaska - NGEE Surface sample F53-2 shallow-092012 (SPAdes) | ecosystem: Environmental > Terrestrial > Soil > Wetlands > Peat ... | reverse complement strand
AGGCAGCGCGTCGAAGGGGTGCTTCACGCCATAGAGTTGCTGTGGATCGAGTCCTTCCCACCACTGGCCCTTGCCATCGGCCAGGGTCAGTCTGCCATCGTAGGGAACCCCGGCCAAAGGCCCGGTGGCGTCTGCACCATGCGACGGCTGAAACCACCACCAGTTTCTGGCCTGGTGGACTGTCACTCCAAAGCGAAGCCCCTGGCTGCGCGCAGCCTTCGCCCAGGTGCCGATTACATCGCGATGCGGACCGATCCGCGCGGCATTCCAGTCGTGATGCTTCGAATCCCACGCATCGAAACCGTCGTGATGATTGGCAAGCGCCAGAAACAGTTTTGCGCCGGCCTTCTTGTATCGAGCAATCAACTCCTCCGGCTCCCAGTTCAGCAGAGTCCATTGCGGGCACAGATCCTTATAGCCGAAGGTCGAGGGAGCGCCATAGTGAGCTTCCTGATACTGATTCTGCTTCGAACCCTGCATGTACATGTTGCGGGCATACCAGTCTCCGTCTTCGGGAACACACTGCGGACTCCAATGCGCCCAGATTCCGAACTTGGCGTCCTGATACCACTCCGGAGCCTCGTATTCCAGCAAGGAATCCCAGGTGGGCTTATAAGGACCGCTTCCGGCCAGATTTGGAATCGGTGAATCCATGGGAACGCCATCCCACGAGCCGCCGGGGACCAGGAGCTGGGGAGAGTCGCCCCACGCAGTTGGCTTCCAACTTGCGTTGTCGAGCTTTTCCTGAATGATCTTTTCCGCGACCAGCGCGTAAAACACCCGCTGCGACTCTGGCATTGCGCAGAAGCGCGCATAGTCTACCGTCAGAGTGTCGAAGCCAGACGCAGCCGATCCCGTGATCTGACTGGCGCGCCCTACGGATGGCAGTGCTGCCGCTGCCGCAGCGGCAGCCATCAATTTACAAAAGTCTCTACGTTCCAAGGATTCAGTCCTCAATTTGAATTTGTGAGTCTCTCATTCCACTCTTGATGGCACGAGACCAAGGGACGCCACCACACTTGCCCTGCGGCCATCTGTCCGGTGGTCATCACGCCCTCGGCAGCGACTGTTACCGGAACGAGACGAATATAGTATGCAAAGATGTTAAAGTCAATCGATACAGTTAGCGTATATGCAGGCTAAATACGAGTGATCGATCCTATGTTTGACGGTGATGTACTTAGGTCTTAGGTTTGCCCCCCGATTGGAGGGAACTTTAGGGGCTCGGGGCTCTATCGCAGAGGCCACACACGCAGGGACGCCTCTCCCGGTTTCTTGCAGCTTCCCCGCTTCGGTAAACCCGTGCGCTCACGGCATAGCTCATCATCCGCGCCTTGATGACTCACCTGTCTCCGACCGCGCCGGGTCATTGTTTTCCTGACGGCCCGAGGGCCAAACATAGTTGAATACTGGAGCAAAGATGGCTCGAACCTGCTGCAGTATTTCTGGATCCGCCGGCTCCGACAGGGCATGAAGATTTCGGCGAACCTGATCCTGAGTCGACATCCCTACCAAAGTGCTGGCAACTAGCGGGTAATCGAAGCAGAAACGCAGTGCAAGTTCCGCCAGATCAGCGCCTCGGCTGCGGCAGAACTCTGCAGCCAGCCTTCCCGCCTCCAGGACCTTCGCGGGAGCCGGATGCCAGGAAGGAACACCACCTTCTGTAAGAATCCCCATATGCAGCCCGGATGCATTGATGACCCCGATGCCATGCTTTTTGGCAACGGGCATCAGGACGGAGTCCATATCGTCGATCAGCAGGTTATACCGGCAATAGCTGATGATGCTGTCCACGGGAACAGCCTCAGCAATCCGGATAAGCGTTCCAAGAGGATAGCCGGTAATCCCGATATACCTCGCTTTACCCTGCTGCTGCAGCCGCCTCATTTCAGGGATCGTCTCGTGAATGATCTGTTCCGTATCGCCAAACTCCACATCATGTGCCTGGAGAAGATCGACGTAGTCCGTGCGAAGGCGCCGCAGTGATTCATCCACACTTTGACGGATGCGCTTTGCAGAGAAGTCAAAGGAGGCCTCACCATAACGTCCACACTTGGTTGAGAGGATCACTTCTTTCCGCCTCCCCTCGAGAGCTTGTCCCAGACGCTCTTCAGCCATCGTTAAACCGTAGTAGGGAGAGACATCGAAGAGATTAATGCCCTCATCGATGGCAAGATGGACGGCTCGCATTCCTTCTGCAGGATCGATCGGTCCGAAAACATCTCCGAGTGGTGAGGCACCGAATCCCACAATCGAAACCTCAAGTTGTGTCCTGCCCAGGGTTCGATACTGCATCGAACTGATCGTATTCTCTGAGTTTTTCCCGGATATGGATTGACCCACTGTTCCTCCTGTTGCGATACTCGAAGCGGCACCCGCCGAGCCATCCCGAGTATAAAACAAAATGCGCTTTCAGAAAGCGATACAGTAAACCCTGATTGGCATCATCGAAATTCACAGAGACGGAGATATCCAACGGGCGCAGAAGAAGATAGAGGCCGAGGGCCTTACCTGCCTCCTCTCCCGCCGAGCTATTCCCATCGACCTGCTTCCGACTGTATAGTCAACAAGCATGGTTCGGATGAAAGACATAGCGCAGGATTTAGGGCTCTCTGTGGTGACCATTTCCAAGGTGCTTCGAAACCACCCGGACATTGCCGATGAAACCAGGGAACGTGTACTTCAACGTGTAAAAGAACTGGATTACCAGCCAAATCTGATGGCGAGGAGCCTGGTCACGGGGCGCAGCTTTATCGTCGGGCTGGTGGTGCCCAGCCTTCTGCACCCTTTCTTCGCAGAAGTAGCCAAAGCCCTGTCAGCAGTACTGGCAGAGCGCGGATACTCGCTCATCATCTCATCGTCAGAAGAGGATCAGAAGACAGAAAACACAGAGATTCAGCAGTTGATGGCAAGGCGGCTCGATGCGCTGGTCATCGCATCCTCGGGAAATGATGTGGAAGCCTTTGAACGGATGGACCGACATGGTCTTCCTTATGTGCTCATTGACCGGGAGATCACCGGGCTGACCGCTAACTTCGTGGGTACCAATGATGAGATGGCGGGGCGACTCGCCACCGAGCACCTTATCGAGCAAGGGTGTCGTAACATCGCCCATATCCGTGGGCGTGATAACAGCACCGGAGTGCGCAGGTTTGAAGGCTACCGACAAGCACTGCTTCGCCACGGACTTCCCTATGCTGAAAAGCTCGTAGTTGCCCGCCGGAGCGTGGACATCGATAGTATTTGGCACGGCGCTGAGGCGATGCGAATGTTGCTGGACCGCAGACCAAGGCCTGACGGCGTATTTGCATACAATGACCCGTTGGCAATCGGAGCGATGAAAGCCATCCTTGATGCAGGGCTGCGCATTCCAGAAGACATCGCGGTGATTGGATGCGGGAATCTGCATTATGACGGTCTGCTGCGCGTGCCGCTCTCCAGCGTCGACCAGCACAGCCAGACAATTGGTGAACGCACCGGGCAGATTCTTTTGCGAATTATGGAGTCTAAGGTTCGACCTCATCCCGTCAATGTAATCCTCGAACCCTCCCTCATTACCCGTGACTCGACGGTGCTGAAGTCCCGGCCAGCAAAGCATGAAGCGCGTCGAGGGAGCGCGCACCCGAAGAAATCCGCACCGGCCAGAAATAAGGCCTGACAAACCCACCCATTTATATCCGAGTGTACGATTTGTTCGTCGACTGTAACGATTTACATCCGCCACGTCTCCGATAAGAACACTCCCCCTTCGTGCGGGTCAGCCAGCGGTCGCGGAAAGCTATTGAGGCGATGCTTCAGACAGCGTCAGATGCCAAGTCGCCACCCGACAAATTCGCCATCGACATAATGCTTGCAGCGATGGCGGGAGCAATGCGTTCCCTGTTAGAGGCTGGACCAACATTTGCCACGGTCCGCAAATCGCGAGAGCAACTCGTGCTCGTCAGTCTTACATGGTGGCCGTGACAGCGAAGAGCGTTTAAAGCACTCCATGTGTCGCTCTCAATTTTTAGGAACAACGGCGCTTGTGATCATTACCCACGAATCGTCGGCTAGCTTTAGGGAAGGCCTGAAGTAGTGGTCGATTTGGCGGCTATAACTGCTGAGAGAGTTTTGCGGGGTATTGTTCGGTGAAGTGATTAGATTTCTGGGTTGAGCGCGGGGTTGAAGACTCAAGATCTTGTTTTCAGGCGTGGCTCTACGCTGGAATAGCCAGTAGGTGTTTGCGGGCGGTCACGAGGTTGACCAGCGCACAGGTGGTCTGGAGCCGGTTGAGGTTCTTGGCCAGGCCGCGATAGCGGACCTTGACGAAGCCGAACTTGAGCTTGACCAGCGCGAAGACATGCTCGACCCGCGAGCGGGTCTTGCTCTTGACGCGGTTCTGTTCGCGTATCTCCGGATAACGTTTTAGCTTGGTCCGCCAGCGGCGGTTCGTTCGGTCGATGGCCCTGGGAGCGCATTCGGCCAGCACCGCGGCCTGGCCCTGATAGGCCTGATCGCCCCATACTTCGCTCTCTTCACCGTGCAGCAGTTCCCCCAGCATGCGGCTGTCGGCCACGTTGGCCGCCGTCGCCGCCGCCGCGTGGATCAGCTTGGTCTCGGCATCCACGCCGACGTGCGCCTTCATGCCGAAGTACCACTGCTTGCCCTTCTTCACCTGATGCATCTCCGGGTGCTCCCCTGCTTCGAGTAGGCAATCTTGTATCGCCACTACTGAATCGCCTCGGATGGATCAACTTTACTCGCAAGTACGATGGAGCCCGACATGTTTCGTTCATTGACATTTGTTCTTGCATGTTTCCTGTTCGCTCAAACCGCACCTTCACAGCAGCCTGCGCGATTCACCATCTAGCATATGATCCACTTCGTCGCAGGCACCCAGGCGGACCGGAAACAACTCACCCAGTCGGACCCCAATTTGAAGGATTATCTCGCCGGTGAGTTCGTGATCGCGCACGAGAATTTGAGTGATGACGGCGTGAAGGAAGTGATCCTCGTGATCACCGACCAGATGTGGTGCGGAACCGGTGCGCATAGCTGCGAAACCATGGTCCTGGAGAAGAAGGGGGCTACGTTCGCAGTGCTGCTCGATCAAGCCATCATGTATGAGAATCTCGCCGTCACGAATGAGAAAAATAGGCAAGTATCGCGCGCTGGCCGTAAGCGATGGCAAAGGCGGTATCCTCCTGGGAGATAAGGAAGGGACGCCGATGTTTGGCAAGCAGCTGGTTTATGGGATGTGGCCCTAATTCCAGCATGAACCTGCAGCCACAGTAATTTGAACGCACATCTCCGAGATCAACTCTGTTTCAACGACCTTTCGTTGTATCTTTCCTCAGCATTTATGTGAATCTAACCTCAATGAGCCGCTCTCGGAGATTGGCCGCTGCGGGTCATCCCTCTTGCATGAAGGCGAACACCTTCGACCTCAAGTTCCCATAAAATTTCTTAATGTGTCTCCTTCTCAAAAACCAATACCCAACAAACCCTACCGATACAAAACACCAACTCCAAAACAGTCGCACCCACTCCGCCGTTGACGCCGCGTTCGACATCGAGCGATCTCCAACTGCGTTAAGGCAACCATAGAGAATCCAACAGAAGAATAGGAGGTACACGAAAAACAATCGAAGCAAGGCAAGCGCAAGCGCGTAATCGGTAACTGTATTTCATAGACGCTACAAACCTCCCTGAACTTCGCCGGTTGGAGTAACACCAGCGTCACCGGTGCAAACGCTGCCCACTCAGTCGCAGGGTCTGCGTGGGCATATCGAGAAATTACTGAGCAGTCACCTTCATCAGAGTGCTGGCATGAGGGCGCAGCGCGACATCAACCGCACCAACACCCGTCGTATCCTTGTGCAGCCAGAGATCGCGCACAGTCGCCTTGGAAGCAGTCACCCCCACCGAAGCCCACGGTAGACGCACGTCCTCCTGAGTATCGCCGATATTGAAGATAGCCACATACTTCGATGTGGACTCCGGCACGTCTGACGTCCAGGCGACCGTATTGCCTTCGCGATAGGACTGCCGTCCATCCTCGCTATACTGGTTTACTGCAATCACTTCAGGGTTGGTGAGCAGCTTGATGGTGAAGGTATCGCTCGACGGAATGTCCCCTCCCATCATCAGAGGAGAGCGGAAGATCGACCATAGCGACATCAGGGTGTACTGCTCATCATGCGTCAGCAGGCTGGCCCTGTCGCCCCCCCGTTCGGCGCGAATCCCAACGTGGCCGAGCGGAAGCATGTCCGCATCAGGCCAGCCGTTCGGATGCACCTTCCCTTCCCAACGCTCCATCAGGTCTAACTGGTGTTTCACGTCGACCCACCGGTCCCAGAAGTCGTTCGAGATCCGCCACAACTGCGCAATCGCTTTAAGATCTTCATACTCGCTAATCGGAGCAGGGCCAGGCGAAAGGCTAAGAACGATAGGCCGCCCAGTCTTTCTCAGGGCCGCACTCAGAGCATGGATCTCAGGCCCACGGTACGGACGACTCATATCGTCGGCCTTCACATAGTCCACTCCCCACGATGCATAAAGCTGCGCAATCGAGTCGTAGTACGCCTGCGCCCCGGGCTTCGACATATCGACGCCATACGTGTCTTCCATATCCGGCCACTTGCAGACATTCACCTTGTCCGCAATATCAGCGGCATGAAACTTCGTCCCCTTGATAGGCAGGTTTTCATCCACGGCCTCGCGCGGAATCCCCCGCATAATGTGAATGCCAAACTTCAGTCCCTTACTATGGACATAGTCCGCCAACGCCTTAAAGCCTACGCCGTTCGCTGCCGAGGGAAATCTATTCGGCGAGGGCACAAAGCGGCCGTACTTATCCATCGTCACCGCGCCGCGCGCGATGTACCCATGCGACCGTGCATTAGGCTGATACCACTCAATATCTACGACAACATACTTCCAGCCGTACCTGGAAAGCTCCTTCGCCATAGCGTCTGTATTTGCCTTCACCTCATCCTCTCGGACGGTTGGGCCGTACGAGTCCCAACTGTTCCACCCCATCGGTGGCGTGGGTGCGGTGATGGCGACAGGCTACAAAAACTACGTCCTGGCTCCGGACCGACCTTTGCCGGAGGTTTTAGCTTCTGCCGCGAAACCCGTCAGGGTGGCGCGGAGGATCCCTTACCACCAGCTTCACGCCGCAAATATTGACGATCATCAAAAGCTGTTTCGGCGCGTCAGGCTGGATCTCGGCGGAGAGAAGAACTCCCCGCGGTTGCCAACCGACAAGCGTGTATTGGGAATGCCCACCGATCCGGACCCCTCGCTCCTGGCGCTCTACTTCAACTTTGGACGCTATCTTCTTATCACCAGCTCCCGACCGGAAAGTCAGCCCGCAAATCTTCAGGGAATCTGGAACGCTGAGCTACGTCCCCCATGGAGTTCGAACTGGACTTCAAATATTAACGTCCAGATGAACTACTGGCACGCACAGACCACGAACCTCTCCGAGTGCCACATGCCCCTGTTCGATATGGTGACGGACCTCAGCAAGAACGGAGCGGTGACCGCAAGGGTCAATTACAGCGCGAAGGGTTGGGTCTCGCACCACAACATCGACCTCTGGCGGCAGTCCGCGCCAGTAGGCATGGGAACGCGCTTCGCCGACCCCACCTGGGCGAACTTCGCCATGAGCGAGCCTTGGCTGTGTCAACATCTGTGGGAACACTACAGCTTCACCGGCGACAAGGAGTGTCTGCGGCAGACCGCATATCCCATAATGAAGGGCGCAGCGGAGTTCTGTATGAGTTGGCTCATCGAGAACAGCAAGGGACAGTTGACCACCTGTCCTTCGTTCTCGATCGAGAACACGTTTTTCGCTCCCAATGGCATTCCCGCCTGCACCAGTGCAGGCTGCACCCTCGATATCGCTCTCCTCCACGAGCTGTTTAGCAACATTGCCTCCGCATCTTCCGAATTGGGCACTGACCGCGAGTTCGCCGCAGCCCTCCTCGCAGCGAAGCAGCGCCTACCACCTTACAAGATTGGAAAATACGGCCAGCTACAGGAGTGGTCCGAGGACTTCGATGAGAACCAGCCCGGCCAGCGGCACATGTCCAACCTTTACCCCGTCTACCCGGGAGGCGAGATCACATCGCACAGCAAACCCAAACTCTGGGGGGCCGCAAGAAAATCGCTGGAGCGGCGGCTCGCCCACGGCGGCGCATACACCGGCTGGAGCCGCGCCTGGGCCGTGGGCCTGTGGGCCAGGCTCCTCGATGGTGATATGGCATGGGACTCCTTGCAGATGCTCGTCAAACACAGCACCGGCATCAATCTCTTCGACTCTCACCCGGCTGTGCATGGAAGTATCTTCCAGATTGACGGCAACTTCGGCGCCACTGCGGCCATCGCAGAAATGCTCCTGCAAAGCCACGACCACGAGATAGCGTTGCTTCCGGCCCTCCCTGCCGCATGGCGCGAAGGTTCCGTGCAGGGACTCTGCGCTCGCGGCGGCCTTGAAGTATCGATCGCATGGGATCAGCGCGGACTGGTATCGGCTCAGGGACTCTCCCTCAGAACAGCGCAGCACACGTTTCGCATTCCCATCGGCTCGAAACTCAGCCATGTTGCGAATGCCGGAGGTGTCTCGCAACAGGTCGTCTCTGGCGCGGACCCGCAGGTCTTCACCCTGGCCATGACCCGGGGCCAGCTATATACATTCGCGTTTCAACAAACATGAGGCCACCCGCCTTCCGCATGAAGCTAAGTCGTTACCGGCACAAAAAATCGGGACCACATTAAAAATGTGATACATCAGGAGCAGAGAACGTTCGTTATGGAATATCACTCACTTGGCAAAACGGGGCTTGAAGTCTCCACGCTTGGCTTCGGATCCTCCCCCTTTGGAAACGTATTCGGCAATACCACCCTCGACGACAATCGGCGCGCCGTCTCCGCAGCCATTGACCTGGAGATCAACTTCTTCGACGTGTCGCCGTATTACGGTCTAACTCTTGCCGAGGAGCGTTTAGGCATTGCGCTCGCACCCTACCGTCACAAGATCCTGCTCGCAACCAAGTGCGGCCGCTACGGCCTGACCGAATTCGATTTCTCCGCCAAACGCATCAAAGCAGAGTTTGAAAAGTCTTTGTCCCGGTTGAAGACAGACTATGTCGATCTCCTTCAGGCCCACGATATCGAGTTCGCCCCAGCCGAACAGGTCATCCAGGAAGCCCTCCCGGCAATGCGTGAGCTGCAGGCAAAAGGAAAGGTCCGCTTCATCGGGATCACCGCCTACCCGCTCGGCCTCTTGAAGCGGGTCGCGGAGCAGGTGCCGGTCGACACCATCCTCTCCTACTGCCGGTACAACCTCTTGAATACTGATATGGAGAAAGACCTCGCCCCATTTACCCGCGAACGCGGCCTTGGCCTCATCAATGCTTCACCCCTCATGATGGGCCTGCTTACCGATGCAGGTGAACCCTCCTGGCACCTCGCGCCCCCTTCCCTCAAGCAAGCGGGAAGACGAGCGGCAACGGTCGCCGCCGAACATGGCATCAACATATCCACGCTCGCGCTCCAGTTCTCCCTGGCGCATCCCTCCACGGCGTGCACGCTGATAGGAATGTCCTCCGCGGATCAAGTACAAGCCAATGTCCGTGCATCGGAAAGGCCCCTGGAGCTCGAACTGCTCAAGAGAGTGAAAGAAGCGATCGGAAATGGGTTTTGGACGACGTGGCCCTCCGGACTGCCGGAGAACCATGACGGAGAATCAGCCGAAATAGTGTATGTCTCTCACCACGTTTACCACGCATTTCACACGAATTGACCAGCAAAAAACCATGTCAGACACCACCATTTCTCGTGAAAATGCAGTAAATCGACCGGTCATTGTTCCCTGGCAAAAAATCGTCCGCCCCACCCCGGTCGACTCGACAGGCCATATCGACAGACACACGCACCCTGCATAGTGCAAGGTATGTCCTTTCGGATGAAAGACATAGCAAAGGACCTCGGCATCTCTGTCGTCAGCGTATCCAAGGCACTGCGCGACCATCCAGATATTTCGGCGAAGACCCGCGACCGCGTCCTCAAGCACGTGAAAGAACGCGGCTACCAGCCAAATATCCTCGCCCGCAGCCTGGTCACCGTCCGCAGTTATTTGGTCGGACTCATTGTTCCCGATCTAATTCATCCATTCATTGCAGAGATTGCAAAGGCCCTTTCCAATGTGATCCGCCCTCGCGGATACTCGCTGATCATCTCGTCTTCGGAGGAAGATCCTGCGCTTGAATTGCAGGAAATTCGACAGTTGCAGGCTCGCCAACTGGACGCACTGGTTATAGCCTCGACATCGATGTCCAGCGAACAGTTCGACCTGATGGAACAAGATGGCCGCCCTTATGTCTTGATTGACAGAAACTTCTCCGATCGGCCTTCCAATTTCGTCGGCGTTGACGATGTGGCCGCTGGATTCATTGCAACTGAACACCTGATTGCCATAGGATGCCGACGGATCGCGCACATTGGAGGGAGAAAGAATAGTACTGGCACGGGGCGGCTTGATGGCTACAAGCAGGCCCTTCTACGGCATGGTCTCTCTTGCCCAAAGGACTACATCGTCAATCGAGCGAACGTCGATACTAACAGCAGGGAGCAAGGAGCCGACGCAATGAAGCTCTTGCTGGAACGCAACCCACGACCAGATGGAGTATTTTGCTACAACGATCCTCTGGCGATTGGGGCCATGGATGTCATCCTGAACGCTCACCTGCGAATCCCGCAAGACATTGCGATCATTGGCTCCGGGAACCTGCACTATGACGATTCACTGCGCATTTCCCTTTCCAGCATCGATCAACACAGCCAACTCATTGGGAAAAAAGCGGGAGAGATTATTCTCGAACTTGTTGAGTCGAAGAAAGCGTCTCCATTACAACGCGTCATATTGGAGCCGACTTGGTTATCCGCTCTTCGACCCTAAGAATGGACCAAACAGTTAGCCTTACCCACAAGAAGAAAAGGGGCTGATATTGCCAAGCTCTAATGTTTGGCCAGCCGCGCCACACTAACAATCCAACTGGTACAAAGTTACCGGCGCCGATCAGGATCACGGGCGCTACAAGCTAAATTGCCAGAGGTAGCCTCCGTTGCGTTGGTTCCGTCAGCTTTTTGAATCTCTTCGCCGAGCAGAAGTCACCGGAAACGGTGTCCGTGAGGCTCACCTTAGGTGTGAGATTTCAGGAGGTTGTTGTCCATTCGATCGAGAACTGGGATGCTGATGTTGCAAACAAAAAACAACACAGGAGACCGAATGGACTATCACCATC
>Ga0208589_1001144_pt1 | contig 11305 bp, 11 predicted proteins | sample NGESurshal092012_2_FD_184486 | JGI IMG/M metagenome (GOLD analysis project Ga0208589, IMG submission 184486) | Arctic peat soil microbial communities from Barrow, Alaska - NGEE Surface sample F53-2 shallow-092012 (SPAdes) | ecosystem: Environmental > Terrestrial > Soil > Wetlands > Peat ... | reverse complement strand
GGCATCCCGCCGCGGCTCGCCGGCGACACCCGCGCCAGCTCCGGCAGTGGGCGCCGGCGGTGGTGGCGCCGGCTGGCCGCCGGGCTGCTGGCGGTGGCTGACGGTCTCGTCCGGGGGCGGCCGGCGCCTGCACGGGCAGCAGGCTGGCGGGCAACCACGTATGACGGTCGGCCGGACCGATCGGCGTGCCACGCTTACGCCCGCCTGAATTGGTGCCTGAGGCCACTGCCTAGGCCATCCTCGAGCCGAAGGCGTCGCGGAGGCCGCAGGTGCGCGCTTTGCCGCGGCCCGCAGCTGCTTCCCGACCGGCCTGCTCAAACGGCACTGTTCCCGGCACGGGCGTGGCCGCAGCCCAGCGGTACTGGCGGCGTAGCGGCCGGGGCGGCGCGTACGCCGCGCGGCGTAGCCGGGCCTGGGAAGGTTCGCCCGTCAGGTGGTCGTCGCCAACTCCCGCGCTTCATAGCGTTTCGTACGGACCCGGAGAAACCCGGATGAGCGGAGCTGACGATGATTGAGGTTCATGGGCTGGTTAAACGGTACGGCGGGAAGAGGGCCGTCAACGGCCTGACGTTCACCGTCCAGCCGGGTGTGGTGACCGGGTTCCTGGGCCGAACGGGGTGGGCAAGTCGACCACGATGCGACGTGATCGTGGGCTTGGCTCGCCAGTCGAGCAACCGGAGTGCTTGCGGTTCGCGGGCGTCCGAACGAGCGAGTTGCTATGGCGCGGCCGAACAGTCGATCCCAAGCAGGGATGCCCCGAACCGGCCGCGCCTTCCCTCGCCAGGAAGCACCGATATGGCCCGGCTGGGGTGCGTGATCACGGCGGCTCCCGCCCTGGGCGGCAGGACAGATCTGCTCCGGTGACGGCGTTCCGTCCGGGTGGCGATTCTGGTCCGTGTGCAGGCGCCGATGTGCTGGCGGCCTGGGCGGAACGCACTGGCCGCCGGGCGGGGGAGCGGAGTCCCCCGCCGGGCGGGGGAGCGGGGTCCCCCCTCCGCACTAGCGACAACGACACCGTAGGGACATGGCCGTGTACAACAATGGTGCGCCCTTCGCGTGACGAGCGCGGGCGGCGGGGCCAACCGGGCTGCCGTGCCTGTGCGGTGACTACGGCCGGGGTTTCAGTGACCGGATACGCCCGTTGCTACTGCGGGCCTGCCTGGCCGTGCAGGACCTGGTTGATGCCCGCGATGATGACCTGGGCTGCCCCGTCGATGGCCCGGGCTACCGGGCTCGATGGGTTGCTGAGCTGGCTGGCGATCTGGGCCGCGGACAGGCCGGCCAGTACCTGCGGGCTGTACTGCGCGCCGGCCAGGATGTAACGGTTGGCGATGTCGAGGAACGGAACCGCCCCGGACTGGTCGGCGCTGTTGGCGTAGGGGGGCACGTCGAAGGCGTCGATGAGGCTGGTGTCCAGCGGGGTCTGGGCTTGCAGCGGGCGGCCGGCGTTGTCCGTCAGTTCGGTCGTCCGCAGCGTGAGCTCCGTGCTCTGGTAGTGAGCCGTCCGGAACGAGAGCGTGGCGGTGTCCGGGTAGACGTCGGTGGCCGATGATGTGGTGGTGCCGAGGTGGCTCCAGGTGCCGAAATGGGAGAGCGCGGCGGTCAGCGACCAGCGTTCGGCTGCGCAGAACGGGCAGGATTCCTCGCTGACGAAGACGATGGCTGGCTTGCCGCCGATGGTAAGCGGCGGACCGGACGTCTTGACCGTCTGCAGCGGGGTGACCGCCTGGCCGGGGCTCACCCTGGCCAGCACGGCGGCCGGGACGGTCGTGACCTGCCTGACCACGACGGAGGGCGCCTGCGATTCGCTGGCGACCAGACGAGCAGGGTTAGAGGTCAGTTTGACTGCGACCAGTGCCACCACGACAGCCAGCACGGCGGTGACCGATGCGATCGCCACCAGGATCCGCCGGCGTGCTTCGGCGCGCTTGCGGGCGGCCCGTTCGGCTGCGGTCCGCTCGCGGGCGCGCATCTTGGGCTGCGGACCTCGCCGCGGCCCGGCTGAGTTGCCGCCCGCACGGTCGTGACGGGTGTTTGCCACCTCTATCTTTCCTTCTTCCGGCTGCATAGCAGGGGCCCGCCGGGCGCGGGCCCCTGCTACTAACACGGTTAGGACTGATGAGCTGTTCACGTCGCCGCTGACTGAGTGATCGGGACGTCAGTGATCTGGGCCGCGGCCAGGAACGCCACGATCGCATCGGCGACGGCCTGCGGGGCTCGCCTGGGCAGGTGATGACCCGCGCCCTCGACGAGCTGCAGGTGAGCATCCGGCAGGGCGCGTGCCAGTCGGCGGGCGGTGTCGAAGGGAACCACGGTGTCCTTGGGGTCGGCGAGTACCAGCACCGGCGCCCGGACCGACGCGATAGCGTGCTCCAGCTCGCCAAGCTCGCGCAGCAGGGCGCGTTGCTCGGTCAGGAAGGTGCGCCATTGCGGGCGGTATCCGCGGTCCGCATCGCCCCAGACCTGCCAGTTGGCATGTTCGTCCGGCTGCAGCGGGCGGCCCCGCCGCCGGGCGATCCCGGCTAGCCGGGCCCGGGCCATCCACGGCGTCAGCCGCCATGCCACCAGCGCGCACAGCTGGCCTGCACCAGGTGCGGCGAGTAGCCTGTCCCAGCCGGTCACGCACCCCGGGCCGACGCTCGCGAGCAGGACTACCGCCGCCACCCGGCCGGGCGCCAGGCTCGCCGCCGACAGCGCCACCCCGCCGCCGTAGGAGTGCCCCACGAGCACCGCGCGCGTGATGCCGCGCGAGTCCAGGTCGTCGAGGACGGCGCGGGCGTTCGCGGCGAACCCGCCCGCCGGAAGCTGGCTGGAGCCGTAGCCCGGCCGGTCAGTTGCCACGGCGTGAAGCTGGGCGGGCAGCCGTCCGGTGACCTGCTGCCAGTCGGCTGGTGAGCCGGGCTGCCCGTGCAACAGCACCAGTTCGCGAGCACCCAGCCCGACGGGCATGCGTGGCCGGGGAACCGCACGGTTCCGCGAAGGACCGGGACCGCGCCAGGCGCGGGGACGCCGCAGCCAGAACACGACCAGCCAGCCGGCCAGTGCGACCAGCCAGAAACTGGCCAGGCGGTAGAGCAGCACGGCCGCCAGGGCCTGGCTGGCACCCAGCCCGGTGGCGGCCAGCGCCAGGCTGAGTGATCCCTCGGCGATCCCGAGTCCGCCGGGGGTGACGTTGAGGCTTTGCGCCGTGATGCCCACGCCGTAGACCAGCAGGAGATCATGCCAGGGCACGGCGGCGCCGGTGGCGCGGATGCTCACGGCCAGGACCGCCGCGTCGGCGACCCAGTTGGCCAGGGCCAGGCCGGTCACCGCGGTCCAGCCCGCCGGGGAAAGCTGGAGCGAACCCAGCCGCTCAGCCCACGCCCGGATGGTCTGGCGGGGCTCGTCAGCGCCCCGGCGCAGCAGCCGGGATCCCTGCCGCAACGTCCACGCGGCGGGCCGCTCGAGCGCGCCGCGCAGCCGCGGCCGCCGCGCGGCCGCTCCCGCCACCACCAGGACGGCGACGGCGAGCACGCCACCGGGAACGGCGACCGCCGTGACCAGGATGTTCCCGGACGCCAGGCCGCCGCCGACGATGACCAGGGCCGCGGCGGCCGAGGAGGCCACCCCGCCGGTCAGCAGCGACCAGCCGGCGAGCGGGGCATCCGCGCCCTGCCTGGTGAAGCGGCGGAATGTGAAGGCCGTGGCCAGGGCGGGTCCGGCCAGCGGAACCGAGACTGACACCGCGTTGGCCGCATAGGCGGTGGCCAGCATCGGCCGGACGCCCACGCGGGCGCCGCCTGCCGCGAGCAGCCGGCGCAGCATGACCGCGAAGGCGGCCATGGACACTGATTCAAGCCCGACGGCGGCCGGGATCCAGAGCCAGTGCAGATGAGCAAGCACCATAAACGACGCTGCTAGCGCAGTCCGTTCGGCCACTCCCGTGGCGGTCACCACCGCCAGCGCCGCACCTGCGGCCGCCATGCGGGCCACCTTTTTGCTCCTGCGTGTCATGTCTGCCTGTCCTAGGCCTCGGCGGGTCCGGGCCCGGTCCGCTGGCACCGCCCGAAGGAACGGAGCCAGCGAACCAGGGCACTTGCCGCCTCAGTAGCCGTAACCGCTGCCGGACGAAGCGGCCGGGGCCATGCCCGCCGTTGTCGAGGACCCGGCTGTCGAGGACCCGGAGATCGGCGTTAGGCTGGGGGTGGCCACGAAGAAGCCCTGCACTCCCTGGCCGGTCACCTGGCCGGCGTGATCGTCGGCGAAGGTGTACAGCAGGTGCCCGTTGTAAGTGACCTGGTCGCCGTGGATGTCCATGACCGCGGCGAGCTTGCCGGTCAGCCCGGTGGCGGCCGGTGACCCGGACGTCAGCGGCGGCCACAGCGCCGCCAGCCCGCCGGTGACCACCGACTTCGCCGCCGTGTCGTTCAGGTAGTAGTACAGCGGCAGCCCCTGGCTGTTGACCAGGATGGTCTCGGTCTTGCCCCCGACGCTCGCCTGCACCGTGCGAACGGGCGCCGCGGCCTGGCTGGCCGCGGGCTGGCTGCTGGCATGGGAGGTAGTCGCCGCGGCGGCGGTGATACCGCCGCCGATGGCGGCCGCTGCGGCCAGGCTGACGCTGGCGATGATGATTCTCGGGTGTCGCATGGTTTTAGCTCCTTAGGTATTGATGGTGCATTATCTACTAATACGGTTAGTAGAAGAGGATGGTTCACTCGCCGTGGTCACGGGGCGCCCGGGCGAGGGCGCGGACCTGGTCCCCGGTGACGGTTTCCTGCTCGAGCAGAGCGGCGGTGAGCTGGTTGAGGGCGTCCCGGTGGCTGGTGAGCAGGTTGCGGGCGCGGGTTTCGGCCTGGGTCAAGATGGCGGCGACTTCCTGGTCGACCAGCCACTGGGTGTGCTCGGAGTAGCCGCGTTGGCCGGCGAGCGCGGGGTGGCCGGCGGGCGGGCCGCTGTAGCTGACCGGGCCGATCGCCTCGCTGAGGCCGAACTCGCGGACCATCTGCGTCGCCAGGGCGGTCGCGGAGGCCAGGTCGTCGGCGGCGCCGGTGGAGGCCTCGCCGCAGATCAGGCGTTCGGCGGCCCGGCCGCCGAGGCGGACGGCCAGGGTGTCGGCGAGGTAGCGTTCCCCGTAGAGTCGGCGGTCGTCGGCGGGGAGCATCTCGGTCAGCCCGAGGGCCTGCCCGGCGCCTAGCACAGTGACCCGGCTGACCGGGTCGGCGTACGGGGACAGCGTGGCGACCAGCGCGTGGCCGGCCTCGTGGACGGCGACGGTGGCCAGCTCGCCGGGGGCCAGCGGGCTGGGGTGCCGGGTGCCGAGCAGCACCCGGTCGCGGGCATTGTCGAAGTCGGCGGCGGCCAGGGTGGTGCGGTCGCCCCGGACCGCGGTGACGGCGGCCTCGTTGACCAGGTTGGCCAGGTCCGCGCCGGAGAATCCGGGGGTGGCGGCGGCGACCTGGTCCAGGTCGGCGTCCGGGCCGAGGTTCTTGCCGCGGGCGTGGGAGGCCAGGATGGCGCTGCGCTCGGCCCGGTCGGGCAGCGGGACGATGACCTCGCGGTCGAACCGGCCGGGACGGCGCAACGCGGGGTCCAGGGCGTCCGGCCGGTTGGTGGCGGCCAGCACCACCACCCCGCCGGAGTCCTCGAAGCCGTCCAGCTCGGCGAGCAGCTGGTTCAGGGTCTGCTCCCGCTCGTCGCTGCCGACCAAGCCGCCCTGATCGCGGCGGGCACCGAGGGCATCGATCTCATCGATGAACACGATCGCCGGCCCGCGGGTGCGGGCCTGCTCGAACAGGTCCCGGACCCGGGCCGCCCCGAGACCGACGAACATCTCCACGAAACCCGAGCCCGATACCGAGAAGAACGGGACGTGGGCCTCGCCGGCGACCGCGCGGGCCAGCAGGGTCTTGCCGGTGCCGGGCGGGCCGGCCATCAGCACGCCGCGCGGGCCGCGGGCCCCGGCCCGGTGGTAGCGGCCCGGGTCGCGCAGATAGTCCACAACCTCGCTGATCTCCGTCTTCACCGCGGTGTACCCGGCCACGTCGGCGAACCGGGTGGCCGGCCGTTCGGCATCGATGACCCGCGCCTTGGCCTTGGTCAGGCCGTTCAGGTGGCCCATGCCGCCGCCCATGCCGCCGGTGTGCCGACTGACGCCGCGGATGCCGAGAAAGATGAGGCCGGCGAACAGCAGCAACGGCAGCAGCCCGATCAGCACCGACAGCAGCGAGGAGGACATGGCGGCGGCGGTCGCGGTGACCTGGACGTGGTGGGCGGCCAGGTCACCGGCCAGGCCGTTGCCGCCGAGCGCGACCGGGATGGTGGTGGTGAACGGGTGCCCGCCGGCCAAGGCGCCGGTGACCTGGCCCGCCGGGCCGATGGTGACCGTATGGACTGTCCCGGCGCCGACATCGGTCAGGAACTGGGTATAGCTCAGCGCCGGGCCCGGGGCGGCGCCGCGCGGCAGGGCCAGCAGCGCCACGAAGCCGGCCGCGACCGCCGCTGGGAGCAGCCACCGCACCCACGGGGCCGCGTTAGCGTGGCCGGGCGGGCCCGGCTGAGACGTGCGCATCTTAGTTCTCCTTCCAGGTGCCCGGCAGCACGCCGAGCGGAGGTCTAGCGGGGCCAGGGGGTGATCACGCGGGCCGGATGTACTCGGGCGCACGCCGCGCGGCAGGCCGGCGGGCCGCCGCCACGATCGCGGCGTGGATCCGCGCGTGCCAGGCGCCGAGCCCGGCGAGCAGGACGAGCAGGATGATCACCGACTCCACGCTGAGCGCGGCGATGCCCAGCGGGCAGTGCCAGTTACCGACATCCCCGTGATCGCCCAGGAAGCCTCCGCGCAGGGCGCGGGTCAGTATGTATCCGCCCATGGCCAAGATGGCCACGGCGCCGGCGGCGGTCCAGGCCAGCCAGTGCGGCCGGGCGATCAGCACCCCGCCGATCAGGACCGACCCGGCGATGATGCCGAGATACCCGTAGCCGACTAGCGGGGTCTGGCCCAGGGTGCCCGGCAGGTCGACGACGTGGATCACCGCGAGCGCGGCCAGCGCCAGCGCGGCTACCGCCCGCGCGGCCGCGGCCGCGCCCTGATCCGGCTGCCATTGGGCGATGCGATCGAACATTGGTTTCCTCCTTTTGTCGGCCGTCTCGCGGGCCCGGGGCCTCGGTGGCGGCAGTAGTTGCTGTTTCAACTACTAACACGCATAGGAGACTTGGTCGGTTCAGCCAGACGGAGCCGGCGGGTGCGACGTGCGTCACACCGGCCCGGGGCGCCGGCCGCCCGCGGTCCCGGCCGCTCACATATCCGGTTGGAGGGAAAATGAGCACGTCATCACGACGCGGCGGCCGAGTGCGGGGATCCGCTGGCTGGTTATCCACCTCGAGTCAATGACCCAGCTGCTGGCGACAAGGATGCGCGGGGAACCGTCCGGCCGGGTGCCGCCAAGGTGTAGACCGAGCTGGCAGGCCAGTTCATGTTCGGTGCCCCTGACATTCAGGCAGCCGACGGTCCGCCATCCGGCCGGGACCCAGGCCAGCAGCTCGGACCGGAAGCTGATCTCCGGGTAGGTCACGGCGTCCAGGAAGCCGGGCCCGCCAGCAGCCGGTCCAGCAGAGGTGACCCGGTGCTGATGGCGTTCGTCCTAGCCGCCAGCCGCGCGGTGGAATCCTCGATCGGCTCGGTAATGAGCACCCGGCCCGTGAGTGGCACGCGCCCGAGCACAGGCCGGCCGGCGGCCCGGGCGGCAAAAGACGCATACGACCGGGCCGGGTCCACCCGCCAGCTGCCGACCGCCAGCCGCGGCAATCCTGCTGGCAGGAACCGATGGCCGGGCGTTGTCGCGGTCACGGGGATCTCCTTCACTGGCCGGATCAGGTAGCCGTCGGCACGCCGGGCCAGGTATCCCGCCCGGGTGCTGTAAGGCGTACGAGAGCCGGCCTGTACTAATACAGGTAGTAGATTTCATCCGGACGAGACGGCCTCACGCCCGGGCCCCGCCGCCGCGCCCCGGCCGGCGGAGAGCCCGGCCGGTGCGGTGAGCCCACGACAGGGCGGCTCGGGGCGTCATGCCGCGGCCGCCTGGCGGCGTGCCTGCCACGCGGCCTCGGCCTCGCCCATCGGGGTGGCGGCCGGGCCCTGGGTGAAGGGCCAGATCTCCTCGGAGATGGCGCGCCAGTCGGCGGTGGCGGACAGCTCGCCGAGCACCGCGAACAGCCCGAGGTTGATGCGCTGGAGGATCACGTAGGGCCTCGGGACGCTGATGTAGCCGGCGACCGGGCTGCGGAGGTCGAAGAAACGGCGCACGACCGAGGAGGCGTAGTCGCTGGTAATGGTCAGCGATCCTGGTTCGCGGATGGTGTCGTAGAAGACGGCGAGGTGCTCGATGATCGCCTGGGTGCTGAGCGGCGCGCCGGAGCGCAGGAATCCGGCATTCTCCAGGCTGGCGCGGAATGCCTCGGGGGCGTGGTCGAAGCAGATGGTGCAGGCCATCCGCAACAGCGGCTGCAGTTCGGCGGGGGTGAAGTGCCTGACGAGCCCGAAGTCGAGGAAGGTGACCTTGCCGCCGCGGTGGAACAGGTAGTTGCCCGGGTGCGGGTCGCCGTTGAAGGCGCGTACCTTGTACAGGCTGCGGAAGACGAAGCGGTAGATCGTCTCGGCGGCCAGGTCGCGTTCGTGCTGAGGCCAGGTGGCCAGTTCGGCGAAGCGGACTCCGCCGGATAGCTCGCTGGTCAGGAGCCGGCGGGTGGACAGCTCGCTGATGATCCCGGGGATTACGATGGTGGGGTGGCCGTCGTAGTGGGCGGCCAGCAGGCGCTGGCTGGCGGCCTCGCCGGTAGTCAAGTTCCTCACCGATCCGGTCCCTCAGCTCGCTCAGCAGCGCGTCGACGTCCTGGGCCGGCGCGGCGATGCGCAGCATCCGGCGCAGCAGCGCGACGTTGCGCAGGTCGGCCGCGATGGTCTCGGCGATACCGGGGTACTGGACCTTGACGGCGACCGCCCGGCCGTCGAGAGTCACCGCCCGGTGCACCTGCCCGATCGAGGCGGCGGCGATCGGCCGCGGATCCCAGCGGGCGAACACCTGTTCCGGCGGCGCGCCGAGTTCTTCCTCCACCACCGCTGCGGCCAGCTCCGGGCTCATCGGCGGGACGCTGTCCTGGAGGCGGGCCAGGGTGTGGCGGACCGCGGACGACAGGCCGCCGTCGACGTAGCTGGCCAGCTGGCCGATCTTCATCATGACGCCCTTCATCGCCCCCAGGGCGCCGGCGACGTCTTCGGCGGTCTGCAGGGCCAGGTCCTCGCGCAGCAGCTGGCGCTGCTCGCCCGCGGCCGCGAACAGCCGCGGCGCGCTGGCCGCGTAGCGGACCCCGCCGCGCACGGCCAGCCGGAGCGCCGCCCGGGCACGGTCAAGGCGCAGCCGTCTGGGCCAGCGGCGGGGCAGGACCAGGGTCGCGGCGCCCGCCACCATCGCGGCGAGGAGCCTGATGAGCTTCATGTGCGCCGCCCTCCGCGCATCCGCAGGGTGATCCGCTGCCGCGCCTCGAGCACGCCGGGCTGACCGAGGAACATGGCGTCAAGGACGCCGAGTGACTGCCGGATTTCGGTCCGGCGGCCGGGTGTCAGGGGCGGCGGCGCGCCGTAGCCGTACATCTGCCGGGCCCAGCGCGGGAGCGCGGCGATCGCGGCGTCGCGGAGGTCCTGCCAGATCTCCGCGGTGGCCTCGTCCGTTCCCGGTGGATCGAGCAGGTAGGCCATTGATTCGGCGGCCGCTGGCGTGCAGCGCAGGGTCGGCCGGACCGACGCGATGTACAGGTCAAGCTCGGGGACGCTGGAGGGCACCAGGTGGCGAGGTACGCCGGTGAGTTCGGCGGCGGTCACCATCTCCGCGACGTAGCGATTGCTGTCCGCGGCCGACAGCGCCGTCCCGACCAGGCTGCCACGGTCAGGACGGAGTCGGCCAGCGCCCCGTGCACCCACAGCAGGAGCGCGGGATCGCCCGCCGCGTACGGCCGGCCGGTAACCGCGTCGGTGCCGCGGACATGGTCATGGATGCGCCGCACCCGGGCCGCGGCTTGCCCGGCCATAGCCCGGTCGCCGAAGGTGACCGTGGCGAGGTACGCCGTGGTGGCGGCGAGCCTGCCGACAGGATCCCGGCGCCAGCCACTATGCTGACCGACGCCGGCCATCGCCAGCGGATGCAGCGCCTGCATCAGCAGGGACCGCAGACCCGCCACCGGCGAGGCCAGGTCAGCGCTCATCCGCCAGGTGATGCTGGCAGGCCCGAAAAGGCCGTCGTCCCCGGCGCCTTCCGGCACCCGACGCATAGGCAGCCGCCGAACGCTCGATAAGGCCCGTCGCGGTCGCGTACAGATCCGCCGTGTCAGCCAAGCTAACCAGCTCCTTCGCAGGCATCACAGCGCCGACTCCGTCGTCGTCGCCACCGTCTGGTCGAGCCCGGTCAGGTCTGATCGACAGCCCTAAGCCGGCTCGTCTACTAACACGGATAGGAGATAACGACTGTTCACGGCCGGCCGGCTGATGATCAGATGCCTGCGACGGCCCTGCCGGGCAGGCGGCACTGCCTAGTGGGCGGACGGCGTCCCTCGTCGGCGCTCCGCCAGGATCGCCAGCCTTTGCAAGGTGGCGGCCGACGGCTCTCCTGTCGCCTCCTGCAGCTCGTTCAGCAGCAGCACAGAGATCACGTGCAGGCCGGCCGTGAAGTCTCCCAGACCGTCCGCATCGATCGGAGTGAGCGCGTCCGCGGCCCACGCTTCCAGCTCGGGTGAGTCCAGGCCCGCGGTGAGCAGTGCGATCGCCAGCTGCATGGCGGCGGCCATGGTCTCGCCGGGTCCCGTCCGTACCGGCGTGGCCCGTACCGGCTCGGCCCGCACCGGCGCAGTCTGGTCACCACCGGTGTCTGATCCTGTCGCGCGCAGGGCGTTTCCGCGGTCCGGGCGGCGCCGTGGCCGCCAGCGGAGGCGTCGGGACTGGGCGTCCGTCCTGTGGTCCGCGTGCCCGGTGGCCTGCTCGGGGAGGCTGTTCTGGCGATGAATCCTCATGTCTGGCAACACGGGGCCGGACGGAAGACTGTTCACGCCGGTGGCCGGCTGATGCTAGGCGGCCGGAAGCTTTCCGAGGGCGAGCGCGACTACCGCGGGGATCAGGGCCAGCAGCACCGGGGTCAGGGCGAGCGCCGCGGCGGTGGCCCGGAGCAGCTGCCGCTGTGCCCGGCCCAGTGGCTCGCTGGGGCCTAGCAGGCGGTGGATCCGCTGGACCGAGTCGGTGGCACCCGCGGCGAGGGCCGACGCGGGACTGGCGGCGGTGGCCAGG
>Ga0208589_1001143_pt1 | contig 11306 bp, 14 predicted proteins | sample NGESurshal092012_2_FD_184486 | JGI IMG/M metagenome (GOLD analysis project Ga0208589, IMG submission 184486) | Arctic peat soil microbial communities from Barrow, Alaska - NGEE Surface sample F53-2 shallow-092012 (SPAdes) | ecosystem: Environmental > Terrestrial > Soil > Wetlands > Peat ... | reverse complement strand
GGCTTTCCCGGCCCGGCGCCGGAACCTCGGTCGCCCCCATGCGTTCTCCCAGCCGTTGAGGAATTCATGGAGGCGAACATGGGAAAAGGAATTCTGCTCTGGCTGCTTGGCGTGCCGATCCCGGTCATTATCCTGCTGTGGCTGTTCTTCGGCCATTGAAGCGGCCGCGATATCAGCGTTTTGGGCCCTGTCGCATCGCGACGGGGCCTGATTTTTTTGGAGAGCATCGGTTGAAATTGATCTGCGCCCGCGAGCTTTTTCGCCGAACTTCCGATATGAACCGCAAGCAAAGGGATCATCGGGAGAAAACAATTGGCCGATAATAACAAACAGATCACGATTTGGGGCCGGCCCAATTCGGTCAACGTCCAGAAGGTGCTGTGGTGTCTGCACGAGCTCGATCTCGCCTATGAGCGGATCGACGCCGGCATGGCGTTTGGCCGCAATACCGAGCCGGATTATCTCGCGATGAATCCGAACGGGCGAGTGCCGACGCTGGTGGAAGGCGATTTCGTGCTCTGGGAATCCAATTCGGTGATGCGGTATCTTGCAATGGCCCACCGGCCGGAATCGCCTGTTTATCCGCAAGCGCCGAAAACGCGCGCCGGCATAGATCGCTGGCTGGACTGGACGCTGTCGACGGTGCAGCCGGTCGATCGCCCGGTGTTCTGGGCAATGGTGCGAACCCCTCCCGCGCAACGCGACATGGTTGCGATCCAGAAGGATGTCGACGCGGAGGCTGCCGTGTGGAAGATCGCGGACCGCCGATTGGCGACGCGGCGCTACTTCGAAGGCGATGCGTTCACCCTGGCCGATATCGCGGTCGGCGCCTTCGCCCGGCGCTGGTTCGGGGTCGAAGGCGTCAACAAGCCCAGGCTGGAACATCTGGAGCGCTGGTACGCAGAGATCGCGGATCGCCCCGGCTTCAGGAAATTCATCGCGCCGCCGATGACATGACCCCGGGTCCGCGGACGCTCAGCGGCCGCCGCTGACGCCAATGCCCGCGGCGCCGCCGACCTTCACGCAGGTATCGCTGCCATTGACCTTCGCAAACCCCGGACCATACGCCGCGCAGGTGTTGGCATCGCCGCTGCGCCTGACCGGGAGCGGCTTGTCGTCGGGGGATGCGGTTCTGGCCGGCTTTTGCGGCGCCAGCGGATCGGCCGCCACCATCGAAAGCGGCAGCGCCGTCATCACGAAAATGAGCAGGAAGTTTCGCATCGCGCCTTTTATCGCGCGCGGCGTCGGCTGGCTAGCGGACGAATTTGACGCCGGCCGACTTTCCCCGGCGCCAGACCACTTCGCAGTTCCGCCCGGTCCGGGCATCGCGCGAAAACGCCAGCCGCAACCGGCCCGGCAAAGCGTTGGTGTCTTCAATCGTGATCTTGGCCCCGGTGGCCGACATATCCTGCACCACGCAAGGGCGCGCGGCAAAGCCACCATCGAGGGTGATCCACCCCGGTTGGTGCAGCGACTTGCGCGCTTCTCGCTTCTTGGTGGCTCCGGCCATTTTGAACACTCCTGAAGATGAATTCTTAACGCCGCGAGGCTTTAGAAAGCGTTGCGACCGTGTCGGAAAGCCGGGGGGTTTTGGCCCATGACCGCGCCCGCATCGGCGGTAAAACCACGCTTTGCCCCGACTTGCCCGGCCGCCCAAACGCCACTATACGTTCGCCCGCTGAACCTCTGTTTGGACACCCAAATCGGGCTCGGCATGGCACCATCAGGCGCCAACACGTTGAATTACCGGACTATTTGCTGTGACAGGCGAAACGGCCGTACCGCGACCAAACCGGTCACGGCGGGCCACCAGTTTCGCTCCCTTCGTCTATCGGTTAGGACGCCACCCTTTCACGGTGGAGAGAGCGGTTCGATTCCGCTAGGGAGCGCCACGGCACCGGTGCCAACTCTGCCGTGCGACTTTGTCGAACATGCCGCCGCTGGCGCAGCCCTGGTGAGCGCGTCCTGTTGCTCTCGGCGCGCCGCAGCGACCATGCCACCGGCGACACCGACGCCCAGCACATAGATCCATCCCTCATGGAAATCGAACAAATGCGAATTGACCAGTGAGCTGACGAAATTCTGCACGACCACGACGAGACCAATCCATGCTGCCAAACTGCGCCCGAAGAACAGCGCCAGATGGAAATACCACATCGCATAAAGCACGATGCATCCGAGGATACCCCATTGAACCGCGACATACAGCGTCTGGTTATGTGGATTGCGGATGACGTTGGCCCACTCTCCGGTCTTGCCCGCCGCCTCCTCGTCGAACAACTGCTTGGTCGATCCGGTGCCGTGGCCGAACACGGGCGCCTTCTCGATCGACCGGATCGAGGTACGCCAATATGCCATTCGCTCACCGTCCGACGTCGCAACGTCGCTGTGGGCCCGCAAATTATAATCATGGGCGATCCATTGCACGCGGTAGCGCACATAGGGTGAAGCCAGTCCGAGCAGCACCACGACCGCCGTCGCGGCAACCAGAAATCCAATCGCCGCCTTCGGTCTGAAATATCGGACCGCAAATAACACCAGCAACACCGGCATGTAGACAAACGCGGTGCGCGCGACCACCACGAACATCATGTTGCAAAGGAAGCCCAGCAACAGAGCAGCCCAGCCCAATGCCGCGCCCCAGCGCCTGGCCTCAAGCAGCGTCACCAGCAGCGGTGCTGCAGCGAACAGGCACAGCGCCAGCTCCTGGCTTTGATCGATGTAATTTTTGACGGGAACCCCGGCATTCTCCGTCGCCGCGAATTTCAGGCCAGGCGCGAAATAGATCGCCCAGGAAAAACCCATCAGCAGCGCGCAGGAGACGAAGAATGCAATGAACACCCAGTGCGATCGCCGGGAGCGACCGAAATGATAGAGCAGCATCGGGATCACCAGCAGCTTGGCAACCGGATGCAGTCCCAAAAACCGGACAGACCAGGACTCGGCGGCCCACAGCATCCCGGCGACGGCCAACGCGAAAAACATCAGCGGCAACAGGCTTTCGGGTCGCTTCAGGGACGCCACAAACGCGCGCAGACGGATCGTCGGGAGAAGCGCACCGAGCCAGAGCACGATCATCACCGATACCGCCGAGGTCGACCAGGGCAGTACGAACGCGACCATCGCCGGATAGAGGTCGAGCGTCAGAAGCCACAGCCAGCCGCGCGGGTCCGTATAGGTCCGGATACCCTGAATCCAGGGTGCACTCTGTACGGTACTCGACATAGCCCCAAAAGCCCCGAGATGGCGTCAAACCAGTCGCGTCAGAATTGTTTTGCCTGAGTGAATCGCCGCTTGCAACCCGCGCGCGCGCGTCGCCTATATTTTGGACGGCTGCGCAGTTCGCAACGGGCCAACAGATACGGAATTCCCGTCGGCTTCGGCCTTTGCCTCGGTTTTTTCCCCGGCTTTTTCCCTGGCTTTCGCCGCTATCGCACCGGCGACGCCAACCCCGATCACATAAATCCATCCCTCGTCGAAATCGAACAAATGAGAATTCACCAGCGAGCTGACAAAATTCTGCACGACCACGACAAGGCCGACCCACGCCGCTAAATTACGTTGGAGGAACAGCACGAGATGAAAGTACCACATCGCGTAGAGCGCGATGCATCCGAGCATGCCCCATTGGATCGCGACATATAGCGTCTGGTTATGCGGATTGCGGATCGCGTTGGCCCATTCGCCAGTCTTGCCCGCGGCTTCCCGGTCGAATACCTGCTTGGTTGATCCGGTGCCATGGCCGAATACCGGCGCGGCGACGATCGACCTGACCGAGGCGCGCCAATAGACCAGCCTCTGACCGTCAGAAGTCGCAAGACCACTCATTCGGCTCAATCTGTAATCCTGGACCGAATGATCGACGCGATTACGCAAATTAGGCGATGCGTACCAGACCAATCCCTGAATCACCGCTGTAGCGACCAAAAATTGCGCCGCTCTCGGCCGGCAATATCTGACGGCAAAGAGCACCAGCAGGACCGGAAAATAAAGGAACGCGGTGCGCGCGATCACCACGAACATCATGTTGCAATAGAAGCCCAACAACAGCCCGCCAAAGCACCATGCCGGAATCCGCCTGTTCTCGGTGATCAGCGACAACAAGAGCGGCGCTGCCGCGAACAGGCACAGCGAGAATTCCTGACTTTGGTCGATATAGTTCCTGGCGGGAATCCCGATCGTTTCGGCCGTGCCGGAACTCAGGCCCGGATCGAAATAGACGATCCAGGAACACGCCATCACCAGCGCGCAGGAGGCGAAGAACGCGATAAAGACCCAGGGCGATCGCTGCGAACGCTCAAAATGGTAGAGCAAGAGCGGTATCGCCAACAGTTTGAAGACAGGATGCAATCCCTGGATTCGGACAGCCCACATGTCATCGGTCCACAGCGTTCCCAAAACTGCCAGCGCGAAAAATGCGATCGGCAGAAAACTCTCGGGTCGCTTCAGGGATATCAGGAACGCGCGAAGACTAATGGTTGGCAGCAGAACGATCAGCCAGATGACGAGCAGGACCGACACTGCCGTCGTCGACCACGGCAAAGCGAACGCAGCGAGCGCGGGATACAGATCTGCGCACAGCAGCCAGAACCAGCTCTTCGGAACGGATGCCAGACGCCGCAACAAATTGGATAATCGCGGGGCGCTCTGCACGGTGCTGGACAAGCCTAGAGCCTCGGCATTGATTTGCATCTGTGTAATGCCTCGAGGCGGTCGCCTTCAATCCACCGAAAAGCCGATCCCGGCAGCGACGTATTACGTTGCGTTAATGTCTGAACTCCGGATACTCCTCGACATGACTCCGAATCCTGCCCGGCTGTCCAGCCGAAAACTGTATCCAACTGTGTCACCCGATGTCGCACCGCCAGGCCCAAGCCGGCCTGTGCGAGGCACAATCGGCGGCGACTCGGCCGCAGCAGTCGCTTTAGACCTACCATCGAACGGCCGGGGCGGATCATTGATTTACGCGCCGACCACAGCCATCTCGGACGAGCACGATATGGATTGATTCCAAAATGGCGAAGTACGTCGCATTGTTGCGCGCGGTGAATGTCGGCGGCACCGGCAAGCTGCCGATGGCGAAGCTTCAGGCCATGTGCATCGACGCCGGTTTCACCGGGGTCAAAACCTACATCGCCAGCGGCAACGTGGTTTTCGCGAGTCCGGCAAAACCAGCCAGGGTGAAAGCCGAGCTGGAGGCGCGCCTTCTCGCCTATGCCAAAAAACCTGTCGGCGTCATCGTGCGTACCGCAGCCGAAATGCGGCAGGCGCTGGAAGCCAATCCGTTCCCTAGCTCGGCTCCCAATCGCACCATTGCGATTTTCCTTGACGAGCCGCCGCCGTCCGATGCTCTCGCCCATGCGTCTGGCCTCAAGGATGAGGAAATGCGATTGGGCGAACGCGTAATCTATGTCCACTACGGCGAGGGAATGGCCAATTCCAAATTGCGAATTCCCGCCGCCAGATCCGGCACTATGCGGAACATGAATACCATCGCGAAGCTCGCCGACATGGCTGCAAATCTGTGACGACCGGAGGCTCGATCGCGCTCCTGCCGCTCGATCCACGGGTCAAGGCGCAATCAGCCTGACCCTGCCGCTGTCCCGGGAACCGCCGGCCAGACCGTCGCGCGCCATCAGCTCGATCGTTGCCCAGTTCTGGCGAAAGAACATGGTCGCATCCTGGATATTCGGTGCCTGTACCTTGACGCTGCAGGCCTGTCGTCCGCCCCGGTTCGAAATCTGGAAATGAAATGTGTAACCCGTTGTATCCGAGCAGTTTTCGATCGGCTGATGATCGCGGCGCATCCAGTGTCCCCCCTGTCTTGCGTCGAAGCGGGACACTTTAGGTTTGCAAATTGGATTTTCGTACGGCGCGATTGTGGCGCGGAAAAATTTGCGCGCAGGTCGCAAGATTTTTTCCGATGACGTGCGTTCGTTGACAACTCTCCAATCAGGCGAGATTGCGATATCGCTTTCGCGTTGAATGACGGTCACACGCGTCATCGCCAGCCGCCGACCGTTCAAGAAATCGGAACGGGCTGCCGGATATCGCGGTTCCCCCGCTTTTTCGCGCCTGTGAAAGGCGCGTCGTACGGAAATCCGGACCGGTCCGCGATCAGCGACGCCCCCAGGAGACCGCCGCCCAGATTCGCTCATGCAGGTAATACCAGGCGATCTTGGTGACGATCTCCATGCCGGCGATGGATCCGGCGATTTCGACCCGGCCGGTCATGAACCAGCTGATCCCAAATGTGTCCAGCGTTCCCAAAGTCCGCCAGCTGATCGCCTTGAGGACCGATCGTGCGTGGGTCTCTGCTCCGCGGAATAAAACCACCCGGTAGGCCTCCCCTTGGATCATCGACGCCAAAGCCTACCACGGCGGCATCCCGCAAATGCGTCATGCGCGGAATGCTAAAATCGCTCGGCCGCCGATGGACAGGTTGCGCGATTACGTGCATTTTGCTCAAAGAAACCAGACAAACTCTTTGATCGAATTGAATAATAGCGACCGGTCCGGCAACACCATCACTCCCCGTCGGGTTCCATCGCGAATAAGGATTGAAATGAAGCTCTTCTCTATACTGGTCGTGACTTGCGCGCTTTGCCAGACGGCCATTGCCCAAACCCCGAACTGCAAAGCGGTCACTGATCCCGCCGCGAGGCTCGCCTGCTACGACAAGGGCACGCCACCCGCAGCAGCGCCGCCGGCCGCGAGGGCGGCCGTGCGCACGTCTCCAGCTCCAAGGGCAGACAGCTCAAAATACATCGATACCATCAGCGCGGAGGACGCCATTATGAACGAGCGGATCAAAGGCATCTGTCGCGGTTGCTGAGCCGGCAATCCCGCGCCAGAAAAGCGTGAGACAAGCCAGTGCCAGACTGCTTGCAATCCTGAACTAAGTTTCTCGCGCACCCAGGTTTCGAACCGTAGATAACGCAGAAAAATGGCCTATCTGCCATACCGATGAACCTCCTTGCCTCCCTTCCCACCGTCATCGGCACCGCGGCGATTGCGCCCGCGCTGCTGATCCTGTGGCTGGTCATTGCCGCCGACGAACGGCCCGGGCCAGCGCCCAAAATCTGGACCGCATTCCTGCTCGGCGCGGCCAGCATCTCGCTATTGGGCGTGGTCCGGGCGCCGTTTCTCCGGCTGCTCGCGGCGCCCGAAAACCCCTGGGTCGCGCAGGTGATGCATTCTCTCTTCGGGGTCGCGCTGCCTGAGGAAGCCGTCAAGATCCTGGTCATCTTCGCAGTATCGGCCCGGCGGCGGCCGTTCGCCGATCCGATGGACACTGTGGTCTATGGCGCAGCGGCTGGCCTCGGCTTCGCAGCCTACGAAAATCTCGCTTATCTTGTGCAACATGCCGAAATGTGGCGGGCGCTGGCTGCGCTGCGCAGTGTACTGACCGTGCCGTTCCACGGCGCGCTCGGCGTCATCGCCGGCGCTTATCTCGCGATCGCGCGCTCCGGCACCGCGCTGGGCGCGCACCGCCACAACCGCGACTGGGCGCGGATTTCAAGCTGGATGCTGGTCTTGCTGGCGCCGCTCGGGCTGCACGCGGCCTTCGATTTCCCGCTACTGACGCTGCAGCAAAATCCGGACGTCAATTCCACCACGAGATTGATCCTGGGCTCGGCCAGCGTGCTGATCGGCTTCAGCTCGATCGCCTTTGCGATCCGTCTGGTGCGGCGGGTCGGCCGCCATCACGCCCCGCGCACCGAGCTGGCGCGCGAGCGGCTCGGCCAACTGCGGCGGATGTGGGCGCTCCTGGTGGTCGGCGGCGGCGCCGGATTTATCGGATTAGTGTTCGTGCTGACATCGATCCACCATTGGCTGGTCAATCCCGATCGCAACGTGTCGCTGGTGCTGATCCCGATCGGGCTGGTGTCGATCGTGATCGGCATTGCCCTGCTCGTGGTGACCTCCGCGATCTACATTCTCGGCCGTAACCGGATGCGTGGGACCTCGCAGGGCTTTTCATCCGCACCAGGTCAGGGCTAGACTACCGGTATTCGAAAAGTCACGATCGAACGGCTGGCGGCGAACGTGATTGAAGCCCGTTGAATCAGGCGCCAGCCTGCGCCATCATTCCCAGATCGTCGTGCCATGCCGCATCGGGAGATTCCAATGAGCCTTCCCCAGGACACCACCAATATGCAATCGAGGATGAGCGCCGCGGTCCGCGAACACTGGAAGGCGTTTTTGTTCGAGGGCGTGCTGCTTGCGGTGCTGGGCCTCGCCGCGATAATCGTACCGCCGCTGGCGAGCCTTGCCGTCACCATTTTCCTCGGCTGGATGTTTCTGGTCAGCGGCATCGCCGGCCTCGCGCTGACGTTCTGGGCGCGCCAGATGCCGGGCTTCTGGTGGTCGCTGGTGTCGGCGGTGCTGGCGATCGGCGCCGGCATCATTCTGCTGGTGTGGCCGGTGCAGGGCACGCTGACCCTCACTATCGTGGTCGGCGCCTATTTCCTCGCCGAAGGCGTCACCACCATCATGTACGCCCTGGAGCACCGCCGCGAATTGTCGGAGCGGTGGTCGTGGCTGCTGGTGGCCGGAATCGTCGACATCGTGATCGCCGGCCTCATCATCTCGGGCCTGCCGGGATCGGCGCTCTGGGCCGTCGGCCTTCTGGTCGGCATCAATCTTCTGTTCGGCGGCGCCTCGCTGATCGGAATGGCGCTCGCCGCGCGCAAGGGCTGACGTTTCAGCAGCCCCGGCAGATGCTCTTGATCTTTTTATCGAGGGCCGCGTCTTCGCGGTTCGCCGCATCGTTCGGATTGCTCAGGTTCTTCTCCGAGGGCACCTGATCGGCGCGCGGCTGGCGATGGCCGACGGGGGCGTCGCGCACGGCCCGGGGCTGATTTGAGGAAGATCCCATGCCGGCGTTCTGCGCTACCGCCGCAGAACCGAGCATCAGGAATACCAGGGTCGTAAGCAGCCTTCGCATCTGAATTCTCCATTCCCAGAGAAACGCCCAGCGGCTCTCGCACAGGTTCAAATCTGTCTTTCGCGTCATGATTTCGAACATCATGAAATCGGCGGATAGAGATGAACGTCGCCGCAGTAATCCAGCACACGATAGCGCGATTCCGCACCCGGTTCACCTTGTCCGACAGAAGAATTTGCCGGCGACAGGTAGTTGGGACCGACCGGCGCCTTGCCATGACCGCCGGGAATATCGAGTACGAATTCCGGCTGACACAAGCCGGATACCCTGCCCCGCAATGCCGCCATCAATTCCTGCCCGCGCGCCAGTGTGGTGCGCAGATGCGCGGTGCCGGGCGCGAGGTCGCCATGATGCAGATAATAAGGCTTTATCCGGCATTCAACGAAGGCCCGCATCAACGCTTCCAGTGTCGCGGCGTCGTCATTCACGCCGCGCAGCAGCACCGACTGGCTGACCAGCGGGATGCCGGCATCGACCATGCGGGCGCACGCGGCGCGCGCCTTGACGCTCAATTCCCGGGGATGATTGGCGTGCACGGCGACCCAGGTCGCGGCGCCCGTAACCTTCAGCGCCCCGACCATCTCGTCGCTGATTGCAGCGGGATCGGCCACCGGCACCCGTGTATGGATCCGGATGATCCTGACGTGATCGATCGCGGCCAGTTCGGTCATGATCCCGGAAAGCCGCCGCGGCGACAACATCAGCGGATCGCCGCCGGTCAGAATGACTTCCCAGATTTCCCGACGCGCACGGATATAGTCGAGCGCGGCCCGGTAGGAGGCTTGCGGCAGCGCGGTTTCCTTGCCGGGGCCAACCATTTCGCGCCGGAAACAAAACCGGCAATACACCGCGCAGACATGGACCAGCTTGAACAGCACCCGGTCGGGGTAGCGATGCACGATGCCGGCGACCGGCGAATGCGTGTGATCCCCGATCGGGTCGGCACTCTCACCGATCTCGCTCCGCAACTCATCGGCGCTCGGGATGAATTGCCGCGCGATCGGGTCGTCGGGATCGGTGGGGTCGATGAGATTGGCGATATCGTCCGTGACTGCCACCGCATAGCGCGACGCCACTTTTTCCAGATCTGGAAGTGCAGCCGCAGGCGCAAGGCCGCGGGCGACAAGCTCGGCTGGCTCGCGCAACGTCGTGGCGCGTCTGAAACTACCCTTGCTCATGCTTCCCCCGACGGCGGCGTCCATACCACCTGGTCGATCCTGATGGCGCCGCTCGCCAGCATCACCAGCCGGTCGAAGCCAAGTGCCACGCCGCTGGACGGCGGCATCGCCGCGACCGCCCCGAGAAAATCCTCGTCGAGCGGATAGCGTTCGCCATAGCGCCGCTCTTTTTCATCCATCGCCGCAGCAAAACGGCGGCGCTGCTCGGCGGCATCGGTCAATTCGCCAAAGCCGTTGGCGAGCTCGACGCCGCAGGCATAGATCTCGAACCGTTCGGCGACGCGCGGATCGGCCGGCTTGGCGCGCGCCAAGGCCGCTTCCGGCGCAGGATATTCGAACAGCACGGTCAGACGCCCCTGCCCCAGTTTGGGCTCGACATGCTCGACCAGCACCTTGCTGAAAATGTCGGACCAGGTGTCGTCCTCGGTAAGCCGCACGCGCTGTCCCGCTGCCGCGGCCAGTGCGGCACGATCGCCCTCGCTGCCGGAAATGGTCGCCAGCAGATCGATGCCGGCAAAGCGCTCGAATGCGGCTGCTACCGTCAGCAATTCGGGTTCGGCAAATGGATCGGCGCTTCTGCCCCGAAACGCGAACTGCCCGATGCCGGTCGCCTGCGCCGCATGCGCGATCACGACGACACTGTCGGTCATGATGGCGTCATAGCTCGCATTGGCTCGATACCACTCCAGCATGGTGAATTCAGGCAAATGCAGATCGCCGCGCTCGCGGTCGCGGAACACCCGGGCGAATTCGAAAATTTTCTGCTCACCGCCAGCAAGCAGTTTCTTGGCGGCGAATTCCGGCGAGGTCCGCAAATAACGTACCACGCGGCCGCCATCGGCGCTCGCAAGCTCGGTGCGGGGCGCATGCAGGTGAGTCTCATTGCCAGGCGAAACCTGCAGTATCCCGGTCTCAACCTCGACAAAGCCCTGTTCGTCGAACCACGCCCGGACCGCCCGCGTGATGGCGCTCCGCGCCATCAGGAACGGTTTTCGGTCGGCATGCCGCAACGGCGCCCACCATGGCGAGGGCTGATCGCTAACCATCTAGAATCTGCCTCAGCGTCCCCATCCACGAACTCATAAAAACCGTCAATCGCATTGATATCATTCGATTTTCGATCCCATTCCGACGAACGAAATCGCAAATTGTCGCGACCGCCTTGCGACGCGCCTCTT
>Ga0208589_1001142_pt1 | contig 11339 bp, 10 predicted proteins | sample NGESurshal092012_2_FD_184486 | JGI IMG/M metagenome (GOLD analysis project Ga0208589, IMG submission 184486) | Arctic peat soil microbial communities from Barrow, Alaska - NGEE Surface sample F53-2 shallow-092012 (SPAdes) | ecosystem: Environmental > Terrestrial > Soil > Wetlands > Peat ... | reverse complement strand
CCGCGCCCGAAGTCAACACTTTGCGGATGATGGCCCACCGAACCGGCAGTTCCCTGCTGCACTGGACGCATCTGGTGGTGCTGATCGGCGCGCTGCTGGGCATGATTTCGTCGATCCTTGTGTTCCAGATCGGCCAGGCGCGGGTCTGGTTCGCGATGTCGCGCGACGGCCTGCTGCCCACCATGTTCAGCAAGGTACATCCGCGCTTCCGCACCCCGGCGGTGGCCACCTGGATTGCCGGCTTTGTTGTTGCCTTTCCCGCTGGCCTGCTGGATATCGGCACCTTCGCCGACCTTTCCAACATCGGCACGCTGTTCGCGTTTGTGCTGGTCGCGATCGGAGTTATCATCCTTCGCTACAAGGATCCAGGCCGTCATCGCGGTTTCCGCTGTCCCGGCGGTCCTGTCATTCCGGTTCTCAGCGTGCTGTTTTGTGTGCTGTTGATGGCCGGCCTACCAGTCCTGACCTGGATTCGTTTTTTTGTCTGGCTCGCGATCGGGTTGCTGATCTACTACTTCTACAGCCGTCATCGCAGCGAATTTGCACCCCGGCACACGATGAAACGACCGTGAGCGCCAGGCGGCAACCCGATTTTACCGGGAAGAATCTGCCGGAATCTTCCCTCGTCGGCTGGATTCGCGGGCTGCCGAAAGCTGAATTGCATCTGCACCTGGAAGGCGTCATCGCGCCGGAAACACTGGTCGAGATGAGCCGCCGCAACGATGCCCAGCCGCTGACGCTGGAAGCGGCGCGCGCCCTTTACACCTATGAAGATTTTTCCGGATTTCTGCTGGCCTTCAAAGCCATCACGGAGCGGCTGCGCACGCCGGAAGACTACGAACTGATCACCTATCGAATGATGGAGGCGCTGCACGCGCAGGGTGTCGTCCATGCCGAGGTCTACGTGTCCATCGGCGTGGTGTACTACTGGCGTCGGATTGAATTTGAGCCTCTTTTCGCCGGCATGGAGCGCGCCCGCGTGCGTGGTGAGCGGGAATTCGGGATTTCGCTTTTCTGGATCGTCGACGCTGTGCGCCACTTCGGAGTGGAGGAGGCGGCGCGGGTGTTCCGCAAAGCCGCCGAGCTAAAGTCGGCGCACCCATCCATCATCGGTATCGGCATCGGCGGGGATGAGCGCCGCACGGGCGCTGAGCCAGGCGCAGGTCAAAATGCAGGCCCAGCAATTGGCGCCGCACGCCGATCCGCAGCGTCTCGCCGTCGGCGCCGTGGCGCTGCGAGCCTTCGCCGTGCCCGCCGCGCCCGGAGCGGTGGTGCGTCTTACGCCGGAAGCTCTGTAGGTCGCGCAGCGAGTCGTCGCAGACGAACACGACCGCGCCGCCGCGGCCGCCGTCGCCGCCGTCGGGGCCGCCGCGTGGCACGTGCGCTTCGCGGCGGAAGCTCATGCAGCCGTCGCCGCCGGCACCTGCCTGGACGTGGATTCTCGCGCGGTCGTGCAGCATTCCTACCATCGTGACAGCCGCCGAGCGAGCAGTCCGCTCGCGCGGCAGCCGCCCGCTCGCCGGGCGCAGCGCCGGGCGTCGCCCGCGCCATCACCTCGAGCAAGGAGCACAGCCACGATGAGCAACGACCCGCAAGCCCCGACCGACCGCGTCCTGTTGATCACCGGCGCCTCCTCGGGGATCGGCGCCGCGACGGCGCGCCACGCTGCGGCGGCCGGCTGGCGGCTCGTGCTCGCGGCGCGCTCGAAGGACACGCTCGAGCAGCTCGCCGCGGAGCTCGGTGGCGAGCAGCGCGCGATCGCGGTCCCCTGCGACGTGACCGAGTGGGAGGCGCAGCAGGAGCTCGTCGAGCTCGCGCTCGCGCGCTTTGGGCAGATCGACGCGGTCTTCGCGAACGCCGGCTTCGGCGGCCCGCGGGGCTTTCTCGAGGACACGCCGGAGCACTGGCGCGAGATGGTCCTGACGAACGTCTACGGCGCCGCGCTGACGCTGCGCGCGACGATCCCGGCGCTGAAGGACTCGCGCGGACACCTGCTGATCACCTCGAGTGTCGCCGGGCGCCGTGCGCTGCCGGGCTCGCTCTACTCATGCACGAAGCACGCCGTCACGGCGATGGGCGAGGCCGCACGCCAGGACCTGCACGGGACCGGCGTGCGCGTCACGCTGATCGAGCCCGGCATGGTCGACACGCCGTTCTTCGCCAATAAACCGAGCGATGCGCTGCAGGACGACGACATCGCACGCGCCGTGATCTACGCGCTCTCGCAGCCACCGCACGTCGACGTCAACGAGATCCTGATCCGCCCGACGGCGCAGCAGGGTTAGTCAGCGAGCTGCTGCGAGAGGTAGAAGCCGGCCACGGCAGCCGCGCCGGCAACGCCGACCGTGCCGATCACGCCGATGCGTGGCAGGTGCGAGCGCGCTGCGACGGTCGCGAGCGCGTCGGCGGAGTCGGCGACTGCGCATCCGACGAGCACCTGCGACGCAATCTGCGGATTGCCGAGCGTGCTGAGCCCGAGCGCACCAAGTACTAGATCGCGCGCGCCGAGCGAGTGTGCGAGATAGCGCACCGCGGGATGCCGGGCGTGCGCATCGCCGAGCCAGCGCGAGGTCACCTGCTCGGGTGCCGCGAGCACGGCGAGGCCGAGCGCGGCGCGGCCCGCGGCGAGCAGTCCTGCGGCTCGTCGCGGGGTCATCCGGCGACTTTCGAGCGCCGCTTAGGCTGCGGCGTCGGGAAGTACGCTGACCGTGCGCCCGCGGCGCCCGGTCTTGAACTCGACTGTGCCTGCTGCGCGTGCGTAGAGCGTGTCGTCCTTGCCGATGCCGACGCCGGCGCCTGGCCTGAACACGGTCCCGCGCTGGCGCACGATGATCTCGCCGCCGGTAACCGTCTGGCCGGCGAACGTCTTCACGCCGAGGCGCTGAGCGTTCGAGTCGCGGCCGTTACGGCTCGAGCCGAGCCCCTTCTTATGCGCCATCGGAGGACTCCTCTTTCGCTTTCGCAGTCTGTGCTTTGGCTTTAGCAGCCGGTGCTTTAGCAGCAGCCGGTTTCTCAGCAGCCGGTTTCGCGGCAGCTTTCTCGGCGGCAGGTTTCTCGGCCGTCGCTTTCGCGGCGGCTTTTGCTTTGCCCTGAGCGATCTCGGTGACTTCGATCTGCGTCAGGTCCTGGCGGTGGCCGGTGCGGCGCTTGTAGCCGCGCTTCGGCTTGAACTTGAACACGCGCAGCTTCTCGCCACGGACGTGCGCGACGACCTTCGCCGTGACCTTGACCGATTCGAGGCCGGTCTTGTCGAAAACGGGCTCGTCGGAGCGGTAGAGGATCGGCTCGAGCGCGACGTCGGCGCCCTCCTCGACGGCGAGGCGCTCGACGAGCAGGCGCTGCCCACGCTCGACGCGGTACTGCTTGCCGCCTGTCTTCACGATCGCGTACATGTCTGTCTGAGTCTCGATTCTCTCTTGTGGAAGCCCGTGGAAGCTGCCCGTCGCCGGCGGACGCCGAGCGGCTGAGCGCTACTCCGGTGTCGCGGGCGCCTTGGCAGCCGAACGGCGTCGCCCGCCCCTGCGGCCACGACGCCGAGGTTTTGATTGTACATCCTCGGCGCCCTCATCGGCTGACGTCTCCGGCGGCTCCGCCCCCTCGGCTGCGTCTGACGCTGCGATGTCGGCTACGACCGCAGCCGTCGCCTCCTCCTCGGGCTCGGAGTCGATCGCGGTCGCAGACTCGTGCAGCCCAGCTTCGCGGCGCACCTCGGCGTCTTCGCTGTCGGCCGGCGCGCGACGTCCGCGGGCGCGTGAGCGCGTGCGCTCGCCTGCCCGGCCGCCCTCGCCCGAGGACGCTCCAGAGGTACCCGAGCGGCGTCCGCCACGGCTGCCGCGCGTGCTCGCTGCGCTCGGCGTGCGCGGCGTCGCGCGGACGACCTCGCCGGACTCGTCGAGCAGCAGCGCGCTCGCCGCGGTGCGCCCGACCTGATCGATCCGCACCATCCGCTTCGTGCCGACGTGCGCTGCCGCGCCAGCGATCGAGATGATGTAGCCGTCGATTTTGGCGACGGCGTCGTCGACGTCGTACATGTGCGGCTCGACGATCTCGACGAGCACCTCATCACCCTGGCGGAACGGCAGCGCGCGCTCCTCGACCTCCTCGCGCGTGCCCTGGAAGGTGATCGCGAAGTGATCGAGCGCGAGGCCTTCGGAGCCCTCGAACAAAAACGACTTGCCCGTCTCGGCCTCGAGCGCGTGCAGGACGCGTGAGCTGTGGCCGGTGAACTCGGCCGTTACGCGCGGGTTGATCTGCACGAGGAAGGCGTCGACGTCCGGCGTTTCGGCGGCGATGTCGCGCAGCTTGCGCTCGAACTCGATCGCGATCGTCTCCTCAGAGCGGATCACGCCCTCGCCCTCGCACGTCGGACACGGGCGGCTCATGATCTCGCGCACGCCCTCGGTCACGTTCTGGCGCGTCATCTCGACGAGACCGAGCTTTGAGATCTCGGCGGTGAACGTCTTCGTGCGGTCCTCGTCGAGCGTCTTGCGCAGCACCTTCATCACCGCGTCGCGGTTGCGCGCGCGGGCCATGTCGATGAAGTCGATCACGATGATCCCGCCGATGTCGCGCAGGCGTAGCTGGTTGACGACCTCCTCGGCCGCCTCGAGGTTCGTCTTCGTGATCGTGTCCTCCAGGCCGGCGCCCTTGCCGCGCCCGATGAAGCTCCCCGAGTTGACGTCGATCACCGTCAGCGCCTCGGCGTAGTCGATGATCAGGTAGCCGCCGCTCGGCAGGTCAACGCGGCGCGAGAGCAGCCCGTCGATCGCCTTGTCGACGCCGTAGGCCTCATACAGCGGCTGCTCCTGCTGCCACAGCTCGACGCGCTCGACGAGCTCAGGCGCGGTGCGCGTGAAGAACGAGACGAGCCGGTGGTACTGCTGCTCGTCATCGACGATCGCCCGCTCGAAGTGCGCCGAGAAGATGTCGCGCACGACGCGGACCGAAAGATCCGCCTCTTGAAAGACCAAATCCGGGGCAACGGTGTCCTCGACGCGTTTGACGAGCACCTCGTGCAGCTTGTGCAGGTACTTCAGCTCGCGCTCGAAGTCCTCGCGCTTGGCGCCATGCGCAGCGGTGCGGACGATCACGCCGCCGCCGCCGATCTCCAGTTTCGAGGTCTGCCGGCGCAGCCGTTCGCGCTCCTTGTCCTCGAGCCGCCGCGAGACGCCGATGCCCTCGCCGCTCGGCGCGTAGACCATGTAGCGGCCGGCGATCGTCAGCTCCATCGAAAGGCGCGCGCCCTTCGTCTTCAGCGGGTCCTTGACGACCTGAACGACGATCTCCTGGCCCGGTTTGAGCAGATCGGAGATCTTTCGCCCGCTGCCCGAGCCGCGGCCGCGCTTCGGCGTCTCGACGCCCGGCAGGACGATCTCATCGACGTGCAGGAAGCCGTTCTTCTCGAGGCCGATGTCGACGAACGCCGCCTCGAGGCCGGGCAGGACGTTGTCGACCTTGCCCTTGTAGATGTTGCCGACGATCGAGCGGCCGCCGCGGCGCTCGATGTAGAGCTCAGCGATCCGATAGCCGGCCTGCGGTCCCCCTCCGCCGCGCTTGCGCGAGGCCGCCGCTTTCGACGCACCCGCTTTGCGGGCCGATGCCGAGGACCGTGAGGCGTCGGGCGTTCCGCTCGCCTCCAGAAGCGCGACGCGCGTCTCCGCGCGATCGACGCTGACCAGTACTTGCTTTTTCAATTTGAACTCTTTCCGTATTGGATGGGGCCGAACCCCGAGCGGACGCGCGCAGTTGCTGCGCACGCTCGCGCGACGGGCAGGATGCCCGCGGATTCGTGAGAACCCCTGTGGCCGGCCGCGCCTCCGCGACGTCGTGCTCGCCCAATCCGGCAGCGCGTGCTGCGTGTCCGGAGGGCTGACGGTCTGGCGGGAGGTGCGGGGCGTTCATTGGGTGTTCGCTAACGCAGGACGCGACCCTTCAAGGCTTGCGAGGCGCGCGCCTGGATGTAAATCGATTGCAGCAGGCCCACTGCCAAGAGCGTGGTGATGACCGACGAGCCGCCATAGCTCATGAGCGGCAGCGTGACGCCGGTGATCGGCATGATCCCGATCGTCATTCCCACGTTGACAAAGACCTGAAACATGAGCATAGCCGCTACACCGGCTGCGACGAGCGTGCCATAGAGGTCCTTCGACATCACGACGATCCGCAACGCTCGCCAGATCAGCAATGCATAGAGCAACAGCACGAACGCGGCGCCGACGAAGCCGTACTGCTCGCCGACGGCGGCGAAGACAAAGTCGGTGTGATCCTCGGGCACGTAGTTGAGCTTCGTCTGCGAGGAGTTCGCGCCACGGCCCGTCTTCTGCCCAGAACCGATCGCGATCTTGGACTCCTCCTGTTGGTAGCCTTCCTTCTGCGCGTTCGTCGTCGGGTGCAAAAAGGCCGTCAGGCGCTGCACCTGGTAGGGCTTCAGCAGATGAACGCCGGCTGCCGGCGCCGCGACGAGCACAAACGTCATCGCGACGAGGCCGAGTGTCACGAGCGCCGTCAGGTGCTTCCACGACGCCCCCGCGGCGAACAGCAGCGTGAAGGCGATCACGACGTAGACCATCCCCGAGCCGAGGTCCGGCTGGGCGATCACGAACATCGCCGGGACGAGCGCCGCGAGCATCACGAGCGCGGTCGTGTCGCGGTCGCGCAGCCGCCGGGCACGGTCGACGACGAGACCGGCGAGCGCGAGCGTCAGCAGCACCTTGCCGAGCTCGGAGGCTTGGAAGGAGAAGAACGGCAAGTTGATCGCACGCTGCGAGCCGCGCGCGCTATGGCCGAGGCCGAGCACGGCGAGGATCGTGAAGATCAGCACGCCATAGATCGCGTTTTTGAACTGGCGCAGCCGCGCGTAGTCCAAGCGCGAGAGCGCGAGCATCATCAAGAAGCCGATCACGAGGTACGTCGCTTGGCGATCGACGTAGTAGTGCGGCTGGCCGGGAATCAGGTTGCGTGTCGCCGCGCCGAGCGTGACGATCGAGCAGATCGCAAGGCCGATCACGGCGAGCGCCAGCAGCGGGTCGACCGGCAGGCGCAGCGTGCGTGGCTGCGCGACGGGTGTCGCCTGCTCGGGCGCGGCGATCGGGCTGAGCGGGCTCAAAACGTGTGCGAGCTCCCGGCGACGAACTTCTTCGCCGCGCCGAACCACTGGGCCGCGAGCAGGCGCGCTACGGGCGCCGCCGTTTCCGCGCCGAAGCCACCCTGCTCGATCGTCACGGCGATCACGATCGGCCGCTTCGGGTCGCCGATGTAACACATGTACCAAGCCTGATCTTCTTTGCCGACGTGCTGCGCTGTGCCCGTCTTTCCGTACACCGGGTGCTGCGCCTGATTCCAGCCAGCCCAGACCGAAGCCGAGGTGCCGCCGGGTGCGCTCGCGGCCTCGTGGATGCCCTGCATGACGAGGTTCAGGTCGGTGTCGTTGAGGTGCACGTGGCGCCCGGCGGGGAAGCTCAGCGACTGCACGAGACGCCCCTGCGCGCCGTCGATCTCCATGCCGAGGTGCGGGCGCACGACCCAGCCGTCGCCGCCGTTCGTAAACGCGTTGGCGAGCGTCGAGTAGGCGACTGCCATCTGCAGCGGCGAGGTCAACAGGTCGCCCTGCCCGACGGCGAGGTGCATGTTGTCGCCGACGCTCCACGGGCGCCCGTCGGAGATGCCACAGCTCGAGACGTGCTTGCGCTTCTCGCAGCTGAGCTCCTCCTGGGCGACTTTCGCGCGCCACGCGCGGTCGGGCACGAGCCCGGTGATCTCGCTCGGCAGGTCGATCCCGGTCTGCTCGCCGACGCCGAGTTTGTGTGCCTCCTGCTGGATCACGTTGCCGTGGCTGTTGGCGAGCTCGCCAGCTTCGAAGAAGTACGTGTCGGAGGAGACCTTCAGCGCTTCGACGAGCCCGACGGCGCCGTAGTTGGCCTTACCGGCGTTGCAGAACTGCTCAGTCGAGACATGGATGCACTGCCCGTCGCCGAGCCCCTCCGTCGGGTTGATCACGCCCGCTTCGAGCGTCGCCATCGCGGTGATCGGCTTGAACGTCGAGCCCGTCGGATAGGTGCCGTTGACGGCGCGGTCGGTCAGCGGCGCCGGCGATTCTTCGCCGGAGCTCGTCTTCGATTTGCCCTCGAGCGCCGCGTATTCGCTCTTCGTCAGCGGTTTCGCGAACTTGTTCGGATCGAACGTCGGCGAGGAGCCGATCGCGAGCACCTGCCCGTTGCGCGGGTCGAGCGCGACGAAGGCTCCCGCATCGGCCGGTTTGCCGCCGGCGCGCGCGCTTTCGATCCCCTCGATCAGCGCTTTTTCGCCCTCGGCCTGGAGCCCTTTGTCGAGCGTGACCTTGAGGCTGTAGCCGGCCTTCGGCTGCGTCGGCGCGAGGTTGCTCGGGACGGGGTAGCCGGCGGCGTTGACCTCGACGCGCTCGATTCCGGGGTCGCCGCGCAGGTAGCGGTCGTAGTAGTACTCGAGCCCTTCCTGGCCTACGACGGTGCCCTGTTTGACGCCCGAGAAGGCGCGCGACTTGAGCTCGGTTTCGGAGACCTGCCCGACGTAGCCGAGCACCTGCGCGGCCATCACGCCGTAGGGATACGCGCGGATCGAGACGGGCTGCTGGGTGACGCCCGGGTATTCGCTCTGTCGCTCGGCGAGCACGGTCAGCGCGCCGCGGCCGGCGTCGGTCTTGATCGTCACGGGCGCGTACGGAACGGCCGTGCGGCCCTTGATCACGAGCGCCTGGATGTGCGGCCCGCTCATCCCGAGCAGCCGCCCGAGCCGGCGATAGAGCACGATCCGCGCGTGGCCGGCCGGCGGCAGCGCCGAAGGCACGATCTGCACGGCATTCGTCGTGCGGCTCGCGACGAGCGGCTGGCCTTCGCGGTCGAGGATTTCGCCGCGCGGCGCGGCGATCGGCAGGTCGCGCGCACGGTTGGCGTTGGCCTGCTGGACGTACTGTTCGCCGGAGAGCACCTGTAGGAACCACAGGCGGAAGAAGATGATCGCGAACATCGCCATCGCAAGACCGCCGAGGATCGCGACGCGCATCGCAAGCTGTGGCGAGACAGGGATCCGCGGGTCGCGCCCGCCGGCGGGCTCGATCGCGCTCATGCGTAGATCTCGCGCGCCGTCATGAACGGGACAACGGGCTCAGTCCGCCGGTCGTGTATGCCCGGCGCCGGCGCCGGCGCGGGTCGTCGGGCAGGCCGCCGATCAAGCAGCGGCGCACGAACGCCCAGACGGGCAGCGCGACGATCGTGTTGACGACGACGCCGAGCACGATCTGGCGCAGCAGCTCGAGCGAGACGGGCGCGTCGACGCCGAGCAGGAACTGGACGATCGAGTAGGCGACCATCGCGCCGGCCGAGGCGACGGCGCCGACGAGTAGCGGCGTCAGCGCGGCCTGCGGGTCGCGCACCTCGCGCAGGCGCCCGGCCCAGTAGCCGACGACGGTCAGCGTCAGCGACGTCACGCCGAGCGTCTGCACGAGCGCGAGGTCGACGAGCAGGCCGACGGCGAAGCCCGTCACGGCGCCGACGGTCGAGCCACACAAGAGCCCGACGAAGGCGACGAGTAGCGGTGAGAGATCGACGCTCACGCCGAACACGGGCACCTCGGAGACGACGCCGATCTGGAAGAACACGAGCACGATCGCGAGGGCGGCGATGCGCCCGAGCAGGCCGCCGGATATGCCGCTCATCCGCCGCTCCCGGTCGAGGCGAGCTGTTCGCCGGACGGCACGGCCTGCTGACCGGCCGGCAGGTCCGTCGTCAGCCGGGTGATGTTCGACGGCAGCGAGCCGCTTCCGGACGTCAGCACCTGCACGACATCGAGGTTGTGCAGGTCGGCGAGCGGGTGCACGTTGACCGAGCGGTACGCGCTTTCTTCGTTGACGGACGTGACCTGCCCGATCGGGATGCCCGGCGGGTAGAGCGAGTCATCAGGGCTCGAGACGGTGCCCGAGGTGACGACGTATTCGCCGCGACTGGCCTGCGTGTTGGCGGGCAGGTACTGCAGCAGCAGATCGTTCGGGTCGCCCACCTTCGGCTGAACAATGCCGGTCGCATTGGACGAGCCGATCCGCGCGGAGACGCCGACGGAGCTGTCGGTGATCAGCGTCACCTGCGCGCCGTCGGAAGCGGCCTGCGCGACCTTGCCGACGAGCCCTTCGCTGTTGATCACGGGATCGTTGACGTGGATACCCGAGGATTCACCCTTGTCGATCGTGACGGTCGAGTACCAGACGTTCGGTGACTTCGCGACGACGGTCGCCGTCACCGGGTGGTAGTCGTTGACGCTCAGCTGGTTGTCGAGTCGGTACATGCTCAACAGTTCGCGGTAGGAGTGTTTTTCGGCGTCGTCGGCGATCACTTCGCGGCGCAATTTGTCGACCTGCTTGCGCAGTTCGTCGCGCTGGCCTTTGGCGTGCAGCGTGTCGCCGAACCAGCCGATCAGGTCGCGCACGGGCTTCAGCGCCTTGTTGGCGCCGTTCTGGATCGGCGAGACGACCGTCAAGAAGCCGCGCTGCACAGAGTGCAGGCCGCCACTCGACGCCTCGCCGAAGTACGCCGTCAGCAGTATCAGAGAGAGCACGACGAGCAGCGCGAGCACCGCACGTCGACGCCGGACCGTCTTGTCATGCACGAATAGCGACCTTCCGAAGCGTTCAAGGGAAAGAGTACCCGCGGCTGTTCGTGCCTGTCTCAGGCACTGCGCTCACCGCCGGTTGCGCGGACGGCTGCGGGATTTGCGATTGGATCGGTGGATCGCCTCGAACTCCTCGAGCGAGCGCCCCGAGCCGACAGCCACGCATGTCAGCGGCGACTCGGCGAGGTGGGCTGGCATCTGCGTCTCTTCGCGCAGGCGCTCGTCGAGGCCCTGCAGCAGCGCACCGCCGCCGGCGAGCATGATCCCGCGATCCATGATGTCCGATGCAAGCTCGGGCGGCGTGCGATCGAGCGTCTCCTTGACGGCGTCGAGGATCTGGTTGAGCGGCTCTTCGAGCGCTTGGCGGATCTCCTCGCTCGTCAGCACGACAGTCTTCGGCAGCCCCCCGACCATGTCGCGCCCACGGATCTCGGCCTGCAGCTCCTCGGCCATCGGGCACGCGGAGCCGATCTCGAGCTTCAGCTCCTCGGCTGTTTGCTGGCCGATCAGCAGCTTGTACTCGCGCTTGGCGTAGTTGATGATCGCCTCGTCCATCTCGTCGCCGCCGACGCGGATCGACTGCGAGACGACGATCCCGCCGAGCGAGATGACGGCGACCTCGGAGGTGCCGCCACCGATGTCGACGACCATCGAGCCGGTCGGCTCGCCGACGGGCAGCCCGGCGCCGATCGCGGCGGCCATCG
>Ga0208589_1001140_pt1 | contig 11351 bp, 10 predicted proteins | sample NGESurshal092012_2_FD_184486 | JGI IMG/M metagenome (GOLD analysis project Ga0208589, IMG submission 184486) | Arctic peat soil microbial communities from Barrow, Alaska - NGEE Surface sample F53-2 shallow-092012 (SPAdes) | ecosystem: Environmental > Terrestrial > Soil > Wetlands > Peat ... | reverse complement strand
GTGCGCGAGGGTGCCGATCGGATGGACCGTGTCGAGATGGCCCATGACGACGATGCCGGGGACGTTCGGGGTCGCGTGTGGGAAGGTGGCGCGCACACAGTCTCCGCGCCCCATGCGCCCGGCGATCCGCTCGATCCGGGCGCCGGCGAGGACGAGGTCGCGGGAGGCGACGTCCATCATGCGGTTGACGGCGCCGGCGTCGAAGGTGGGGCTTTCGCAGGTGACCCAGGCGGCGAGGCCGGCGAGCATGGCGTCGGAATCGAAGGGCAGCGCGTTCCAGTCCAAGCGGGTCTCCTGCGGCGGTTTAGCAACATGGTTGCAGCAAACAGCGGGCGGGGGAAGTCGGCGGCGCGTTATCGGGGACACCCGATCAAAAGCCGGCGCTCGCGACAAGGAACCGAGATTCGCACCGGGCTTCCGCACGCGCTAAGTTGTTGTCCCTCTTGGGGCCGGAATGGTGGTGCATAATTCTTGACGTATGCACTGCGCGGCAGCCAAAGGAACCATGGCAGAAGATCATCCAGACTCAGTTGCCGACGTGCGCGCATGGGTGGACAGGCTGCGGGCCAGCCTGCCGCAATCCGTCGATGTCGCGGCCTTGGGCGTCAAGTCGAAGGCTCCCTTCCAACTGCTTTGCACGCGGGAAGCCCTGATCTGGCGCACCGAGGAACTGGCGCGCACCGCCTGCGATGCCTTGGAGCGTGACGACTTTGCCGCCGCTGCGATCCTGACGCGCGCCGTCACTGAAAACGCCGCATTGGCGTGGAAGCTCATGGACGTGCTTGATGCACGCGGGAAATACAGCCGACAGCAAATGAACGACCTGCTTATGCATCTGCTGGCCGGTTCAGGAAAATGGTCGGAAGCGCCTAAGCCGCTTCACATCCTCGACTGCTTGAGAAAAATGGATAAGAAGATTCCGGGTGTTGTATCGAGCTATGACCGCCTGAGCGAGATTGTTCACCCCAATTGGTGGGGCGTTGCCGGACTATATTCCAAGAACGACGAAGCCAATTTCATCACCTACTTTGGGCGAGGCCTGCACGGTGCAGATAGCTCACGCGGCATGATTACAAGCGCAATGCTCGGTTCGCTCGGCGCATTCGAGTATGCCTACAACCGGATATCCGACCTAATGCCTGCCTTCCTCGCGGAGCTGGAAAACATCTGGTCGGACGTTGCCGACAAGCTGGATCACTAAGAAGTTTTGAATGTATGATAAAGATGAGATGAGCGCCGCAAAAGAAGGGCAATGGGTCCCCTGCGTATCGTCAAAATAATTCTGCTTTTAGCGATTACGATCGGCGGCGGCCTTTCTTCATCGGCGGCTCGCGGTGAGTGTCAGGGTTACACTGGTCCGGGAGGGGCTTGCTACACCGGTCCGGGCGGGGGTCTCTATACCGGTCCGGGCGGGGGTGCCTACACCGGTCCGGGTGGGGGGCTGTATACCGGTCCGGGTGGGGGTCTCTACACCGGTCCGGGCGGTGGCATGTATACGGGTCCGGGTGGCGGCCTCTACACGGGTCCGCGCGGGGGTCTCTATACCGGTCCGGGCGGGGGTGCCTACACCGGTCCCCCTAGTTCTGACGGCTACAAGGGTCCGTGGAGCCCGTGCATTACCGGCGTTCAAGGACCCGAATGGACGAATGAGAACTGCCCCAACCAGCGGCCATGAGGCTGCCGCATAAGGCCCTTTACGTCGAATTATGCCTGGTGCGTATTTCTTGAATTGTGCAACAGCACGCCGTCCGCCCGTCCACCTCAACCGCGCGGCTGCGGTTACGCGCGTGGTCCGCGTCGCGGGCTCACGCCCAGCGGCAGCAATTGGCTAATCATATCGACGAAGCGCTGCGCGATGTCGATGACGTCTTGCGCTCTTTCGCCGTTACGACGGCTTGCGAGCCGACACCGTAATCGGCCACCTCCTTAAATTTGTATGCCCGTCCCAAAAGAGAAGCGAGCGTGCGGTCAACACGCGGATCGGCCTTCGCGACGCTGGCAAACATCGCGCGGATTCGCGAGATAATCGAAGCTCTCGGGTTTCACAGGTCTCGCCCGTCCTTCCGCAACTCGCTCATGAAGCCGGTGCGCTCCCGATAAGCATCGGCTGGGAAGGGTAGCGCGTTGATAACCGCACCGGTGTCGTAGAAAATATCGGTCTCCAACTCCGCAAGCCGGGCCATCTCCTTGGCCCGCTCGGGCATGTCGCGCAGAAATACCGCAAGATCGTAGTCGGACTCCGGCCGGTGCGCGGCGGGCGCGGCAGGGGCAGCCCGGCTTGTCGCGTCAGCACGAGCACGTCCGCGACCGCGACGTTGTCGCCGAGAATATCGGCGGCCTCGTTGGCGGATGGGCATTGTCGCAGCAAATGGGGGAAGGGGAACCCGGACCCGTCCCGCACTCACTGGCGTGTACGCGCCCACACCGCGCCAGGGCGTCAGATGTACGCGCCTGAAGCGACCGCGGGCGTCAGATCTACACGCCCAGGAGGGTTCGGAAGGCCAGATGTACGCGCCGGCTGGGGTGGGTGTACGTGGCTACGGGAGACGGCCGAGCCGCTCGGCCAGCAGGGCGAAGAACCCATCCGCGTCCAGCGTCTCCAGCACCATCGCGTTGGCCTCCTCCACCCGGCAGCCGCGCTCGATGTTGGTGCGGCCCCGGCTGGCCGGTCCGAGGTCGACGCTGACTCGGGCCGGGCGGGCGGTGAACAGGTCCGGGCGGAGCAGCCAGGCGACGGCGCAGGGGTCGTGCAGGGCGGCGCCGACGCGGTCGCGGGTGAACGGAACGCTCCCCTGGATGGCACAGGCGGCGGCGAGTGCCCGGCCCGGGCCGGCGGCGGCCAGGGTGGCGAGGCGGGCCGGCGTGGCGAGTGCCTGGGCCGTCACCTCCAACGTCGCCAGAACGACCGGGCGGCCGAGCGCGAGGACGGCGGCCAGCGCCTCGGGGTCGCAATGGGCGTTGAACTCGGCGGCCGGCGTCACGTTGCCCTCGCCCCAAGCACCGGACATGAGGACGAAACAGGCGATCCTGGGAGCGAGCGCCGGTTCGGTGTGCAGCGCGATGGCGAGGTTGGTGGCGGGACCGATGCCGACGATCGTGACCGGCTCGGCGGCCTCGCGCAGGATGCGCCTTATCGCGTCGGCGGCGATTCCGGGCGCGGCCGGCGCGCCATCGGAAAGCCGGACGCCGCCCAGGCCATCCTCGCCGTGGGCGTGCGCAGCCGTCTTGTAGCGGCCGAGGAACGGGCGGTCGGCGCCGGCGAAGACCGGCACGCGCGCGGCCGCCAAGGCGACGAGGGCGCGCGCATTGGCCAGCGTCCGGTCCAGCCCGACATTGCCGGCGACGACGGTGATCGCGGCTATGTCGAGTTCCGGGGAGCCGAAGGCGAGCAGCAGAGCGAGCGCATCGTCCGTGCCCGGGTCGCAGTCGATGAGGCACGTCACAGCCATTGACGCCTCCCTTGGGCGCTGGTAGCAGCCGGGCTCATGCAATTGCGAAGCGTTCGCAATTTATGGGAGACCGCCATGCCATCCGTCACGCCTGACACCGCGCGCCGCCCTTCGCAACCCAAGGTCCTGCTCGGCTTGCTGGCGGCGGCGATGCTCCTCGGCGCTCCGTGCGCCAATGCGGCGGGCCCGGTGCTGACTCTCTACAGCGCGCAGCATCACCAGACGGTCGACATGCTGACCTCCGCCTTCACCAAGCAGACCGGCATCGCCGTGCGGGTGCATTCGGGCGAGGCGCCGGAGATCGCCAACCAGATCGCGCGCGAGGGCAACGCCTCCCCCGCCGACGTGTTTTTCACCGAGAACTCGCCGGAGCTGACCTTGCTCGACGAGAAGCACCTGCTCGCCAAGGTCGATGCCGCCACGCTGGCGCAGATTCCGGCCAAATACAGCGCGGCGGACGGCGCCTGGGTCGGCGTGCTGGCGCGGGAGAACGTGCTCGCCTTCAACCCCTCGATGATAAAGGAGGACCAGCTTCCGGCCTCCTTGCTTGATCTCGCCAAGCCGGAATGGAAAGGCAAGATCGCTATCGCGCCGACCGATGCCGATTTCCTGCCGCTGATCGATGCGGTCGTCGTGCTCAAGGGCCGCGCGGCGGCGCTCGACTGGCTGAAGGGCCTGAAGGCGAACGCCCAGGTCTTCGACGACGATGAGGGCGTGATCGCCGCAGTGGATCGCGGCTCGGCCGCGACCGGCATCATCAACAACTACTACTGGGCGCGCCTGCACGCGGAGGAGGGGGCGAAGGCGCGCAGCCAAATCCATCACTTCGCGAACGGCGATGTCGGCGGGCTCATCAACGTCTCGGGCGCGGGGGTGCTGCGATCCTCGAAGAACCCACAGGCCGCGCAGCGGTTCCTGGCGTTCCTGGTGAGCACGCCGGTACAGCAGATGCTCGGTGCGAGCGACGTCGATTTCGAGTATCCGTTGGCCAAGGGCGCTTCGCCGAACCCGCTGCTCAAGCCGATGGACCAGCTACAGCCGCCAGAGATCAGCTTACAGCAGCTCGGCGACGACCAGGAGGCCGCCAAACTGTTGCGCGAGGCCGGGCTGATCTGATGGCCGAGGCGGTCGCGTTCCCACCCCAGGGCCACGCGACCGCCGCCCCGAGTTCGCCTCCGCCCGGGCTGCTCGCGGCTGCGTCCGTGGGCGCGCTGCTGGTGCTGGTGCCGCTCGTGTATACGGTGCTGCAAGCCGCGCAGGTGGGGTTCGCCGAGGCGAAGGCCCTCCTGCTGCGGCCGCTCGTGGGCGAACTGCTGTTCGATACCGTCGCCATCGTCGTCGCCACCACCCTCCTCGCCGGCCTGCTCGGCACCGTCTGCGCCTGGATGGTGGAGCGGACGGTGCTGCCGGGCCGCAACGTCTGGGGGGTGCTGGCGGCGGTCCCGCTCGCCATCCCACCGTTCATCACCAGCTACGCCTGGGTGTCCTTGAGTGCCAGCCTGCAAGATTTCGCGGGGGCCCTGCTCGTCGTGACCTCCGCTTACTTTCCGCTCGTCTACCTTCCGGTGGCGGCGGCGCTGCGGGGGATGGACCCCGTCCTGGAGGAAACCGGGCGCTCGCTGGGGCTCGGACCCTGGCGCTGCTTCATCCGAGTCGTGCTGCCGCAGCTTCGCCCGGCGCTTCTCGGCGGGATGCTGCTGGTGGCGCTCGACGTGCTGGTGGAGTTCGGCGCCTTCACCTTGCTTCGGTTCCGCACCTTCACGACCGAGCTGTACGCTGAATATCGCACGGGTTTCGACGGGCCGGACGCATCGCTGCTCGCCGTGGTCCTGATCGTGCTGTGCATGTTGTGCCTGCTGGCGGAGCTTCGGGTGCGCGGGGCGGCCCGGTATGGCCGGATCGCGCGGGGGACGCGAAGGCAGGCGACGCCGTATGCCCTCGGCGCCGCGACGCTTCCGGTTCTGGCCGGGTTCGCCGCCTTGGTGGTGATCACGCTTGGCGTACCGCTCGGCACGATTCTCTACTGGCTGACGCAGCACAACGCGGCGGCGATCTCCCCCGCCGGGGTGTCGGGACCGCTGCTGCTGTCGGCGACGCTCTCGTCGGTCTCCCTGGGGCTCGGCGCCGCGGCGCTGACAATGGCGCTGGCCTTGCCGCTCGGCTTTCTCGCCGCGCGCTACGAGGGGCGGATGATCACGCTGCTGGAGCGCGCCGCCTATCTGGGTCAGGGCGTGCCCGGCATCGTCGTGGCGCTGGCGCTGGTCTCGCTGACCGCGCGGGCGTTGCAACCGCTGTATCAGAGCGCGGTGCTGCTGATCGTCGCCTACGCCATCCTGTTCCTGCCGCTTGCCCTGGTCAGCGTGCGCGCCGCGATCGTGCAAGCGCAGCGCGGGCTCGAAGACGCTGGGCGCTCGCTGGGGCTCGGCTGGGCCGCGGTCGCCTGGCGGGTGACGCTGCCGATCGCCGGGCCCGGACTCGGTGCCGCCGCCTCGCTGGTGTTCATCTCCGTCGTGACGGAGCTGACCGCGACGTTGCTGCTGGCGCCGATCGGCACGCAGACTCTGGCGACGCAGGTCTGGGCCGACACCTCGACGCTCGCCTTCGCCGCCGCCGCCCCGTATGCGACCGCGATGACCGCGCTTTCCCTGCTCTCCGCTTGGCTGCTCGCGCGCCGCTTCGGGCGCGTCGCGCTGCTGGGGGAACTCGCGCGCGAGCGACATGGCTGAGATTCGCATCGAGGGGCTGAGCAAGGCGTTCGGCGAGCGGTCCGTCCTGCGGGGCGTCGACCTCGACGTGTCCTCCGGACGCCTCGTAGCGATCCTCGGCGCTTCGGGCAGCGGCAAGACCACGCTGCTGCGCCTGCTGTGCGGGTTCGAGCGGGCCGACGACGGCCGCATCGCGCTGAACCGGCAGTTGGTCTGCGCACCCGGTCTGCACGTCCCCCCCGAACGGCGCCGCATCGGCTACGTAGCCCAGGAAGGGGCGCTGTTTCCGCATCTGTCAGTCGCCCAGAACATCCTGTTCGGGCTGCCGCGCGTGGTGCGGCGATCGCGGCGCGGCGCGCGGGCGGAGGCGCTGCTGGAACTGGTGGGCCTACCCGCCTCCTATGCAAACCGGCCGCCGCACGAATTGTCCGGCGGCGAGCAGCAGCGGGTGGCGCTGGCGCGCGCGCTGGCACCCGAACCGCAACTCGTGTTGCTCGATGAGCCGTTCTCCTCGCTCGATGCAGCGCTGCGGATCGGCACCCGCCAGGCGGTGGCCGCCGCCCTGGAAGCGGCCGGCACGACGGCGCTGCTGGTGACGCACGACCAATCGGAAGCTCTGTCGATGGGCCACCGGGTCGCCGTGCTGCGACAGGGGAAGCTGGTGCAGGTCGCGTGTCCGGAGGCGCTGTACCGTCGACCCTTGGATGCGGACCTGGCCCAGTTCGTGGGCGAGGCGGTTCTGCTGCGGGGCACGGCCCGAGCGGGTCACGTGAGCTGTGCGTTGGGAAGCCTGGCGCTCGCCCCCGGAATGCCGGAGGGCGAGGTGGAGGTGATGCTGCGGCCAGAGCAGCTGCGATTGGAACGACCTCGGCGGACGCCGGGAGAGCTGAGCGCGCGGGTTGAAGGCGTCACGTTCTTCGGCGCCGGCGCAAGCGTGCGCCTGCTGCTGTCGACGGGCGGGGAGAATGTGGAGTTGGCAGCCCGGGTGCCGAGCCACACCGCCCCGCGAAGCGGAGACATTGTCACGGTGGTCGTGAGCGGCGAGGTCGTCGTCTTCGCTCCTGAGAGCCGCGGCGATCGCCGATCGTGCCTTGACCGATCGAAACCGGCGGGGTAAATGCGAACGACTCGCATTCGCATAACACGCCGCATGTCGGCATCGCACGAAGGAATGGTTGATGGGATATCCGGCGCCGGGCGCAAGACGGACCGGGGTCCGCGCGGGGCTGCTCGGGACGGCGGTTGTCGCGCTGGGCCTTTGCGTCGCGGGGCGCGCTCCGGCGCAGGTCATCCCGAACGCTCAACAAGGCGGTCAAACTCCGGCTTCGGGGGAGCCTGGCTTCACGACCGGCCTTTGGACGCGCGGCAACCTGTTCGGCGACATGTTCGGCTTGCGTACGGCGCTGGGACGCTACGGAATCTCGATCGGTCTGCAGGCGACGAGCGAGGTCCTCGGCAATGTCACGGGCGGCATTCACCGTGGCGCCGACTACGATGGCCTGACGATGCTGAGCGTGGGGCTCGATACCGCCAAGGCGTTCGGCTGGCGGGGCGGCACCTTCAATATCAGCGCGCTTCAAATCCACGGCCGCAACCTCAGTGCCGACAATCTCGCCAATTTGCAGACCGCCAGCGGGATCGAGGCGGAAGGCGCCACTCGCCTTTGGGAGCTATGGTACGATCAGGTGCTCCTTGACGGCCGCATGGATGTGAAAATCGGCCAGCAGAGCATCGACCAGGAGTTCATGGTCAGCCAGTACTCCGGCACCTTCATCAACACGATGATGGGCTGGCCCGCGGTCCCGTCCTACGATCTCTATGCGGGCGGCCCGGCCTATCCGCTCTCCTCGCTCGGCGTGCGATTCCGCGGCCAACCGACCGGCGCGCTGACGCTGCTAGGCGGCGTGTTCAACGACAATCCGCCGGGCGGTCCGTTCAATGACAATTCGCAGCTTCGCCAGCGCGAGCGGTACGGGGCCCAGTTCAACACCACGACAGGCGCGCTGTTCATCGCCGAAATCCAGTACGCGGTGAACCGGCCCGCGACCGGCGACATGGCGACACAAGGGGCGCCCCCCACCGGCCTGCCCGGCACCTACAAGCTGGGCGCCTGGTACGACACGGCCGGCTTCCCGGACCAGCGATTCGGCAGCGACGGGCTTTCGCTCGCCGATCCGAACAGCAACGGGAATCCGCTGCTGCGGAGCCACAATTACAGCCTCTATGGCGTCGTGGATCAGATGGTCTGGCGCCCGGATCCGCGGAGTCCACGCTCGATTGGCGTCTTCGCCCGCATGATGGGTGCTCCGGGTGACCGCAACCTGATCAGCTTCAGCGTGAACGCCGGCATCGTGCTGAAAGCCCCGCTGCCCGACCGAGACGACGATTCGCTCGGCCTCGGCTTCGGCGTCGTCAAGGTCAGCAGCCAGGCCGCCGCGCTGGACCAGGACATCGCGAATTTCTCGGGCTCGCCGTACCCGATCCGATCCAGCGAGACCTTCATCGAACTGACCTACCAATACCAAGCCGCCCCGTGGTGGGTGATCCAGCCCGACTTCCAATACGTCTTCACGCCCGGAGGCGGGGTTCCCAATCCCGCCAACCCCGGCCGCCGGGTCGGCAACGAAGCCATCCTCGGCCTGCGCACGACCATCACCTTCTGACATGGCGGGACTTGAGCCAGCTTCGAGGAGACTGTAGATGCGACTGATAATCAATCTCCGATCGGCTGATGCGGGTTTTCGGCCGCGAGCCGGCGGCGCTATGCGGATGCCGGGGTTGCGAGGAAGACTGACGGGGTTGAGCGTGGTCTTGGCGCTTTCCGCGTCCGGCACCGCGCTCGCGGCGGCGCCGGCCGGCGGTCTGGAAACGATGCATCGCCATACCACGGTGACCTCGACGGTCCCGGCCAACGGCGACCAGAACCCTTACGCCCTGATTGTCGCTCCGGTTTCCTCGGGGAAGATTCACCAGGGCGACGTGTTGATCGATAATTTCAATGACCAAAACAATCTCCAAGGGCTTGGTACCACCATTGTCGACTACAACCCCGAGACGAAGGCCCTGACGCTCTTCGCCGCGATTCCGCGCCATCTGGATAAATGTCCGGGCGGCGTAGGGCTCACCACGGCGATGGCCATGCTCAAATCAGGCTGGGTCATCGTCGGCAGTTTGCCGAGCACGGACGGCACGACCGCGACGAAGGGCCAGGGCTGCCTGATCGTGCTCGACTCGCAAGGCCATGTGGCCGACGTGATCGCCGGCCCGACCATCAACGGGCCGTGGGGCAACATGGCGGTCGTCGACAATGGATCGAGCGCCACGTTGTTCGTCAGCAACACCGGCTTCGGCGTCGGCGCCCCCGGCCAGGATGTCGTGAAGCAGGCGACCGTGCTGCGCATCGGTTTGTCGATTCCCGAGGGCAAGCCGCCCGTCGTGATCAGTCAGACCGTGATCGGGAGCGGCTTCGGCGAGCAAGCGGACAAGGGCGTATTCATCATCGGCCCGACGGGCCTCGCGCTCGGCGGGAACGGTGCCCTGTACGTCTCCGACGCCCTCGGCAACCGGGTCGCCGCCATCCCCAACGCGGCGACGCGCACCGATTCGGCCGGCATCGGCCATGAGGTCACCAAGGACGGGTTGCTGCGGCGCCCCCTCGCCATGGTGATGGCCCCGAACGGGCATTTGCTCGTCACCAACGGACTGAATGGCCAAGTGGTGGAGATCGATCCGACGACGGGCCGCCAACTCCAGGCGCAATGGGTCGACACCGATAAGGCGCAGAGCCCGCCCGGAAGCGGTGATCTGTTCGGGATCGCGATGACCCCAGCGGGCGACGGTTTCTACTATGTCGAGGACGACATGAACACGGTCGTTCTGGCGCACTGAGGCCGGTGACAATGAGCGGGCGCTGCCCCTTCTCCTCGCGCCGCGGTTTCCTGACCGCCGCCGGCGGCCTGGTCGCCGCCGCCAGCTCGGGCCTCGGCGCGCGGGCCGCGACGGCTTCTCCGGGACGCGACCTGACAGAACCTTTCTTGGGCGAACACCAAGGCGGCATCGCGACGCCGTCGCAGAGCCAAACCTACTTCGCCGCGATCGACCTCGTCACCACGCGGGTGAGCGATGTCGCGAACCTGCTGCGAACATGGACTATCGCCGCCGCCCGCCTGACCGCTGGGCAAACAGCGGCTCCGCTCGGTACCGATTTGTCAGTGCCGGCCGCCGATAGCGGCGAGGCGCTCGGGCTGGGGCCGGCACGGTTGACGATCACGTTCGGCTTCGGCGCCGGGTTGTTCGTCAAGGACGGAAACGACCGCTATGGCCTGGCGGCGCATCGACCGGAGGCGCTAGTCGATTTGCCCAATTTCACGGGCGATCAGTTGCAAGAGGCGCGCACTGGCGGCGACCTGTCCATCCAGGCCCGCGCCGACGATCCGCAGGTCGCCTTCCACGCGGTCCGCCAACTCGTCCGCTTGGCGTACGGCGCGGCGCGGATCCGCTGGGCACAGACCGGATTCAGCGCGAATTCCGCGGCCGGGAGCACGCCCCGCAACTTGCTCGGCTTCAAGGATGGGACGCAGACTCCTGGCAGCCTCGACGATGTCGTCTGGGTCGGCGCCGAAGGGCCGGATTGGATGCGCGGCGGCAGCTACGTCGTGGTCCGCCGAATCCGCCTGGTCCTGGAGCACTGGGACCAGATGGAGACCGACTTCCAGGAACAGATGATCGGCCGGCACAAGCTCTCCGGCGCGCCGCTCGGCAGGAGCGGCGAATTCGACGCCCTCGATCTCGATGCCACCGACAAGGACGGCAATCCGCTCATTCCGGACAACGCGCATGTGCGGCTGGCGACCGCGGCGCGCAGATCCTCCGTCGCGGATACTCCTACAACGACGGCGTCAATTTCACCGCCGAACGCTGGCCGCCGTGGCGGCAGGGAATGGAGTACGATTCAGGATTATTTTTCGTCTGCTACCAGCGCGATCCGCGGACCGGGTTCATCCGGATCTTCGATCAGGTCTCGAAGCTCGATGCGCTCAATCAGTTCGCCACGCACACCGGCGGCGGCCTGTTCGCCTGCCCGGGGGGCGTGCGCGAGGACGAGTTCATCGGCCAGCGTCTGTTCGATACGGCCTGAGGCCGTCACGCCGCCGGCAGCACCACCGTGAACCGCGCGCCCAGCACGCGCCCGTCGGGG
>Ga0208589_1001138_pt1 | contig 11360 bp, 11 predicted proteins | sample NGESurshal092012_2_FD_184486 | JGI IMG/M metagenome (GOLD analysis project Ga0208589, IMG submission 184486) | Arctic peat soil microbial communities from Barrow, Alaska - NGEE Surface sample F53-2 shallow-092012 (SPAdes) | ecosystem: Environmental > Terrestrial > Soil > Wetlands > Peat ... | reverse complement strand
AACTAACATCGCTAGCGAAAACTAACATTGCTAGCAAAAACTAACATTGCTAGCGAAAATGAATACCTCCAGCGAAACTTACTACCGCTAGCGAAACTGAACACCGACAGCGATTTAAAAAATAACACAGGAAAAATAATTATATTGTTTCAATAAACTGTTTAAATTCATCGGCACTAGCAAATACTATTTCAGATATATCTATACGAGGTGTTGAAGCTCTAACACTGGCTGAATTGCGTTGAGTAGTTATTTTTGGTGGAGTTGTGCTATTAAGAGCTTGAATGAACTGCAATGGGGTCAACAAACGCCACTTTAAAGATTCTGCAAAAACTGGTTCAAGTTCAATTCCATTGCAAATAACTGTTTCCTCATGTACTATATCAGATTTATCACTTAAATAATAATATTTGTTTGAATTTTCATGTCTATGTAACCATTTCAATTCTATACTATTATCATCTGGTAGCATTGATATTACTCTACCTAACCATGGTACAGCATTTTTGCGTTCTGGTTGTACTGCTACTACAGACCCAACACCTATATCGGTCACACCATCTGCTAGCCTACCTCCTCGTTTTATATATTGAAGATACACACGAAGATTATCATCATTACTATTTAACTCTTCTTTGTTTTTATCCACTATATCATCATCATCATCATCATTATTATTATTATTATTATTATTATTATTATTATTATTATTATTATTATTATTATTATTATTATTATTATTATTATCATCATCATCATCATCATTATTATCATTATTATCATTATCATCATTATTATCTTTGATACCTACAATTTTCACAGTTATATTTGTGTGAGGTAGTGCTACCTTTTTGCCATTATCAGTTCTTTTAGTGAGTGGATAAGTCTTATGCAATGACGCCAATAACAATCTATGCCCTTCAGCAACTGTACCATTTTCTTTTATGTAAACAAAAAATTTGTTAGATAATTACAGAAAGTGATATATCCCACCTTATATACGTTTGCTGACGATAATAAATGTTCGCTAGCGAATATATATATGTTCGCTGGCGAATATATACGATCGCTGGCGATTATATATGATCGCTAGCGAATACATACGATCGCTGGCGATTATATATGATCGCTGGCGATGATATGTTTGCTAGCGCATACATACATCTATTTTATCAAGTACTAAAAGAAAATAAAATAATACCTGCAAATCTGCACATTTGAGGAATACTTGTTTCTGTAAACTGTGTGTATTCCGCTATATTTCCTGGTACTTCCGCTATGTGAAGGCTACTTCTAAGGAGATATTTTTTGTTGTTATCTGTGAATAATTGGGGAAGATATTGTGCTGGAAATATACACTTGGAGTAAACTTTTGCAAGCTGTTCTTGATATTTTGGCTTTAAGGTTTTAGGAAACCCTACATACAAATTTGTTAAAATTTCTGTGTGGCGTGTTCTTGGTGTTGCTAACATTGACCACATGTCATCTGGTAACGTCATAAATGATCCTGTCCCAGTATGTGCCACTTGTAACTCAAACTTTATCTTTGTATCAAAATGTTGAAATATACTGGTTGCCAACACTCTGGGTTCTCTAATAAATGTGGTAAGAAAATTATTGTTAATATTTTTAAACACAAAAAAACAAAACAAAATAAATACTTATTTATGGGATTGCAACCCAATTTATCAGTACGACTTGCACGAAATGCACCATAATTGGTGATGTTAGTGATGTCTGAGTAGCATTTCTCGGAAGCATCAGAGTACTGCTTGAAATCAGCTGCCCAAAACACATGACATGTTGCATATTTTTGGATAATAGCTCTCAACATGCTTTGGAAACCTAATTACTACAAAAACAATAATAATTAAGCATACATACTATGGATTGAAGTAGTCTGTCATTGTTGCTGACCGAGCCATATCAGCAAAAAGCTGATCTGCTTTGTTCTTAGTATGTCCGACCCTCAAGAAATCTAGACATACGTTGTAAAAACGTTCTATTCTTACTGGTTCACAACAAATAGAATTGACCACAAAACGCGATTTGTTTGTTCCAACTGTAAAAAAAAAAAATTAAATACCTAACAATGATAGCAAGCATCACCGCTAGCAAACAGAACATATCGCTAGCTATCATCACGCACCGCTGGCGATAATCACTCACCGCTGGCGATTATTACTCACCGCTGGCGATCATTACTCACCGCTGGTGATCATTACTCACCGCTGGCGATCATTACTCGCCGCTGGCGATGATTACTCACCGCTGGCGATCATCACACATCGCTGGCGATCATTACTGATCGCTAGCGAACATACACTCATCGCTAGCGAACATCCACTCATCGCTAGCGAACAGCCACGCAACTAACAAACCTGCATTATCCATTATCAATACAATGTTACATATCCACCACGGGAGATGATTATCAATAAAACTATTTTTGAAATTAATACATAATCATTTAAAAAAAATTGAACATACTGTATAACATAGTTAACTGTATAATTACCACTTTTTGACCCTTGCAACTTATCTGCAATATAAACATAGTTTTGTTGTCGTGTTGCATCTACAATGCCAAATATACTTATGCTTAAGTGGTAGGAAAAAAAAGTAAAGCTAACTTGTTCAGTTTTTCCAAAATGAGGGACCAATTTATCCTGTACAATTAAAAATTGTTTTAATAAAAAAAAAATTAAAAATAAAAATTACCATTTGATAGTCTGCAATCAATACACAATGGAATAATACCATACCAAAATGAAAAATTAACTTGTACAGAAATCTTTCTTTGGCTGTTGGTGCTAGTATTCGTCTTATTTTGGCTCGTTTGAGTACAACTAGAGCTCGACGTGATTTTTCAATCATAGCATTCATTTTATCTTGTGCTAATCTGGCCTATCAAGTAGTTTATAAAAAAAGTTTATGTATAAAATTTACCTGTATGATATGAGCTTCTTTTGCAGCAGCCAATTCTAGTTTTGTTTGTTCCAGTTTTTCCATAGTTTGTTGATCAGCTGAATGGTGCTAACAATAATTACTATATTAATAACTAATAGATTTTCTAGACATATTAAGATACATACCTTGTTACGATCCATTTTCTGTTTTATAGAATCTAATGAAGTATTCATCTCAAAACAAGTTGGACAATAGTCTGATTTATGAGGACAAATATCAGTATTCTTGAACTCTTCTACAAACCAGTTTCCTAATGATCTTTGCTGTACAGTCAGTAGAGGTGAAAGTAAGCCTAAAAATAATTAGAAATATTAAAAAATTAAATTGTTGTACCTTGTTGTTGGTGTTTTTCTAAGCATTTTATAAACATATAATACAAACTCTGCTCAGGTTGATCATCTGGTCTTTCAGGGTGCCAAGTGAGGCTTTTGAAATGGCTATATAACCAAAACCTTACTGTGCCTTTTTGTCGCCCATTTGTAGCTCTATTTGACCTTACAAATGCTCGAAATAGCAATCGTAATATTTCTGGCTTGGCATTATTGCTGATGACCTTTGGTAACATGACAACAGCACCAGCATTTCTTTGATATTCTGCTTGCACTTTAGTACTCATCTTGCTCAAGGAATGTAGCGAACCTATACAGTTAAGAGTTTGTATGTATTGTAATTGTTTGCTAAACTTACCAGCTTTCAAGGCAACTAAGCACTTGCGATTATACAAATATTCTCCTTTAATTGTCATACATCGTTGGCGAATAAATGTAGACAATTGTTTTCGTGCAAAAACAAATTGTCTTCCTGTTGTTGTGAGTTTTACAACACCCTATAGTAATAAATATCAACATAACGTTTGGTGAAGACCATTATAAAACTTACACAATTCCTTAAAAGCAAAATTGATTTGTCTATTTCTTCACATTCTGAACAATGATGATCTAGTACCTATAATTAAAAAATAAAATTAAGAGATATTCAAACTACTACTAGTGATAATCAAACCATCGCTAGCGAAAGTTAGACCATCGCTAGCGAAAGTTAGACCACCGCTAGCGAAAGTTAGACTACCGCTAGCGAATTATACACCACCGCTAGCGAATTATACACCACCGCTAGCGAATTATACACCACCGCTAGCGAAATTTAGACCACCGCTAGCGAAAGTTAGACGCCCGCTAGCGAAATGTACACCACCGCTAGCGATATTCGAACACTACTAAAATAGCCTATTCTACATGAATTAGAAATGTACTCACCGTTTTAGATGTGCGTAAATCTGTGGGAAAAATCCATGGTTCAAAGATGTAGGATTTTGATGTTGAATATCTTACACTTAAGTTGAATGTTGAAGTGGTTGGTACTGAATTCATTTGGAAGTGAGAAAGCTGCTTATTTCTCACTATATAGACTTCAATCTTCATCTCAAAATACACACAGATTGTTTCAAGAAAAATCAACAATTCTGTGTGATTTGATATTTTTATCATATGTAAGTTGCTGCCGCTATGTGTTAGATGGTCGATGTAATCTTTTTGTGTAGAAGACCTGAGTAATCTTGCAACTACAGTTATCCAAGTAGGAAGAAGAACTTGATAAAGATTGGTAATGCTGAATATACCTTTAGATGTTGCTATCTGGAAAAAAATAAACAAATTGTTGTGTGTATTGCAATTATACCTGTGAGTTGTAGGTGCTCAACCATTTGTAAAATACTCTGAACATATTTTGATCACTGTCTATATGTGCAACTAGCAGCATATCATGTTTGCGTGCTGTCTGAATGGCCAGTAATTCTTCGCTAAATAAGTCAGAAAGCTGTTGTTTTGAAATTCCCAACTTGATTCTACAAGTTGCACACAAAAGAGCAGCAGATGCAGCACTCTTATACCAAGGAGAATTTATTCCTGAACAAAATATAATTTAGTAGACAAAAAAATTCAACACTTGCAAACCTGCACAAGCACTGTGTGTGTTGTTCTGTTTGCAATGTGGACACAAAAATACTGATTCACGTGTCTTTTGGTTACAAGTACTGCATAACTGTGGAATGCAGTCATCCTCCAAAGGATGTAGCACGCACAAGCGTTGTGATTGCCAGTTATAAAAAGCATAGAAATCACTGAATGCGAAGCTATTATAATAATAATATTTATTTGTCAATTATAAGATACATAAAACTATATACATAAAGCTTACTTAGGAGTTTTAGATTTTTCATGAGACTCATTTGCTGTATTTTTATCAGCATCATCAGTTGCTTCCTCTTCCTCATCCTCTTCATTAACAGCTAAAACAAAAAAAATCACCTATTAGCAACCATCGCTAGCGAACATACAACATCGCTAGCGAACATAAAACATCGCTAGCGAACATGAAACATCGCTAGCGAACATGAAACATCGCTAGCGAACATAAAACATCGCTAGCGAACATACAACATCGCTGGCGAACATACAACATTCGCTGGCGAACATACAACATTCGCTGGCGAAAATACAACATTCGCTGGCGAACATACAACATCGCTAGCGAACAAACACCACCATAAACATAAAAACTTCATACGATTTGTCTTGCGCTTCTTTTCAGAATCTCTGCGAAGAGTAATCTTACCAGTTGGTGCTGTTTTCTTGTTAGGAGGTCTGCTTGGCTTTTTCTTGGTAGCCTCTTCATCAGCAGGTTTGTTGATAACAGCAGGTTGTTTTGGCACACCCACCGCTTTGTCAACCAGTGCTGGCTTAGCTGCACCTGTAGGCTTTTCACCATCAATGGGTTTGTCCACGGCAGGCTTGTCCCCAGCAGGCTTGTCCCCGGCAGGCTTGTCCCCAGCAGGCTTGTCCCCGGCAGGCTTGTTCCCAGCAGGCTTGTCCCCGGCAGGCTTGTCCACCACAGGCTTGGCCGCGGCAGGCTTGTCTATGGCAGGCTTCTCCACAGCAGGCTTTTCTGCAACAGGTGGTTTTTCCACAAGAACAGGCTTGTCCGCAACAGGCTTTTCTACAACAAGTGGTTTTTCCACAAGAACAGGTTTTTCCATCTCAACCTGACCCCACTTAGGCTCACCCGGGTTTATCACCTCATCAGGCTTTGCCAGTTGATCTATCTCCATATCATCAGCATTTTTCTCTTTCTCAACTTTATCACCATGCTGAGCTCCACGTTGTTTCTTTTCCTGTTCGAAAATCCTTCTCTCTTCCTCTAATTTTTTTCGATCATCTTCTATCCTCTTCAATTCTGCCATCTGTTGTTGTTTTTTCTCTGCTTTTTGTTTTTTTTTCTCCTCCTCAAGCAATCTTTGCTTTTCCTTCTCTTCTTCCATCCTTTTTTTCTCTGCTGCCTCTTTGTCTGCTTTCTTCTTTTGTTTTCTGTCTTCTAAAATTTGCTTGCGCTCCTCCTCAGTTTTCCCAGCACCAAAAATATCAAACAGTTGAGCTTGCTCCAGCAAGTTCTTATTCACAGCAGCATCACGTTGCTCAGCTTTATCTTCTGCAAAATATCAAATTAAAATAAGCAAAAAAAAAATTGTAAGATACTGGTTTTTTCATCAATTGTTAAAAAATAACCATAGCATTCCACTCCACCAGGATGATCCACCAAAGCATCATAGAGCAATTCTCGTGCACTACTTTTAGCTGCAAACCCCACTGCTCTCAACAAATCTGCAGCATATTCGGATGCTTCTTTCCTAACTCCTCCTATAAAAATAAAATTTAAATCAATGTGTAATTGCTAGAAATGAATTTTATCAATAATGATTTTTATCGCTAAGCGAACATTGGTTATCGCTAGCGAACAATGTGTATCGCTAGCGAACATTTTATTTATCGCTGGCGAACATTGTTGATCGCTAGCGATGTACATTATTTATCGCTAGCGATTGACTTTATTTATCGCCAGCGATTGACTTTATTTATCGCTAGCGAACTACTTCTAATCGCTAGCGAACTACTTCTTATCGCTAGCGAACTACTTCTTATCGCTAGCGAACTACTTCTCATCGCTGGCGAAGTTTGCCTATTCGCTAGCGACCTATTTCTAATCGCCAGCGCATCATCACACACATATATTTACCATTATCTGGGCCAGATTTTTCTGTAGCATGAGGTTCTGTATTATCCTAGATATAAATGTAAATAATAGAATGTATTAAAAGTAGTTGTAATACCTTGGTTCCAGATCTACTCGCACTATCACTAGGTTGAGAAGACGATTGTGTTGTGGTTGATGTTGAGGTTGCCGTTGTCTTTGGTCTGCTTGCTGACTGTCTATGGGCAAATCGGTGACTCGCAACTGCTTTACGCTCTGACTCAGGGCGTAATGGCAAACCATGGGTGGTACAGAAGATCACCCATGCTTCGTTCCCCTTCAACTTATATTTACGTGCGCGAGTGCACCCCTTCTTCTGTGTACATCCTTTACATATACCCTAAATGTTATTAGCACTAACACACTAATATAATAAAATATATGTGTTCATGGTGTGTATGTGCTATGTTTGTGTATGTGTGAGAGTATGTGCGTGTGAGTTGTGTGCGTGCTTGTATACTTACCGGGTCTTCTATGGTCTCCATTTTACCATTTACATGAGCCTTGATGGTAAACAAGTCCTTTCCTCTCGCATTATCAACATAATATTTGCAGTTGTCCATCTTTCCGTATATTTCCTTATCGCCTCCTTCATCAACTTCTTCTGCTTCTTCCTCCTCCACAACCTTTTCTACTCTCTTCACTTTCTTCTTCTCACTAGCACCACTCTTTTTGCCTTCAGGCTTTGCCTTACTTACTCTCTTTGGCATTATCTTGCTAGTTCGTGTGTTGTTGTTGTTGTTGTTGTGTGAAGGCGAATAATTGACAGCGCAAAAAAAAAAAAACACTTAATTCTCCAGCAACAAGACAACAACCAAGAGGGTTTGCAATGAGTGGTCCTCCTGGGGCAGCACAGATTGTGTGCACCAAAGGTACGTATTTTATGCTATACTTTGTCGTGTACTTACAGTACACAGCTGAGTTCAAGCAAAAAATGAAAGAAGAGCTTGCGTGCATAAAAGATGAAACGCTAGCAAAAGAAGTGATCCTTTTTACCAAAATGGAGAAGATTATTGATGCTTTTATGAAGGCTTGCCCAGAGGTGGATATGAAGAAGCTTATCGCAACAATCAAACGGCTAGACGTGATAGAACAAAAAGCACTACTATGGGTGAACTGTATGTATATTTTTCACAATTTAGCGTGGTATATATATGATAGCATATTATTATTATATATTAACATAGATATAGTATTATATAAATAAAAAAGTTATATACCGCTAGCGTATCGCTAGCGAAATACAGTAATCGCCAGCGAAATCTGTGTTTTCACTAGCGATAGGTGTATCGGTATAGAATATCGCCAGCGATAGATAATATCGCCAGCGATAGATAATATCGCCAGCGATAGATAATATCGCCAGCGATAGATAATATCGCCAGCGATAAAACAACCTGTCGCTAGCGATCAATAAGTTATCGCTGGCGATAAATAACTATCGCTAGCGATTAATAAGTTATCGCTGACGATAAATAATATATCGCTGGCGATAAATAATATATCGCTGGCGATAAATAATATATATGTACATTATCGCTAACGATAGATAATTATGCTAGCATTCATTTTAATCATATTTATTTAGTTCCATCAATTGGTGGATCCTTTCAACAGTGGTTTGGTTTTCCTTTAGAAGATTCTGCAAAGCATGGGATAAAACATATTTTAGATAAAGGAGGTTACTTTTCAGCAGTAATGGATGATCAAAGTGATGTAAGTATTTTAGAATGAAAATGTAAGTAGTAAAATGTATTAAAATATTACGTAGGATGATTCTTCGTTAGTGTGTACTGATTCTTTGGAGGAAGATCCTGCAGCAGTTAGCACACCCAAATATTCAGATAGTGAGTCTGAGAGCGAAACGGATTTGGATGACTGGGAGGTGTTCGTGGAACATCATGTGTTGGCACATGATGAAGCTCTTCCTGAATACTTAAACATTGATGATGAAGAAGAAGAAGGAGATGCTTGTTATATTCCCCGCACCAGTGTGTCTCGCCAGAAACGCAAACGAATTATTGCTGATGAGGACTCCTCTGACAATTACGAACCTGATAGAAAATGGTCAGAAGAACGAATTGTGCGCGTCAAACCGACGGGGGTAACAATAGAAGATATCAGTAGTGGAGACAGCGATGAGGAAGACGAGCTTGAGTCTTATGAAGCTGGTTTTGATGAGCAATACTCAGAAGAAGAAATCTATGAGGATTACTCAGGAGACGAAGAACCAGCAGTGCCTAGTGCACCATCTTGGACAGGTAACATTATGCAAATCATTTACACACTCAAAATATTCACAATTTTTTTCTCAGATGAAGCTCATCTACAGCTAAAAGATTTTCAACTTAAGGGTAAGGAGTGGATGAAAAAAATGATGATGGATGTGGATTACCGTGGGTGTATTTTGGCTGATGAAATGGGTTTGGGGAAAACAGGTATGAATATATATTGCTCTGGTTATTGACTAATATTTTTAATACTAGTACAAACAGATGCGCTTATTGTTGATTTATGGTCCAACAAAGAGGAGTACAGCAAAACATTTGGATTTCACCTTAATTTGCCTATCCTTATTGTTGTGCCAGATGAAAACATTGGCAGACAATGGGGAAAATCATTTGACACATTTACGAATGGAATAACGCATTGGCTGTGTACAGATTCTTCGGTAATAATGTTAATCAATTTAGTGCTCATTATTAATAACTGTTATAGATTATACCAAACGTTGATTGGACTGTTCCCTTCCTGGTTATTATTACAACATATTCACAACTAGGACAGCTGGTTAAAAATAGAGATCGCTATTACAGCAAGGCTTGGTTTGCGGTGTTCTTAGACGAAGCTCATAAGATCAAAAATGCTACTACAGCTACATGGAAAAATGTGGATGACTTGGAATGTTATTGCCGCAATTGCTTGACAGGTAAAACACACGAACATCGCTAGCGAACACACTAACATCGCTAGCGAACACACTAACATCGCTAGCGAACACACTAACATCGCTAGCGAACACACTAACATCGCTAGCGAACACATTAACGTCGCTGGCGACCATAAAACGTCGCTAGCGATCATACTAATATCGCTAGCGATCATACTAATATCGCTAGCGATCAGAAAAACATCGCTGGCGAAGATATAAACATCGCTGGCGAACATACAAACACACAAACACCAGCTTATTCCTTCTTTATTTCTTTTCAGGTACTCCACTTCATAATAGCAAAAAAGATGTCAAATCTTTGTTAAAGTGGCTGAGTAACAGGCAAACAAGATCTTGTTTCACACATGTGGATCTTAATACCACCAAACTAAACGAGCTACAAGAAGAAGACATAACAAGTGTGTTTCCATTCATATTACGCAGATTACGTAAGAATGAATTACCGGAGCTCACAGAGAGTATGTATAACCAATTCACACATGACTGATTGTTAACAGTAATTTACAGAAAGGAAAAACATCAAAGCTGTTCTATCATTTTCCGAGGAAGAACAAACGGCTCATGATGAGGTGTTGGATCTCTCAAAACGTGTAGGATCTAAAAAAGAAAAATACGAATCATCGGTTGTACAAACAAGGTATTTTTATTTGATATTATAATAGATTTATTTATGTCTATTTGTACCAGAGCCTTGAACATGTTGTTGTTGGAAATGTTTTTGCGTATGAAGCAATATACTATCAGTTGGGAGTTAGCTGCAATGGGTAAGTACATAAATGGACAAAAAAAATATATTAACTACTTACAGGTTTACATAAAAAATTCCCAGAAATCATTACACGTGCAAAATTGTTGGCAATGCGTTCACCAAAAGATTTTGCGAATTCTTTAGGGACAGATGATGCACATGACAGGTTAGAAAAAGCGGGTAAGTATAACTGTATTAATAGTGTGTTTGCTGCAAGTACTAATTATTATTCATTTAGTTACTCATATTATTGAAACTATAAACCTTGATGAAGAGGAGGAGGATATGGGGAGGCTTGCAGATGATATTGTGGATATTGTTGACGAAGTTGACATAAGTAAGAATACCGAATCTGTGAAGATTAAGTATTTGAAAGAAGTTCTCCTCAGCAAGCCGGATGACAAGTTTTTGATTTTCTGTACATGGTATGTATTGCTTTAAAAGATGGTTAAGTTATTATCGCTAGCGTTAGGAACACTTACTATCGCTAGCGATAACAACTTGCTTTCGCTAGCGATAACAAATTACTATCGCTAGCGATAACAAATTACTATCGCTAGCGATAACAAATTACTATCGCTAGCGATAACAAATTACTATCGCTAG
>Ga0208589_1001137_pt1 | contig 11375 bp, 7 predicted proteins | sample NGESurshal092012_2_FD_184486 | JGI IMG/M metagenome (GOLD analysis project Ga0208589, IMG submission 184486) | Arctic peat soil microbial communities from Barrow, Alaska - NGEE Surface sample F53-2 shallow-092012 (SPAdes) | ecosystem: Environmental > Terrestrial > Soil > Wetlands > Peat ... | reverse complement strand
GCCAGCCGCAGCTGTGACACAGCAGCACCGGCGCATAACCGCGGCGATTGCGGAACACCAGTGCCTGCTCGCCGCGTGCCAGCGTGTCGGCGACCGCCGCCAGCAGCGCTGGCGACATGCCATGTTCCAGTCGCTGCGCGCGCATGTCGATGATCTGCACCTGTGGCGGCCGGATCGCGCCGGGACGGGCGCGCAGATGCAGCGTGCGATAACGGCCAGCCTCCGCATTCGCCAGCGATTCCAGCGACGGCGTACCCGAGCCCAGCAGCACCGGCACACCCAGCGCGCGTGCGCGCAGCAGCGCCAGGTCGCGTGCGTGATAGCGGAATCCTTCCTGCTGCTTGTAGGCGCTGTCGTGTTCCTCGTCGACGATGATCAGCCCGGCTTCGGGCAGCGGCGTGAACACCGCCGAGCGGGTGCCCAGGATCACCCGGGCGCTGCCGTCGCGCGCGCGCAGCCAGGCGCGCGCGCGATCGCCTTCGGACAGGTTGGAGTGCAGCACCTCGACGAGCACGCCGAGCCGTTCGCGCAGGCGCCGCACGGTCTGCGGCGCGAGGCCGATCTCCGGCACCAGCAGCAGCGCCTGCCGCCCCTGCGCCAGCACCTGTTCGATCAACGCCAGATACACCTCGGTCTTGCCGCTGCCGGTGACGCCATCGAGCAGAAACGGCTGATACTGGCCGAGACTGGCGGCAACCGTGGCGACGGCCTGCTGCTGTTCGTCGCTCAGTGGCGGTGCCAGCGACGCCGGTAACGGACGGTCAAGCGGCGGTCGTTCACTGCGTTCGAGCAGACCAGCGTCGGCCAGGCGACGGGCCGCCTCGCGCCAGCCGGGCAGACGCTCGGTCAGCTCCCGCGCGCTCATCGAGCCGATTGCCAGCAAGGCCAGCAGTGCCTTGCTGCCACCACGGCGGCTGCCGGCGTCATGCGCGCTGTGGCCGGCGCTGCTCAGCGACCAGTATTCGTCGCCGAGCGCCGGCAACGGTTTCGCTTCGCGCAGCGCCAGCGGCAACGCATTCGCATACGCCTCGCCAGGCGCGCCCAGCCAGTAGTCGGCCGCCCACGCCAGCGTCTGCATCAGCTCGGCGTCGAGCAGCGGCGTGTCGTCAAGCAGCCGGATCACCTGTTTCAGCCGGCTGCTGCTGACCGCTGTCTCGGCCTCGACGGCTACCACCAAGCCAACCCGTTTGCCGCGACCGAACGGCACCAGCACCCGGCTGCCTGCACGTGCCTCACCGGCCGCAGGCGGCAGGTAATCGAACAGGGTCGGCAGGGGCACCGGCAGGGCAACGCGAAGGACGGCGGGCATGGCTTACCTCATGACTGCTCAGTGTAACCGGGCCGTCTTTTGAGCCCTGCGTGCCGATAGCCGCATCGTCAAGTAATCCCTTGGTGATGAGTTGCACGCACTTGCTGTTCAACAATCGAGAAGTCAGGGGTAAGTGACTATGCTCGGAAGGTTTTTCTGCTTATCCACAAGAGCTGTGGATAAGTCTGTGGATGCAACGGGGAAGGGGTGCCGCCAAGCGCGCCGCAGCGCCCTTCACGTCAATCTGACGAAGTTTTCGTCATGCAAAAATTAGATTTAACTTCAATGAGTTACAAATGACGGTAAGCGGGAGTTCACACAACTGACAAAGTGCAGCCAGGCGCCTTGACAGCCTGATGACACTGTGCAAAACCCGCCGCGCGCTCCCGTCGGGAACCGGCCTCAGTGAGCCATCCCCAAGAGCCCGGCGACGATCAGTGCGATCGTCAATAACCAGAAATAACACCAGCCGACGCACCAGAATTTCAGTACGGTCATCGGCCAGCCCTGGCGGTAGAGGCGTTTCTGCATGATCAGCAGGTAGGTGGGGATCCACAGCATAAGCACCCCCTGCAACAGGCCTAGCGCGTAGCCGATCCAGGCGGCATGGGGGTGCAGCCAGGTCGACAGCATGCCTGTCACGGTGATCAACAGCAGGCTGAGGAACAGGAACGCATGGCTATGCAGGGCAACGGTCAGATGCTCCATGTACAGTCGCCGGCGGAATACGTAGAACAGCTTGAGCAGGATCGCGAACACCGGAATCAGCACGAACATGGCCGGTGGCAACGTGCCGAAGACGCCGTTGATCATCCGCTGCTTCGCTTCGGCGCTGGCCGCGGGATCGGCATCCATATAGGTCTGCCAGTTCCTGTGGATCTGATGGAGAAGCTCGTTCAAGCGGGCGTTGCCCGTGTCCGGCAACCATGCGATCCGGACGGGTTGCGGTTCCTGTTCGAGGGTCGGGTGGCGTGGCTTGTCCGGCGTGGCATCACCAGTTTTCGCCGGCTCGCGGGACTGCACCGGTACGGCTGGAAGAGGCGCGGCGATGGAGGCGGCCGACATGGGGGCCGCACCGAGTTCGACCAGGCGCTGACTGGCTTTTCGGCGCAGCTTCAGCGTGTCAAGGTGGATCTGGTCCAGCAGGTTCTGCGGCAGCACACTCATCTCGCTGGCGCTCTGCAGGCCATCCAGTTCGTCCTGCAGCGCCTTGCGCACTTCGGCTGGGCTGGTGGCAGCCTCGATCGCGCCGCTGTTCACGCTTACCAGCGGATGGCCATTCGCGGGGATCTTGTCGGCAATCTGGTTGATCGCCAGGTGGAACACGAAGAACGACAGCAGGCACAGCACGAACATCAGCCGGAACGGGGCGATGTAGCGCACCCGTCGGCCGCTGAAATATTCCAGCGTGAGAAAGCCGGGCTTGAGCAGCAGTGGCGGCAGCGTGTGCACGATGCGACCGTCGATGTGCAGCACGGTTTCCAGCGTTTCCTCGAGCATGCCGTGTATCGGCTTGAGAACGCTGTGGATCGACTGGCCGCAGGCATGGCAGAACTCGCCCTGCATGACGGCCCCACAGTTGGCGCAATGCACACCTTCTTCGCTGGTCAACCGCTTCATGACGATCCCCATCCCGTGCAGCGAGCGATCTTCGCACACGATGCGCCGCAAGGCAGGCGTGACGAATGGCTCAGGTAGAATGGCCGGCCCTGGAGTCTGCTGTGCCGATGAGTTCCTTTCGTCCCGAACGCGCCCGCCTGGCGCACGAGATGCGTGCCACCGTGCACCTCGCATTGCCGTTGATCCTTGCCCAGCTGGCGGCGATCGGCAGCAATGTGATCGACGCCGTGCTGGCCGGACACGTCAGTGCGCATGTGCTCGGCGCGGTGGCGGTGGGCGCCAGCATCTGGTCGCTGGCGATCGTCAGCGGCATCGGCATGATGATGGCGGTACCGCCGTCGGTGGCGCAGCTGGATGGTGCCGGTCACCGGCATGAGGTCGGTGCGGTGTTTCGCCAGGCGCTGTGGCTGGCGCTGGGCATGGGCGTGCTGCTGTGGTTCGCGGTACGTCATGCGGCGCCGTTGATCGATCTGATCGGGGTGACGCCAAGCCTGCGCGATGACGTGCAGCGCTTCCTGTTGGCGATCAGCTGGGGGGCGCCGGCGCTGACCTGCTATTTCGCGCTGCGCGGCCTGTCCGAGGGCTTGTCGTTGACACGGCCGTCGATGTATTTCGGCTTTGGTGGCCTGGTAGTGCTGGTGCCACTGGGTTATGTGCTGATGTTCGGCAAGCTGGGACTGTCGCCGCAGGGCGCGCATGGTTGCGGTATCGCCACCGCTACCGTGCTGTGGCTGGAGATGCTCGGGTTTGGTATCTACGTGCTGTGCCATCGCAACTATCGCGGGCTGGGTCTGCTCGATCACTTCGAATGGCCGGACTTGCGGCGCATCGGTGTGCTGGTGCACATCGGCCTGCCGATGGCGGTGACCCTGCTGGCCGAGGCCGGGCTGTTCGTGGCGACCGCGCTGATCATCAGCACGCTGGGCGAGGACGTGATCGCCAGTCATCAGGTGGCGATCAATATCGCGTCGTTGTTCTTCATGATACCGCTCGGTCTGGCGATGGCGATCACCGTGCGGGTCGGCAACGCGGTGGGCCGCGGCGACGCGCGCGGCGTGCGCTATGCCGGCTTCTGCGGGATCGGCCTGACGCTTGTCACGCAGTTGTTTTCCGCCGCGCTGATGCTGGGGTTTCCGCATTACATCGCCACGCTGTATACCCGCGATCCGAAGGTGATCGCGCTGGCCGCGCAGCTGATTGTGCTGGCCGGCCTGTTCCAGTTTTCCGACGGCATCCAGGTCGCCTCCAACGGCGCGCTGCGCGGCCTCAAGGACACCCGTGTGCCGATGGCGATCACCCTGTTCGCGTACTGGATCATCGGCATGCCGGTGGGCTGGTGGCTGGCGTTCCATCGCGGCATGGGCGCGCGTGGCATGTGGATGGGACTGATCGCCGGCTTGTCGGTGGCCGCGTTGATGTTGTTCACGCGGTTCTGGCGCAGCGCGTGGAAACAGCGCTGGCGCCGTGTTCCTGTCAACATGGCCGCAATCATCCTGGAAGAGCACGCATGATCCCACCGCCTCCGCCCCGTCAGAGTCAGAACGGTTCCCGGTCCTTTCTGCGCAGCTTCGGGCGCGGCATCAACATGCTCAGGCTGGTGATCATCAATCTGGTGTTTTTCGCCGTGCTGTTCGTGTTGCTGTTGCTGATCGTCGGCGGGATGGCCGGCCAGCGGATCGGGCGCACGATGCAGAACGACAGCGTGCTGGTGATCCGGCCGCAGGGGCAGCTGGTCGAGCAATACAGCATCGCCCCGTTGCAGCGCGCGCTGGACAGCATGTCCGGCAACACCACGAAACAGGTGCAGTTGCGCGATCTGGTCGATGCGATCGATGCGGCGGCGAAGGACAAGCGCATCACCCGCATCCTGCTGCTGCCGGATGAATTGCAGGGCGGCGGCTTCGCCGCGTTGCGCGAGGTCGGCGCGGCGCTGGATCGCTTCCGCGCGGCGGGCAAACCGGTGATCGTGTGGGCGGCTAATCTGGATCAGGGCCAGTACTACCTCGCCGCGCATGCGGACCGCGTGCTGATCGACCCGCAGGGCGGCGTGCTGATCACCGGGCTGGCCAACTACCGGTTGTTCTACAAGGATCTGCTCGACAAGCTTGGCGTCGACGTGCACCTGTTCCGCGTCGGCCAGTTCAAGAGCGCGGCCGAGCCGTACATCCTCGACCATGCCTCCCCCGAAGCGAAGCAGGCCGACAGTTACTGGATGGGCGGCCTGTGGGACGACTATCTCGCCGAGGTCGCCACGCTGCGCAAGCTGGATCCGGCCACGCTGCGCGCCGACATCGACAATCTGCCGCAGAACATCGGCAGTACCCAGGGCGATCTGGCCCAGCTGGCGCTGAACGAGCATCTGGTTGACGGTCTGGCCACCCGCGCCGACCTCATCGCGATGCTGCGCAAGCAAGGCGTGCCCGCCGACGACAAGGGCCACAGTTTTCGTCAGGTCAACCTGGCGCGGTATGTCGCCAGCCTGCCGCGCCACGGCAATGCGTTCACGCCAGGCGTGGCGATCGTGGTGGCCGAGGGCGAGATCGCCGGCGGCGAGCAGTCGCCCGGTTCGATCGGCGGCGAATCCACCGCGGCCTTGATTCGCGCCGCGCGCGAGGACCGCAAGACGAAGGCGCTGGTGCTGCGGGTCAATTCACCCGGTGGCGAAGTGTATGCGGCCGAACAGATCCGTCGTGAGGTGCAGTTGACCCGCGAGGCCGGCATTCCGGTGGTGGTGTCGATGGGCGATGTGGCGGCCAGCGGCGGCTACTGGATCTCGATGAATGCCGACCGCATCTTCGCCGAGCCGAACACCATCACCGGCTCGATCGGCATCTTCGGCATGTACTACTCGATACCCGACACGCTGGCCAAGCTCGGCGTGCAGAGCGACGGCGTCGGCACCGGGCCGATGGCCGGCGCATTCGACATCACGCGCCCGCTCGACCCGAAAGTCGCCGTGGTGATCCAGGCGGTCATCAACAAGGGCTATCACGACTTTGTCGGCAACGTGGCCAAGGCGCGCGGCAAAAGCTACGACGCGATCGACGCGATCGCGCAGGGTCGCGTGTGGACCGGCCAGCAGGCGCTCGATCGCGGTCTGGTCGACCAGCTCGGCGGACAGGAGGCGGCCGTCGCCGCGGCCGCCAGCCTGGCCAAACTGGGCAACGACTATCCGGTGCGTTATCAGGAGCCCCCGCTGGGCGGTTTCGAGCGCTTCCTGATCGGCCTCAATCAAAGTGCCAGCGTGCATCTGATGCAGTCATGGGGCATGCGCCTGCCGAGCTGGCTTGCCCAGTTGCCTGCGCTGGCGCCGGAACTGCAGCTGTTGCGCAACGCCAAGGCCGGCGTCCCCAACGTCTACGCCGATTGCCTGTGCAGTCCGCGCTAGCTGAGATGGCAGGAGCCCACCCTGTGGGCGATGGAGTGGTAGGAGCCCACCCTGTGGGCGATAGGGTTAGAGGTGCAGGCCATTCGCGCACAAGGTGCGCTCCTACTGCTGTTGCGCCTCGGCCTGTTTGCGTTGTTCCTCGGCCTGCTTGTCGACCATCTTCTGTACGTTCTTGGCACGCTGCTCGTCCGCCTTCAACGCGTCCCACGGAGTGGCAACCTGGGCCGGTTTGGCGATGGGCGGCGGCGGCTTGTCGGAGCAGGCAGCAAGGGCCAGAACACAGAGCAGGATCGGCAGCGGCTTCATGGCGGTACTCGCACGTGGTGAGGTGCCGAGTTTCCCGCCATGCAACAGCACAGGCAAGAACCATTCGGCAGATCTGCCGTACAAGCTATGCGTGTCGGGAAGGACGTTTTAAGCTGCGCGGATGAACGTCCGCATCGATGCCTGGCAACTGCAAGGCCATACCGCCCTGATCACCGGTGCCAGCAAGGGCATCGGGCATGCCGTCGCGCGCGAGCTGGCCGGCCTTGGCGCCAACCTGCTGCTGGTGGCGCGCGACGAGGATTATCTCGAACAGGTGCGGGTGGAGCTGAGCGACGACTTCGCCGGTATCGAGGTGCTGGCGTTTGGCGCGGACCTGACCGAGGCGGAGGAACGCCTCGCGGTGTTCGACTGGATCGCCGACCTGGGCGCGCCGCTATCACTGCTGATCAACAACGTCGGCGGCAATCAGCCGAAGGCCACGCTCGACTATCGGGAAGACGAATACCGCACGGTGTTCGAGCAGAATCTGTTTTCGGCGTTCGAGATGTGTCGTCTGGCGTACCCGCAACTGGTGCAGCATGCGCACGCGGCGATCGTCAATGTCGGTTCGGTGTCGGGTATCACGCACGTGCGCACCGGTTCGCCGTATGGCATGAGCAAGGCGGCGCTGCACCAGCTCACGCGCAATCTGGCGGTGGAATGGGCGGTGGACGGCATCCGCGTCAACGCGGTGGCGCCGTGGTACATCCGCACCCAGCGCTCGGAGCCGGCGCTGGCGGATGCCGAATATCTGGACGAAGTGCTCGATCACACGCCGCTGCGGCGGATCGGCGAGCCGGAGGAGGTGGCGGCGGCGATCGCGTTCCTGTGCCTGCCGGCGGCCAGCTACATCACCGGCCAGGTGCTGGCGGTGGATGGCGGGTTCCTGAATTACGGTTACTGAGCGCGGTTTACGCCGGCCGGCATGCCTTCAAAACTCGGCGACATGTTCCTCGGCGGCAAAACCCAGAGTCACCGCGCCCTGGCCCACATTGACCATCCCGGTGATGCTCATCGGCGCCTCCATCAGCTCGACACCGCATTCCTCGCAGGTGGTACGCAGGCCGGCATAGCCAGGCAGGTTCGACAGTACGGCCAGGTCGCCGCCATAGCTGACACACATCATCGGTACCAGCAGGCCGGCCCGCACCCGTTGCGAGGCATAACCGAACAGTGTCTCCGCACCCTGCTCGAAACCGCGCACCTTGCCGACCGGACCGGTTTCACCGCGATAGCAGCGCAGCAGCGGCTTGATATCCAGCGCCGAGCCGAGCACGGCGCTGAACAGGCTGACGCTGCGGTCGTTCTTCTTCTTCGCACGGGCGCGCAGGTAAAACAGATCGCGCGGCAGCATATAACCGTAACTGTGGTCGGCGATGTGCTTGAGTCGCTCGCGGATCACGGCCGGCGTCTCCTCGGCCGCAATCAGCCGGGTTGCCTCGAAGATTGCCGGCGCCGCGCCGGCAAAGATATTGCGGGTATCGATGACCCGCATCATGAAAGGACCCGGGACGCCGGCCTGTTCGCGCACTTCACGATAATTCTTGAGGATGGCGAAGCTGGCGCGGTTCACATGCTCGTTGATCGGGCTGCGCGTGGCGGTGATCGTCAGGCAGAACACGCAGTCCTGCTCCAGCACCAGTTTTTCGAGGAACAGCTTTTGCACTTCTTCCACCGGGCTTGGCTCGGTTTCCGCCGAATGGTTGCGGCTGCCGAGTCGGCGGTAAATGAAGCGCTCGATCTCGGCTGGTTCGCGATCGTCCATGAAGACCTCGCCTTCCACACGCACGGTGATCGGCATCACGGCGATGTTGTGCTGCTGCAGGAATGCCTGCGACAGATCGCAAGCCGCATCGACAGCCACGCCCATTCGCATCACGTCGTCCGCCTGTAAGAGGTACTCACGAAACATAGCATGCGGTAAATGCTGGCGTCGTCGGCCCGGTGCAGTGAATCTGCTGCAGCCGGCAAAGCTGGCGACGCAACATGCGGGCCTCCTAAGATGGGGCGACATCGGGCATCTCGCCGGCGCGGCATCGCCGGTAACGCGATTCGGGTAGCGATCAATGAAAAGCAAGCAGGAAATCGTCTCCAACTGGCTGCCGCGCTATACCGGCACAGCACTGGAGCAATTCGGCGAACACATCTTGTTGACCAACTTCGGTCATTACGTGGATCTGTTTGCGCAATGGCACGGAGTGGATGTGCAGGGCCGTGACCGGCCGATGCCGAACGCCACGGCCGACGGCATCACCTTGATCAATTTCGGCATGGGCAGTCCCAATGCGGCCACCGTGATGGATCTGCTCAGCGCGATCGAACCGAAGGCCGCGTTGTTCTTGGGCAAATGCGGCGGCCTCAAGAAGAAGAACCAGATCGGCGACCTGGTGCTGCCGATCGCGGCGATCCGTGGCGAGGGCACCAGCAACGACTACCTTCTGCCGGAGGTGCCGGCGTTGCCGGCATTCCAGCTGCAGCGTGCGGTGTCCACCATGATCCGCGACCTGAGTCACGACTACTGGACCGGCACGGTCTACACCACCAACCGCCGCGTGTGGGAGCACGACGAGACGTTCAAGGACTACCTGCGCCGCACCCGCTGCATGGCGGTGGACATGGAAACCGCCACCATCTTCGCGGCCGGCTTCGCCAACCGCATTCCCTGCGGTGCGCTGTTGCTGGTATCCGACCAGCCGATGATTCCGGAAGGAGTGAAGACCGAGACCAGCGACCGTATGGTCACTTCGCAGTTCGTCGAAGCGCACATCCGGATTGGCATCGAGGCCCTCAAGCTGGTGCGCCGTCATGGCCGCAGCGTGAAGCACCTGCGCTTCGAGCAGGATCTGGAGGCGGAGTGATTCCGCCACGCAGCGGGTCATGATCGTTCCAGGGGATTCGTGCGTAACGCGAGGCTCCATGCGGTTCCGTACGGACGAAAAGGTCATTTGAGCTCATCCATTGCGCTGACTTCCTGCCGTACAAAATTTGTTGACAATGTGTAAAAGAGGCGTGATAAAGGCGCGTAGCCATTGACTTGGCGCGTGATTTGACCTCGCGAAGCTGCGTCGACACGCAACCTCGAGTCACCGCTTACTCATCAAAACAGGTATGCAAGGTGTTCACCTAGCGTTATTTGCCTGTTAGTATCGGCTTGGATCGGGAGATCAGGTGTTAGAAGTTCAGGTCTGGGTTAGGTCGGGCCAACGTGCAGGTTTTTGGGCAGAACGTTTTCTGACCCATGGTAATAATTAATCGGAGGGTGTTTTCATGAAACTTGGGGTCACAAAGCTTTCTTCGGCAGTCCGTCTGGCGCTTTCGCTGGGTGCTGTCATCGCGGTGGGTGCCTCGGGCACGGCATTCGCTCAGGATCAATCAACCACACAGGGCACGACCAATCCGCCCGCACCGGCACAGAAAACGACGACCTTGCAGACGGTCGTGGTGACCGGTTCGCACATTCGTCGCGTGGATCTGGAAACGGCCAGCCCGGTCGTCACCATCGATCGCGCAGCGATCCAGGCCAGCGGCAAGCTGACCCTGGGCGACCTGGTGCAGGATCTGCCGGCCGTGACCGGCGGCAACACGAATCCGCAGGTCAACAACAGCGGCGGCACCGGCGCGACCAGCATCGGTCTGCGTGGTCTGGGTCCGAACCGCACCTTGATCCTGGTCGACGGTCACCGCATCCTCAACGAGGATCCGAACTCGATTCCCGCCTCGATGATCGATCATATCGATGTGCTGACCACCGGCGCGTCCTCGGTGTACGGTTCCGACGCGGTCGGCGGCGTGGTCAACTTCATCCTGCGCAAGGACTATCAAGGTGCCGAGTTCACCACGAACTACGGCGAGTCCGACCATCACGACGGCGAGCAGCAGGGCTACAGCTTCACGTTTGGCCAGACGTCCGACAAGGGCAGCATCATGGGCGGCGTGGACTACAACAAGACGGATGGCATCGAGGCCGGCAATCGCGCTTTCTCCAGGAATGCCGTGACGCTGTACGGTACCAACGGAACGTATCCGGGCGGCGCCGGCGCACCAAAGGGATACGTTGGTGGTTCCAGTTCGGCGCCAAACGGTCATGCTCAGCTGGTCGGCAGCAACTTTGCGGGTGCCTTCGCGGGTTGCCAGAGCGGATTCGTTGCGCACAATCCGGGGGTGACCGATACGTCGTCGCCGTCCAGCTACCACTGCTTCCAGAACAATGGCCCGAACAGCGACAAGTACAACTACGCCACGGTCAACCTGATCGAGACGCCGCAGGAGCGCACCAATGCGTTCCTGATGGGCAACTACAATCTGAGCGACCATGTCGTCGCGTATCTGGACGCGTTTGTCGACAAGACCTCGTCCAACGCGGCAGTGGCACCGAATCCCCTGACGACCGATGGCGGTTTTCAAATCTCGTCGGCCAATTACTACAACCCGTTCGGTGTCAATTTCGCGAACGGTGCAAGCAATTTCGGTGTACGCCTCACCTCGCTGGGCCAGCGCGAGTTTTTCAACGGCATGACCCTGGCAGAGGTCCACACCGGGTTCAAGGGCGACTTCCCGATCGGTGACCAGACCTGGCAGTGGGATGTGGGCCTGGATTATGGCCACGCCAGCATGACCGAAACGATCAATGGTCTGGTGAATCAATCTATCCTGAATCAGGCAGCCGGTCCGTCCTTCAATAACGGCGGGACGATCACTTGCGGCACTCCAGCCGCCCCCATCAGCGGCTGCATTCCGTTCAATCCGTTCAAC
>Ga0208589_1001136_pt1 | contig 11380 bp, 7 predicted proteins | sample NGESurshal092012_2_FD_184486 | JGI IMG/M metagenome (GOLD analysis project Ga0208589, IMG submission 184486) | Arctic peat soil microbial communities from Barrow, Alaska - NGEE Surface sample F53-2 shallow-092012 (SPAdes) | ecosystem: Environmental > Terrestrial > Soil > Wetlands > Peat ... | reverse complement strand
GGTTTCGGCCTGGCCCAGCATGACCGCGTCGCCGTTGTCGTGCTTCAGCAGCCACTCCTCCTGGATCCGGCTGACCAGGAACACCTCGTAGTCCATGGACAGGCCGAAGAGGATCGAGAACAGCAGGACGGGGATGAACACCTCGACCGGGTTGTCGCCATGGATGCCGATGATCGAGGTCCCCCAGCCCCAGTTGAACACGGCGTTCATGATGCCCAGGGCCGCTCCCACCGACAGCAGGTTCATGATCGAGGCGACGGCCGGGATGAGCAGACTGCGGAACACCGCCATCAGCAAGAGGAACGCCAGGACCACGACCACGGCGATGAACAGCGGGAGCTTGGACGACAGGACGTGGGCGAAGTCGTGCTGGGTCGCCGTGGCCCCGCCAACCAGCACGGTCACCCCGGTGCCCGCCTGGGCCGCGGGGATGACCTGGCCGCGCAGCTTGTTCAGCAGCACGGCGGTCTGGGCCGCCTCCGGGCTGGTGGACGGGTAGACGCTGGCGACGGCCACCGTGCCGCCGGGGCTGAGCACGGCCGGGGTGGCGCCCACCACGCCGGGTTCCCTGGCCACCTTGGCCACCACGGCGCTGAACGCTGGCAGGTCGGCTCGCGAGCGCAGCGTGCCGACCAGCTCGAGCGGGCCGTTGAAGCCAGGACCGAACCCTTTGGCCAGCAGCTCATAGGCCTGGTAGGTGGTGGTCGACGACTGATCACTGCCCGCGTCGTCCAGGCCGAGGCGCAGCGAGAAGACCGGCAGGGCGATCACCACGACCACGGCCAGGGCCGCCAGGCCGGGCAGCACCGGGTAGCGCCTGATCCCCTCCGACCACCGCCGCCAGAACCCGGTGACCGCTTCCGCGGTCGGACCGTTAGAGGCAAGAGAAGCACGCTGGCGCCTGCTGAGGACCTTCATGCCGAAGAAGCCGAGCAGGGCCGGGAGGAGCGTCAGCGAGGACAGCATGGTGAGCGCCACGGTGATGGCCGCCGAGACGGCCACCCCGTAGAGGAACGAGACACCCAGGGCGAACTGGCCGAGCAGGGCGATGCAGACCGTGAGGCCGGCGAAGAACACGGCCCGCCCCGCGGTGTTGACCGCGTTGGCCGCCGAGTCCTCGATGCTGCGCCCGCCCTGGAGGCCGGTCCGGTGCCGGGTCACAATGAACAGGGCGTAGTCGACGCCCACCCCGAGCCCGATCAGCACCCCGAGGATGGTCGCGAAGCTAGCCACCGCGAACGTGTGGCTGAGCAGCCCCGTGACGTCATAGCCGATCCCGATGGCCACCAGGGCGGTGATCAGGGGCAGGAACGCGGCGAAGAGCGCGCCGAAAGCGAGGCCGAGCACGATCAGGGCGAAGATCACGCCCAGGCCGGTGCTGCGCGAGGAGGACTGGGCCTCCGCGTTCTCGATAGCCTGCCCGCCCAGCTCGACCTGCAGCTGCGGGCTGGCCGCGCGCTGGGCGACCGAGATGACCCGTTTCACCGAGCTCTTCGGCAGGACATTGCCCAGCTCGTCGAAATGAACCGTGGCGAAGGCGATCCTGCCGTCCCGGGAGATCTGGCCGGCCCCGGCCGGTCCGTAGGGGCTGGTCACCGCCCGCACGTGCGGCAGGACCGCCACCTGCGCCAGCATCTTCTTGGCCGTGGCGGCAATCGCGGGGTCCCGGACTGTGCCGGAGCGGGCGTGCAGGACGATCTGGTCTGAGTCGCCTGACACGGCCGGAAAGTTCTTTTCCAGCAGGTCAGTGGCCTGGGTCGAGGGGGTGTTGGGCAGCTGGAAGGCGGTGGAGAAATTGGTCCCGGCAGCCCGGCCGGCCACGGTGAAGCCGATCAGCGCCACCAGCCAGACGGCCAGCACGATCCATCGGTGGCGAAAGCACCATCTGCCGAGAGACGCCACCGCGAAACCTCCACGAAACCTGATAACGTACTTACCGACCGGACGGTAAGACGCTACCGTGACGCGTCGCAGGTGTCGAACACCGGGAGGCGGTTAGCGTGGCTGTTCACTCCGCGGACGGCCACCGGTCACCGGCGGCCGACACCCGCCGCCGGATCCTGGCCGTGGCCCTGGATCTGTTCTCGGCGCGCGGCTACGCGGGCACGTCCATGCGCGACATCTCCGAGACCATGGGCATGACCAAGGCCGCCCTGTATTACCACTTCGAGTCCAAGGAACAGATCCTGGCGGCGGTGACCGAGCCGATCCGGGTCGAGATGAACCTCCTGCTGCAGGCGGCGGCCGCCCCGGCCCGGCCCACCCCCGAGCAGCTGCTCACCCAGCTGGCCGACATGCTCTCCCGGCACGCCCCGCTCGTCGCGACCCTGTTCAACGATCCCTCCTCCAACGGCCGGGGCCAGCACCTGGGGGCGAAGGAAGTGTTCGGCGCCATCACGGCCGTCCTGGCCGGGGACGGCGGGCTGGACCGCCTGCTCCGGGCCCGCTGCGCCGTGGGCGCGGTCATGTTCGCGGTGCTGGCCACCATCCGCAGCGACCCCGGTTTCGGAGAGCCGGTGGGGAGCGACCGGGCGCTCCGGCTGCTCGACGGGGAAGACCACGCCCTGGATGCTGACCTCCGCCGGACAGTGGTCGCGGCGGCCCTGCGCGCCCTCGACGAGCCGGCCGGCTGATCAGCATCCGCCTGAATCCTCGGGGCTAGGGCCACACGCCCGGCCGGAGACCAATGCCTCCCGCAGGATGGCGGTCCCGTTGATCAGCTGGCGGCGGGGACCCAGGAGGAGATCGTCGCCCATCAGGCGGTAGGTGCGCGGGCTGAGGATGATCTCGGTGCTCCCGGCGCCGGGCAGGGCCGGGCTGATGAAGCCGATGCCGGGCCGGCCCGCGACATCCACGGCATGGCCATTGACGGTGACGCCGGGTATATCGCTGAGCGCCCGGTAAAGCTCGGCGGTCAGCTGGGGTGGCATCACGTAGCTGGTGAGCATCATCTCGATGATGGTGAACTCCCGGGCCGCCGGGGAACCCCACCCGCTCCGGTGCGAAAGGCTCAGCTGGCCGAGGTAGCGGACCAGGTCCCCGGGATCGCGCGGCAGCGAGCTGAGACCGGCGTAGCTGACCGGGATCCTCCCGCCCGATATCCCCACCGCCCAGCCCCCACCCCCATCATCCGGGACGGGCACCCGGCGGATAAGCATCGACGGCTTGGGCTGCCCCACGAAGGGAACGTGAGCGAGAGGCCCCTGACCGATGCTGACGACCTTGCCCCTGTAGACCCACGCCCCCTTCTGGGCGTCAGCGGTGGTCCAGACGTGGAAGGTGCCGCAGCCGGTCCCGCAGCCGCGACTGCCCGCCTTCTCCTGCCAGAACACCCACTGCCCGGGGCGGACGGCCGGCTGCCCAGCGGCTCCAGCTGGCGCCCGGTAGGCAAGCTCCCGGACCGTGAGCGCGCCGACCGGGCTCGTTCCCCCGGAAACGATCACCTGCGCGGCGATCAGCCCGCCCGCCACGGCCGCCGCCAGGCCAGCTGCCGCCGCGAGCCGCCACGGGCGGCGAGGGGCGTGCCGCCTGGGGCTCCCGTGCCCCGGGCGGCGCGGCCCAGGCGCGCCCGCGCCGCAGTAACGACATCGGGCGCGGGTGGCGGCGGTTCGGCCAGCAGTTGCCGGACCGCGGTCAGCTCGTCCATCGCAGGCTCCTTCGGGTCCGCTCGAAGATCGCCCCGAACTGTTCCGGCTCGGCCAGCGACTGCCCGATCAGCGTGGCATCGGTCTCCGACTGGCCAGCGAGTCCGGCGGTCACGGTCAATGATCACGCCCTTCACGCGGGATCCGGTCACCCCGTTGTTAGCCGGAGCTGCCCGTACCCTTCACGCCGCCGCTTGGGAGCGCAGCCAGGACGGCCTCAAGCCGCCTATCTAGCGGGCCGCTCAGCTCGATCACCGGAACATCCCCCCATGCCTCCAGCGGGTCGCTGGACAGCAGATCCAGCAGCGTGTCGTTCACCGTTTCCCGGAGCCGGGGCATGCCGGGCCGGGGCAGCACCCGTTCTGTCTCAGGCGTTACCGGCGTGACAATCAGCAAATCCAGGCTGGCCAGAGCTGACCTTACGGCGGATGGGTCAGCCTCACCCTCGATGCCGGCGCCCAGCGCAGCAAGGTAAGCCAGAAAATCCAGCGGGGTTCGGTCGAAAACAACCCTGGGAGCGGCAGAGCGCAGCAGGCGCAACGACCGCCTGAGCTGTGCCCGGTAGTCGTCCAGCGACGGCGGGAACTCGAACTCGTAGCCTTCTTCCTCCAGCAGGAAGTACGGCTCATCGACCGGCACATGACCGGCGAGGTGCACACACAGCTCCTCGACCAGCGTCGTCTTCCCAGTCCCATGCGCACCGGACACACCAACCCGCATCCGCGCCTCTCATGCCAAGGGCCGTTGCAGTACTAAGGGTCGAGGTCGTGCGCGGAGCGCTCGGTGAAGATATCGGCGGCCTTGCGGGTCACCGGGCCGGGCACCGCCGGCAGCACGGCACCGTCCACGCTGCGGATCGGCTGGACGTCCCGGGTCGTCCCGGTCAGGAAGGCCTCGCGCGCCTCCGCCAGCGCGCTGAGCGGCAGGTCCTCCTCCACCGCACCGGCCCATTCGATGACCAGCCCCCGGGTCACCCCGGCCAGGCAGCCCGCCGACAGCGGCGGGGTGACCAGCCGCCCGCCGGCCACCACGAACACGTTGGTTCCCGAGCCCTCGCACAGGTTCCCGGCCAGATTGCCGAAGATCGCCTCGGCGGCGCCCTGCTGCTGCGCGTAGGACAGCGCGAACACGTTCTCGGCGTAGGACGTCGTCTTGACCCCGGCCAGGGCGCCCCGCTCGTTCCGGGGCCACGGGAACATGATCACGTCGCAGGTGGGCGCCGCGTCGTGCAGCTCGCCGAGCTGGATGATCGTGGCCGGGGCCGTGCTGGTCCGCTGGGAACCCAGCGCCGACTCCCCCGCCGTGACCGTGATCCGGATCCGGGCCCGGTCCGGGTGTCCCGCCTCGGCCAGCACCGCGCCGACGCCGGCCCGGATCTTCTCCAGGTCCGGCTCAGGCAGCCCCAGGCCGGCCGCGGAAGCGCTGAGCCGGGCCAGGTGCCGGGTCAGCGCGAACGGCACGCCCCCAGTGACCTTGAGCGCCTCGAACACCCCGTCCCCGGTGGTCAGACCGTGATCGGTCACGGGTACCCGAGCCTGGCCGTCCGGCACGAGAGTGCCGTTCATCCACACCGTCACACGAAAACGCTAGCGCAGGTCACCGGAGTACGTGCCAGCCGTTGCGGATAGTGAGGGCAGCAAGCCGTCGACTGCCTCGATCTGCTCGGCGACCTCACGGTCCACGGGCATCATCGGTACCCGCGCCCGGATCGCCGCGTGCACGGCGCGGAGCGGCTCGCTGGGCGCCGCGACGTCGGCCCGCAGGTCGATGCCCTGGGCCGCGCAGCAGACCTCGACGGCCAGGCAGGTCCGGACGTTCGCCACGATCTCGCGGAGCTTGCGCACCGAGGTCCAGCCCATGGACACGTGGTCTTCCTGCTTGCCCGACGTCGGGATGGTGTCCACGCTGGCCGGATGCGAGAGCACCTTGTTCTCGCTGACCAGCGACGCGGCGGTGTACTGGGCGAGCATGAAGCCGGAGTTGGTGCCCGCCTCCGGGGCCAGGAACGGCGGCAGGCCGCGGGAAAACGCCGGGTCCAGCATCCGGTCCACCCGGCGCTCGCTGATGCTGGCCAGCTCGGACAGGGCCATGGCCAGCATGTCGGCGGCGAACGCCAGCGGCTCGCCGTGGAAGTTCCCGGAGGTCATCACCTCGCCGTCGAGGGTGACGATCGGGTTGTCCACCACCGCGCCCAGCTCGATGTCGATCACCCGGCCGGCGTGGGCCAGCACGTCCCGGACCGCGCCGTGCACCTGCGGCGCGCAGCGCAGGCAGTACGCGTCCTGCACGGCGTGCCGGCTGTGCCGGTGGCTGGCCAGCAGCGGCGATCCGGCCAGCAGGGCCCGCAGGTTGGCCGCGCTGTCGAGCTGGCCCGGGTGCGGCCGCAGGGCCTGGACCCGCTCGTCGTAGGGCCGGTCGGTGCCCAGCAGCGCCTCGATCGACAGGGCGCAGGCGATGTCGGCCACCTGCACCAGCATCCGGGCGTCGTAGACCGAGAACGCCAGCAGGGCCTGCATCGGCTCGGTCCCGTTGACCAGAGACAGGCCTTCCTTGGGGGCCAGCTCGAGCGGTTCCAGGCCGTGCTCGGCGAGCACCTCGGCGCTAGGCCGGCCACGCGGCGGGTCGCCGGGGCCGCGCAGCCGTCCCTCGCCGATCAGCGGCTGGGCCAGGTGGGCGAGCTGGGCCAGGTCGCCGGAGGCGCCGACGGAGCCCTTGCTGGGGACGACCGGGAGCAGGCCCAGGCTGAGCAGCTCGAGGAGGCGGTTCGGCAGGTCAGGGCGGACACCCGAGTAGCCGGCGGCCAGCGTCCGGGCGCGCAATAGGAGGATCGCGCGGACGGTTGCGTCGTCGAGAGGCGTCCCGGTGCCCGCGGCGTGCGAGCGGACGATGGCGCCCTGCAGCCGGGCCAGGTCGTTGATGCCGACCGGCGTGTCGGCCAGCGCGCCGAAGCCCGTGTTCACCCCGTAGACGGGGGTGTCCCCCTGGGTCGCGGCTTCCACGACCGACCGGCTGAACTCCATGGCGGCGGGCACATCCGGGCCGAGCTGGGCGGTGGCCTCGCCGCGGGCCACGTCGATGACATCCTGGACGGTGAGGCCGTCGCCGGTGACGATCACAGTTCGCATGGCTGACAGCCTCCCATTCCCGGCCGCATCCGGCGATCCCCGCCCCGGCCGCCTCCCGCCGGGTAGCCACCGCCAGCCGGGTCAGGGCGGGGGCGGGGGCGCGGACGGGGCCAGCGACCGGAGCAGGGCCAGCCACCCGGCTGGCGACGAGTTCCGGCGCACGGCTGCGAGCAGGTACCCGCCGGGCGCGGCGGCCCAGCCGGGCCAGCCGCTGAGGTCGTCGGCGGTGGGGTCGAGCTGGGTCAGAGCGCCCATCAGGTAGCTGGCGCCCTCGGGATCGGTCTCCCGGGCCAGCCGCGCCAGTAGGACCTTCCGGGCCCGCTGCTTGTCGTCAGCGGCCGGACCGGAGGCGACAAAAGCGTCGATGAGCGCCACCTGGACCGCTCGGGGATCGGTCGCTGCCGCAGCCAGCCGCAGGAGCGCGGCCCGCGCCTGCCGTTGCTCGCCTTCGGTCGGTTCAAGCTGCAGGATCCCCTGCATCAGCCACGCTGCCATCCAGCCGTCGGCCTGGCTGTCCAGCACCCGGAGCAGCTCGGTGCGGAAGAGTCGCTTGCCGCCGGCGGTCGGATCGAGCTCGATCAAGCCGCCGAGCAGGGCTTCGGCCAGGTGGCTCTCGGTCTGCCGGGCCATCAGGCCGAGCAGCGCCGCGCGGATCCGGCGCTTGTCGGCCGCCGGGGGATTCAGCCGCATGCTCTGGCGGGCCACGTCGGCGGCCTCCCAGCCGTCCGTCCCGGCCGCCAGCTTGTCCGGCAGCCCGGCGAGCACCTGGTGCTTGTCCTGATCGGCCGGGTCGAGCTCGGCCAGCGCGCCGATCAGCGCCTCCAGCTCCCAGTAGGCGGTCGTGGCAGGCCAGATCCGGAGCAGGGCGGCGCGGGCCCGCCGCTGGTCCGCCGCCGTCGGCTCCAGCTGGGCCAGCTGGCTCGCGAGGCCAGCCGCGGAACCGCCGCTGGCCTCGCTGGCCAGCAGCGCGAGCAGGGTGGCGCGGGCCTGGCGGCGGTCCGTGGCCGTCGGGCCCAGCCGGTCGAGCTCTTGCGCCAGGTCGACCGCGGAGGGCCCGTAGGTCTGGCTGGGCAGCAGCCCGAGCAAGGCAGCGCGGGCCTGCCGCCGGTCGGCCGCCGTGGGGTCGAGTTGCATGACCGCGCTCAGCAGCCCCTTAGCCCCGCGGATGTCGTCCTGCCGGGGCAGCACCGCAAGCAGCGCGGCCCGGATCTGCTGCTTGCCTGGGCGCGTCCGGGCCAGCGGCACCGCCACGGGCAGCAGGAGCCCGACGGTATATGCGCCGAGGGCCACGTCGAGCAGCCCGAGCAGTGCGGCCTGGGCCTGCCGGAGGTCTTCCGGGCCTGGCGAGAGCTCCAGGAACTGGAGCACCAGGCAGGCTGCGACGTTCATGGGAGTGGTGCTGGCGAGTTCGGCGGGCAGCAGCCCGAGCAGCACGCTGCGCAGGAAGCGCTTGTCCGCGGCCGTGCGGGCCAGCCGGGCCAGGGCGTTCAGCACCGCCAGATCGGCCGGGCTGCTGATTTCACCGGGCAGCAGCCGCAGGAGCGTGGCGTAGGCCTGCCGTTTCTCCCCTGCGGTCCGGGCGAGCTGGACGATCCCGCTCACCATCGCCCCATCTGGCGTGCCAGCGAGTTCACCAGGCTGCAGCCTGGTGAGCTCGCTGTGGCCGTCCTGGCGGTTGGGCCAGTCATGTGCCGGGACGGCGCCGAGGAGTTCCCCGGCCAGTTCAGAGCTCATCCGGCGGGCCAGGAGGCCCAGCAGGAGGGTGCTGGCCTGCCGCCTCTCGGCGGCGGTGGGAGCGAAGCGGATCGCCTTGTCCACGAGGAGGCCGCATTCCCAGCCCTGGAACTGGCTGGCGGCCTGGCGGAGCAGGGTCACGCGGGCCTGCTGCCGCTCCCGGGCCGTCGGGCCGAGGGATGTCAGCTGGCCGGGCAGCCGCCCTGCCACGGCGGTGTCGGTCCTGGCGGCCAGCAGCAGGAGGAGGGCCGCCCGCAGCCGGGGCCGGTCAGCCACGTCCGGGCCCAGCCGGAGGACGCCGTCGAGCAGGCTCGCGGCGAGGTTAGGGCTGGCTGCCGCGTCCGCCAGCCTGAATAGCCTGCGGCGGGCCTGCCGCTGGTCTTCGGCGGTGAGAGCGAGCGTGACCAGGTCATCCACCAGCCGCGCCGCTATCCAGGACTTGGACTCAGTCTGTAGCAGGCCGAGCACGTAATCGCGGGCCTGGCCGACCGACGTGGGCCAGGCCGTGGCCCCGCCGAGGGTATCGACCCGACCGGACCGGACGAGGTCCACGCGGGCCTGGCCGATCATCCGCGCCGCCGCAGGCGACCAGTCGGCCTCGCCCGACTCGCGGGCCACCCGGGCGAGGAGGATCCGGAACTCTCCCCCGCCGTCGATGACGGCCAGGTCCTCGGGTGCCTGGGCGGAGCCCGCCGCCTGGGCGGCCAGGGCCTGCAGGAGCGCGTCCCGCTCAGGATGCAGGGCGATCGCCGCCGGGGCGGCCACCTCCCAGTCGGCGTCGTACCACAGGTGCGGGAGCAGGGCCGCGGCGGCGGCGTCCACGCTGAGGGTGGCCACGTACTGGGCCATCAGGTACTCGCGCAGGGAGCGGTGGATGAACCGCCGCGTGACCTTCCCGGTGTCGACATCGGCGGAGCCGACAGGAGGGGCGAGGTTGTCGACCGCGGCGTCGTCCGCCTCGGTCAGCCGGGTGGGGCCGGTCAGGATGTCATCGGCCCAGGTCCCGATGCCGGAGACAGCGTCGCTGTCCGCTGCGCACTTGGCCCAGGAGCGGAGGGTGGCCAGGCAGGTGTCGGGGTCCGGCTGGGGGCCGGTCCCGCGCCAGCGGCTGGTGAGCAGGCGGGCCAGGACCTTCGCGTACAGCTGGGCCCGGAACTCCGGCAGCGGCTGGGTGCCGCCGACGATGCAGTAGAAGGCCAGGATGAGGGGGACGGTGGCGGCTTGCTGGAGATCGGGGCGCCGGGCGATCTGCGCGGCGAGATCCGCACCCCACTCGGGCCGCTCCGCGAACCAGGCCTGGATGAAGGGCTCCACATCCTCCGGGTACCGCAGCGGCTGGATACGGCCGATGCGGTGCCCGGGGTTGCTGGTGTCGATGTTCAGCTGCTTGTGCCAGGAACCTGGCCGGGTAGTGAGGATGATCCGCCACGGCGGCCCGAGGGAGTCGGCTTCGCGCAGCCGGTCGTCCGCGTCCAGAGCCTCGTCCAGAGAGTCGAGGACCAGCAGGGTCGGCGCGTTCCGCTCGGCGAAGAATTCCTTCAGCGACGCGGTGATCCGGGAACCGCCCAGATCCCCGATCCGCTCCAGCGCGCTGGAGACCGCGGCCTGGCGGATGTCGCCGCCCGCGCTGGCCAGCCGTGAGCAGGTGGTGTAGAGGGGCAGTTCGACCTCATCGAGGGGCAGGCCGGTCACCATGGCCTGGATGGCTGCCTCAGCGCACCTCCGGGCGGCCCGCCTGGCCAGCCAGGTCTTGCCGGAACCCGGGCCGCCCAGGATCACCAGACGCTGGCATCGCCCGGCGAGATCGTCCGCATCCAGCTCGTCATCGGGGTCCGTGGGGCTGGTGAGCCGCATTCTGCGTTCGATGGCAGCCGGGGTGAGCGACGTCTGGTCGAACCAGTGCGGCCACGGGTCGGTACTCAGCCACCTGATCAGCGTGTTCAGGTAGATCACGATCTCGCCCGGGCCCGCGGGCCCGGGCGGCGACCGCTCCAGCAGCCGCTTGAGATACCCGAGGAGTTCGGCGAAGTGCCCCGCGTCAAGCTCGCCCTGCGCGGCGAGGCGGACCACCAGGTCGGCATGCAGCTGGAGCAGGGCCTCATCAAACCCGTCCGCCTGGTTCTTCTCCAGCCGGGAGAGGCGGGAGAGCAGCAGCTTCTGGAAGAGCTTGGGCTCGAGATCGGCGACCGCGAACTCGAGCAAGCCGTGCGCGATGGTGTCCGCGGCGGCCTGCGAGTCCTGCACCGTCCGGCCGTCGCGCGCCGGCAGCCGCGGGATGATCAGCGCGGCCAGGTCCGCCTCCGTGCCGTCGCCCAGCGACCGCCAGATCTGCGGGTCCTCCAGCAGTTTCCGCAGGTCATTGAACTCGGAGCGGCTGAGCTCCACTGAGTTCCCGGTCGCCGCGCGCACGAGGCGGCTCAGATCGTCCGTGTGGCGGATCCGCTTGAACCATCGCACGGCAGCGCCGGCCAGTGCGTCACCCGCCATAGTCACCGGCAGGCCGACGGCCGCCGGGCCGAGTCCGGCCCCGACCAGCCAGGTGACTACCACCAGGAAAGGCTATCGGCTAGCGGCGCCCTCGCTCAGTAGCCTGACACCGGCCGATTGTCCGCTGATCGGCGGCCGCTCAGCGTCCAACCGGCGGCTGCTCACCGGCCAGGAGGTGCCACCGGGACCTCGCAGCCGCGCCGCGCCGCAGTTCCGAGTTTGCTCACGGGCTAGGATCGGCTACAGTTCTGAACGCACTCCCGCCCAGCGCGGAGGTGCAGCAAACCCGCCCAGAGCGGGTATGCGGACGTGGCTCAGTTGGTAGAGCATCACCTTGCCAAGGTGAGGGTCGCGGGTTCGAATCCCGTCGTCCGCTCGGAGGCGCCGGAT
>Ga0208589_1001135_pt1 | contig 11382 bp, 7 predicted proteins | sample NGESurshal092012_2_FD_184486 | JGI IMG/M metagenome (GOLD analysis project Ga0208589, IMG submission 184486) | Arctic peat soil microbial communities from Barrow, Alaska - NGEE Surface sample F53-2 shallow-092012 (SPAdes) | ecosystem: Environmental > Terrestrial > Soil > Wetlands > Peat ... | reverse complement strand
TCGCCAGCCCGGCGGGCGAGGCCATGTCGCGCTGCATCTCGTGGCGAGGCATGTCGGTCGTCGCCCACACGGCTCCGTCGACGAGCCGCACCGAAGCCGCGAGGGGGCCGAGCTCGGTTCCGTCCGGCCAGCGGAGCAGGCAGGTTCCGATGTGTGGATCGCAGTTCAACTGGACTGCTTGATGGTGTGTACCCGCCTTGCGTGACGCACTGGGCGTCTGGCCGATCAGAAGAACGGCAGAGAGGGAACAGGTGATGAGGGTAAGGGCTGCGCGAACCAAACGAGACTGTTTCATATCGGAGTACCACTCTAATCCGGACACACGGATCGGTCTATCTCGGCGCGTCCAGCTTTACGGAGGGCGTTACTTGAGAAAGAGGGATTCGACCTCAAGCCAGTCGTTTACACGCCGGTAGCCTTTCACTCCGGCGTTGTGCGGCGAGCTGAACAGAATTCCCTCACCCTCAAATCGCCGCAACTGGCGCGGGTTATCGTCGATCAGGTAATCCGAATGCAGGATTGCCTTGTCGCCGCAGTAGACGATGTGTGATGTTGGAATAAACGGAAAATTCTTGGCGAGCCAGCGAAACTTCTGATCAAACGAAGTGGGTATTTCCATCGCCGCTGTCGCGACGAACACCTCGTAGTTCTGCTGCAATCGCTGCATCACGCGCTGCGCCTCGGGCATAATCTCCAGCACTTCAAAGAAATCAACCGATCGCATGTGCGCGTCGATCGCAGCGTGGCGGTCCAGCGAAGCCACATCCCAGATCCACTTGCCGGTGAGATCAGCTTTGGTTACACGCTCGCCAAAATGCTGGTTATAGCGCAGCAGGTGCTCGCTGAGCGAGTCTGCCATCACCTCATCCATGTCTACACAAATTCGCTTCACCGTCGCACGAGCCTCGAATCAAAAAGTGTATTTAGAGCGATCGAATAATCGACGCGGCGATACTCTCCACCGGCACCGTCTTCTGCTGCGGAGCATCGCGCGCCGGATCGTAATAGAGCAGGCGCCCACAGCTCTCGCAGGACATCATCGTTTCGTTGTTGTCCCGTTCGCGCAGGTCGTTCCACTTCTGCGGGCGGATCATCATCTGGCAGACAGTGCACTTCTGATTGAGTGCTTCGGAGATCGCGACGCCCTTCGACTTCGCGATGCGGTCGTACGTGGAAAGCGCGTCTTCGCCAATTTCCGCGCGTACCGCCGCTCGTTGCTGTTCCACCGCCTCCAGCGCGGTCTTGTCCTGTGCGATGGTCTCCGTGGCGCGCACGCGTTCGCGCTCCAGAATCTTCTCGTCGGAGGCGACCGCCTCATCGGCACGAGCCTTCTGCGCAGCCAGTTCTTCGCTGCGCTCCATGCTTTCGAGTTCGGCGTTCTCCAGCCGATCTACCTCTCCCTGCGCAAACGCGATCTCGTGCTCGAACGCCGTCACCTGCACCGTGGTTGTCGCCAGGTCGAGCTGCTTGCGCACCTTCGCCATCTTTGCCTGATGGTCCTTGATGTCCAGCTCCTGCCGCCGTCGCAACGTCTCTTCTTTCGCAATCAGGTTAACAACGACGACGCGCTGGCCATGCGTGGCCTTCGCCTTAGCTTCCAGTTCCGCCACACGCTTCGGCAGCGCAGCCATCTCATCGCGCAGCCGCTTCGCTTCAACATCGTGGCTCTGCAATACAATCAGCTTCTCAAGATCCGGATGCATCTCGTCCCTCTTTTCGCGCCGGGACGAAGCAGGCAACCCGCCTACAGCGCACGCTGGATCTCCGGCACTCTTCCATTGTTAACTAATTTCGCCATCTATGAATTGTCTACGACTTGTTCACGTCGACGTAATACAGGTTCGTGGCCACGGCAAACTCATTTTTCCTGAGCGGCGTCTTCATCGTTTGCCAGTCGGTTGTGGGATGAATGATCTGCCAACGGTCTTTCAAGCCTACGCGCACGGGCATGGCAAAGTCTTTCTCGTCCGCCTTCCAGCGGTAGGCAACCGTCCCGGTCGCGTCATTAAACTTCAGCTCCAGCGTGGGAAGCGCCGTATGTCTTAGATATTGATTGAAGATCGGCGTAAGGTTCATCCCGGTTTGCTGGTTGAAGTACGCAACCACGTCTTCCGTCATGATGTTCTGATACTTGAAGTGTTGATAGAAATCGTGGATCAGCCGAAACCACTTCGCGTCGTCGTTCACCACGCTGCGCAGTGTATTGAGCATGAGCGCGCCCTTAAAGTACTGGTCTTCTGGCGGCTCCGCATTCACGCCGCGTTCGGTGATGATCGGGCGGTCGTTCTTCACCTTCGATTTAAACCCATTCAGATACTTCACTGCATCGGCATGGCCCCACCTGTACTCCACGTACAGGCTCTCCATATAGGTCGCCCATCCTTCATGGATCCACATGTCCGACTTGTCCGCGGCCGTGATGCTGTTGCCGAACCACTCATGAGCGCTCTCGTGGATGATGATGAAGTCGAACCGTGTGCTGATGCCCACGCCAGTCCAATCGCGGCCCAGATACCCGTTCTCGAAGAGGTTCCCATAGGACACCGCGCTCTGGTGCTCCATGCCGGAATACGGCACCTCGATCAGCTTGTATCCATCCTTCTCAAACGGATACGGCCCGAAGTAGTGCTCATACGCCGCAAGCATTCCCTTCACTTGTGTGAACTGCCTCTTCGCCTTCGCCAGATCGTCGGGGAGCACGTAGTAGTCGAGATGCAGCTTGCCGAAGCGGTCGGAAAAATGCACGTAATCCGCGATGTTCAAGGCAACGTCGTAATCATTAATGGGGTAGTGGACATGCCAGTTCCACTGCGTATAGCCGTCGCCCAGGTCCTTCTTTCCGGCGAACTTTCCGTTTGAGACATCAATCAGGCCGTTCGGCACCGCAACGCTGATCCGCATCCCCTGTTGCGGCTCGTCGCGCCACTGCTCCTTGTTGGGCCACCACACGCTGGGGCCTGTACTTTCGCAGGCGGTCGTAATCCACGGCTTGCCTTCAGGGTCACCCTTGAAGGTGAAACAGCCAAACCGGCCCTGCTCCACGGGGTGACCGGAGTAGTAAAAATCGATCGAGTACGTATGCCCCTTGCGCAGCGTCTTCGGAAAATCCACGAACACGGTGCGATCGTCGCGGACATATTTGAGCACCGTATGGCCCTTCAAAATCTTGTCGATGGTCAGCGTCGGATAAAGTTCAAGCTGAATCCGCGAGCCATCGGCCAGCATCCTGAAGCGAATCGTATTCTTCCCGCTGACGAACTTCTTTACCGGGTCGACGCGAATGTCCAGATCGTAGTAGAGCAGGTCGTTATTGGCGCGATACGGCCCGTACCCGCCGCGCAAAATATCATCATGAATCGGCGCTTTGGCAACCGGTGCAGTCGACGCCGCAGTTTTTTGAGGAGAAGTCTGCGCGACCGCGGTAGCCGCAAGCGACACGCAAACGACGAGAGCTCCAGTCAGCCAATCACGAACCCGATCCTTACGCATTGCAGTTAGCCTATCGCGATTGGCCGCCGGGTCTCGTTTTCCGGTCTCTCTACCGCCAGAAGCTACGCAATAGGATGAACAAACCAAACCGCTTACGGTTGACAATCCATAGGCCCTAAAAAAACTTCCAAATTGCAACTATTTCTTGAATCTGACTCCAGCCAGATACAATCCAATCACCCAGTTACTTCATGGCTACTTCTGTTTTAGAACTCCCCGACGCGCCTTCCGCGTCCTCTCCCGTAGAACGCCCCTGGCGTCCTAGCATCAACCCGTGGATCGTCGCCATGACGGTCACGCTGGCCACGTTCATGGAAGTGCTGGACTCCTCCATTGCCAACGTCAGCCTGCCGCACATCGCGGGCGGCCTCGGCGCCACGCAGGACGAAGCCACCTGGGTCCTTACTGCCTATCTTGTAGCCAACGCCATCGTTCTTCCGGCCGGCGCCTACATGACCACCTTCATCGGGCGCAAGAAGTTCTACATGATCTGCGTCGCGCTGTTCGGCATCAGCTCCGCGCTCTGCGGTCTCGCGCCCACGCTGCCCCTGCTGGTCTTCTGCCGCATCCTGCAGGGCATCGGCGGCGGCGGCCTTGCGCCGTCGGAGCAAGCCATCCTCGCCGACACCTTCCCGCCAGAAAAGCGCGGGCAGGCCTTCGCCATGTACGGCCTCGCCGTCGTTGTCGCGCCTGCCATCGGCCCCACGCTGGGCGGCTTCATCACCGACCGCTTCGACTGGCGCTGGATCTTCTTCCTCAACGTGCCCATCTGTCTGCTCTCACTCTTCCTCACGTCACGCATCGTAGAAGACCCGCCCTACGTGAAAAAGCAGGTGGAAGAGACGCAGAAACGCGGCATGAAGCTCGACTTCTTTGGCTTCGGCCTGCTGGCCACTACCTTCGGCTCGCTCGAATTCCTGCTTGACAAAGGCCAGGAGGACGACTGGTTTTCCTCGCATCTCATTGTCATGTTTGCTGTCGCCTGTGTCGCCGCGTTTATCGTCTTGATCTGGTGGGAGCTGCGACAGCTCCGCATCGGCCATCGACCGATCCTCAATCTCACGCTTTTCTACAAGCGCAACTTCTCCATCAGCTTTCTGCTGATGTTCGTGCTCGGCTTCGCGCTCTACGGCACCACTGTGCTTATTCCGCAGTTTGTCCAGACGCTGCTGGGCTACACGGCGGAGCTTGCCGGCCTTGTGCTGTCTCCGGCCGGCCTGATGATGATGGCCATGATGCCCGTGGTGGGTTTTCTTTCAAGCAAGGTCGACCCACGCAAGCTCATCGCCTTCGGCTTTATCATGCTCACCACCGCGCTCGTCGCCATGCATACGATGAACCTCGGCGTCAGTTACAGCTACCTGGTTTACCTGCGCTGCTTCCAGGCCTCGGGCCTCGCGTTCCTCTTCATCCCCATCAATACGATCTCGTACATTGGGGTGAAGCAGTCGGAGAACAATGACGTCTCCGGTCTCACCAACCTCGCCCGCAACATTGGCGGCTCGTGCGGAACTGCGTTCATGGCTACCATGCTGGTGCGCCGCAGCGCCGTGCACGAAAATAATATGGTGCGCAACCTCACCACGGCGAACCCGGCTTTTAATAATCAGGTCAACGCGCTCAAGGGGCTCTTCGGCCACGGCCTTCAGGCCACTCACACCGCCGAAGCTTATATCTACTTCCAGCTCCACCGTCAGGCTGCCATGCTCGCGTACCTCGACATCATCCAGTACCTGACCGTCTTTTGCGCCTGCATGTTGCCGCTCATCTTCTTGATCCCGCGCCCGCCCAAACACATCGACCCATCGGCCGGTCACTAAGATACGCCGTCAAAGAAAAACTCCTCGCCGCCACGCGAGGAGTTTTTTACTGCAGATCGCTATCGCTATCGCCCTGCCCAGTCCAGCACGGGCTTATCGAGCCCACTTACAGAAGCGCCCATCTTCCCCTGCGTATCAAATACCACCAGCTCATTCTTTCCCTTCGCCAGCCACGGTCCCGGAGCGTACAGTGTCTTCTGCGGCCCAATGTCCCAAATCCGCCCGAGAGCATGGCCATTCAGCCACAGCGCGCCCTTCGTAAACTCGCTCGTATCCAGAAACGTGTCTCCCGTCTCGGCAAGATCAAAGTCGCCGCGATAAAAACAAGCTCCCTCGCATGGCTTGGTCGAGAACTTCAGCGCATTTAAATCCGTCATGGGCAGCGGATAAATCTCCCACCCGCTCAGCACGTTGCCGCTGAGCGTCACTTCATTCGTAATCCCGGCGCGCTCTTCCCCAATGAACTTGCCAAAGTTGACCCGCCCGGTATTCTCCACCAGAATATCCAGCCGCACCTTCCCCTTCGAGGCAGGCAGCGTAAGGCGGTCCTGCTTCAACCGCCGATCCAGCGTGCCCACGAGCTTGCCATCCAGATAAACCAGCGCATAGCTGTGTAGTTGGTCGAGCACCAGCTCGCTCGCTACCTTATTCTTCACCTCGGTCCGATAGAGGATGTAGCCGTACGCCTGTCCCACATCCTCCATGCTCAGGATCGTTTTGGAGTGGATCGGCGCGGGCAGGTTTGCCCACAGCGAAGCAGCTTCCACCATCTTCACCGCTGGCACCGCAATCGGTGCGGGAACCTCAGGCACCGGCGGCGGCGTCATGCCCGTGGCCTTCGCGATGAGATCGCGAAACGCATAGTACTTCGCCGTTGGCCTGCCGCTCTCATCGAGGGCAGAGTCGTAGTCATAGCTCGTCACGTCCGGCTGATACTCTCCGCTGTCCGTGCGGTTCGCTCCATTCATCCAGCCAAAACTCGTCCCGCCGTGAAACATATAGATGCTCACCGAGTAGCCCTGCGCCAACATCCACTTCAGGTTCTCTTCCTGCGCGGCGGCGTTCGTGTGAGCATGTTTGCCGCCCCAGTGATCGAACCACCCTGCCCAGTACTCGCTATTGAAGAACGGTCCATTCGGCCGATACTTCTTCAGTGTCGCAAAAGCCTTCTGCGCATCGCCATTTTGCTCGCCGCCAAAATTAATCCCCACGGGCAGCTCTGCCAGCGAGCCATTCGGCACCTGCTCCGGCCCATCCGCCGTGTAGAGTTGTGACTTCGTAAACCCGGCATCGACGAGCGCCTTGTGAATCTGCTCCATATACACATGGTCATCGCCGAACGAGCCATACTCGTTCTCCACCTGTGTCAGAATGATGGGTCCGCCATTGCCGATCTGCAACGGAGCAAGCTCTTCGCCCAGCCGCTTCAGCCACTGCGTCGCCGGAACCATAAACTTCGGATCGCTCGTCCGCACCTTCGTCTCATGGTCTTTCAGAAGCCATGCCGGATACCCGCCAAACTCCCACTCCGCGCAAACATACGGGCCTGGCCGCAGAATCACATACAGCCCCTCCTGCTGCGCCTCGCGCACAAACTCCGCCACATCGTTGTTGCCGGAGAAGTCATACACCCCGGGCTTCGGCTCGTGCTCGTTCCAGAACACGTAGGTCGTAATCGTGTTCAACCCCATCGCCTTCGCCATACGCAGCCGTGCGCGCCAGTACTGTCGCGGAATCCGTGGATAGTGCATCTCACCCGAGATCACCTGGAACGGCTTGCCATTCAGCACAAAGTGATTGCCTTCGACTCCGAAGCTGCCCTTCGCCCCCGACTGGGCAACCCCGAATCCGCTGACAACAAAACAGAACACCAACAACGCAATCACTCTGGTACGCATGGACTCCCTCACAGGCATAAAAATGGCAAAGGCCGCAGCTAAGCCAAGCTGCAAAACCCTCGCCAATTCTATCCCGTTAGGTGCGCCTCAGTTTAAACCGGCTTGTGGTTACGCTCCTCAAACTGCCGCTGGTGCCAATACGGATACGCAAGCGGAACTTCACTCGCCGCATCCAGCTTCGCAATCTGAGCCGCGGTCAACTCCCAGCCGATAGCCCCGATATTCTGCCGCAGCTGCTCTTCATTCCTCGCACCCACAATCGCCGTCGCTATCGAAGGCCGTCTTAGCACCCAGTTCAACGCAATCTGCGGCACGGTCTTGCCGGTCTCCTTCGCCACTTCATCGATCGCGTCAACGACCTTGTACAGATACTCCCGGTCCGGCTGCGGCCCACCTTCAACCACCAGCTTCGATTGCAACCGGCTGTCCTTCGGCAGCGGCTGCCCTCTCCGGATCTTCCCCGTCAGCCGTCCCCAACCGAGCGGTGACCATACCAGCGCGCCGACGCCCTGATCCAGCGCCAGCGGCATCAGCTCCCACTCATAATCCCGTCCGACCAGCGAGTAATACACCTGGTGTCCCACATAGCGCGACCATCCATACCGCTCGCTGACACTCAGCGACTTCATCAGGTGCCATCCGGAAAAATTCGAGCAGGCGATGTATCGCACCTTGCCCTCGCGCACCAGATCATCCAGCGCACGCAACGTCTCCTCCACCGGGCTCGTCGCATCAAACCCATGCAGGTGATAGATGTCGATATAGTCCGTTCCCAGCCGCTTCAACGAGCGCTCCGCCGATTGGATCAGGTGATACCGCGAAGACCCCACATCATTCGGACCCTTGCCGAACCGGAACGTAGCCTTGGTCGAGATCATCAAATCTTCACGGTTCAGATGCTCAATCGCCTTGCCCAGAACCGATTCGCTTGCCCCATCCGAATAGATATCTGCTGTATCGAAGAGGTTGATCCCCGCCTCCATACAGATATCGATGATCTTCCTGGCCTCCTCGACATCAGCCGTGCCCCACGCCTTGAAGAACTCGTTGTTGTGCCCGCCAAACGTTCCACATCCGAAGCAAAGCTCCGGCACCTTCAACCCCGACCGTCCTAGTTGTCTATATTCCATGCACTCTTATGATGCAGCCACTCCGGTAGCGATGTAAATTTTCTGATTAGCAATCCGACGCGAAAATCTTGCGCCGAAACCTGCGGGTTACCGGAGCATGCGCGATCCCTGGCAGCGGTCCATGGCAACATCTCTCCTTCGCTGCACTCCCGGGCCGATCCCTACAAAAACCGAGGATCATCCAGATCGAAATAAACCCGGTAAGGCTGTCTTTCGCTGTACTCCCAGAACGGCCGCAGCGGTCCCACATGCTGCCCCGACGCTTCATTCCTCTTCGACGATTTGAAGTGCAGGTTGCTCCCCTCGCGTTCGAATCGCTGCGCAATGTCGCTGCCGTCGCCCGAAACGGGATAGGTAAACGCGGCCTCCTGAGCCATCATCACCGGCCCATACTTCACGGCGACGCGTCGAGGCTGCTGCGCATCCACCGGCACGACGTACAACTCCATCGGCAGCTTCACGCTCATCACGTCGCCGGTCTTCCACGTCCGCCGCATCTCTGCCCACTCCCCCGCAACGGCTTTCACGTTCACCGGAGCACCATTCACCATCACCGTGCTCTGCTTCGCCCACGTGGGTACGCGAAACTTGATCGTCATCTCCGCCGGGCGCTCCATTGTCACCGTCAGCTTCGTCGTGTCATCCGCGGGATACGCCGTCTCCTGCAACACCTTCACCACCTGCCCGCCATGCTCCCACTCAGCCTCCGACGGCACAAACAGGTTCACCGCCAATCCCTGCGCATCCTTGTAGTAGATGATGTCGTGATACGCCGAAATGTTCTGGATGTACGTTCCTGAGCAGCACGGCCACTCATCCCAGAAGTAAGCCTTCTGCGCCATTCCCATTCTGTAGTTCGCGTAGTAGAACGCCACGCCATCCGGATGCAGCGGCAACACAGCGCCCATGCCGTTGTACAGCAGCGTCTCTACCCAGTCGCCATACCGGGCTTCGCCCGTCGCAGTCGTCAGGTAGTGCGTCATCTTGAAGCCGCCCCACGTCCCGCAGGGAATCTCCGCCGTATCGTAGCGAAGATCGAGCGCGCGCCCCAGCGTCCCATCCGGCGGAACGCTCCACTCGCCCGGCCCATAGCCGCCGCTCGCGTAGGTTTGCGTCTCTCTCGCCCAGTCATACGCGTTCTTCACAATCTGCAGGTAGCGCGGGTCGCCGGTTACGCGATACATCATCGCCGCGCTGCTGAACGTATTCATATGGCTGTACGAGTGCAGCAACGCCACGCCCTCCGGCCGCTTACTGTTCTCAAACTTGTTCCAGTACGAGTCGTACGTCCACAGCTTCGCAAACTCCAGAAACTTCTTGTCGCCCGTTATCAGATACGCGCGCAAGCTATTCTCCGGCAGTGTGTACCACTCCAGCGTCCCGTGAGGCCTGCGTCCATCGCGGTCCTGCGGCGTCGCCGGACTGCGCGACCGGTCAAAGTTTTTGCTCGCCCAATCCGTAATGCGCGCGTCCACCTCCATCGCATGGGGATAGTCTGCATACAAAGCCAGGTCCACGAGCCCGCAACTTATCTTCTCCCAGCTATAGGTGCTCCATCCTTCCATCCGCGGATCGCCATCCGGCGCAATCGTCTTCTCCCACCCTTGCGCCAGTGCAATCGCCTTGTCCCGAAGCGCCGTATCGCCCGTCGCGCACGACAGCCGAGCCATCCCGCTCAGCCACTGCCCAAACGTCGCACTGCAATCCTTCCGCGCCCAACCCTTCATTGGCGTGCCCGGAGCAGGCATCCCCGCTGCCTCGCGAAACCCCAGCAACAGATCGTCATTCGACAGGTTGAAGAACACGTCCCGCGCATACTTCACCTGGTCGAGAAACTGTCCCGGCAACAGTCGCACTCCGCGATACTCAAAACTCTCCAGCGCAACTGTCCCGCGCCCTCGATCCACCGCTCCCGCGCTCCCCCGACCCAACCCATACGCCGCTGCAGCCCGCGATCCCACGTAAACGCTTACCGCCCCTGCCACAAACTCCCTGCGATCCATCCCTTCACCTCGCCTGAAATCTTACTCGCCGCTCATGAGCCGTGTCGAAGCACTCACTCCACCGGCTTGTCCACCTGCGACTGATAGATCTCCTCCACCCTCCCCACGGTGTCAATCTCCGCGACGGGCTTGTCCGTACGTATCCGCATGATCCTCGGAAACCGCAGCGCAAACCCGCTTGCGTGCCGCCCGCTGCGCATGATGTTGTTGAACGCAACCTCCAGCACCATCAGCGGCTCGACCGTGCGAAAGGATCCCTGGTCTTCCAGCGTATGCTCCATCATCCACGCGCTCATCTCGGCGATCTCGGCATCTGTCAGCCCCGAGTAAGCCTTCCCCACATTCAGCAACTCACCGCCCTCACCACGCACCGCGAACGTATAGTCACTCAAAATCCCCGCGCGCTTGCCATGTCCAAACTCCGCGCCCGTCACCACGACGTCCAGCGTAGCCAGCTCTCGCTTCAGCTTTACCCACGCCAACCCACGCCGCCCCGGCTGATACACCGACTCAGCCGCCTTCAGCATCACACCTTCGTTCGCCCGTGCCCGCGCCTCCGCATACGCCCGCTCGATCTCCTCCGCACTCTGCACCAGCCGCGAGGGTGAGATCATCAGCCTCTCCACTGCCGCGCTCTCCGCACCGGCAAACAGCACAGCCTGCGCGTCGCGCACCCGCTCATCCACCATCACCGGCGAAACCGCCTGCTCAACCACCCGCTCCACCACAGCCTCCAGCCGATTCCGTCTCTCACGCAGCGGCAGTTCCAGCAACAATTCATTACCCGCAAACATCAGATCGAAAGCCATAAACACCACCGGCACCTGCGCCCGCATCTCATTCGAAACCCGCTTCCTTCCGATCCGCGTGCCCAGCACAGCAAACGGCAACGCGCGCCCAACCTTCAAATCCCACCCCAGAATCTCCCCATCAAAAATCAAGGAGCCCAGCGCGCCATCGGTCTCATTTCGAACCCGCGCAAACGCCTCTTCCAGCTCAGGAAAACTCGCCGTCACATCCTCACGGTTCCGCGAGTAGATCG
>Ga0208589_1001133_pt1 | contig 11391 bp, 5 predicted proteins | sample NGESurshal092012_2_FD_184486 | JGI IMG/M metagenome (GOLD analysis project Ga0208589, IMG submission 184486) | Arctic peat soil microbial communities from Barrow, Alaska - NGEE Surface sample F53-2 shallow-092012 (SPAdes) | ecosystem: Environmental > Terrestrial > Soil > Wetlands > Peat ... | reverse complement strand
CGAAGAGTCTGCGCGACTTCGCCAAGGCGAACCCGTTCTTGGTGATCAAGGGTGGGGTACTCGACGGCAAGCTCGTGACCGCCGCCGAGCTCTCCAAGATCGCTGACCTGGAGTCCCGCGAGGTGCTCCTCGCCAAGGTCGCCGGTGCCGCCAATGCCGCCCTGTCTAAGGCCGCAGCGCTGTTCCAGGCCCCGCTCGCCCAGGTCGCCCGACTGGCCGAGGCCCTGCGCGCGCAGGTAGCCGAGAACACCCCAGCTGCAGCGGCACCTGCTCCGGTCGCCGAAGCACCGGTCGCGGAAGCACCAGTCGCGGAGGCGGCGGCCGAACCGGCCGCCGAAGTGGCGGACGTCGAGGCTCCAGCCGCGCAAGCCGCTGAGGCTGCCGAACCGGCTGCCGACGTTGCCGAGGTCGAAGCTCCCGCGGCCGAAACTACCGAAGCTGCCGAACCGACAGCTGAGGCTGCCGAGCCGGTCGCCGAAGCCGCCGCACCTGAAGCGGCACCCGAGCTCGAACCCGAAGCCGCACCCGAAGCCGCACCTGAAGCCGCACCTGCACCCGAACCGACGGCGCCCGACGCCGAGTAGGCCCTGCTTTCTCCCACCACCCGCCCCGCACATCGCTGCATTTACTTGAGGAAGGACCCGCCACCATGGCGAAGCTCAGCACCGACGACCTGATCGATGCGTTCAAGGAGCTCACGCTTCTTGAGCTCTCCGAGTTCGTGAAGCAGTTCGAAGACACCTTCGGCGTCACCGCAGCCGCACCGGTCGCCGTGGCCGTGGCTGGCCCGGCCGGCCCCGGCGCCGCTGCTGCCGAAGTCGAGGAGCAGGACGAGTTCGACGTCATCCTCGAAGAGGCCGGCGCTCAGAAGATCCAGGTCATCAAGGCCGTTCGTGAGCTCACGAGCCTCGGCTTGAAGGAGGCCAAGGACCTCGTCGATGGCGCGCCCAAGGCTGTTATCGAAAAGGGCACGAAGGAAGCGGCCGAGAAGGCGAAGACCACCCTTGAGGCGGCCGGCGCCAAGGTCACCGTCAAGTAGTTCCCGGCGGGTCCGAGTCGATCCGAGCACGAAACAGCGGCTGTCCCGTCGGGGCGGCCGCTGTTTGTTTGTCCGGAGATAGGCCGGGTGGGTGATTGCGAACCCACAAACCACCCGAGAAGCTTGACGTCACGGCGTCACAGCAGCATCCTCGCTTGTAGCTGTGAATAACTTGCACAGGTCCTCCAGGGACCGATTGGGCCGGCTCGCAAGGGCCGCCTCGACAGCGGCGTGCCCATCGGGTACGCTGCTCGTTTGCGCTGTCCTCTGACGCCTGAGTGAGAACTCGGGTGCTCCGTCGTCGTGCGCACGCCACATTGCGAGCCCTGGAAGGACCCCCACTTGGCCGCCTCGCGCAGCACATCGACGTCCGGCCCCCGCACTTCTGGACCTACCTATGCACCACCCCGCGTTAGCTTCGCCAAGATCCGTGAACCACTTGAGGTTCCGAACCTCCTAGCTTTGCAGGTCGAGTCTTTCGACTGGCTCCTCGGCAACGACGTCTGGAAAGCCCGCGTCGACGCTGCCACAAAGGCGGGCCGAGACGACGTGAACCTGTCGTCGGGCCTCGAGGAGATCTTCGAGGAGATCAGTCCGATCGAGGACTTCTCCGGAACCATGTCGCTGTCGTTTCGCGATCACCGGTTCGAGCCTGCCAAGAACTCCATCGAGGAGTGCAAGGAGCGCGACTTCACCTACTCGGCGCCGATGTTCGTGACGGCCGAGTTCGTGAACAACGGCACCGGTGAGATCAAGAGCCAGACGGTCTTCATGGGCGACTTCCCGCTGATGACCGACAAGGGCACCTTCATCATCAACGGCACCGAGCGTGTCGTCGTCTCGCAGCTCGTCCGCTCGCCGGGCGTCTACTTCGACAAGACGATCGACAAGACCTCCGACAAGGACGTCTTCGGCTGCAAGATCATCCCGAGCCGCGGTGCGTGGCTCGAGTTCGAGATCGATAAGCGGGACGCCGTCGGCGTGCGTGTCGACCGTAAGCGCAAGCAAAGCGTCACGGTGCTCCTCAAAGCACTGGGCTGGGACGACGCTCGGATCCTCGACCGCTTCGGTCAGTACGAGTCGATGCGCGCAACGCTTGAGAAGGACCACGTCCACACCCAGGACGAAGCCCTCATCGACATCTACCGCAAGTTGCGCCCGGGCGAGCCGCCGACGCGTGAGGCTGCGCAGACGCTCCTCGACAACTTGTACTTCAACCCGAAGCGCTATGACCTTGCCAAGGTTGGTCGCTACAAGATCAACAAGAAGCTCGGTCTGGAGCTGCCGTTCACACAAGGCACGATGACCGAAGATGACATCGTTGCCACGGTCGAATACATCGTCCGGCTGCACGCCGGCGAGACCGAGATGAACTTGAACGGTCGCGCGGTTCCGGTTGAGGAAGACGACATCGACCACTTCGGCAACCGTCGTTTGCGTACGGTCGGCGAGCTGATTCAGAACCAGGTGCGGCTCGGCCTTGCTCGTATGGAGCGGGTTGTCCGCGAGCGGATGACGACACAGGACGTCGAGGCGATCACGCCGCAGACCCTGATCAACATTCGCCCCGTGGTCGCGAGCATCAAGGAGTTCTTCGGGACTTCGCAGCTGAGCCAGTTCATGGACCAGACGAACCCGTTGGCTGGCCTCACCCACAAGCGTCGCCTGTCGGCGCTTGGCCCAGGCGGTCTGTCGCGTGAGCGCGCAGGTTTCGAGGTCCGCGACGTTCACCCGAGTCACTACGGCCGCATGTGTCCGATCGAGACTCCTGAGGGTCCGAACATCGGCCTGATCGGATCGCTCGCGACGCATGGCCGGATCAACGCATTCGGTTTCGTCGAGACGCCGTACCGTCGCGCCGTCAAGGGCAAGGTCACCGACGACGTCGACTACCTGACTGCTGACGAAGAGGATCGTTTCGTCATCGCGCAGGCGAACGCGCCGTTGAAGGACGACGGCCACTTCGCCGAAGACCGGGTGTTGGTTCGCCGTAAGGGTGGCGAGGTCGACTTCGTCACGCCCGCAGCGGTCGACTACATGGACGTCTCGCCGCGCCAGATGGTGTCGGTCGCGACCGCGATGATCCCGTTCCTCGAGCACGACGACGCGAACCGTGCACTCATGGGCTCCAACATGCAGCGCCAGTCGGTGCCGCTGTTGAAGTCCGAGGCGCCACTGGTTGGCACCGGCATGGAGTTTCGTGCCGCTGTCGACGCCGGCGACGTTGTCACGTCTGCGAAGGACGGTGTTGTCGAAGAGGTTTCCTCCGACGCGATCACCGTCATGAACGACGACGGCACGCGCACGACGTATCGGATGGCGAAGTTTCGCCGTTCCAACCAGGGCACCTGCATCAACCAGCGCCCGATCGTCAGCGAAGGCCAGCGACTGCAGGCCGGCGCCGCGATCGCCGACGGTCCGTGCACTGACCAGGGCGAAATGGCGTTGGGTCGCAACCTGCTCGTGGCGTTCATGCCGTGGGAAGGTCACAACTACGAAGACGCGATCATCTTGTCGCAGCGTCTCGTGCAAGACGACGTGCTCTCATCGATCCACATCGAGGAGCACGAAGTCGATGCACGTGACACCAAGCTGGGGCCGGAGGAGATCACCCGCGACATCCCGAACGTGAGCGAGGAAGTGCTCGCTGACCTCGACGAGCGCGGCATCATCCGCGTCGGAGCAGACGTCGTCCCGGGTGACGTTCTTGTTGGCAAGGTCACGCCCAAGGGCGAGACCGAGCTGACGCCTGAAGAGCGGCTGCTGCGCGCGATCTTCGGTGAGAAGGCGCGCGAAGTGCGCGACACCTCGCTGAAGGTGCCGCACGGTGAAAAGGGCAAGGTCATCGACGTCAAGGTGTTCACCCGTGACGACGCTGAACTGCCCCCGGGCGTCAACGAACTGGTGCGGGTGTACGTCGCGCAGAAGCGCAAGATCACCGACGGCGACAAGCTGGCCGGCCGGCACGGGAACAAAGGCGTCATCTCCAAGATCCTGCCGGAAGAGGACATGCCATTCCTTGCTGACGGCACACCTGTGGACATCGTTCTCAACCCGCTGGGTGTGCCTGGCCGCATGAACGTCGGCCAGGTTCTCGAAACGCACCTTGGCTGGGCTGCGAAGAGTGGCTGGAAGGTCGAGTCGACCGGCGCTAAGGATGGCTGGCAGCAGCGGCTCGCTGACATTGGCGCGCTCGAGGCTCCGCCGAACACGCTGGTCGCGACGCCGGTCTTCGACGGTGCGCGCGAGGACGAGATCACCGGTCTGCTTGGGTCGACTTTGCCGAACGCCGACGGACAACGTCCGGTCGGAGAGAACGGCAAGGCGCGGCTTTATGACGGTCGTTCGGGTGAGCTTTACCCGGAGGCGGTCAGCGTCGGATACATCTACATCCTGAAGCTGCACCACCTTGTCGACGACAAGCTCCACGCTCGCTCGACCGGCCCCTACTCGATGATCACACAGCAGCCGTTGGGTGGTAAGGCGCAGTTCGGTGGCCAGCGGTTTGGTGAGATGGAGGTCTGGGCGCTCGAGGCCTATGGCGCGGCTTACGCGCTGCAGGAGTTGCTCACCATCAAGTCCGACGACGTCTTGGGCCGGGTCAAGGTCTACGAGGCGATCGTCAAGGGCGAGAACATTCCCGAGCCCGGCATTCCCGAGTCGTTCAAGGTGCTCATCAAGGAAATGCAGTCGCTGTGCCTGAACGTCGAGGTGCTCTCCAGCGACGGCATGACGTTGGAGATGCGCGACACCGACGATGAGGTCTTCCGCGCCGCGGAAGAGCTCGGTATCGACCTGTCCCGGCGCGAGCCGAGCAGCGTCGAAGAGGTCTAGGGCTAGCCCGGCGCTGACCCGCCGTTTTTGGTCCTGATCGACGGTTACCAGGAGAGAGAAGACAACCTGTGCTTGACGTCAACTTCTTCGATGAGTTGCGTATCGGCCTCGCCACTGCTGACGACATTCGTCAGTGGTCTCACGGCGAGGTCAAGAAGCCGGAGACGATTAACTACCGCACGCTTCGTCCTGAGAAGGACGGCCTGTTCTGCGAGAAGATCTTCGGTCCCACCCGCGACTGGGAGTGCTACTGCGGGAAGTACAAGCGCGTCCGCTTCAAGGGCATCATCTGCGAGCGCTGCGGCGTCGAGGTCACTCGGGCCAAGGTGCGTCGTGAGCGGATGGGTCACATCGAGCTGGCCGCTCCAGTCACCCACATCTGGTACTTCAAGGGTGTGCCGAGTCGCCTCGGTTACCTGCTCGACCTTGCGCCCAAGGACCTCGAGAAGATCATCTACTTCGCGGCCTACATGATCACGTGGGTCGACGATGAGGCACGTCACCGCGACCTGCCGAGCATCGAGGCTCAGGTCTCTGTCGACCGCCAGGAAATCGAAGACCGCAAGAACATCGACGTCGACAGCCGTGCCAAGAAGCTCGAGGAAGACCTCGCGGCCCTCGAAGCCGAAGGCGCCAAGAGCGACGCGAAGCGCAAGGTGCGCGAAGGCGCCGAGCGTGAGATGCGGCAGATCCGCGAGCGCGCGCAGCGCGAGATCGATCGCCTTGATGAGGTGCTGAGCCGCTTCAAGAACCTGAAGGTCCAAGACCTCGAGGGCGACGAAGTGCTCTATCGCGAAATGCGCGACCGCTTCGGTTCGTACTTCAAGGGCGGAATGGGTGCGCAGTCGTTGAAGGACCGTCTCGAGTCGTTCGACCTCGAGGCGGAGGCCGCGATTTTGCGTGACCTGTGTGTCAACGGCAAGGGGCAGAAGAAGGCTCGCGCGTTGAAGCGCCTCAAGGTTGTCTCTGCGTTCCTCAACACGCGCAACAGCCCGATGGGCATGGTGCTGGACTGCGTGCCGGTCATCCCACCGGACCTGCGCCCGATGGTGCAGCTGGACGGTGGCCGCTTTGCGACGTCCGACCTGAATGATCTCTACCGCCGGGTGATCAACCGCAACAACCGTTTGAAGCGGCTGCTCGACCTTGGTGCGCCCGAAATCATCGTCAACAACGAGAAGCGGATGCTCCAGGAGGCCGTCGACGCATTGTTCGACAACGGCCGCCGCGGTCGTCCGGTCACTGGTCCGGGCAACCGTCCGTTGAAGTCGCTGTCGGACATGCTCAAGGGCAAGCAGGGCCGGTTCCGTCAGAACCTGCTCGGCAAGCGCGTCGACTACTCGGCGCGTTCGGTCATCGTCGTGGGCCCGCAACTCAAGTTGCACCAGTGCGGCCTGCCCAAGGACATGGCGCTCGAGCTGTTCAAGCCGTTCGTCATGAAGCGGCTGGTCGACCTCAACCACGCGCAGAACATCAAGAGTGCCAAGCGCATGGTCGAGCGCGCGCGTTCCGTCGTGTGGGACGTGCTCGAAGAGGTCATCACTGAGCACCCGGTGCTGCTGAACCGCGCACCGACGCTGCACCGGCTCGGGATCCAGGCGTTCGAACCGCAGCTCGTCGAGGGCAAGGCCATCCAGATTCACCCGCTCGTCTGTGCGGCGTTCAACGCCGACTTCGACGGCGACCAGATGGCCGTGCACTTGCCGCTGTCGGCAGAGGCGCAGGCCGAAGCCCGCATCTTGATGCTGTCCTCGAACAACATCCTCAAGCCTGCAGACGGTCGCCCGGTGACGATGCCGAGCCAGGACATGGTGCTTGGCATCTACTTCCTGACGACTGCGCGCGATGGCGTGTTGGGCGAGGGTCGGGTGTTCTCCTCGACCGCTGAGGCCGTCATGGCTCGCGATCTCGGTGACCTGCACCTGCAGGCGAAGATCAAGATTCGGCTCAAGGATCTGCCTGCAGTCGACAACGGCAAAGATGGCTGGACGGCGCCTGAAGACTGGGAGCCTGGTCAGCCGCTCATCGTCGAGACGACCCTTGGTCGCGCGCTGTTCAACGACGCGCTGCCCGAGGACTACCGCTTCGTCAACTTCGAGGTTTCCAAGCGCGACCTGTCGACGATCGTCAACGATCTCGCGGAGCGTTACCCGAAGGTGGTCGTTGCCGCGACGCTCGACGCGATGAAGGCGGCCGGCTTCCACTGGGCCACCCGCGCCGGCGTCACGATCTCGATCTCCGACGTCGTCACCCCGCCGAACAAGCAGGAGATCCTCGAGAAGTACGAGGCGAAGGCCGACAAGGTCCAAAAGCAGTTCGAGCGTGGGCTCATCACTGACGACGAGCGTCGCCAGGAGCTCATCGAGATCTGGACCCAGGCCACGGCCGACGTTGCCCGCGAGATGGAAGAGAACTTCCCCAAGGACAACCCGGTCTGGATGATGGTGAACTCCGGTGCCCGCGGCAACATGATGCAGGTCCGGCAGATCGCCGGCATGCGTGGTCTCGTCGCCAACCCCAAGGGCGAGATCATCCCGCGGCCGATCAAGGCGAACTTCCGTGAAGGCCTGTCCGTGCTGGAGTACTTCATCTCCACGCACGGTGCCCGAAAGGGTCTGGCCGACACTGCGCTGCGTACCGCCGACTCGGGTTACCTGACCCGGCGTCTCGTGGACGTGTCGCAGGACGTCATCATCCGCGAAGAGGACTGCGGCACCGAGCGCGGCATCATGATGCGCATCGCCGCGCCTGGTCGTGACGGGGTGCTGATTCGCCCGGCCACGGTCGAGACAAGCGTCTTTGCTCGCACCATCGCCGAGGACATCATTCACGACGGCAAGTTGGTCGGCGAAGCACGCGGTGACCTTGGTGACCTCAGCATCGGCGCGCTCGTCGAGCACGGCGTGCAGGAGCTAAAGGTGCGGTCGGTGCTGACGTGTGAGTCGAAGGTCGGCACGTGTGCGGCTTGCTACGGCCGTTCGTTGGCAACCGGCAAGACGGTCGACGTCGGCGAGGCGGTCGGCATCATCGCCGCCCAGTCGATCGGCGAGCCCGGCACCCAGCTCACGATGCGTACCTTCCACACCGGTGGCGTCGCGGGTGAGGACATCACCCACGGTCTGCCGCGCGTCGTCGAACTGTTCGAGGCCCGCACCCCCAAGGGTGTTGCCCCGATCAGTGAGGTCACCGGCCGGGTCAAGATCGAAGACACCGACAAGGCTCGCAAGATCGTCGTCGTTCCTGATGACGGAGCCGAGGAGATTGCCTACCCGGTGTCGAAGCGGTCGCGGCTGCGGGTCGCCGAAGGCGACCACGTCGAGGTCGGCGAGCAGCTGATCGAGGGCACGGTGAACCCGCACGAGGTGCTGCGGATCCTCGGCCCACGCGCGGTGCAGGTCCACTTGGTCCAGGAGGTCCAGGAGGTCTACCGCAGCCAGGGTGTGCCGATCCACGACAAGCACATCGAGATCATCGTGCGGCAGATGCTGAAGCGGGTGAACGTCCTGGAGTCAGGCGACACCGACTTCCTGCCCGGCGAGCTGGTGGAGCGTCCTCGGTTCGAGGAAGGCAACCGCCGCGTCGTCGCGGAGGGTGGCGTTCCGGCGTCCGCTCGACCGGTCTTGATGGGCATCACCAAGGCCTCGCTCGCAACCGAGTCGTGGCTGTCGGCAGCGTCGTTCCAAGAGACCACCCGGGTGCTGACGGATGCGGCGATCCACGCCAAGTCCGACCCGCTGTTGGGCCTCAAGGAGAACGTCATCATCGGCAAGCTCATCCCGGCTGGTACGGGTCTGCCCCGCTACCGCAACATCCGGGTCGAGCCCACCGAGGAAGCCAAGTCGGCGATGTACGCGATGACCGGCTACGACGGCGACTTCGACGGCGAGTACGCAAGGTTCGGCCAGGGGTCGGGCCAGGCAGTGCCGCTGGAGGAGTACGACTACGGGCGGTTCGACCCAAGGTGAGCCGGCGCGGTTCGAGGTGGGCTGAGGAACGAAGCCCGTGCGAGAACCCGCCCGTGTGACAGGTTGTTCGTCGAGTGAAGGAATTTGGCGCATAATTTTCGGGCGAATTCAGCCGGTCAGTGCAACACCTGGTGGTTGTTGTGGTTGGGACAGTAGTTCGTCGAGGGCTTGCGCTGGTGTTTTCCAGCCGAGGGTTTTGCGGGGCCGGGTGTTGAGTTTGTGTGCGACGTGCTCGAGGTAGTCGGCCTGGTAGACCGACAGGTCGGTGCCTTTGGGGAAGTATTGGCGCAACAATCCGTTGGTGTTCTCATTGCTGCCGCGCTGCCAAGGTGAGTGCGGGTCGCAGAAATAGATGTCCAGCCCGGTCGCCACAGCGATCTTGGCGTGGTTGCTCATCTCGCGTCCTTGGTCCCAGGTCAACGTTTTGCGCAGCATCTCCGGCAGCCCGGCCATCGCGGTGATCATCGCTTCTTGCACCACGTCAGCACCATGGCCGCCGATCAAATGCAACAAGATGACGAATCGGGTGGTGCGCTCGACCAGGGTGCCGATCGCGGAGCCTGACGCGGTCGACCCGATGATCAGGTCCCCTTCCCAATGACCGGGCACCGCCCGGTCATCGACCTCGGCGGGCCGTTCGCTGATCGAGATCATGTTCGGGATGCGGCCGCGTCGCTCATCAGCGCGCCGCCGTGGTTTGCGCAACGCCCGCCCGGTGCGCAACCGCACGGTCAGGTCCCGGCGCAGCGCACCGCGGCCTTGCACATACAGCGATTGGTAGATCGTCTCAGGGCTCACCCGCATCTCCGGATCGTCGGGGAACTTCAACACAAGACACGCCGCGATCTGCTCGGGGCTGTGCTCTTCTTCCAGCCGCGCCTGCACTTCGCGTCGAAGCCTGCCATGGGTGGCCAGCTTCGCCGGCTTGGGCCTGGCGGCGTTCTTCTCCGCGCGCAGCTGCGCCAAATGCGGCGAATAGCGCCACGGCGGTTTCGCCTTCATTCCCGGCCGCCGCTGGTGGCGCTGCCCATACCGTTGATGGAACATGTTGCTCCGCAACTCCCGGCTGATCGTCGACGGGGCGCGGCCCAAGTCGCTGGCGATCGCCCGAATCGAGTCGCCACGCTCCAACCCGGCCAAGATCAGTTCACGTTCTTCAATATCCAGCCGGCTGCCGGGACCTCGGGCAGGCGGCGAAAGCGGCAACGGAGGCATCCCGCCAGCCTCACGAAACCATCGCCACGACACTGCCTGCGACACGCCGAGCCGACGACCCGCGTCGCTCGTGCTCGCACCATCTCGAACCAGACACCAAAACAGCCGCTGCTGATCACGACGAAACGTCACCGCGAACCTCCCGAATCAGGAGGTGTTGCGCTGACCCCTAGAACCCAAGGTGCACGGGTCCCTCGGTTACGCACATCTGCCAGGGGCGGGCGATGAAACGAACGCGGCTGTGACGGCGCTTGCCCTGGTGGGCGGCTGTCTGGCCGTCGGTGCCGGCACCCAACTGCTCGCTCGGGCCGATGCTCCAGCGCCGCTACCCAGCGGCACCTATTGCCAGGGCCCACAGCCGACGCAGCCCTCAAGCGGGCCCACGCACGTTTTGGACATCGTGCTCGAGAACGAATCACCGGCGTCAATCGACAGTTCTCCTGACGCGATCTTTCAGCGGGGCATTCTCGACGCACAATGCGGAACGGCCCGTTCATACCGTCACGACGCAACTGCTGCCTGACCCTGGCTTCGAGTCCGGCAACGGCGGCTGGATCGCCTTCAAGGTCGGCACACTCACGAGGGTGAGCACGCCGTTTCATGGCGGCTCGTTCGCGCTCCGGGTAGCCGCAACCGGAACTGCGGCCAACCTCGTCGGTCTGACGCAGAACACCGTGATCAGCAACTCGGTCGCCGGCCGCTCGTACACGGCTTCGTGCTACGTCGAACCCACATCGTCGGGCAGTCTTGACGCCACGATCAGGCTGCTCGAGTACACCCAGAACTTCGGCAGCAACACGCAATTGCAGACCGTCACGGTCATTAACTTGCATCTCAATACCTGGACGCTGGTTCGGGTCACCGGTGTCGCCGTCAGGGCCGGCGAGCGGATCATCCCGCAGATCTATTCGAGCAAGGAGACCACGGCCAACGGCAGCCTGGTCTACGACGACTGCTCGCTGACGTCGCAGTAGGCGCCTAGGCCCGTCGCGGCGCGATAGCGGCTCGACGGACGGTCGCCGAGTGTGGTTGCATGGCGGCCATGATGCGAATGCCCCTGTTGCTTGACCCGTTCTGGGTCGGCCGTCGCGCGCATCACTTTGACCAGCGCTGTCGCTGACCTCGTACGGCACGCCGTCGTCTAGTCACGCGACCCCCTTCCATTTAGTCCGATTCATACCTATGCCTGCCTAATTGCCCGAGAGGATTCCCATGAGCGACGCCTGGAGTTTCGAGACCAAACAGATTCACGCCGGCCAGCATCCCGATGAGGCCACGAACGCGCGGGCGCTGCCGATCTATCAAACGACCTCGTACACCTTCAAGAACACCGACCAC
>Ga0208589_1001132_pt1 | contig 11405 bp, 10 predicted proteins | sample NGESurshal092012_2_FD_184486 | JGI IMG/M metagenome (GOLD analysis project Ga0208589, IMG submission 184486) | Arctic peat soil microbial communities from Barrow, Alaska - NGEE Surface sample F53-2 shallow-092012 (SPAdes) | ecosystem: Environmental > Terrestrial > Soil > Wetlands > Peat ... | reverse complement strand
ATCAAAAGAACGATGCACTTGAATTGCTGACGACCGTAGACATGGCCTGCGAAGACCTCTCCCGTGTGGGCAAAGCAGCCACGCTCTTCCCAGTGAAACAGATTATCCAGGACAGCCCGGAATGGAAGGCCAAGCTCAATCGCGCGGTCTTCTCCGATGACAACATCGCAACAACCATCCAGTCCTGCGGCCAGTTATTTCCCATTGAAGAGGAATAAAGATGAGCGACATCGGCAAGCCGGAACGCGCAACACAAGATCGGGTTGTCGCGCTCTTTCATGAAGAGCTGGGCTATCGCTGCCTGGGCGACTGGACCGATCGGGACGGCAACAGCAACATCGAAACCGGCTTGCTGACGGATAACCTTGCGAATCGCGGCTACACGGCTGCCCAGATCGCCATCGCTGTCCACAAGCTTCGCACCGAGGCTGACAACCCCAATCGCAGCCTCTACGAGAACAATAAGGCCGTTTACTCCCTGCTGCGCTATGGAGTGCAGGCAAAGACGGATGTCGGCAAGGTCACCGATCAGGTCAAGCTGATCGACTGGGAGCACCCACAAGAGAACGACTTCGCCATCGCCGAAGAAGTGACTCTCAAGGGCAACTACGAACGTCGGCCCGATCTAGTCCTTTATGTGAACGGAATTGCTATTGCCGTCATTGAATTGAAGTGCAGCCGCGTTTCCATTGGCGACGGCATCCGCCAGCTTCTTTCGAACCAAGAGCCCATGTTTCATCCATGGTTCTTCTCGACCGTGCAGTTCGTCTTTGCCGGGAGCGACTCAGAGGGCCTGCAGTACGGAACCATCGGCACGCAGGAAAAGTATTTTCTGAAGTGGAAGGAAGACGAGCAGGACAACAGCCGTTTCAAGCTGGACAAGTACCTGCTCAAGATGTGCAACAAGGAGCGGCTGCTGGAGCTGATCCACGACTTTGTGCTCTACGATGGAGGCGTTAAGAAGGTTCCACGAGTGCATCAGTACGTCGGCATCACGGCTGCGCAGAACCATGTGCGCCAGCGCCAGGGCGGCATCATCTGGCATACGCAAGGCAGCGGCAAAAGCATTGTCATGGTGCTTCTGGCGAAATGGATTCTGGAAAACAATCCCAATGCCCGCGTGGCCATCATCACCGACCGCGATGAACTGGACAAGCAGATTGAAGGCGTCTTCACCGAGGCCGGGGAGACGATCAAGCGATCATCCAGCGGGCGCGAACTGATGTATGACCTCGGCCAGCCTCTGCCGAGATTGCTTTGCTCCCTCGTGCACAAGTTCGGTCGCAAGAACGTGGACGATTTCGATGCCTATATCAAAGAACTGGAAGCCAAACCCAGTGTAACGATGGGCGAAGTCTTTGTGTTCGTGGACGAATGCCATCGCACACAAAGCGGCAAGCTACATCGGGTGATGAAGGCGATGATGCCGAATGCCGTCTTCGTCGGCTTTACCGGTACGCCCTTGCTGGTGAAGGACAAGGCAACCAGCATGGAAATCTTTGGTGGCTACATCCATACCTACAAGTTCAACGAGGCCGTAGACGACGGGGTCGTGCTCGACCTGGTTTATGAAGCGCGGGACATCGACCAGCGCCTTGGTTCTGAAGACAAGATTGACCAGTGGTTTCAAGCAAAGACGAAGGCCCTGAACGATTGGCAGAAGGATGAGCTCAAGAAGAAGTGGGGCACGATGCAGGCGGTGTTGAGTTCCCGCTCTAGGATGGACCGAGTCGTCAGCGACATCATCTTCGATTTCAGCGTGAAGCCGAGGCTTTCAAGCGAACGAGGGAATGCCATTCTTGTTGCGTCGAGCATCTACGAGGCGGCGAAGTACTTTGCGCTGTTTCAGAAGACGTTCTTTCGCGACCGCTGCGCTGTGGTGACTTCCTACAATCCGCTGGCGAAGGACATATCGAAGGAAGAAGTCGGTGCCAATACGGAGACGGACAAGCAGTTCATCTATAGCACCTACATGGAGCTACTGAAAGGCGTCGATCCACGACCGGGGCTGTCGCCAACAGAAACCTATGAGGAGCGGGCTAAACAGCAGTTCATCAAAGAACCGGCAAAGATGAAGCTGCTAATCGTGGTGGATAAGTTACTGACAGGGTTTGATGCTCCGCCGTGTACCTATCTTTATATCGACAAGTCTATGCAGGACCACGGTCTCTTCCAGGCGATCTGTCGCACCAACCGCTTGGACGGCGAGGATAAGGACTTTGGTTACATCGTCGATTACAAAGACTTATTCAAGCGGGTTGAGAACGCGATCGCTGTCTACACGTCTGAGATCGATTCCGGCGCTGGGGAATCGAGTCCGGAAGTGCTGCTGAAAGACCGCCTGAAGATCGGGAAAGAGCGCCTGGACAGTGCGCTGGAGGCGCTCGATCTTCTGTGCGAACCCGTTCAGCCGCCAAAGGGAGAGCTTGAACATATTCATTACTTCTGCGGCAATACGGAGATCGAGACCGATTTGCAGGAACGCGAACCGCAGCGAGTCGCACTCTACAAGGCAACCGCGTCTCTCGTCCGTGCTTATGCAAATATCGCTGATGAAATGGAGCCCGCCGGGTACAACAGCGGCGACGTTTTCCGTATCAAGCAACAGATGGGCCATTATTTGGATGTAAGAGAGACCATTCGGAGGGCAAGCGGAGAGAGCCTAGACGTGAAGGCGTATGAGGCGGATATGCGACACCTGATCGACACGTATATCGAGGCGGATGAACCACGCAAGATTTCGCCGTTCGACGGAATGGGGCTTCTTGACCTGATAGTGAACACCGGTATCGCCAAGGCCATTACATCGCAGCTCGGTGGGTTAAAGGGCAACAAGGATGCTATTGCGGAAACGATCGAGAACAACGTTCGGCGCAAGATCATCAAGGAACAGCTTACTGACCCAGCCTACTTTAGCAAGATGTCAGCGTTGTTGGACGAAATCATAGCGACACGAAAAGCCAAGGCGATCGAATACGAAGAGTACCTGAAGCGCATTGCCGAGCTTGCAAGAAGAGTAGAGGCGGGCCATGGAGAGGAAACACCAGAACATATTGATACGCCGGGACGACGGGCGATTTATAGCAACTTGAGTCATAACGAGGAGCTGGCCATGAAGATCGATCATGCCATCAGGCGGGTCCGGCCAGACGCATGGCGTGGCATCCCAGCACGCGAGCAAGCGATCAAGCAGGCGCTGTTTGAAGAGCTTCATGATGTGGATGAGGTTGAGCGCATTTTTCTCATCATCAAGCAGCAGAAGGAATATTGATTCGATGGGAACTACGCTCAAGCTCGGCTCTCTCACTGTAGACGTGGTCAAGAAGGACATCAAGAATGTCCACCTCAGTGTTTATCCCCCGGAAGGCAAGGTGCGCATCTCTGCCCCACTGCGCATGACCAGTGAGAATATCCGCCTGTTTGCAATCTCTAAATTGCAATGGATTAGGCTCCAACAAGGAAAAATCGTTAGCCAGGAACGAGAGATGCCCCGCGAATATTTGCAGCGGGAGAGCCACTACTTATGGGGAAAACGCTACTTGCTTGATATTGTCGAAGCAGATAGCGCGCCTCGAATAGAGATCCGACACAAGAAAATTGTCCTTCAGATCCGTCCGTCATCTAGCGCGGAGCGCAGGCGTGAACTGCTTGAACAGTGGTACCGCTCTCAACTAAAGGCAGCCGTTCAACCCTTGATTGTCAAATGGGAGCGGGCCATGGGCGTCACCGTAGAGCAGGTATTCGTGCGGCGCATGAAGACGAAGTGGGGAAGTTGTAGTCCGAGCTCGGCGAGCGTAAGGTTCAACACGGACTTGGCAAAAAAGCCTCCTGAGTGCTTGGAATACATAGTTGTGCACGAGTTGGCTCACCTTATCGAGCCAACACACAACGACCGTTTCACCGCATTATTAGACCGGATGATGCCGAACTGGCGATCTTACAGGCAACTTCTGAATCAACTGCCGGTTCGCCACGAAAACTGGGTTTACTAGCCCAGTCTCTCCAACTGCGGCGTGGACCACGGGGCATTCTATAAGAGGTTACTTGCCGACGTGCTGATCTCTCTTTGAAGAGCTTCCGTTCGTGCGTTGTCCATAAGCTTTGACTGTGGGTGCTTCAACTGATGTCGGAGCAGAGGGTGTAAAGGAGGACATTGGCGACTGATCCACAGTCGCAGGTCCCAAGTCTCGACACCCTTGTATTTCCATCCCCGCAAACAATCCAATAAGCATCGTTGCGGCGGTGGCCAGCGGAATCCAGATGCGGAGCAGGTCTGTCTTGAATTCGTGTAAGAGTTCATCCAGGGCCTTGATTCGGCGTTCGAGTGTCTGAACGATTTGGCGATTTGCGGACTCTACTCTAACAGCGACTCCACAGTCTCTGTCCGTCAGGTCGCGCAGCGCAACGACTAATTGTTTCTGTACATTTCCCATTGCAGTGGATGTTGCCTGAAGTCCTGCAACCGTATCAGGAACGCCTGACTGCACAAAGTGCTGACGCAGGCTCTCGCCAAGGATTTTGGCGATCTGCTGAGGGTCGAGGCCAACTTCAATCTCAGAAGGCAGTCCCGCGAGACGCCCCTCTATGACATGGACATACTCCAACATCTTCTGCTGCGATTGATCGGAAAACTGAAGATGAAGATCCAACATCTCCTGAATGCGCTCGCGCTCATCGGCAATGTCCTTTGGAGTATGCCGCGTTACCAGCGCGAGGATACCCATCGCTTCGAGTATGCGAAGCATCTCGTCATCCGGGCCGAGCGTTCGCGTGTGGGCCAAGACGCGGTAGTACGCCGTTTGCAGTTCGGGCGGCACAAGGCGGGCGAGAGAGTCGAACAAAGTCGACTCTCCCGCCTCCGTTTCCTCAAGTTGTGGCAATGCTGGTGAGGTACTCATGGCAGGAACACCTCCTTCGTACGGTCGAACTCGGAAAAGAGGCGACGGCGGTAGCTCTGCGCTCGCATGATGAGCGAAGCCCGTTTCAGCTCGGAAACCGACGATTTGCGATCTGCAACGTCTCCGAGCTTTATGCCATGCTGACGCACCGGGTTCTCTAGCTCCGCTAGCCGGAACTCCATCTGCAAGACTGTCGGGGAGAAAGCGTCTCGGAACTTCTTGGCTTGCTCGGTGGACCGCCAATACGTGAAGTCGGAGAGGGTGCTGGTCGCGTTCTCCACCACCACATATTGCACCCGATCTTGAAGCCGGTTGGCCCAGGCAAGGATGCTCTCCACGCTTGCCGGATCAGGCGTGACCACTCCGACCGCCGTAAAGCTGACACCCGTTGCGGCCACGTCCTCATACATCGACTCGAACCAATCGGCGGCAACCTGCCCGGCTCCTGCCCCCATATCGGCCAGGATGATCTCCGAGCCGCTGTCGAGATGATCGACAAAGGCGTCGAGGCCGGCTGGGGTATGGATGTTTACCTTTGTGACCGTGCCGTTGAAGAAATGCTTGAGTGAGCCGCGAGCTTTGTTTTCGGTGTCGAGGTCGAGCAGAGTAACCGGAATTTCGTTGGCTTCAAACCATTCCGCGAGAGCGACCATGACGCCCGTCTTGCCGACTCCGCCTTTGCCGCCCATCGTGAAAACTACGCGCTTGGAATTCGTCATTGAGCACCTCCCTGAGGGCTGAGGGTGAGAGGTTCGTTTTCGCGGAAGACGAAGCGCGACCGCTTCTCTTCCTGAACTGTGGGCTTTGCCTTGAACGCCGCTACGCGACTGGTCGAAGGTGGCGCTGACTCGCGCACGACATCAGCTGGTGGCAGCTCGAACTGAACTTGCTTCCGGTGACGGGCGCGGACCTTGACGAAGGAGTGCAGCGTGCTCGGAGCGACGTGGAAGCCAATTCGCTCCTCAAACAGCCGGGCGACCTCCCGATACGTCCGGCCCTTGCGGCGGAGTTCCCGAATCAGTTCGCGGTGCGGTTCGAGCTTTGAGCGTGGAGGCTTGGGTGGAAGACTGGCGAGTTCGAGCAGCAGACTCGTCGGTTCGCAAGGTATATCGGGGTATGAATCCATGGCGGCTCCGGGGCGCGGGATGACTCTCGCACGGGCTAAGACGACAACAACTATGTCGTCATAAACGGCCTTTGGGTAGGAATTAGGGCCTTTGGGCGTAGGACCGTTGGGAAATAGGCCCAACGCCAAAAGCTGAACGGACATTCCTGAGATTGGCCGACTTCTGGCATTCTTTGAGTCCCCAATGGGGACCTAAACGCCATTTGGGCACGGGAATTTCAAGTCCCCGTTAAGTCCCCATTCACCCACTCCCAAGAGTTCCTATTCGTTCCTAAACCTTTCCAAATGTGCCAGTTAGAGCCATTCCCGATTGTGCCTATGGGTTACCACTTGTGTCCTTTATTATCTATGACTTACCTGAGTTTTCGTCGTCTCATAACCCAAAGGTCGTAGGTTCAAATCCTACCCCCGCAACCAATCAAATCAATGGTTTACGAAGAGAATTTGAGTGTCCTTTCCTCCAGATTCACTCCCACTGACTCCCATTCGCAAAATTCATGGTTTTTAGGCGCTCGCTTTCACTGGCTTGAGCACCATCTCCACGACCTTGCCGTTTGCTTCCCGCTTGGATGATGTCATGGCCTGTCCGTAGACATTCATCGTCGTCTGGATCGAGGCATGACGCATGAGTTCCTGTTGCACCTTCATCGGCGCTCCGGTCTCATCCAGCCACGAACGGCACCTGTGACGGAACGTGTGCCAGCCGAGATGACCGTACTTCCCGGCAGCGGCCTGCCGTTCCTCGTGGATGAGTAGCCGGTTGCCGTTCGGAGTTGGCTTGACTTGGCTGCACCAGACGCCAACCCCTGTGCCGCACGTCGGACACTCCACAAGGCAGCACCCGGCAGGCCGAAGGTGTCGCTTCCGAACCTCGGTCGTCTAATAGGGTTTGTTCGTCAGAGGGCTGGCGAAGACCCAGCCTTCTTCCGTTGGCGTGGCCTCCTTGCTCCATTCGAGCAAAACCTCTACAAGCGCCGCGTGAAGCGGTACGTGGTCCGGTGAATACTCCGTCTTCACGTCATCGACGTTCCCGTTCACGACGCTCTGCTGTACGAGAAGTTGTTGGCGCTCGAATTCGAAGCCTTGCCACTGAAGCGCCGCGATCTCGCTCACGCGAAGACCGAGGCACTGCGCTACAATCACCATCGTTTTGCTCGAAGGTACTGAATCGGACGTAACCGATGACCTTGGACAGCGCGTGTCAATCAATGCGAAATGAAACTTTAGTTCGACATCTTTGGGGGGCAATTCCTGGCACCCGGGTGGGGTATAGTTCAATCTGACCCGGTGAAGCCGTGACCCTTCAGTTGCAAAAAGCATGAGTCGGTCAGAACGGATTGCGGGCCAGCGGATCTGTTGCGAGCTGGCTTGCAGCGGTTTCAAATGCAAACCGCTACAGCCACAGTCGCCAGAGGTACAGAATTGTGAAACAGTATTGCGCACAACATGCATAAATGATTGTCAAGCCGGGCAAGCGTGATGAAATAATTCAACGATTAAGCGAGAGCATTGAGTTCCTCAAGAGCATCCCTGGCTGCGTGCACTATTTAATAAGCACGACCGAAGAGCCTGACGTGGTGTGGATCTCGGAGTTATGGGTTTCTAAGGAAGCGAAGGATGGTGTCGCAACGAGCCCAGAAGCGGCAAAGGTAATGAAAGATCTCATGTCGCTCGTTGTATCGGTGACCGACCGAACAGGTATGACAGTGGTTGGTGGTTTTGGCGTGCAATAAAGTCTGTCGTAGCGAATTGGCTCGTTCGGCGAAAGTCGTCACGATGGCCCCAGTTCTTTCTGGAGGAGGAATTGGATCGGATACCCCGTGAAGTCTACCAGCTCGTTTGTGACATGTAGCGGCCGCACAAACGCGAAAAACTACCCCCCTGTTTAAAGCCTCGGACGAGTGCATCGTCGCATCCGTAGCGGTGACGGTACCCGCACAGACTGATTGCTAAAGCGACAGGGACAAAGATTCGGCGCAAATTCTCTGACATACTCTCTGCATCTTTGACTTCCGGCCATCCTGAAAAATAATACAGACCTTTTAGAGACTCCAAACGTCTATCTCTTCGTAAAGAGAACATCTGGAGGGTTTTATTGCATGATTTTCTGGCGGAGCCGAGACGCGAGTGCATAGAGCATGTGCTGGCGTAGACTAGTCTGCCGTAATCGGAGAGTGCCTGGAACCTGTCGCGCAAAGGGCTGATCTACACGGTTCAAACTGGAAAAAGCCCGGGTGGCTCGTCTGCAACCTCTCGATTTACAATGAGTTTGGCAGGATTTGGTCGGCATTTGAGAAAAAGTGATCGCTGGATATGAACCTAGGGGACGGCACGAAGACTGAAGACTTGGGGCGCCCTCGATGCCTCTCACCTGGGGCGCGGCATCTGAGTTTAGGTATAACGTCTTCGCGGCACTGGCGAATAGCCGCTCTTCCTTGCACAGTTTTCCTTCTCTTCGCGCTTGCGACATGCGCTAACGCGCAGACCAGAATCGACCTGGATCAGGCAATTCAGCTTGCATTGGCCCACAACCACGCGTTGCAAGCGACACGTGCCCTCGTCCTCCAAAATCAAGCCCAGGAAGTCACCGCCAATCTGCGGCCTAACCCTACCCTCGATTTCGACACCCAGTATTTCCCCATTTTTACTCCCCAGGATTTCACCCTGGATAATCTGGATACGAACCAGGAGTTTGATCTTGGGATTGGTTATCTCTTTGAGCGTGGCCACAAACGACAGCGTCGCCTGAAAGCGGCAAAGGACCAAACGGCTGTGACCCGTGCACAGGTCCAGGATGCGGAACGGACATTGACGTTTACTGTGGCACAGCAGTTCATCGCTGTCTTGCTGGCGGAATCGACATTGCAGTTTTCTGAACAGGATCTGAAGGGCTTTCAGCAGACAGTCGATCTTGCACAAACGCAGTATACGTCGGGCTATATCAGTGAAGGTGATTACCTCAAGATCAAACTACAGCTGCTGCAATTTCAGACCGACGTCTCTGCCTCTCGATTGGCAAAGGTGCAGGCTCTCGTCGCTTTGCGTCAGTCGCTAGGCTATGATGCGGTGCCCGAGGATTATGACGTTATTGGCGATTTGTCCTATGTCCCGGTGAAGGAGCAGTTAGAAGATTTGGAAGCGGAGGCTCTCAAGGATCGACCTGACCTGCGCGCCAGCGAATTGGGAATCGCCGCGGCACAAAGCCAGATTATGCTGGCCAAAGCCAATGGCAAACAGGACGTGAGCGCCGGCTTCACGTATACGCATACGGCCGCGGAAAACAGCAGTGGGATCTCTGTCAGTATTCCCTGGGCACTCTTCGACCGGAATCAAGGCGAGATCACACGTACGCGGTATGCGCTGACGCAGGCCCAGCAGACGGAGATGGCGGCGTCGGATCAGGTACTCTCCGATCTGACGGATTCATACAATGCTTTGCGCAGCAACGACGAAGTGGTGCACCTTTATACTTCTGGCTACCTGAAGCAAGCGCAGGACTCGCGGGACATCAGTCAATATGCCTATAAACGCGGGGCGGCAAGCCTGCTGGATTTCCTGGACGCGGAACGCAGCTACAGGGCGGTCCAGTTAGCGTATCGGCAGGCGCTGTCCTCTTACATGACATCGCTCGAACAACTCAAGGAAGCAGTAGGAACGAGGAACCTTCCGTGAAGATGCACAAGGACTGTTCGACCAACCATGTTGCACTGATGGCTACGACGTTGTTTGTTTTTATGCTGGCCGGCTGCAATGGATCCAGCTCGAAAGCCACCGCCAGCAATGGAGCGGGCAACTCCGGGAGCGCAGCTCTCTTTTCCGTCCCTCAGGAGCAGATGGCTCATCTGCAGGTGCTGACGGCCCAGCCGTCCACATTGGTACGAAACCTTCGGCTCACGGGCACGGTCGCCTATAACAGCTTTCAAACGACGCCGGTCATCACCCAAGTGAGCGGCCCCGTGACCCGGATCACGGTTGTCCCTGGCCAGGCGGTGCGTCGCGGCGAGCCAATGCTGTATGTGGCGAGTCCCGACTATTCTCAGCTACGAACCAATTATTTGAAGGCGAAGGACGCCAACGCGCTGGCGCAAAAAGCCTATGCTCGAACGAAGGACCTCTACCAGCACCACGCCTTGGCGGAACAGCAACTGGAGCAGGCTGAATCGGCTCAAGTGCAGGCAAGTGGAGACCTGGCCGCGGCCTCATCCGCTTTGAAAGTGATGGGAGTCGCCGACCCCGATGCGCTCCTCAATGCGCCTGCTTCTTTTGAGGTGCCGGTGCGAGCCCCGATCAGCGGTGAGGTAGTGGAGCAGGATGTGTCTGCCGGACAACTCCTCCAGACTGGAGCTACGCAGTGCTTTATGATTTCCAACACTCACACGGTTTGGGTGCTGGTCAATGTCTACCAAAAAGACCTGCCCTACGTACATGTGGGAGACCCGGTAACGATTCAAACGGACACCTACCCCGATGTCTTCCATGGGCGCATTTCCTATATCGCGCCCGCGCTGGATCCAAACACGCGGACGCTCCAGGCGCGCATTGAAACCGCCAATCCAGCGGACAAATTAAAAAAGGACATGTATGTGACGGCCAGCGTGAATGCCGGCTCGGTAAAAAATGCGATTGCCGTGCCGGACTCCGCCGTTTTGCGTGACGACGAGAACCAGCCTTTCATTTACGTCGCAACCAGCGATAACCAGTTCGGCAGGCGTTCTGTCACGCTGGGCGAGAGCCAGCAAGGGAAGACGCAGATTACGTCCGGGTTGAATCCCGGTGATCGTTTTATTGGGGATGGCAGCCTCTTTGTGCAATTCGCAAATTCGCTGCAACGTTAGGTCTCGAACTTTTGCACCTTAATCCGGAACTGAGAGAAAGACAGTGGCACCGATAACCGAATGATCCATCGAATCGTAAAAGCTGCCCTGCGTCAGCGGTTTTTAGTGCTCATGCTGACCGGGATGATGATGGTTGCTGGGATTATCTCCTTCCAGCGGATGCCGGTGAACGCCTATCCCGATCTCTCTCCGCCTCAGGTCGAGCTCATTACGCAGTGGCCGGGCCACGCCGCGGAAGAGGTTGAGCGGCTGGTCACCCTTCCTCTTGAGCTGGAGATGAACGGCGTCCCAAACATGTCCATCATGAGGTCCATCTCACTGTATGGGCTCTCTGACCTCATCCTGACCTTTCAGGACAATACAGACGATTATTTTGCGCGGCAGGTTGTCTTTCAACGTATCGCCCAGGCCAATCTGCCTGGTGGAGTCACGCCCTCGATGGCTCCTCTCTTTAGTCCCAGCGGCCTCGTATACCGCTATGTGCTGGAAAGCCCCGACCGCACTCCCCAGGAGTTGAAGACGATCGAGGCCTGGACCGTGGAGCGG
>Ga0208589_1001131_pt1 | contig 11413 bp, 7 predicted proteins | sample NGESurshal092012_2_FD_184486 | JGI IMG/M metagenome (GOLD analysis project Ga0208589, IMG submission 184486) | Arctic peat soil microbial communities from Barrow, Alaska - NGEE Surface sample F53-2 shallow-092012 (SPAdes) | ecosystem: Environmental > Terrestrial > Soil > Wetlands > Peat ... | reverse complement strand
CGGATAGCGGCCAGCGCCGCACTGGTCGCCCCGCTCGGCTGGGCGGCCGGCCGGCTGACCCGCGCCCGCCCGGTCACCGTGGGCGCGGCGACCGGGACCCTCGGCGGCCTGCTGGGCCTCCGCCCGCAGAAGGTACTGCTCGGTCCGGTGTTCGGGGCGGCGGTGGGCGCGGCGCTCGGAGCGCGGCGGGGGACCACGCCCCCGGCCGTGGTGGCCAGCGTCACGATGCTGGCCTACCGGGTGACGTCGGCGCTGGTGTTCCGGGACGCGCAGGTGAGCCTGCTCGCTGAGCGGGTCCGGGCGGAAGATCTCCCCTTCGTGGTGCCCCGGGAAGCCCGGTCCCGGTACGTCGGCACCGGCTACGTCCGCGAACTCGCCGGGGTGCTCGGCGGCCGCTACGTCGCCGACGCCCCCGATGTCGGCATCGTCGCCTCGGTAGACGACCTGGCCGGCCCGGAGTTCGACCCGGCGGGCATCGACCCGCTGGTCCGCGAGTTCTACGAGCACACCACCCGGTTCGCCCTCGACATCGTGCCGCAGTGGCGGCTGTGGGTCCGCCCCGGTTACCTGCTCTACCGGACGCTGATCGCCCGCCCGCTCGGGCAGGCGAACGTGCCCATGAATCAGCGTGAGACCCAGCGGGGCATCCGCAGCCGGATCGACACGATCACGCTGCCTGGTGCCGGGGACGACGCCCCCGCGGTCCGCGGCTGGATCCGGTCGTTCACCGATACCGACGAGCCGATCTACGTCGGCATCTACACGACCTACCGGCACGGCGGCCGCGGCTACGTCAGTGTCGGGTTCCCGCTGCCGCAGGCCAGCTTCACCGCGACGCTGCTGCCGCGGGCCCGCCCCGGCGGGGGCCTGATCCTGACCAGCCGCAGTGACCTGGAGCAGCCCGGGCACTACCTCGCCTACATCGACCCGGCCAGCCGCGACCTCACGGTGCTGGCGGTCCGCGGTTTCGCCGAGCAGCTCGATGTCTACCTGCGCGATGGTGAGCTGCGGGCCGAGCACGCCTTCTCTGTCTTCGGGTTCCCGTTCCTCGTCCTGCACTACCGGATGTACCGCAAGCCCGCCCGGGCCGGCTTCCGAGCCGGGACCGGGAACCCCCGCTGACCGGAGGCGCTGGCCGGCCGGCTATCGACATTGGCACCCACGATGAGTGAACCTTTGAGGGCACCCAGGTAGTCGTGTCAGTTGACGCGTCGAACTGACCGGAGGTGCGGTGGACGCCGAGGTCGAACACTTTGCGCAATTCGTTGCGGCGCGCGAACGTGCACTCCAGCGGACGGCGTGGCTGCTGACCGGGGACTGGGCCCTGGCCGAGGACCTGGTCCAGACGGCACTGGCCCGCTCATGGCCGCGATGGGAGCGGATCCGGCGGCGCGACGATCCCGAGATCTATGTGCGCCGGGTGATGGTGAATACCTGGTCCACCTGGCGCCGCCGCCGGTGGCGGGGTGAGCGGGCCTCGGAGACCATGCCCGACAGCCCGGCACCCGGCGACGTCGCGGCCGACCTGGCCGCCCGGATGGCCGTGCGGAGCGCGCTGGGATCGCTGACGCACCGCCAGCGGGCGGTCGTGGTCCTGCGGGTCTTCGATGACCTGCCGGAGGCACAGGTGGCCCAGGTGCTGAACTGCGCAGTCGGAACGGTCAAGAGCACGATGGCGCGGTCACTGGCCAAATTGCGCGAGGATCCCCGGCTAGCCGGGTTGATGGAGCAGGAGGCCCGGTGAGCGACACCAGCAGGCAGTTGCGTGATCTCCTGGACGCCGCCGTCGGCGACCCGCCGCACACGGTGACGGTCCAGGCCGTACGCCGCCGGGTGGCCCGGCGCCGGATCATCGAGTCCGTGGCGGCCGTCCTCGTGGCCGTGCTCGTCGCCGGCGTCGGTGTGGCCGTGGCCACCCAGGCGCATGGCTCCGGCGTGGCGAACGGCCCCCGGCCGGCCGCCGGGGCGCCCCGCTACTACGTCCAGCAGCAGTTCGGCACCGGACCTGCGGCCTCGACGGTGGTGCGGGCCACAGCGACGGGCAAGGTGACGGCCACGGTCCGCTGCCAGCCGGGAACTTCCCTGGTCCAGAGGGCGATTGCGGCCGCCACGCGTCGGACGTTCTTCCTCGCCTGCCAGACGCACACCGGGCCACGGGGCAAGCAGGTGATCACCGGGTCACGGATCTACCGCTTCCACCTGACGGCCGCGGGCCGGATTGCTGGCTACTCCCTGGTGCCGGGCGGGTCGCTGGGCGGGCTGAGCGCCGGTGAGGTGACGGCCGCCGCCAATGGCTCGGAGATTGCCGTGGGCACGTTGCCGGCCGGGCATGTCAGCCCCTCCGAGTCGGCCGACATCATGGTCATCAACACCCGGACGGGGGCACGGGCCGTGTGGCACAGCAGCCCGGCGGTCCCCGGGAAAATGGCGCTGGCGGCCGGCGATCTGTCCTTGACCGCCGACGGGCGGGAACTGGTCTATCTCGGCACGCCGAGGTGCATTGCGGGCCATTGCCAGCCCACGGGTAATGGCCAGGAGGTACGGGCGCTCAGACCCGCGGCCGCAGGCGGGCAGCTGAGCAGCAGCCGGCTACTGGTGCGGCAGGCCACGCTCGGGCGGCTGGCTTCCACCTACCTCGACGGTGCCGTCGTGAGCGCGGATGGATCGAGCGTGGATGTGCTGAAGATGCTGAGCCCGGGCCAAGGACCGACCACCGTGTCAGTGATCAAGGTGTCGGCCGCCACGGGCAGGCCAGTGCGGGTCCTCTACCGGGTGACCACCGGGAACGGGTTCTCTTTCCAGACCTTCAGCTCGGACCCGTCCCGCGGTTACCTGATCCTCGTGGCCGGGCCGCCGGGCGGGACCATCCCCAACGGCTACATCTATCACCGTCACCTGGTCCCGCTGGCCCCCGCCGACGGCAGCAACGTCTCCTACGAAACCTGGTAGGCAGGCCGGCGAGTACCTCATCCACCCGGCCCGGGGGCTGGGCCAGGCAGCGCAGGTGGTTGCGGGCGCTGCGGCCACCGTACACGGCCCGGGGCGGCCGGGCCCTACGATGCGTGTGGTGGAGAGCACTGCGGCGCGGCCGTTCCAGCTCGGCTGTTTTGACGTCAGGAATGGCGCTGTCTTTGCGGCCGACGATTCGCTGCCGGTCGCAGTAGAACTTGAGGCCGCGTCGGGGGAGACCGTCCAGGCTTTCAGCTGGCCCCTTTCCCCGCGGCACCGAGGGCGGCCGGTCGCGCTCGACATCCTGGCCCGGGACGACTCGATCATGATCGCGTCGCCCGCCGCCGGCGGGATCGTGGAGATAGACCGCGGGTCAGGGCAGGCCACGACCATTCCGCTCGATGCTGACGCCGGCGCCCTGGTCGGTTCTGGCGACGTGGTCTGGGCCGTGGCCAGTCCAGGCTGGCGAGGCGAGCCGCAGGGAGGTCGCCTAGATCGCCAGCGCCCCGTCCGCTGGGAAGAGCCGACCAGCGAGGAGATCGCCCGGTATCAGGAGATGCTGCGGCACGTGCGCTTCCACGGAGCGGCCCCGTCCGGTGAAGAGGCAGCCGGCTCCGCGCTCGGCCGCTGGCGGGAAGCTGAAGGTGACTACGAGGACCTGGAGCCGCCGACTCCGCTCTGGAGGATCCGCGGGGGCACGGCCCACCGGATTGACGTGGACCTGGACCAGCCCATGCTGACTGCGGCCGGCGGAAAGCTGGCCGGCGTTTGCCGGCTGCCCAGTGACCCGATCATCAAGCACCTCACTCCCTTCGGCTCGGTCTCCTGGCGCTATCCGGGCTCGGTCATCGCGATCGGCGACACGGGAACGCTCGATGTCCGGCCGCACCATCCGGTGGCTGCCCTCGACGGGCTGGTCGTTGACGTGGCGTGGCCGGAGGACGGGGATCGCCCAACGGCGGGGCTAGCAGGCGGACCGGTTGTAGTGCGGTTTATCCCGGCCGCCGGCGGCGAGCCCTGGGAACTGGGCCCGGCGGACCTCTTCCGCCACGGGATGACCGTGGTCCGCGAGCACGAGGTGTGGTTCGGCAATCCCGGGAGCGGCGCACTCACGGTCGCGGGGCCAGGTGACGCGAGCCCGCGTGAGCTGCGGATCACCCTCGACTGCGGGCCCTGGATGCCGCAGCCGCAGCTTCCCGATGGCCTCGACCAGCGTCAGTTCGACCAAGCCCAGCTTGACCGGCTCCGCGGAGCGTTCCTGGGCGGGTGGCACACGTCGGAGGGACGTACGGAACCATTCATCGACGGCGTGACCTTCGACATGATCGAGTTGCGCGGCGACTTCCCCGATCGCGCCGTCGTGGCCCTGTTTCACTCGCAGGATCGCCCGGGCATCCAGTTCGGCCGCCGGTGGAGGCTTTACGACGAGCTTGGGAACCCAGTCGACCATGAATATGCCGACATACACCTCATGGAAGACGTGGTGTCCGGCGACGGCGGCTTGCCGGCGGCCGGCGACTGCGTCCCGGATGCAGACGGTGTCGTCTGGTTCCAGTGGTGGGCCGGGCCAGGCATGACCTGAAGTAGCGGTGACCGAAGTGAGCCTGCGACATGCCGTGGCCCCTGTTTCACGGCCATCGCCGGTCACCGCGCGTCAGCTCTGCTGGGTACTGAACCCTAGGACGACGCTACGCCGGTGGATCGGCCCAGCGTAAGGGCCAATACTGGCATAAAAACCTGGACCAATTTACCCTTGAGGCGTGGAGTTCCACATCAGCCTCGAGGGCCGGCGGGACCTCGCGGGCCAGATGTACCGGCAGTTGCGTGAGGCCATCGTGGACGGGCGCCTGAAAGCCGGCGAGACCTTGCCGCCCAGCCGCGAGCTGGCCCGGCGGCTCGCGGTGTCACGTAACACGGTGGGCGTCGCCTACGATCGGCTCCTCGGCGAAGGATTCATCGAGACCAGGATCGGCGCAGGCACCTACGTCTGCGAGCGCACGGGGGCCGTGGCCCATCCCGGACCGCAGCTGACCAGCCAGGATCTGCACCAGCATCCGCGCTGGAACATCCCTTCCCCGCGGTGGAACGCGGTCGGGAGGCCGTCGGCCCGCGCCACCACGAGGTATGACTTCCGGGTGGGCGTGCCCGACGTGGCGCTCTTCCCCTTCGAGACCTGGCGGCGGTTCGTCTCGCGGGAACTGCGGCTATCGGCCGCGGGAAATATGTCCTACGGTGAGGCCGCCGGCCATGAGGGCCTGCGTGCCGCGATCGCCCGCCACGTCGGGGTCTCGCGGGGGGTCAAGGCGGACGCGGATGCCGTCATCGTCACCAGCGGCGCCCAGCAAGCCATCGACCTGACCGCGCGAGCGCTCTCGGGGCCGGGAGACTGCGTGGCTGTCGAGGAACCTGGCTACCCGCCGCCCCGGCTGCTGATGCAATCCCTGGGCGCGCGGGTTGTCCCGGTCCGCGTCGACCGCCAGGGCCTCGTCGTTGACGAACTCCCGGATGACACCCGGCTCATCTATGTCTCGCCCGCTCACCAGTTTCCGCTCGGCATGCCCATGTCGCTGTCGAGGCGGATCGAACTGCTGGCCTGGGCTGGTGAGCACGATGCCGCCATCATCGAGGACGACTACGACAGCGAGTTCCGCTTCGGCGGGCGTCCGGTCGAGACGCTGTACGCACTGGATACGCGCGGCCGGGTGCTGTACGTCGGCACGTTTTCCAAGACCATGCTGCCGGCGATCCGCCTGGGTTTCGTCATTGCACCGCAGTCTGTCCGGAGAGCCCTGAGGCTGGCCAAGTACGTATCGGACTGGCACAGCCCGCTACCGGCTCAGGCGGCGCTCGCGCACTTCATCGATGAGGGCCTGCTGGCGCGGCACGTCCGCAAGATGCGCAGCGAATACAGCAGCCGCCACGAACGCGTACTCCAGGTGCTGGCCGGGCAGGGCGACTGGCTCCGCCCGATCGAATCTGCTGCGGGGATGCACCTCACCGCGCTACTGCCCCAGGGCAGGCACCTGTCAGCCGAGGAAGTGCTGGAGCGAACCGACGGCTCAGGAGTCGCCGTCAACGCGCTGTCAGCGTTCTACGCAGGCAACGTCACCCAGTCTGGCCTGGTCCTCGGCTACGGGGCCATCCCCCTGCACGAGATCGAGAACGGCCTTAATCTGCTTCGGCGCCTGCTGAGCAGCCCGTAGGCAGCCCAGCAGGCGGCAGTGAACGGCGCCCGGGGTCAGAACTGGAAGACGATGCGGGCCGGGACCCGGCCGGCGAGGACGTCGTCAATGGACTGGTTGACCTCGTCGATCTTGCGGTCGACCGCGATCACCTTGGTGCGGCCGGCGGCGTGCAGGGCGAAGACGTCGGCGAGGTCGTTGCGGGTGCCGACGATCGAGCCGATGACCGTCTTGCCGTTGATCACGGTGTCGAAGATTGGCAGGCTCAGGGTCGCGTCGTCAGCAGGAAGTGCGACGCAGACCAGGCGCCCGCCGCGGCGCAGCGACCGGTAGGCCTGGTCGAACGCCCCGGGTGACGCAGCGAGCGCGACGGCCACATCGGCGCCGCCGAGAGCCTGGATCGCCTCGACCGGATCGCTGGTCAGCGCGTTGACGACATGATCGGCGCCGAGCTCGGTAGCCATCGCGAGCTTGTGCTCCTCGATGTCCACGGCGATGACGAACCCGCCGGCGATGCGGGCGTACTGCAGCGCCAGGTGGCCCAGCCCGCCGACGCCGAAAATCGCGACCGTCTCGGCCGGGGCGACCCGGGCGACCTTGATCGCCTTGTAGGTGGTCACTCCTGCGCACGTCAGCGGCGCGGCGTCCCGGGACGAGACGCCTTCTGGCACCAGCGCGGCGAACGCCGCGGGGACCACGGCGTACTCGGCGAACGTGCCGTTGACGGAGTAGCCGGAGTTCTCCTGCTTCTCGCACAGCGTCTCCCACCCGCTGTTGCAGTAGCGGCACTCACCGCACGCGTAACCGAGCCAGGCGATCGCGACGCGGTCGCCGATCGCGCGGGTGCTCACGCCGGCGCCGAGTTTCTCGACATGGCCGACGCCCTCGTGCCCGGGAATGAACGGCGGGGCCGGCTTGACCGGCCAGTCGCCGTGCGCGGCGTGGATGTCGGTGTGGCACAGCCCGCTCGTTTCGATCCGGACCAGAACCTCTCCGGCGCCGGGCTCCGGGATCGGAAGATCCTTCACCTGCAAGGGGGAGTGGAAATCGGTGACAACTGCTGCTCTCATGGTGTGCTCTCTTCAGAGGTGGAAGGGATGATGTTGCCGCCGGGCGGCCCCGGCGGACTGGATGGGCCCGGCGAGACGCACGCGGGGGAGCGGGTGACGAAGTGCAGGTTGTCCCCGGCTGCTAGCGAGAAGTCCTCGGGTTCGCCGGGGGCGACATCGAGCAGGAATTGTTCCTGGTGCCAGGCCTGGTCCAGGCGCTCGTCGATGTAGAACGGGCATCCGTCGATGTCGCCGAGCAGGACGTCGATGTCGCCGATAAGGAATTCCCCGGCGGGAAAGCACATTGGCGTACTGCCGGCGCAGCAGCCGCCGGATTGGACGAACACCACCGGGCCGCCCCGGGCGGCGCGCAGGCGACGGATCGCCTGGCGCGCCGCCGGGGTGGCGATGATGCGGGCCAGGGCAATCGGCTCCGGCATTACGGGGTACTTGGGCATCGCGGGGTAGCTAGAAGAGCCCGAGTGGTTTGCTGCTGTAGCTGACGAGCAGGTTCTTCGTCTGGCTGTAGTGATCCAGCATCATGAGGTGGTTCTCCCGGCCGATGCCCGAGATCTTGTAGCCACCGAATGCGGCGCCCGCCGGGTACTGGTGGTAGCAGTTCGTCCAGACGCGGCCGGCCTTGATGCCGCGGCCCATCTTGTAGGCCCGCGTGCCGTCCCGGGTCCAGACACCGGCGCCCAGCCCGTAGAGGGTGTCGTTCGCGATCGCCAGCGCGTCCTCGTCGTCGGTGAACGTGGTGACCGCAAGCACGGGCCCGAAGATCTCCTCCTGGAACACCCGCATCTTGTTGTTGCCCTTCAGCACCGTCGGCTGGAAGTAATAGCCGTCAGCGAACTCCGCCCCGTCCACGCGGGCCCGCTGGCCGCCGATGAGCACCTCTGCGCCCTCGTTGCGGCCGATATCCACGTACGAGGCAATCTTGTCGATCTGCTGCGCGGAGACCTGCGGCCCGAGCTGGGTATCAGTGTCCAGCGGGTTGCCCTGCCTGATGGCGGCGATGCGTTCCAGGCAGCGGGCCATGAACTCGTCGTAGATGTCGGCCTGGATCAGGGCCCGCGACGGGCAGGTGCATACTTCGCCCTTGTTGAACGCGTACAGCACCAGGCCCTCGATTGCCTTGTCGAGGAAGTCGTCGTCATGCGCCATCACATCGTTGAAGAAGATGTTCGGCGACTTGCCACCCAGTTCGACGGTAGAAGGGATCAGGTTCTGCGCGGCGTACTGCATAATCAGCCGACCGGTCACCGTCTCCCCGGTAAAGGACACCTTGGCGATACGGGGGTTCGCAGCTAGCGCTTTGCCGATCTCCGCTCCGGGACCGGTCACGACGTTGATCACACCCTGCGGCAGGACGTCTTCGATGGTCTCCATCAGTTTGAGAATCGACCACGGCGTCGGCGAGGCGGGCTTGATCACTGAGCAGTTACCCGCGGCGAGCGCTGGCGCGAGTTTCCACGCTGCCATCAGCATCGGGAAGTTGAACGGGATTATCTGACCCACCACCCCCAGCGGCTCCCGGAAGTGATAAGCAATCAGATCCTTCTCGATCTCAGTCGAGCGCCCTTCCTCGGCGCGTGCCGCGGCGGCGAAGTACCGGAAGTGATCGACGACCAGGGGAATGTCCGCCGCCAGCGTTTCGCGGACCGGCTTGCCATTCTCCCAGCTCTCCGCGACCGCGAGCATGTCCTTGTTCTTCTCGACCGCATCGGCGATGGCGTTGAGTACCTCCGCCCGCTGCGCGGCGGGCGCCTCGCCCCAGGCGTCTTTCGCCGCGTGGGCTGCGTCCAGCGCAAGCTCGACATCCTCCGGCGTGGAGTCGGCCACCTCGGTGATCGGGCGCGCGGTCGCGGGGGCCAGGTCCTGGCGGTACTTGCCCCGCGTCGGCGCCTGCCACTTGCCGCCGATGAAATTCTCGTACCTGGGCTCGACGGAGACAATGCTGCCGGGCAGGCCTGGCGGGACGTATTTCATATCGTCGCTTCCTTCAGGGAAATAGTGACGACCGGCAATGCAAGCCGCCGGTACGGGACCGGAGATCGGCACAGGTACCTGCCACTGACTAAACGCCGCGCACCCGGTTCCTCAATAGAGGCTAAGGTCCTATCGAACGCGTGTATCCGGCGCGATGGGATATCGCGGAGGCGGCTTTCAGGCCCGGGACTGGATCGCGGTCAGGGCCAGCGTGTAGACGATGTCGTCCACCAGGGCGCCGCGGCTGAGGTCGTTCACGGGCTTGGCCAGGCCCTGCAGCATCGGGCCGATGCTCACGACCTGTGCGCTGCGCTGCACGGCTTTATACGTCGTGTTGCCGGTGTTGAGGTCGGGGAAGATAAAGACATTGGCGCGTCCGGCCACCATGCTGCCGGGCCGCTTGCTCTGCCCGACCGAGACGATGGCGGCGGCGTCGTACTGCAGCGGGCCGTCCACGGCCAGCCCAGGCTCACGCTCGCGCACCACCCGGGTGGCCTCGGCGACCTTGTCGACGTCGAGGCCCGAGCCGGAGGTGCCGGTGCTGAAGCTGATCATGGCCACCCGGGGTTCGATGCCGAAGGCCCGGGCCGACGCCGCGCTCTGGATGGCGATGTCGGCCAGGTCTTCGGCGCCGGGCTGGGGGTTGATGGCGCAGTCGCCGTAGACGACCACCTCGTCGGGCAGGCACATGAAGAACACCGACGAGACCAGGCGGCTGCCTGGCTTGGTGCCCAGGATCTGCAGCGCCGGGCGGACTGTGGCCGCGGTGGTGTAGACCGCGCCGGCCACCAGGCCGTCCACCTCACCCTGCTGCAGCATCATGGTGCCGACGGTGATCGGGTCAGCCAGATGATCGCGCGCCATCTCCTCGGTCCACCCGCGGTGCTTCCGGAGCTCGGCGAGCGGGGCGACGTACCGCTCGGCGACCGCCTGGGGGTCGACCACGGTGACGCCGGCGGGCAGGTGCAGCCCGAGGCTGTGAGCGAGCTCGGCCACCTGGTCGGGCGGTCCGAGCAGCACGCTGCGGGCGATGCCCCGCTCGGCGCACGCCACCGCGGCCTGCACGATCCGGGGCTCGGTGCCTTCAGGCAGGACCACGCACGCACCGGCGGCACGGGCCTGCTCGACCAGCTGATAGCGGAACGCGGCGGGGCTGAGCCGGCGGGACCGGGCCGAGCCGGGCAGCGATCCGAGCCAGGACACGTCCAGTGCATCGGCAATGGTGTCGGTAACGGCCTCGATCCGTTCCAGGTCGTCGACCGGCAGTCCCGGGTCGAGATCTCGCACCCGGGTCGCGGTCTCGTAGCTGCCGTCGTCGACGACCAGGATCGGCAGGCCGGTGGCGCGGGTCGCCCGGATGAGGGCCCACACCCGCGGGTCGGGGTCGGTCCCGGCGCTGAGCAGCAGGGCGGCCAGCCGGGTTCCGCTGAGCTCGGCGAGGCAGGCGGCCATGACCACGTCGTGGCGGTCACCGGGCACGACGACGAGCCGGCCCTCGGTGAGCACCCGGAGGCCGCCCGGGATGCCCTGGGCGAACACCGCCACCTCTTTGATGCGCCGGGACAGGTCACCCTCGCTGAGCACCCGCGGATGCAGCTCGCGGACCAGGTCGCGCACCCGCAGCCAGGTCAGCTCCGGGCGGTACGGCACCGCGGCGATGAGCCTGAGCCCGCGCCGGGCCAGCGCCTCGCCCAGTTGCCCGGCCCCGGGCGGATCCTTGTCCGGGACGCCGTTGACCACACAGCCGACCACGCGGGCGTGCTCGCCTGATGAGTACCCGCCGGCGGTGATGGCGAGCCTTTCGGCCAGGCTCTCAGCGGAGTCCCCGGCCAGGGATGGCCCCCGCTCAGCCGGGCGCTGTGCCGGGTGGCCGCCGGCCGCCGGGCCGCCCGCCGGATCGGCCGCCGGCCAGCCCGCGGCCAGCAGGACGTCGGCGTCGAGCGCCCTGGCCAGCGCCTGGTTGAGCCCGCTGGCGTACAGGGTGGCCCGGCCCGGGCTGAGCCCCTCAACGACGACGACATCGTATTTCTGATGGACAGGCTCCCAGGCGGCGACGGCCTCCTCGAGCACCACGTCCACGCCGCCCGACCCGAGCTGCTGCTCCAGCTGGTCCGTGGACAGTGGCTCCGGCGGGAGCAGCGCGGTGGTGGCCCTGACCAGCGCGGCCGAGCGGTCGGGGCTACCGTCGTCCCGCGGCTGGGCCACCGGCTTGACGAAGCCGACGTTCACGCCCCGCCGGTC
>Ga0208589_1001129_pt1 | contig 11427 bp, 18 predicted proteins | sample NGESurshal092012_2_FD_184486 | JGI IMG/M metagenome (GOLD analysis project Ga0208589, IMG submission 184486) | Arctic peat soil microbial communities from Barrow, Alaska - NGEE Surface sample F53-2 shallow-092012 (SPAdes) | ecosystem: Environmental > Terrestrial > Soil > Wetlands > Peat ... | reverse complement strand
TCGCGCTCGCCATTCCGGCGTCCGCACTCGCTCCGAACCAGATCGTGCCGCTGTTGATCGGATCCACCGTCGGTGAGATCGAGCGCGAGCTGGTGCTGCAAACGCTGGCACGCTGCGACGGCAACCGGACCCGCGCCGCGCGCGTGCTCGGCGTATCCGTACGCACCTTGCGCAACAAGATCCGGCTGTATTCGGCCGACGGGATCGACGTCCCCGCGCATATGGACTGACGCCTGAGTGGCCTTGATTGTCTGCCACGCATTCGTCCATGATGGCTTATGTCCAACGCTCCCCACTACAACATCGACGTTTCAGCGTTCTGGGCCGATCCCTATCCGGATCTGGCGCGGATGCGGAAGGAAGCGCCGATCGCCTTCGTGCCGCAGCTCGGCTCGACCGTGTTCACCCGGCGCGACGACATCTTTTCGCAGGAAAAGCGCATCGACGTGTTTTCCTCGCACCAGCCGGCGGGGTTGATGAACACGCTGATGGGCCACAACATGATGCGCAAGGACGGCGAGCCGCACATGTCGGAACGACAGGCGATGTTTCCGGCGGTGTCGCCGCGCACCGTGCGCGATACCTGGAGCCGCCAGTTCCAGGGCCATGCCGACCGCATCCTCGAGCAACTGGCGCCGGCGGGCCGCGCCGATCTCACCAAGGCGTTCGCGTTGCCGCTGTCGGCTGAATGCCTGAAGGACGTCACGGGTCTGACCAACATGCGCTTCCAGGACATGGATGCCTGGTCGCAGGCGATGATCGACGGCATCGCCAATTACGGCGGCAACAAGCAGGTCGAGGCGCGCTGCCATGCCGCCACCGCCGGCATCGATGCCGCGATCGACGACATGATTCCGGTGGTGACGAAACATCCCAACACCTCGATCCTCAGCGTGTTGTTGGCCGCGGGCCAGCCGATCGAGAGCGTGCGCGCCAACATCAAGCTCGCAATCTCCGGCGGCCAGAACGAGCCGCGCGACGCCATCGCAGGCACGGTGTGGGCGCTGTTGACCCATCCCGACCAATTGGCGCTGGCGCAGAGCGGAAGCGCAAAATGGCTCGACGTGTTCGAGGAATATGCGCGCTGGATCGCGCCGATCGGCATGTCGCCGCGGCGGGTGGCAAAACCCTGGTCTTACGGTGGCGTCGATTTCGAGCCTGAAGACCGCGTGTTCTTCATGTTCGGCTCGGCCAACCGCGACGAGGCCTGTTTTTCCGATCCCGATCGCTTCGACATCAGCCGCGATACCGCCAAAAGCATCGCGTTCGGCGCCGGTCCGCATTATTGCGCCGGGGCATTCGCCTCGCGCGCGATGGTCGCCGATGTCGCGCTGCCCTCGATTTTCGCGCGGCTGAAGGGCTTGCGGCTCGATGCCGCGGAGCCGGTGCGGATCGGCGGCTGGGCGTTTCGCGGCCTGCTCAATTTGCCGGTGACGTGGGACGCAGCCACGCATTGATCGCGTGGTGCCACTCGTGATGCAGATAGGTGTGATCAAACCGGCTTGGCCGTATCGGCTTAATTGCTGCCGTCACCATCCCGATCCAGGTGCCGCCGCTAGCTTCGGCGGCCGATCATGAACCGTCGCATGATCCAATACCAGAGCGCGCCGGCGATGATGCCGCTGACGGCCGTGATCGCGATGTTGGCGGTGTTGAACACCCCGCTCCACAGCAACATGCCCGCAGTCCAGAACACGGCAAAAAAGGTCGCGCTCCATTTCAGTCCGGTGGTGGCAGTCATGGCGTTCTCCGAGTGCCGATCAATCCCGGCCATCATGAACGCCTTCGCCTCACGGCACCGTGAGCCAGATCACGCCTGATCTCCCGGTCAGCCGAACCGCTGCCGCGAACGCTCTCGCGCCTTCTCGGCCTCGATCTCGCGGTCGCGCGACGGCGCGTTGGTTTGCAGCGCGGCCAACAGCCGCCTGGCGCTGTCGGCGACTTCCGAGACCGCGCGGTTGAACGCCTCGGCATTGGCCTGCGACGGCGAGTTGAAGCCCGAAAGCTTGCGCACGAATTGCAGCGCCGAGGCATGGATTTCCGCATGGGTCGCAGGCGGCTCGAAATTGAACAGCGTCTTGATATTGCGGCACATGATTTTCTCCTCCGCGCCGGATGGCATGGCGCCTGGTCGCTCTTTCAAGGACGACAAGCGCGCTTATAATCCGACATTCCCGTCCTATTTTGTCATAGAATGGCGTGCAAATTCACCCCTCCTCGCCGCGCGCCGCGGCAAAAAGCGAGTTCCACCATGGCCCATGTGATTTACAAGATCGTGCAGCACGACGGCGGCTGGGCCTACACCGTCGACGGCGTGTTTTCGGAGCCGTTTCCGAGCCATGCCGCGGCGCTGGCATCAGCCCGGCGCGCCGCCGCCGAACAGCGCGTGCCCGGCCGCACCGAGGCGATCGAGTACGAGACCGCCGACGGCAAATGGCATACCGAGACCGCCGCCGGCAACGATCGCCCCGAGACCGAGATCGAGGACCAGCCGTAATATTCCGTTTCGCCTGTCTCGCGAATCGAAAAATTTCAAGGATCGTCGCGATGCCGGCGTCTCGGCTCGCTGCGCATGGCGTGCTAGAATGGCGCGACGGCGGCCCAAATCAGCTATCCGGCTCAAGCGACCGCGTCTTCGGGAGAAACATCATGGGATTTTCGCGTGCGCTATTATCGGTTGTCTTTGCAATGACGTCATTTGCGGCGCTGGCGGCCGACTATCCCGCACCGAAGCAGGGCGACTGGATCGCCAAGGATTTCAAGTTCCACTCCGGCGAGACCATGCCGGAGCTGCGGCTGCATTACACCACGATCGGCGATCCCGCGGGCCAGCCGGTCCTGGTGCTGCACGGCTCCGGCGGATCGGCGGCGAGCATGCTGACTCCCGGCTTCGCCGGCGAGCTGTTCGGCCCCGGCCAGCCGCTCGATGCGTCGAAATACTACATCATCATTCCCGACGGCGTCGGCCATGGCAAATCCTCGAAACCGTCCGACGCGATGAAGACCGCATTCCCGAAATATGATTATGACGACATGGTCGATGCCCAATACCGTCTGCTGACGGAGGGCCTCGGCATCAAGCATCTGCGGCTCGTGATCGGCAACTCGATGGGCGGCATGCAGACCTGGCTGTGGGGTGAGAGATATCCCGACATGATGGACGCGCTGGTGCCGATGGCGTCGCAGCCGACCGCGATGGCGGCGCGCAACTGGATTCTGCGCCGGATGATGCTCGACACCATCCGCAACGATCCCGACTACAAGGGCGGCAATTACACCGAACAGCCGCGGATGATGAAATACGCCATCAGCGCCTACCGCTTCGCCTCGGCCGGCGGCACGCTGGCCTACCAGATGCAGGCGCCGACCGCGGAAAAGGCCGACGAGATGGTCGAGCATCAGCTCGCGCAGCCGGTCACCGCTGATACCAACGATTTCCTCTATCAGTGGGACGCCTCGCATGACTTCGATGCCGCCCCGGGGCTGGAGAAGATCGAGGCCGTGGTGCTGGCGATCAATTCCGCCGACGACGAGCGCAATCCGCCGGAGACCGGCGTCACCGAAGCCGCGATCAAGCGGATCAAGAACGGCAGGATCTACCTGATCCCCGCCAGCACCGAGACCCGCGGCCACCTCACCACCGGCAACGCGAAATTCTACGTGGAGCAATTGCGCGAATTGCTGCAGACCGCGCCGCAGCGCACGATGTGAGGACGCGCAACTATTTTGACACCGCCATCTTGCTGACTTCTCCGAGTATCTTGATGTCGGATTGGGCTTGTTGAGCCGCGGCATGGGCATCCGCCGCGGATTTCTGGACCGATGAAATCGTGGCCGGCGTCGATTCCTGGTCAAGCTTCGCTGCGTCGTCCGCGGCCTTGGCCGCGGCCGTGGTCGCGGTCGCCGCGGAAGTGCGGGCATTTTCGAGTGCCTGATTGACCGCGGCGATGTCTTCGTTCGACGGGGCAGGAGGTGGAGGCACGGCAGGCGGCACGATCTGCTGCGCTAACGGTGCGGTCGCCGATCGGATCACGTCGGACAGGAAACCCGCCACCACGATAGGACGATTGCTGCGATTACCGGTGTCTGCGGCGTATGCACGGGAAATCAGATCAAGCGACAGCATGCCGGAATGAACCGCCGCAGTCTGCGTTGCCGGCGGTTTTGGCTGTTGCGCATTAACATAGGTGGAAATCAGCGCAGGAGCGGCAATACCGAGCTGCACCAGCTTGATCGGCCGAACCTCATCCGAATTGAGCGCGGCAACGATTCCACCGACCGCGAACAACACGATGTACCGGATGGCCGCGCCCACATAAGTCCCGATGGTGAAATGCGTGGGGTTGTCGATCAACGGGGCGAGGTCGACAGCCAGCAATGTCACCAGCAGCGGAAGCAATGCGCCCCCTCCACCAATCCAAAATCGTGTCGAGGTATTCATAAAAATCCCCCTACGGTAGCTAATATTGACGATACTACCACTAGTTTTCTTCTGTGCAAACAGATGCGCCGCCCGGCGGCCAATCGGTTGCTTCGTGCCTGCCGATACGGCGTAAGCCCTGTCGCCTGCGCCGAAGCGTGGCGCGATCGCGCAGCGCGTGGTACGCCCGTTTCATGTCGTCCGACCTGCAAACCGACCGTTCCGCCACCGTTCGCGCCGTGATGCGCTGGGTGCTCGCCGCCTTCTATGTGGCGGCCGGCATCGCGCACCTGATGGCGCCCGAGGCGCTGCTCGCGATCACGCCGTCCTGGGTGCCGTTCGCGCCGCAGGTGATCTTCGTCACCGGCCTGTGCGAACTGACCGGTGCGCTGGCGCTGGTGACAAAGCCTCTGCGCTGGTGGGCGGGCGTTGCGCTCGCGGCCTATGCGCTCTGCGTCTGGCCGGCGAATTTCAAGCACGCGATCGACGGCATCAACCTGCCGCATATCAGCAGTAGCTGGTATTATCATGGGCCTCGGCTGGCGTTTCAGCCGGTCCTGATCTGGTGGGCGCTTTATTGCGCCGGCGTGATCGACTGGCCCTGGCGCAAGCGATAGCAGGCGATAGCACGCGATAGATGTTGGCCGCCGCGGCATTGCGATGCTAGACTCGCCCCCGTCTCGACGCCTTCTTCCCGGAGACCGCCCTTGACCGACCTCGCTCCTGGCGACCTCGCCACGATCTACCCGAAACCCACGCCGCGCGTGATCGCGAAGGCGCGGCCGGCGATCGACAGCCACGCCAAAAAATTCATCGGCATGTCACCGTTCTGCGTGCTCGCCACGTCCGGCGCCGACGGCAGCGTCGATGCCTCGCCGCGCGGCGGCAATCCCGGCTTTGTCAGCGTTACCGGCGCGAATTCGCTGTTGATGCCGGACCGATCCGGCAACAACCGGATCGACAGTTTTCGCAACATCGTCGAGGGCTCGGGCTTCGTGCATCTGGTGTTCTTCGTGCCGGGCATCGACGAGACGCTGCGCGTCGGCGGCCGAGGCAAATTATCGGCGGATCCGGAACTACTGGCGACGATGATCGAGTTCGGCAAGCCACCGCGCGCGGTGCTGCGGATCGAGGTCGACGAGGTCTATTTCCACTGCGGCAAGGCGCTGATGCGCTCGAAACTCTGGTCAGGGGAAACGCGGGTCGAGCGTACGGTCATGCCGAGCATCGCCGAAGTGATCCACGACCAGACCGGCCTTGGCGAGCCTGAAGGCCAGGACGCCGTCTATGCGCGTTACGGGACGCAGCTTTAGCAGCGTGAATTAATGCGTGTCCCGGACGCGGTGCGGCGCGAAGTGTCGCTCCGCAGAGCCGGGGCCGATCCAAGCGGCATCCTTGGACCCCGGATCAGCGGCGCACCACGCCGAAAGCGCGGCGTGGCATCCGGGGAACGGCCGAGAGTACCTCAGTGATCGTCGCTCTTGAGGCCGCCGACGTGCTTCTGGGTATAGAGTTCAAGCCCGATACGCTGGATCAGGTCGAGCTGGGTTTCGAGGAAATCGATGTGGTCTTCCTCGTCCTTCATCAGCTTCTCGAACAGGTCGCGCGACACGTAGTCCTTGACGCCATGACAATGAGTGGCGGCTTCCTGATACAGCGCGCGGGCGGCGACCTCGGAGGCGAGGTCGCATTCGATGATTTCCTTGACGTTCTGGCCGATCCGCAAGGGATCGAGCACCTGCATGTTGGGGAAGCCGTCGAGGAACAGGATGCGGTCGGTGAGCTTGTCGGCGTGCTCCATCTCCTCGATGGATTCCTTGCGCCAGACCTTGGCCATCTCCAAGAGGCCCCAATTGTTCAGAAGCCGGTAGTGCAGCCAATACTGGTTGATCGCGGTGAGTTCGCTGCGCAGACCCTTGTTGAGGTAGTCGATGACTTTTGGGTCGCCCTGCATGACACGCTCCGGCTTTTGAGGCCCTCGAACCGGGCTCGATTAATTTAGAATGCTTCTAAATCAGAATGCGGACAAGCGCAACCCTCCCGCCGGCATGGCAAAAAGATCACGAAAATCCAACGATTTAGGGGTAGATCAGGCGGCCGCCAAGCCTAGATCGATTTGATCCAGATCGGCGTGGCTGTGCGAGTCGACATGGGCCGCGCTGTGCGGGCAGCCGGAGCAGCACGCCTTGGCGCAGGTGCCCAGCGCTTCCTCGATAATGCCCTTGATGGTGCGCGCGCAGCGGCCGCATTCGGCGCTGCAGCCGAGACAGCCATAGATCTGCTTGGCATTCCGGGGAAGGTCTTCCGCGCCATTGACCGCACTGCGGACATCGTGGTCGGTCAGGACGTTGCAGGAACAAACGATCATAAAACGGCGAGCTCTTCAGTGACGCGATCCCTCATCGATAGGCAAGACGATGACGGGATGCAAAAGGAAAAACCGCGTTTTGAAGCAATTCCAAACTACCGTGAGCTAATCTAGAATGGCTCTAAAATGACTGCGGCACAGGCATAAAAGCAATTCGCCCCTCTCGCGCCGGGACCGCTTTAGTCGCTAATGCCCCCACCTCCGCCACCATCCCCGCCGCCACCGTCGCTGCCGCCCCCGCTATCGCCGGAGCTTGCGGAATGGCCCGAGCCACCATCGTGGCCACCCGAGCCATGATGCTGTCCGGCGTCGGCGATATTGTAGAAGGCATCGTTCGACCACGAATGATCGCCGGATGGCCGGCGCGCTCCGCGAGGCTTGCTCCGCCGCGTCGCCAACCACACCAGAGATCCCAGCACCGCAGCTATGATCGCGATGTGCAGTGTCGTCGCCGACATGAATTGTCGTCCATCCGAAATATAAGGAAACATGCGACATTATGCGCCGCAGCGCGAACTGCGTCGGGCCACGATTGGTCGTCAAATATGGCCGTCCCGTTCATTGATCATTCAAGCGGAATGTGAAACTTTTGCCAGGACAGACCGGTATATCCGCTGTCCCTGCTCAATGAGAAAGGTGAAGCCATGAGGAAAACATTGATGGCGCTCGCTGCCGTCTCCACCTTGGCCGTGTCGGCCATCGTGGCACCCGCGCCGGCCCACGCCCAGCGCGGTGTCGGCGCTGCGATCGCCGGCGGCATCATCGGCGGCGCCATTGTGGGCGGCGCACTGGCCGGTCCCGGCTACTACGGACCCGGTTACGGCTATTATGGCCCGGGCTACGGCTATTACGGCCGCCCGGCCTATGTCGCCGGCCCCGGCTATGACGGCCCCTGCTACTGGCAGCGGCAGCGGTTCTGGGACGGCTATGGCTGGCGGATCCGCAATGTAAGGGTTTGCGGTTGAAGCCGTTCACCTTCATTAAATCAGCATTGACGTTCCCGGATACGGCCTGTTTCCGGGAATGTCGTCGAAAATTGGCCTGAAAAAACCTTTTTTTCGGCCGATACGTCCCGCCGCGTTTACTTTCGATTGACTGTTGTGCGCTTTTTAGCGAGACGGCCAGCCTCGAATACGGCGTGTGAGTCACCTTAAACCCGGCGCACCGTGAGGCGCCATCTCCAGGAGAGCCCTAGACATGAAGATGACATTTGCTGCCATCGCCGCGATCGCGACCATCGCCGCTGGTTCGCTGGCGACGACCCCTGCGAGCGCCCAGCGCGGCCTCGGTGCCGCCGTGGCCGGCGGACTCATCGGCGGCGCGATTGTCGGTGGCGCGATTGCTGCCAGCCGTCCGGCCTATGGCGGCCCGGTGTACGTGGAAGACGCTCCTCCCCCGCCCTGCCGCTGGGTGCGCGAGCGCTTCTGGGACGGTTACAATTGGCGCTTCCGTCGCGTCGAGGTCTGCAACTAAGCTGACCGCACGCGCCTGAGTTCAAAGCCCGGCTGGAGATTCCAGCCGGGTTTTTTCATGTCGGCGTCATCCTGAGGAGCACGCTCTCCCGGCAGCGCACTTGCGCTGTCCGGTGCGTGCGTCTCGAAGAACGGCCACAAGTAAAGCGTTGAACAACATCCTTCGAGGCTCGCCTGCGGCTCGCACCTCCCGAGTGAGCGCGATTGCGCTCATCCGGGGATGACGGCGGTGCCTTCAATGCGCCGAACTCATCGAGCGCAGCACCGCCTGGCTCGGCCAGCAGTCCACCTTCAGCCCGGCGGACTTCTGGTAGGCGCCAAGCGCGGCGCGCGTCAGCATGCCGGCCTTGCCGTCGAGCTTGTCCTTGTAGAGCCCGAGGCGCGTGAGCTGACGTTGCATCGCCTCGACATCGGCGCTGCGCAGTTGCGTCGAGGCCGACCACGGCGTCGCGAACGGCTGCGGACTGGTCATGCGATCGCTGAGATGGCCGACATACAGCACGTATAGATCGGAAAAATTATATTCCTTGATGACGAAATAGTTCTTCGTGGTCAGGAATGCCGGACCCGCGACGCCTTCGGGCTGCAGCAGCGAGGCCGGCTGCGCCTGCTCGGCCGCGCTGAGCTTTTGCCCGCGCACCGGAACGAAGCCTTCGCGCAGCCATTGGCCAATCGGCTTTGTCACCTCGGGCACGCCTTGCGTGCAATCCGCGCTCGCCGGCGCCTGCACCTCATAGACCCAGCGCAGGCCCGGCTGCCAGCCCTTGTCGACCAGTTGCGCGGCAGCCGACGCCAGCGCATCCGGAACCGAATGCCAGAGATCGATGCGGCCGTCGCCGTCGAAGTCGACGCCATGTTTGTAGTATTCCGACGGCAGGAACTGCGTGAGGCCGACGGCGCCGCCCCAGGACGAACGCAACTCCTTGCGCGTCACCACGCCGTCGCCGAGGATCTTCAACGCCAGCACGAATTCGTTGCGATACTGGTCCTTGCGGCGACCTACATAGGCCTGCGTCGCCAGCGCGCGCACGGCGTCATAAGGCAGCATGTAGCGGCCGTAATCGGTCTCGCGGCCCCAGATCGCCAGCACGATGGTCGCGGGCACGCCGAAACGCTGCTCGATCCCGGCCAGTGCCGAACTGTATTTCTGCATCAGGCGCTGGCCCTCTTCAGCAAGCTTGGCGATGCTGGCTTCCTTGATGTAGTCGGACGGCACCTGCACGAACTCGGCCTGCGACGGCGCGCCGGTCGCGGGGCGCCCGGGCAGGATCAGGTCCGGCAATTTGTAATCCGGCTCGAGGCCGCGGGTTTCGTTGTCGAACGTCGTCCGCGAGACGCCGGCGGCCTGCGCTTCCGGCCACAGCGACGCGATGAATTGGGTGAAGGCTGCGTCGGCGGCATGGGCGGGACTGGATAGCCCCACGAAGACCGACGCGAATAAGAAGGCCGCCAACAAAAGCGGCAACGAATTGGACAGCAACCTGTATCGCATCAACACACCTTTTTGCGTATATTCATCATATACACATGATCGACACGAGCCGCATCGACGGCTTTGATTGGGATAGCGGAAACAGCCGCAAGAATGCCGACGAATATGACGTCAGTCAGGCCGAGACCAAAAGCATCTTCTCGAAAGAGAGGAAAGCCTATGAGCAAGCTTAAATCAATTCCCGAATTCAAGACCGAAGCCGAGGAACGAAAGTTCTGGGAGACACATGATTCCACCGATTACATCGACTGGAGCAAGGGCGAGCGCGCGCGCTTCCCAAACCTGAAACCCTCGACCACCGCGATTTCAATCCGGCTTCCGATGGGCTTGCTTGAGCAGATCAAGATCGCCGCCAACAAGCGCGACGTGCCGTATCAATCGCTGATAAAAATGTGGTTGGCGGAAAAAGTGGGTTAGACGCTCGGCAATCCGCTTACGCGTCGGTTAGATCGAGGCGCCGCTCGATGCGTTCGATGCGTACATCCATCCGATCCAATCGATTCGACATATTCGCGTACTGATTTTCAAGATTGCCGACGCGTTGCTTGATCTCACGAATATCGTCGCGCACATCATCGATCGCGCCGCGGATGTGGCGTAAATGCTCCAGAACGATGTTGTCCGGGTCAGCCATGCTGGAAGACTATCACGGGCACGGTCGGTTGGAAACCAGCCTGCCGAGGCCTCACTTCACCGCGACGATAAAAATCCGAGGAAACCGCAGCAGCACCTTGCCGTCGGCCTGCGGCAGATAGGCTTCCGCGATGCGCCTGGTGTATTCGGCGACATATTGCTTGCGCTCGGGTGGCTCCAGCGGATCGAGGAACGGCCGCAATCCCGTGCCCTTGACCCATTCCACCACGGCCGCGGCATCGTCGAGCACGTGATTATAGATCGTGTGCCAGATCTCCAGCCGGGTGCAGAGCGGGCTCAGCGCGTCGTAATAACCGCCGGCCATTGGCAGGATGTCGCGGGTGCGTGCTTTCTCGGCAAGCTGCTGCCGCCACGGCCCGGTTTTGGCGACCTCGCGCAACAGCACATGCACCGGCTCGTCGAGACTGTCCGGCATCTGTACCGCGAGCACACCGCCGGATGGCAGCGCGCCGAGCAGCCGTTGCAACTGCTTGAGATGACCGGGAACCCATTGGAAGATCGCGTTGGCGAACAGCACGTCGGTGTTTTCCGGCGCCGCCCAATGCGAGATGTTGGCTTCGATGAACTTCTGCGCCGGCAACCGCTCGCGCGCCTGCCGCAGCATGTCGGCCGAGGTATCGATGCCGGTCACCTCGGCCTGCGGCCAGCGCTTGACCAGCAGTTCGGTCGAGTTTCCCGGCCCGCAGCCGATGTCGACGACCCTGCGCGCATCGGCCACCGGAATCTGCGCCAGCAAATCACGCGACGGCCGGGTGCGCTCGTCCTCGAATTTGAGATATTGCTGTGCGCTCCAGTCGGCCATTGCAGCTTCCTTGGCAGCTCGCCGGATTACCGCGTCAGCTTCTTGTACTTGACCCGGTGCGGGATGATGGAGTCCTGGCCGAGTCGCCGCATCTTGTCCTTTTCGTAGTCCTGGAAATTGCCCTCGAACCATTCGACATGGCTTTCGCCTTCGAACGCCAGGATGTGGGTGGCGATGCGGTCGAGGAACCAGCGGTCATGGCTGATGATGACGGCGCAG
>Ga0208589_1001128_pt1 | contig 11429 bp, 9 predicted proteins | sample NGESurshal092012_2_FD_184486 | JGI IMG/M metagenome (GOLD analysis project Ga0208589, IMG submission 184486) | Arctic peat soil microbial communities from Barrow, Alaska - NGEE Surface sample F53-2 shallow-092012 (SPAdes) | ecosystem: Environmental > Terrestrial > Soil > Wetlands > Peat ... | reverse complement strand
GCGGCGGGGCAGCCGTGCCCGGCGGCTCAGGCGGGTCGTCCTGCCGGCCGCGTCGCCAGCCCGTCTGCAGGGACGACGCGAGATCGCGGGCCTGCTCCGGAGTGCGGCCGTCGACCGGCGCCGTGCTCCGCGCCGGGCGGTCCGCGAGGCTGTCCCGCAGATGCGGGGACAGGCTCGCCTGCCGGGTGCGGTGCGGCAGCAGGCGGCGGGGGCCAGCCTCCCCGTTGGTCCCCGCCACCGTGTTCCCGGGCGGTGCCGAGTTCCCGGGTAGCACGGTGTTCCCGGGTGGCACGGACCCGGCCGCGGGGGCCGTGCTGGCGCGGGGCAGCGTGCTGGCGGTGGGCACCGTCTCCGCCCCGGGCACCGTCCCGGCGTCAGGGACGGAGCGGGTGTCGGGCGTGGAGTCGGCGGTGGGTATGGAGTTGGCGGCGGGCACGGTACCGGGGGTGGGCGCGGTGCCCGCTGATCGCGCAGCCCGCTGCGAAGGCATCGTGCTGGCCGCGGGAATGGCGCCCGGCGGCGTGACCGCGCGCCGGCCGGTCAGCGCGAGCGCCGCGCCGGACCCGAGGTCCAGCCCGGCCGCCCGCCCGGTCGCCCGGCGCGCCGCGGGCAGCGCGCCCGCGGGCGCAGCCGCCGCCTGAGCCGCGGACACGAGCACGATGATGCTGGTGGGCATCAGCACGATCGCCGTGGTGCCGCCGTACGGGGACCGGCGCAGCGATACCCGGACGCCGTGCCGGGCGGCCAGCTTCGCGCCGACGAACAGGCCGAGCCGGTCCGCGTTGGCCAGGTCGAAGTCGGGCGGCTGGGCGAGCTGCTGATTGAGCTCGGCGAGCTGGCCGGGCTCGATGCCGAGCCCGCGGTCGTCGATCTCGACGGCGAAACCGTTGGCCACGCGTTCCGCCCTGATCTCCACCCGGGTTCCGGACGGGGAGAACATGGTCGCGTTCTCGGTCAGCTCGGCCAGCAAGTGGATCATGTCGGCGACCGCGGGGGCCGCCACCGCGTCCTCGGATGTGGTGAGGACCGTGACCCGGCGGTAATCCTCGACCTCCGCCATGGCTGCCCGGATGACGTCGATGATCGGCACCGGCTCGGTCCAGGACCGGCCGGGCGCCGCCCCGGACAGGATGGCCAGGCTTTCCGCGTGGCGGCGCATCCGGGTGGTGAGGTGGTCCAGCGCGAACAGGTCGGCCAGCGCGGCGGAGTCGGAGGCCTTGTGCTCCAGCGTGTCGATCAGCCGGAGCTGCCGCTGCAGCAGTGACTGGTTCCGCCGGGCCAGGCTGACGAACACCTGGCGGAGTCCGTTGCGGAGCCCGGCCTCTCCAGCGGCCGCCCCGATCGCCGTCTGCTCCAGGCTGGCCACCGCCGCGAAGGCCTGGGCGATCTCCGCGTTCTTCAGCCGCGGCCGGGGCTGCGGCGGCTCGGCGGCGGGCGGGGTGTCGATATCCCCGCTGCGCAGCCGCTCCAGCAACTGCGGAAGCTGCTCATCCGCGGAACGGCGGGCCGTGGCCGCGAGGGTCGCGATATCGCGCGACAGCTTGGCGGAGAAGCGGCCCATCAAAATGACGCATACCAGGCCGATGAGGAGACCTGCGCCGACCAGCATCGTTAATTCGAGGACTTCGCGATGATCCGGGGACCAGAAGCCACGGCCGTGCATCGAGCTGCCCAGCACCGCGCCCGCGGCCAGAGCCCAGAGCAAGATCAGGCAGATGGCCGGAAAGGCGACGGTGGCGGTGAAAGTGAACCGGATCGTCCGGCGCGCGGCCTCCAGCTCCTGGGAGCCCGCCGAGCTGGATTTGCCCATGTGGTCACTCCTGGATCGATCCCGTCCCCGGAATCCCGTCACTACCCGACCGGACGCTACCGTAGGCGCCCTATCTTGTGCCATTAGGCACTAATTGTCATCGCGCTTCACGGAATTGCTGGCCGGCTGGCCGGACCGTTACGCCTGCCGACCCTGCCCGGAGGGTCAGGTCAGCGGTTGGCTACCGCGCGCGCTAGCTGGCTGACGACCTGGATCAGGACCGGGCGGGGGGTGGCGAAGTTGAGCCGGACGTGGCCCGCGCCCGCCGCCCCGAACGCGGGCCCGTCGTTGACCAGCACCCACGCCTTGTCGAGGAAAAACTCGCCGGGGCTGTCGCCGAGGTCCAGCTCCCGGCAGTCCAGCCAGGCCAGGTAGGTGCCCTCCGGCGGCTGGTAGCGGACTTCCGGCAGGAACTCGGCGAGCAGGTTCCCGAGCATCATCCGGCTCCCGTCGAGGTAGTCCACCACCTCGGCGAGCCAGTCCTGGCCACGGGTGAAGGCCGCGATGTTGGCGTGCACGCCCGGGGTGCTCGCGCCGTGCTCGATGATCCGGCCTGCCTCCGCCCAGACCTCCCGGTCCGCGTCGTTGCTCAGGATGATCTGGGCGCACTTGAGGCCGGGCAGGTTCCAGCCCTTGGACGCCGAGGTCGAGGTCAGGGTGTGGCCGGCCGTGACCTCGCTCAGCGAGGCATACGGGACGTGACGGTGCCCGGGGTAGATGAGCGGCGCGTGGATCTCGTCGGCGAACACCCGCCCCCCGTGCCGCTCGACGACCTCGCTGACCCCGGCCAGCTCGGCCTGGGTGTACACGCGGCCCACCGGGTTGCAGGGGTTGCACAAGATGAGCAGGTGGCCGCCCGCGCGGAACGCCGCGTCGATGCCGTCCAGGTCAAGGACGGGGTGGTCCCCGGCCGCCGTCATCGGCACCTGGATGATCTCCCGGCCCAGGAGCGGCGGCACGGACAGGAACGGCATGTAGGCCGGGGTGGGCAGGATCACCGGGCTGCCGGGGCGGGAGAAGAGGGTGATCGCCGCTTCGAGGCCTTTGATGACGTCGGGCAGCGGCCGGATCCGGTCCGGGTCCACGGCCCAGCCGTGCCGGTCCGCCAGCCACGCCGCGCAGGCCTCGGCCATCCGCTGGGCCGTGGCCGGGGGGAGGTACCCGAAGTCCTGCCGCGCGATCACCTCGCGGAGCGCCGCATCCACCTCGGGGGCAGTGCCGAAGTCCATCTCGGCGACGAACGCCCCGAGCACATCCGGGCCGGCGTAGGTCCATTTCAGGCCGCCCCGGCGGCGCAGCTCGGCGACGGTGATCCGGTCGAGCGACTCGGCGAGTGCGGTCACCGGGGACCGGGTCCCGCCGGAGCCGCCAGCTCCGCCGCCCGGACCCGGGGCGCCGCGGGAGGGTGCTCCGTGCCGTGGGCCACCACCAGCTCGATGTGGTGCAGGACCGGGAGGTCAGACCGCGGGTCGCCGCGGACCGCGATGAGGTCCGCGTCCTTGCCCGGCTCGCTCGTCCCGGTCCGGTCATCCACGCCCAGCGCCCTGGGCGCCCGCAGGGTGGCCGCCTCCAGGATCTCCGCCCCGGGCAGCCCCACCATCGCCAGCGCCTCCAGGCCCGACACGTACGCGCCGTGCGGGCAGTCGTCGACCCCGGCGTCCGTGCCCGCGATGATCTGCGCGCCGCCTGAGTACAGTCCCATGATCACCTTATCCAGCGCCGCCACGGCCTGGGCGATCCCCTGCGTGCCGTGCGCATGTGCCGCCACCCGGCCAATCCCTCTGGCCGCCAGCGGTGAGTGTGACCGGAAACTTTAGACACCGAAACGATCAGCTAGCACCGACGCTAAGACGGAGGCCCGGGCGGGTCAATGGGCGCACCGCAGATGAAACCCGGCGGTAATGGAGGGTGCCGTTGTTTATCTGGCGGAACATCCGGAGGCCCGGGCGGGTGGCGGCCGGGAAACGGGCGCTCGGCCGTCGCCGGGAAAAGGAGCCGTCAGCGGGTATTTGGTAGCATCACGACTTGCCTACCAGGGGCGCGTGATTCCGTGCTCAGCCCGGCCGGAGCCGCCCAGTCCCAGGGAGTGATCGGTATGAGCACGCAGCCAGCACCGGTCGCAGACGCGGCGGACCGGCGCGCCAGCCTGTTCACCCCGGGACCCCGGCTGGGCTGGGAGTTCCGCGACCGCCGCGAGCTCGCCGCGCCGTTTCCCCAGCCCCGGCCCGACCTCGAGGCGATGCGGGCCACCGCCGCCCAGCAGGCCGAGGCGGCCGAGAAGGCGTACCGGAAGATCCGCAAGTTCCTGGGTATCCCCAGCACCCTCTTGTTCGTCGTGCTGCTGCTGGCCAACGGCTGCGCGGCCAATGTCAGCGGGAGCGGGCCCCCGGTCGTCAGCGACCTGATCGCCCTGGTCATCTGCGGTCCCGGCATGACGCTCACCTTCCTGCGGTGGCGGAAGGCCCGCCAGGCCGCCGCCGCGGCCGGCCGGGTCGCCGAGGATCACGAGCGGGCGGTCGCGTCCTGGCAGCAGAGCGAGGAAGCCTGGCAGCGGGCCGAGCTGAGCCGGCTGGACGGGGTCGATGAGTGGGGCAGCGCCCAGCTGCCCGGGGGCACGCTCCGGACCGACGTGTTCGGGGGCAGCCTGCGCGGCTGGCAGGCGCTGCTCACCACGCACGGCACCTCGCTGCTGGCCAGCCAGCCCGTGCTGACCGTGGACCTGACCGGCGAAGTGATCTGCCAGGAGCTCACCGACACCGCCCGGGCCGCGGGCGTGCCCTCCTCCGTCTGGCTGCTGCCCACCCAGCTGGGGGCCTCGGGCGTGCTCGCCGGGCTGTCCGCGGCCCAGTTCGCTGACGCCCTGGCCGAGGCGGTGCACGCGGGCGGCGCCGCGGGCGCGGCCCGCGCCGAGCGGGCGGTGGACACCCGGGTTCTGGAGCAGCTGCACGGCGCGCTCGGCGGTGACGTGACACCGGTCCGGCTGGCCGCGGCGGTCCGCGCGGCCCTGGGCCATGCCGACCGTCCCTCCGTGCTCAGCCAGCAGGAGCAGGCGCTGATCTCGGCCGAGTTGTTCCCGGCGGAATACCGGCGCCAGATCGAGCCGAATTTAGTACGGATCGAGGCCTTCCTGACCGCGCTGGCCCAGCACGCGGAGCCGCCCGGCCAGCCCCCCGCCACCCCTGAGCCACCCGCTTATTACACCTGCCTGGCCCTGGAGCCGGCGGCCCGCAGCGCCCGCGCCGAGGTCCTGGCCGCCCTTGCGGTCCAGTGGCTGACCGTCCAGGTGACCAGCAGCGATGACCCGGCCCCCGCCGTCATCATCGCGGGCGCGGACGAGATCAGCCGCCCGCACCTGGAGCGGCTGGCCGGAGCGTGTGAGCGGCGCGGAGTCCCGTTGACCCTGCTATTCCGCCACCTGCGTGACACCGGCCTGGGCATGCTGGGCGGCGGCGCCGCCGCGTTCATGCGGCTGGGCCATCACGGCGAGGCGGAGCAGGCCGCGGCGTACATCGGCCGGCAGCACCGGTTCGTGCTCTCGAACGTCACCGCCACCCTGGGGGGGAGCGACACGCACACGCTCACCGAGACCGAGGGCCAGACCGTCAGCGACACCATCCACACCGGCAGCCAGGCCGGCTGGAAGAGCCGCCTTCACCCGGGTGGCCCGCGGAACGCCGGCCATCCGGAGTCCCGCGGCCCGTCCCGCAGCCGGTCGGTGTCCCGGAACTGGTCCACCGCCCGGTCCTGGGCGGAGAGCACCAACTGGAGCAACGCCGCCGCCAGCCAGCGGGTCTACGAGTACGCGGTCGAGCCGGCCGTGCTGCAGAACCTGCCCGACCAGGCGCTGCTGCTGGTCACCCGGGGTTCCGGCGGCCCGGTGCTCACGTCCGTGGAATGCGACCCGGCCATCGTCACCCTGCCCCGGGTCAGCAGCTCCCCGCTCCCCGACCCCGCCGACGTGCGGCTGCCGGGCCGGGGCGCCGGCGTGCTGCCCGAGCCGAACCGGACAGAGCTGCCCGGCCCCGGCACCCCCCTGGATCGAGCGGGCCCGCATCACAGTGCACTGGACCAGCCTGGCCTGGATCCAGCCGACCAAGGAGTGAGATGGACCCAATCACGCTCATCGTGACCGCGCTGTCGGCCGGAGCCGGGGCCGCCCGCCGGGGCGGTGTGCCGCCCGCGTTACCAGATGCGCAGGCCGAATTGCTGACCCTGGCCCAGGAGCGGCTCCGCGGGCGCCCGAACGGGAGCATGGTCCTCCGGCAGCATGCCGAGGACCCGTCACGATGGACCCGCCCGCTCGCCAAGGCGCTGGCCGCCGAAGGAGCGGGCGAGGACGGCCGCCTCATCGCGGCCGCGCAGGCCGTCCTCCGGGTGACCGACGAACCTGGATCCACCCGGGGTAAGTACGCGCTGGACGCGGGGAGCCCGTCCGGTCAGGCCCCCGTCTGACCGGACCAGGCGGCGCCCGCTCCCCACGCCCGGCGGGCACCGCCTGGCTATCGGATCCGGACGGCATGCCGGGTGGTGCACATCCGCCCTCTCTTCCTGACCAGGAGAGACGGACTCGGTGGAGCCCGTCTGGAGAACATGTGCAGGAGACGTGGAGCCCCACCGGCCAGCATCGGGGCTGGGGTCAGTGCCAGGTCCAAGGCCGGGGTCGGCTCCCGGCTCAGGGCCGGGTCCAGGCCGGGCGCCGGAATCAGGGTGAGGGCCGGAATCAGGGTGAGAGCCGGGATCAGGGTGCGGGCCCGAGTCGGGGTGGGGACCGGAATCAGGACCCGGGCCAGGAGGCACGGCGGCTTGGGCGGCGCGGCGGCGGGCCCGGCCGCGGAGCCGCCGGGCCGCCTCGATCACGCCGCTGACCGCCACGGTCAGTCCCAGACCCACCAGCAACCCGGCCCACGGGCGGCCCTCGAAGGCCTGGCCGCCGATCCGGCCGATGAAGAACGCATAGCTGGCCCACAGGACCCCGGCGATCGCGGTGCCCAGTACGAAGCTCCGCCGCGGGTACCCGATGAGACCGCAGGTCAGAGTCACCGCGGTCCGGCCGCCCGGGATGAACCGGCAGGCCACGATGATCCGGGTGCCGTACTCCGCCAGCGAGCGCTGCGCCCACGCGCGGCGGCGTTCACCCCGCTCGCCTGCGAAGATCCACCGGCTGACGGCCGGGCCGAACCGGCGGCCCAGCAGGTAGGCGGCGTTGTCGCCGACGAATGCGCCGAGCGCGGCCAGCGCGACCAGCACCGCGATGCGCGGGTCGGTGCTCCCCGCGGTCGCGACGCCGAGGGCGATGACCGCGGTCTCGCTGGGCAGGACCGGGATCAGCGCGTCGAGCGCGGGCACGAGAACCGCGATGAGGTAGGAAACCGGGGAGCTGATATCCAGCTGGGCCAGGTCGATCACCAGCGTCCTCCCCGGTGCCGGGACCTCAGCAGCCGGGTCAGCACGACGGCCAGCGTCGCGCCGAAAATGATCCACGGCGCGATCACGATCAGGTCATTGCCGGTCATGTCCTCAGTGCACCAGGCGAGGATGCCGGGCAGGTGGAGCTGTCATGGCGATGGTGTGGAGCCGGGCCGCGCCCGCGCGTCCAGGACGGCCGTACCGGGTACCACTCCTCTGCTGAGGGATCATGGAAGCCCGGCGTTGCCGCCTGGCCGTCCCGGCCGGGTAGCGCGGCGACGGGAGGGAAAGGCAGGTGAGCAGCGATGGCGGCGACCGTGCTGGTCGTGGAGGACGAGCGCAAGCTGCGCGAGCTGGTCCGCTCGTACCTGGAACGGGCCGGGTTCACCGTGCTGACCACCGACTCCGGCGCGGAGGCGCTCACGCTGGCCGGGTCGGCCTCGCCGGACCTGGTGATCCTGGATCTCGGCCTGCCGGACGTGGCCGGGGAGACCGTCGCCCGCGAGCTGCGCGCGGCCGGGCCCACGCCGATCCTGATGCTGACGGCCAGGAGCACCGAAGAGGACCGGATCCGCGGGCTGGAACTCGGCGCAGACGACTACGTGACCAAGCCCTTCAGCCCGCGCGAGCTGGTGCTGAGGGTCCAGGCGGTGCTGCGGCGCAGTGGCCCGGTAAAGGCCCAGGGCGTGGCCAGCTACGGCGGCGGCGAACTGGTCATCGACGAGCCGCAGCGCCTGGCCACGGTTCGGGGGGCCCACGTTGGCCTCACCCCGACCGAATGGGGCGTGCTGGTGGCGCTGACCACCGTGCCGGGCCGGGTGTACTCACGGTTCGAGCTGATCAACCGGGTGCGGGGTTATGAGTTCGAAGGTTACGAGCGCACCGTCGACTCGCACGTGAAGAACCTGCGCCGCAAGATCGAGGAGGACCCGGGCAACCCGCGGATCGTCCAGACCGTACTGGGCGGCGGTTACCGGCTGGGCCTGCCCCGCGATGCCTGAGCCAGCCTCCCCGGGACCAGCCTCCCCGGGGTCAGGCTCCCCGGGGTCAGGCTCCCTGGGACCAGCCTCCCCGGGACCCGCCTCGCCCGTGCCCGCGCCGCCCGGGCCGCCGGTGCCCGGCCCCCCGGGCCGGAACGGGGCCATCGGGCTGCGCCTGGCGCTGGCGTTCCTCGGGGTGGCGCTGGCCGCGATCGCCCTGCTGGCCGGGCTGACCGCGGTCTTCTCGGCCGCGGATGTCTCGGACCTGGCTGCCCGGCAGCGGGCCCAGCTGGCCAGCGCCGTCACCGTGGCCGCCGGTGCGGCCTGGGACCGCACCAACAGCTGGGCCGCCGCGGACCTGGGCCCGGTGCTGGACCTGGCCGGGCGCACCGGCGCGGACGTCCAGATACGGGACGCGGCGGGCCGTCCCGTGTCGTCGTCGCCGGGATTTGCCGGCCAGCCGGGAGCCCAGCTCAGCACCCCGGTTGTGGTGCACGGCCAGCGGGTCGGCGCGGCCGTGATCAAGTTCCGGGGATCGGGCCTGGGCGGAGCGGAGCAGAACCTGCGCACCGCGCTGCTGCGGGCCATCGCCGGGGCCGCCGGGCTGGCCGCGCTGCTCGCGCTGCTGACGGGCCTGCTCCTGGCCCGGCGGATCACCCGCCCGGTGGAGCGGATCATCACCGTGACCCGGGCCATGGGCGGCGGTGACCGTGCGGCCCGGGTCGGCCCGGTCACGGCGCCCGGCGAGCTCCGTGAACTGGCCACCGCGTTCGATCAGATGGCGGACACCCTGGACCGGCAGGAGCAGCTGCGCCGCGACCTGGTCGCCGACGTGGCCCACGAACTGCGCACGCCGGTCGCGATCCTCCAGGCCGGCCACGAGGCCCTGCTGGACGGGGTGGTCGAGCCGACCCCGGACCAGCTGACCTCGCTCCGTGACGAGGTGCTCCGGCTGGCCCGGATGGTGGACGACCTGCAGACCCTGGCAGCTGCGGACGCGGCCACGCTCCAGTTGTCGCTGCGCCACTGCGACCTGGCCGAGGTGACCGCGGCCGCGGCCGGCAGCCTGGCCGGCCGGTTCGAGGCAGCCGGGCTGGCGGTCCGCCAGGAGCTCGCCCCGGCCTGGGTCATGGCCGACCCGCGCTGGCTGCACCAGGTGATCACCAACCTGCTCACCAACGCGCTGAAGTTCACCCCGGCCGGCGGCCAGGTGACCATCCAGTCCCGTACCGCGGGCACGTCCGCCATGCTCCAGGTCACCGACACCGGCGCCGGGATCCCCGCCGACGAGCTGCCGCACATCTTCGAGCGTTTCTGGCGGGGGCGGCAGGCGGCCCAGACCTCCGGGAGCGGTATCGGCCTCGCGGTGGCCGCCGAGCTCGCCCGGGCCCACGGTGGCCAGCTGACCGTGGCCAGCGAGCCCGGCCGCGGCACCGAGATGACGCTCACCCTGCCCGCGGCCTGACCGGGGGGGCGGCCTGACCGGGGGGCGGCCTGGCCCGGGGGCGGCCTGACTAAGGCGCGCTGACTAAGGCGCGCTGATCCAGGCACCCTGACCCCTGGACGCGGGCGCCTGAACATCCGGCCGGGCCCAGCTCAGGGTTTCTTCACGCCATCACCACACCGGGCGCACAAGCCCTGCACCACGCACGGATTACCTGGTCTCGTCGCCCTGATCCGACATCCCTCGAGATCCGGATCAGGGCGGCCCGCCCGCCTCGGTGCGGCCACCCGCGGCACCGAGCAGACGGCACCGAGCAGAGGAGAGGACATGACCGCCGCGACCGAGGACTGGCTCCCCGGGCAGACCCATACCGTGCTGGCTCCCACCGTGCTGGCTCCCACCGTGCTGGCTCCTACAGTGCTGGCTCCTACAGTGCTGGCTCCTACAGTGCTGGCTCCCACAGTGCTGACCCCGACCGTGCTGGCTCCCACCGTGCTGGCTCCCACCGTGCAGTCGCATCGCATCTTCATCCGGGCCACGCCCTTGGAGATCTGGGACGCGCTGAGCCGGCCGGGCTGGACCCAGCTGTACGGCTACCGGACGCCGGCCCGGTACGACATGCGGCCGGGCGGCGCGTACCGGGCCTTCGCCAGCGTGAGCATGAAGATGCGCGGCATCGACGGCGTGGTCATCGACGGCGAGGTCCTCGAGGCCGACGCCCCGCGGCGGCTCGTGCAGACCTGGCACGTCCTGTTCGACGCCGCGACCCGGGCCGAGGGCGGCACCCGGCTGACCTGGGAGATAGAAGAAGGTCACAGCGGCGTCAGCACGCTGACGCTCACCCACGACCTGGCGGGCGCACCCAGCACGGCCGCGCTGGCCGAAGGACGGCACCCGGTAGCCGGCGGCGGCTGGGCCTGGATCCTCAGCGACCTGAAGACGCTGCTGGAGACCGGCCGGCCGCTGGCCGCCTGACCCGGGCCCGGCCCGGCCAGGTCCGCCATGGCGTGGTTCCTCATCGTGGCCGCCGGGCTGTTCGAGACGGGGTTCGCGGTGCTGCTCAAGCAGAGCGCTCACTTCACCCGCTTGTGGCCCACGATCGGCTTCGCGGCCTGCGCGCTGATCAGCTTCGGCCTGCTCAGCCTGGCCCTGCGCGAGCTGGAAGTAGGTCCGGCCTATGCCGTCTGGACCGGCATCGGGGCAGCGGGCACGGCCGTGATCGGGATGATCGCCCTGGATGACTCCGTGTCCACGGCCAAGCTGGTCTCGATCGGGCTGATCCTGGCCGGGGTGATCGGGCTCAACCTGTCCGGCGTCACGCCCTGAACCCCCCGGGCCCCTGAACGGCACGGGCACCGCGGCACCGGCCCGGTGTGGTTTTCGTTGCGGCGACTGATGGCGGTGCCGCGGGGCGGGGACCGGGCGCGCCGGCGTGCGGGAGCGGCATGCGGCGAGAGCCGACACGGGCGGCCGCCCTGCGCGCCTCCCAGGGTGGTTCGCCCGGCTTGGTTACTATCTGCCCGCGGAGGGCGGTGGGAATGGCACGAGCTGGCGCGCGGCACCCGGGATCGGGCTGATGCTGGGGCACTCGCACGCCCTGTCCGGCGGGGTGGCCGGCCTCGCGGCCGGCATCTTCCTGCACCTGCCGATCCCCCAGACCGGGGCGCTCGCCGGATTCACCGCGGGCATGGCACTGCTGCCCGACCTGGACCAGTGCGGCTCGTCGCCGGCCCGGTCGCTCGGCTTCGTGTCCGAGGCGGTCGCGTGGGTCTTCGGCCGGATCAGCGGC
>Ga0208589_1001127_pt1 | contig 11434 bp, 11 predicted proteins | sample NGESurshal092012_2_FD_184486 | JGI IMG/M metagenome (GOLD analysis project Ga0208589, IMG submission 184486) | Arctic peat soil microbial communities from Barrow, Alaska - NGEE Surface sample F53-2 shallow-092012 (SPAdes) | ecosystem: Environmental > Terrestrial > Soil > Wetlands > Peat ... | reverse complement strand
TGCACGGCACGCTGAGGGCCGGGCCTGCGGCGGACGGCGGATTCTGCGTGGAGGCCAGGCTGCCCGCCTACGTCCCGACCGCGGAGACCGTGGCGTGACCATGATCCGCGTGGTGGTCGTGGACGACGAGCCGATGGTGTGCGCGCACCTGCGGACGATCCTCAGCTCGGGCGGCACGATCGAGGTCGTCGCGGAGGCCCGCGACGGGGCGGCCGGCGTCGAGGCGGTCGTCCGCACCCGCCCCGACGTGGTGCTCATGGACCTGCGGATGCCGGGAATGGATGGGCTGACCGCGATCGAGCGGATCGGCGAGCTGGCCGCGCCGCCGGTCGTGGTCGTGCTGACCACCTTCGACGCCGACCAGTACGTGCTGCGGGCGCTGCGGGCCGGCGCGGCCGGCTTCCTGGTCAAGTCCACCCCGCCCGAGGACCTTATCGGGCTGGTGCAGGTCGCCGCGGAGGGGCATACGGTGCTGTCCCCGGCGGCCGCCCGGCGGCTGATCGCGGCCTCCACCGACAGCCAGCTGACCCGCGACCGGGCCCGCCAGCTGGCGGCGACGCTCACCGAGCGGGAGGCCGAGGTGCTGGCCTGCCTGGGCGAGGGCCTGTCCAACGCGCAGATCGCGGCCCGGCTGTACCTGTCCGAGGCCACGATCAAGGGATATGTGTCGCGGACGATGGACAAGCTGGGCTGCGCCAACCGCACCCAGGCCGGGCTGCTGGCCCACGACGCGGGTCTCGTCAGGCCGTAACCATCCGGGCATAACCATCCGTCCCGGGTCGGCCCCGTTTAGGCTAAGCGGTAGCACCGGGGGGAATCGGGCCTGGAAAGGACATGTCGTGTCGGGGTCCCAGGATGAGCGCACCGCCGGTGCTGCCGCTGACCGGAAGGCCTTCAATACGAGCGTGGCCAATCCGGCGCGGATCTGGAACTACTGGCTGGGCGGGAAGGACCACTTCGAGGTCGACCGGGCGGCCGCCGAGAAGGTTCTCGAGGTGCTGCCGTCCATGCGCCTGCTGGCCCGGCTCGCGCGCCGGCAGCTGATCGACGCGGTGCGGCTGCTCGCCGGGAGCTACGGCATCCGGCAGTTCCTGGACATCGGGACCGGCCTGCCGACCGCCGATAACACCCACGAGATCGCGCAGCGCGCCGCGCCCGAGGCGCGGATCGTCTACGTGGACAACGACCCGGTCGTGATCTCCCATGCGCGGGCGCTGCTGACCAGCAGTCCCGAGGGCAGCACCGACTACCTGCACGCCGACCTGCGGGATACGGCCACCGTTTTAACCGGGGCCGCCCGGACCCTCGATTTCCGCCAGCCGGTCGCCATCCTGCTCATCGGGGTGCTGCATTTCGTGCCCGACGCTGATGACCCGTACGGGATCGTGGCCCGGCTGACAGACGCCATAGGCGCCGGGAGTTACCTCGTCATCGGGCACGGAGCCAGCGACATCCAGGCCGACGCGGTGCCGGAGATGATGCGGCGCTACAACGAGCGGTCGTCCGCGCCGATCACGTTGCGCACCCGCGATCAGGTGGCCAGGTTCTTCGACGGCCTCGAGCTGGTCGGCCCCGGGCTGGTCCCGCTCAGCCAGTGGTGGCCACCGGACCAGGTCGACGCCGGCGCCGCCAGCGGCGTGATCGGCTACTGCGGGATGGCCAGGAAGAACGCTGGCCCCAGCTGAGACACTGGCCCCGGCTGACCCGACGTGCCACTGTGTGGAGACAGCACCGCGTGAGGACGGCACTGTGTGAGGACGGGGCCTTGCGGGGTAGCTGCTCTCCCATCTCGGCGAGCGGGGGCTCATGGGACGCGACATTCAGGCCGTCAAGGTCACTGGTGAGGACCGGCGCAAGTACCGGGACAAGGTCCAGCGTTCGCTGGACGTGTTCGCCCGGATGCTCCGTGAGCACCGGTTCGAGGCCAGCCCGTCGCGGGTGGGCGTGGAGATCGAGCTGAACCTGGTGGACGCCGGCGGCGCGGCGTCCATGCGCAACGCGGCCGTCCTCGACGCGATCGCGGACCCGGCCTGGGCGACCGAGCTGGGGCAGTTCAACCTCGAGATCAACGTGCCGCCCCGGCGGCTCGAGGGTAGCGCGCTCGCGGACCTGGAGCAGGAGATCCGGGCCAGCCTCAACGCCGCGGACGCCAAGGCTCGCGGGGCCGGGAGCCGCCTGGTCATGGTCGGCATCCTGCCCACGCTGGCCGAAGAGGACATGCACGAGGGGACGCTGTCCGCCAACGACCGCTACCGGGTGCTGAACGATCAGATCTTCGCGGCCCGCGGGGAGGACCTGCGCATCGCGATCGACGGCGCCGAGCAGTTGCTCACCCACTCGGGCAGCATCACCCCCGAAGCCGCGTGCACCAGTGTGCAACTGCACGTCCAGGTCAGCCCGGAGGCGTTCGCGGGCTACTGGAACGCGGCCCAGGCGATCGCGGGCGTGCAGGTCGCCCTGGCCGCCAACTCCCCGTTCCTGTTCGGCCGGCAGCTGTGGGATGAGACCCGGATCACGCTGTTCGAGCAGGCCACCGACACCCGGCCGGACGAGCTGAAGCACCAGGGGGTGCGCCCCCGGGTGTGGTTCGGCGAGCGCTGGATCACGTCCGTGTTCGACCTGTTCGAGGAGAACATCCGGTACTTCCCGGCCCTGCTGCCGCTTTGTGAGGACGAGGACCCGCTGGCGGTGCTGGATGCCGGGGACATCCCCCAGCTGGCCGAGATGAGCCTGCACAACGGGACCATCTACCGCTGGAACCGCCCCGTCTACGCCGTCGTCAACGGCCAGCCGCACCTGCGGGTGGAGAATCGCGTCCTGCCGGCCGGTCCGACGGTCGCGGACGTCATGGCCAACGCCGCGTTCTACTACGGGCTCATCCGGACCCTGGCCGACGCGCAGCGGCCGGTCTGGACCCAGATGTCGTTCGCGACCGCGTCAGAGAACCTGCAGGAGGGCGCCCGGCACGGCATAGACGCCCGGCTGTACTGGCCCGGGGTAGGCGAGGTGCCCGTGGCCGAGCTGGTGCTGCGCCACCTGCTGCCGCTGGCCCGGGACGGGCTCAGCCGGTGGGGCGTCGATCCCGGCTCGGCCGACCGGCTGCTCGGCATCATTGCGCAGCGCTGCCTCACCGGCCAGACCGGCGCCGCCTGGCAGGTCGCCATGACCCGGAAGCTCAGCGCTCGGACCGGCGCCGGCCGCGCGGAGGCGCTGCGCCAGATGACCCAGCGCTATGTCGAGCTCATGCACACCAACGAGCCCGTGCACACCTGGCCCACGACGGCCTAGCGCGGGCCCCGGCCGGCCCCGCCTGGTGCCGTTTCACCGGGTCACCAGAAGGGCAGATCTGGTGACAGAGCGGGTGCCCCTCCCAGTTCGCCGCAGGGGGACACGCGCTGGCCGTATCGACGACCCGCCCGGACGACACGATCACCGCCCGGACCTGGCTCGCGCTGGCGGCTATGGGTCTCGGGGTCTTCGTTATCGCCAACGATTTCACCGCGCTCAGCGTGGCCATTCCCCGGATCGAGCAGGAGCTGCACACCACGCTGAGCCGGGCCCAGTGGGTGATCAACGGATACGCCCTGCTGTTCGGGGTGCTGATCGTCACCGGGGGCCGGCTGGCCGACCTGCTCGGCCGCAAGCGCATGTTCATGGCCGGCGCCGCGATCTTCGCCCTGTTCTCGCTGCTGTGCGGGGTGGCGCCGGACGTCGGGCTGCTCATCGGGGTTGCCGGGCTCGGCAACACGGTCGGCCCGCTGCTAGGCGGCTGGCTCACCGACGTGGCGACCTGGCGGCTGGTGTTCATCGTGAACCTCCCGGTGACGGCGTTCGCCGTGCTGGTCACCCGCCGCTGGGTCCCGGAGAGCCGGCCCGGCGCCGCGGAGCACGGCATCGACTACCCGGGGGGCGCCCTGCTGTCGGCGGGGGCGACCGCGATCCTGATCGGCCTGGACCTGGCCAACGCCGACGGATTCACCAGCCCGCTCATCCTGGCCCTGCTGACCTGCGGCGTGGCCCTCCTGGCCGTGTTCCTGCTCGCCGAGCGCCGCCTGGGGGCACGGGCCCTGGTGCCCGCCGACGTGCTGCGCAGCCGGGTGTTCGCGGCATCCTGCTCCGTGGTGCTGCTGATATCGGCCATCTACTTCGCCGCGCTGCTGTACCTGCCGCAGTACATGGAAGTGGTCCTGCGCTACTCGGCGATCAGGTCCGGTGCGGGCCTGCTGCCGCTGATGGGCGTCTACGCGGTGACCTCGTTCGTGGCCGGGAGCCTGTACGGCCGCCTCGGTCCCCGGGTCACCGTGGCGGCGGGCGCGGGCCTGCTCGCGGCCGGGATATTCATGCTGTCCTTCCCGGCCGGCAAGACCTCCTACCTGCCCCTGCTGCCCGGGATGTGCGTGCTCGGCCTCGGCGTCGGGCTCTTCTACTCCGCGGTGACCACGGCCGCGGTCACCGCGCTGGGACCCGTCCCGGTCCAGCCTGGCCGGCGGCATCGTCTACATGTGCCAGATCGCCGGGGGCGCGATCGGCCTGGGGCTGAACACCGCGATCGTGCTCAGCGCGGCCACGCTGAGCCAGGGCATCACGATCGCGTTCGTTCCGGGCCGACGCCGCCCTGGCCCTGGTCGGCTTCGCCGTCGCGCTGGGGTTCGTGCGCGGTCCCCGGGCGTCGCCCGCGCACGCCGCCGTCCCGGCCCACCACCGGGTCCAGGCCGGGCCACGCCGGGCGCGGGCGGGACCAGGCCAGGCGGGACCAGGCCAGGCGGGACCAGGCCAGGCGGGACCAGGCCAGGCGGGACCAGGCCAGGCGGGGCCGGCCCAGCCTGGCATTGTCACTATGTGAGACCTGGAACCGCCGGCTGGCGTGCCACGATCGGGCGGGCAGACCACAGTGGTGCCGGCAACCCGGAACGAGGACACATGAGCGACACGAAACCCGCATCGCCGCAGCCACCGATGCTGACCGTCGCTCTCGACCTGCCGTCCGCGCAGATCCTCGCCGACCAGGCGTCGATCATCTCCGATCTCCAGTTTGTCGTGGAATGCTGCATGGGGTTGCTCAGCGAGCTGGACAAGCCCGAGGAAGACCGGGACTCGGTGGTGCCGCAGGCGCTGTGGTCGGCTGCGCTCGCCTCCTACTCGCGCTGTTTCAGCAAGGGCAAGCGGTTCGGCCTGGGACCGGATGACATCACCAGCCTGCCCCTCGAGGGCGAGGTCATGACGTTCCACAAGTGGGCCCTCGAGCAGCGCACCAGGCTCACCACCCACCCGGCGGACCCGTTCGAGGCGGCCAAGGTGGGGGCGGCGCTGGCGTTGCCCGGCCAGGGTAAGCGCCGGGTGGAAGGCATCGCGATCCTGACCAACAGCCGCGTGCTGGTCGATGACACCGGGGTTCGCCAGCTGGGCGCGCTCGCCGCGGCGCTGGCCAAGCAGACCGCCGAGCAGGCTCAGGCGCAGCAGGACACGGTGCTGGAGGATGCCCAGCAGCTCGACCTGGACATGCTCTACCGGCAGCCGCCGCTGAGCAGCGCGCACCCGCTGACGAACCTGCCCACGCTCCCGCAGCAGCCCGAGCCCTCCACCAAGGGCTGACCCCGGTGGAGTGGAGGCGGGCGGCAGCCGGGCTGGCCCGCGGGTAGCCAGGCAGGCCCGCGGTAGCCGGGCTCGTCCGCGCGGCGGCAAGGCGCCGCCCCGGCCCGGGCGCTCTCCGACGACCACGTGGGCACCAGCTGCCTCTCTGGCCCCGCAGCGTGGGCGGCGTGTGCATGAATCCCCGCGTCCGGGGCACCCATGGATCCTTAACGGCCAGGCTGGCGGCCCCGCGCTGAGTCGAGTCCGCTGAGTCGGCGGCTCTGAGCCGACGGGCGCTCGGAAGAGGAGGCCACGACCATGGCTGACGCGCAGCCGCAGACCGCCGCACCGTAAAACCTGGGTGACGGCCCGGGCCGGTTCCACCGCACGCTGGGGGTGCTCCCCGCCACGGCGGTGAATATGACCCAGATGTGCGGGATCGGGCCGTTCATCACGATCCCGCTGATCGTGGCGGCGATGGGCGGTCCGCAGGCGGTCCTCGGCTGGATAGCCGGCGCGATCCTGGCCCTGGCGGACGGGCAGGTCTGGGCGGAGCTCGGGGCGTCTATGCCCGGGGCGGGCGGGACCTACCTGTACTTGCGGGAGGCCTTCCAGTACCGGACCGGCAAGCTCATGCCGTTCCTGTTCATCTGGACCGCGATGCTGTTCATCCCGCTCATCATGTCTACCGGGGTGATCGGGCTGGTGAGCTACCTGCGTTTCTTCTTCCCGCACCTGTCCTCGTGGCAGGGTCACGTGATCGGCCTCGGCGTCACCGCGCTGATCGTTGTCGCCCTGTACCGCCGGATCGAGCGGGTCAAGGTAATCACCACCGCGCTGTGGGTGGTCATGCTGCTGGCGGTCGGCCTTACGATCGCCGCCGCGTACAGCGGCTTCCGCCCGTCGCTCGGGCCGAAACAGGTACGGGAGGAATACCTGGCCGCGCAGCCGTAACGTTCCCGGGACGGTCGCGGCGTAGCGTCGCTTCGGTGGGGGAGGCGCAGCCAGGAAGGGGGCGTCTTCAGGGGGTATACGACGTGCGTCTTCTCCGCATGCCATGCGTGCGCTGCCGCGCCTAGGGGCGCGGCGAACCTCCCAAAGGGAAAGAGAAGAAGATGCGCAAGAGTCCATTCGCTGTGGGCACCGTAGCCACGCTGCTGGCGTTCGGCGGCAGTGCCGCGGTGGCGTCTACGGCCCAGGCATCCACGGGGAACACCGCCTACGTCTCGCCGTCCGGCAGCACGTCCGGTGCCGACACCTCGTGCGCCACCGCCGGGTACGCGAGCATCAGCAAGGCCGTCGGCGCGGTCAGCGCCGGCGGCACGGTCGTGGTCTGCCGGGGTGTCTACCACGCCCAGGTCGTGGTGGCCAAGCCGCTGACCCTGGCTGGCCAGCCCGGTGCGGTGATCGACGCACAGGGACAGAAACCGCTGAAGATCGGCAAGACCAAGCTGCCCGGCAGCGTCGGCATCGGCGTCCTCGGCACGCACAATGTCCGGGTCAGCGGGTTCAAGGTCAGGAACGCCGGCTTCGACGCCATCCTGGTCGGGCTGAGCTCGAGGGTCTCGGTGTCCCATAACGTCCTGCGGAACAACGGCGACGTAGGCGTGGACCTGAACGGCTCGTCCTGGTCCCAGGCCACCGGCAACGTGTCGGAGAACAACATGGGCGGCGGCTTCCTGGTCGCCGACGACGTGGGACCCAACAGCCACAACGTGGTCGCCTGGAACCTGGCCAGCCACAATCCCGGCGGGTGCGGGGTCATCCTGGCCGGGCACAGCACCGCCGGGGTGACGGACAACCTGGTGGCGCACAACGTGCTGACCTACAACGGCACGCTGAAGTCCACCGGCGGGGGAGCGGGCGTCGTGATCGCCACCGAGGTTCCGGGTGAGACGGTGGCCGACAACACCGTCGCAGGCAACCTCATCTACGGCAACGGTCTCGCGGGCGTCACCATCCACGCCCATCTGCCCAGCCAGGACCTGAACGGGAACCGGATCACCGGGAACGTGATCGGGACCAACAACACCCTGGGTGACCCGATCCAGCTGGCCACCTCGCCCACGTCCAAGAAGAACGTGGCGGTGCCGGACACCCGGACGACCGGGATCCTGGTCGGCTCGGCCAGCCCGATCCATGTCTGGATCGGCGGCAACCGCATCGCCCGCAACCACTTCGGGATCTTCCTCGAGGGAGTGGGCCAGGCGGTGCATGCGACGCTGCACGGCAACCAGTTCCATCGTGTGTTCAGGCCGGTGAAGTCGGTCATCGTGCACTGACCTGCGGAGGCTGAACCCGCGCCGTCCCCGGGCCCGAGGCCCCGGGGACGGCGCGGGCCGCGGGGGCCGGACCCGGCCCGGGCCCGCTGATCGGGTAGAACGGGTAAATGCCGGAGCTTCCCGAGGTCGAGACCGCCCGCAGCCTGATCGCCGACCAGGCGCTGAACCGGACGATCACGGCGGTCGACGATGCGGACACCTACGTCACCCGCCCCCACCTTCCCGGCCAGCTGCGGGATGCGCTGGTGGGGCGCACGCTCACCGCCGTCCGCCGGCGGGGGAAGTCCATCTGGGTCGAGACCTCCGGCGTGATGGGGGACCCCGCGCCCGGACCGGATCTCGGCATCCACCTCGGCATGAGCGGCCGGATCGTGGTCACCGCCCCCGGCGGTGCGGCCGCCGAGGGCGGCGGGCCCCGGCGCCGGGACGCGCAGCCGCGCAAGCCCGAGTGGGACCGCTTCACGCTCGAGTTCGCCGACGGCGGCCACCTGGCCCTGTTCGACAAGCGCCGGCTGGGGCGCGTCCGGCTGAATCCTGACATCAACGCGCTCGGGCCAGATGCCGGGAAGGTCACCGAGGACCAGTTCCGGCACCTGCTGAGCAAGGGCACGATCGCGGTCAAGGCCCGGCTGCTGGATCAGTCCAAGATCGCCGGGGTCGGGAACCTGCTGGCCGACGAGGCCCTCTGGCAGGCCAGGATCTCCCCGGCGGCACCCGTGAATAGCCTCCGGCCCGCGGACGTCGACCGGCTCCACCACGCCCTGCAAGCGGCGCTGAAATCGGCCGCCGCCCACGGCGGTGTGCACACCGGCGAGGTGATCCCGTTCCGGCACGCCGGCGCCCGGTGCCCGCGCGACGGCGCCGAGATGAAACACGGCACCGTGGGCGGCCGCAGCACCTGGTGGTGCTCCCTCGAACAGGCCTGATGTGTGTTTCCTGGAACAGGCCTGATGTGACAGCCTGCAGCCTATGAGCGCGAGCGTGGTGAGCCCGGTGTTCGTCGGGCGCCAGGACGAGATCGCCGCGCTCACTGCCCTGCTGGACCGGGTCCAGCGGACCCCGGCCCAGCCAGAGGCGGCTGACCAGGCGCGACCCACCGCCCAGCTAGAGGCCGCCGCCCAGCCAGAGCCCGCCGCCGGGATGCTGGTCGCTCAGCCGTAAGGCCCGGTTCCAGCCGCACGGCCCGGCCCGGCAGGGCCGGGCCGCAGCCGTGGTCTCAGATGTAGAGCCGGGGAAGCGTGATGGCGAACCGGGTGTGTCCGGGCTTGCTGCCCACTTCGATGCTGCCGCCGTGCGCGGTGGTGACCGCGTCCACGATGGCCAGGCCCAGGCCGGTGCTCCCGGCGGTCCGGGAGCGGGACGAGTCCCCCCGCACGAACCGCTCGAACAGCATGGGCTGCAGCTCCGGCGGGATACCGGGCCCGTCATCGGTCACGCTCAGTTCGACGGTGCCCGGCTGGCCCCCGTCGGCCAGCGCGACGGTGACCCGGGTGCCCTTCGGGGTGTGCTTGGCCGCGTTGCTCATCAGGTTGGCCAGCACCTGGTGCAGCCGGTGCTCATCCCCGCGGACCAGTACAGCCTCATGGGGGAGTTCGAGCACCCAGCGGTGATCGGCCGAGGCGACCCGGGCGTCACTCGTGGCGTCGATGGCCAGCCGGGACAGGTCCACCGGCTCCCGGGCCAGCGGCCGGCCCGCGTCCAGCTGGGCGAGCAGCAGCAGCTCGTCGACCAGCACGCTCATCCGCTCGGACTCCGACTCGATCCGGTGCAGCGCGTGGGCGATGGCGGCGGGATCCGCGTCCGGATTGCGCAGCGCGAGCTCCGCGTAGCCGCGGATGGCGGCCAGCGGGGTGCGCAGCTCGTGGCTGGCGTCGGCGGCGAACCGGCGCAGCCGCGCTTCGCTGGCCGCCCGGCGGGCCAGCGCGCTTTCGACGTGACCGAGCATCCGGTTGAAAGCCTCGGCGACCTGGCCCGCCTCGGTGCGTGGGCTGGTGTCCGGGACCCGTTCGGGCAGCGTGACCTCGCCACTGGCCAGGGGCAGCTGGGTGACCCGGGTGGCGGTGGCCGCGACCCGGCGGAGGGGCCGCAGGGAGAGCCGCACGAACCCCGTGCCGATGAAGCCCGCCAGGATCAGTGCGACCAGGAATGCCGCCAGCTCGGCGATTTCCACCTTGTGCAGCGTGGATTCCATGGTGGACAGCGGGAGGCCGGTGATGAGCAGATCACCGTCTCGTCCTTTGATCGCCGTGAGCCGGTAGTCGCCGCCGATGGAGGCGAGGTTCTCGGTGTAGTACCTGCCGTCCGGCGGCAGCCGGGTCAGGATGGCCTTGTCCGCGTCAGACAGGTGGCTCTGGCCGTCGATGATGCCCTGATCGGTCACGACGCCGTCCTTCACCCGGGCGCCGAATGTCCCGGCGTTCAGGCCCGGGGTCTTGTTGCAGTTGGTGACCGCCGCGCCCTGAGGCGGCGGCGGACCCTCGTCGTGCTTCTCTTCCATGCAGGAGGCGTACCGCCCGCCCGCCGTCTGGAGCTGGTAATCCAGCTGGTTGAGCAGGGTGTGACTGAGCACGATGTAGGTGACCAGGCCCACGCTCGCGCAGGCCAGCGCCAGCAGCGCCAGCAGGCCGGTGATCAGCTGGCCGCGCAGCGAGCGGGTCGCGAGCCAGCGGGCAGGCCGGTCTCGCCTGGAGATGTGCAGAACGCGCGGTGCCCGCACATCACCCATGACTAGCACTATGGCCGGCGATGCTCGGCGAAACTTCTCGTTATCTTCTGTGCCGCTTCTCAAGATGCGGGACGACGGCGGCGGGCAGCGGGCCGGCCGCCGCGGCCCGTGCCCGCTGGACGTCCCGGGCGAATGGGCAGGCGAAGGCGCAGGTTAAGGTGCAGCCTATGGAGGCGGAGCTCAGGGACGCGATCGCTGCGAACCTAGGCCGTTTCCCCCGTATCGAGGCACCCGCCGACGGCCTCAAGGCCGCGGCGGTCGCGCTCTGCGTCGTGATCCAGAACGACCTGCCCGCGCTGCTGATCACCAGGCGGGCGCCGACCCTGCGCAACCACGCCGGGCAGTGGGCGCTGCCCGGCGGGCGCCGCGACGCGGGGGAGTCCGCTGAGGACGCGGCGCTGCGCGAACTGCGCGAGGAGACGGGCGTCGAGGTCTCGCCGGACGCGGTGCTGGGCGTGCTCGACGATTACGTCACCCGGTCGGGTTACCTGATGACCCCGGTGGTGGTGTGGGGCGGCCAGGTCAGCCCGGACATGAATGGCCCGGAGTCCGAGGTGGCCCAGATTCACGTCATCCCGCTGGCCGATTTCGACGTCCCGCCGCGGCTGCTGCGGATCCCTGAATCCGAGGCGCCGGTGATCCAGCTTCCCCTGCTCGGCCGCTTCGTGCACGCCCCCACCGCGGCGATTATCTACCAGTTCTGCCAGGCGGGCCTGCACGGAAGCATGATCAGGGTGGCGCACTTCGAGCAGCCCGTGTTTGCGTGGAAGTAGCCAGCCGTCTGGAATTAGCCAGCTCAGCGGGCCGGGGCCGGCGCGTTGATAGCCTGCATCGAATACCCGGCGGCGTGCCGCCG
>Ga0208589_1001125_pt1 | contig 11449 bp, 10 predicted proteins | sample NGESurshal092012_2_FD_184486 | JGI IMG/M metagenome (GOLD analysis project Ga0208589, IMG submission 184486) | Arctic peat soil microbial communities from Barrow, Alaska - NGEE Surface sample F53-2 shallow-092012 (SPAdes) | ecosystem: Environmental > Terrestrial > Soil > Wetlands > Peat ... | reverse complement strand
GACACCGGGCCTGCGACCGCCACCGCCGGAACCCCCATTAACCAGTGACGGCGATGGAAACGGCAGGGTTCCCCGGGAGCCGGCCGGGGCAGGGCCGGGGCGGCGCAGGACGGTCCGGTGGCCGGATCCAGGTGCACCCAGTGCGGCAGCGGTGCGCCGGCGGCCCAGCGCAACGGGTGGCCGGCGGCCGTGCACACCACGCCGGACAGTTCGGGGACCACGGCCAGGCCTGGAGGCGACCCAGCCGGGACGGGCCAGGCGGCACCGGCCGCCGCGTGGTATTCCTGCGGCGAGACCAGGCCCGAGGCCGCGGCCAGTTCCCAGCGGGCCAGATGGGTGCCCTCACACGAGCACGGCTCGGCCCGGGCGGCCTGGCAGCCGCCGCAGGGCACGCTGCGCACCGCCTCAGCCACGTCGGCGGGCATCGCGCTGCTCATCGCGGTCATACCCCCCCACGCCGCTATCGTCCGCCTACCCATAGTAGTTGCGCATAAGCCGGGCGTCGCGTGGCGAACACCGGCCATCGCGTAGCGGCCAGCCCAAATGCCTGCTGCCGGAGTTCATGCGTGGCGACGCGCCGTCACCGGTGGCGGTGCGCGCTAGCCGGCGGGCTACGCCAGGCAGCTGAGCGGCGCCCCGCCGTTGTAGGCCACCATGTCGGCCAGCGCGGCAGGCACGTCGATGGGTCCTCCGCGCGGTGTCCCGGCGAGTTCGGCGCAGGCCCGGTGCAGGTTGCCGACGATCCGCTCAGGGTCGGCCCAGCCGGCGAAGCGGCCCAGGTCGGTGTCCCGGGCCGCGGCGAGCGGGGCGACCCCCGCCACCCGGGCGCGGGCCGCGACATCCAGCACGAACCGGAGGTAGTCCAGCGTTGCCTCGAGCGGCCCTGTGCCCTCGAAGACAGGACCGTGGCCCGGCACCGTGACCCGGGCCTCGAGCGGCGCCACGACCTGTTCCAGCACCTCGGCCGCCCCCGCCACCGAGCCCATCAGGAGGAAGGGCGTCCCCCCGTTGAAAATGAGGTCCCCGCAGAACAGCACGGAGCGGTCCGGGATCCAGACGATCGAATCGTTAGTGGTATGGGCGGGAGTACCGACGTGACGCACGGCTGCGCGGAGGTCACCTGCGTGCACCGCGATCTCGTCGGTGAACGTGACAAACGGCGGGTCGAGGACCAGCTCGCCCCAGTCCGGCCCGTCCCAGAAGCCCAGGTCACGCGCCGGGCCGAAGGCGAGAGCCTCGGTGCGCGTGCTCTCGTGGCCGACGATGGCCGCGGCCGGGAACAGGCAGTTGCCGAACGTGTGGTCGCCATGGTGGTGCGTGTTGACCACCGTGCGCACCGGCTTCGGCGTGACGGTCGCGATGGCGGCCTGGTACGCGCGGGTCCGGCGGTGGGTCGCGCAGGCGTCGATGCTGATGACTCCCTGCGGCCCGGTCAGGAACCCGGTGTTGTTGATCCACCAGGTGCCGTCGGGCTGGATGTAGGCGTAGACCCCGGCGGACACCTCGTGTACCTCGGGCCGTCCCGGGACGGTGATATCGCTGGCCAGGCTGCTCATCAGGCTCCTTCCCGGTAGCCCAACCTAGCCGCGGGCCGTGCGGCGCTCCGCGCGTGATCTTCCGCCTGGTTGAGATGGACTGCTCAGACGGACTGCTCAGACGGGTGGGCCACGGCGTGCCGGACCTGGCCGAGGGCTGACCGGACCCGGAACGCCAGCGCGATCTCCATCACCCCGTAGATGATCAGCCAGATGCCGAGCACCCAAGCCAGCGTCACCAGCGAGATACCTGGATAGGAAAGCACGACGATCCCGGCCAGGATGCTGAGCACGCCGGTGAAGCCGGTCCAGCCCCGGTGCGGGTGGTCCCGGTAGGCCAGTGCGTTGAAGATCTCCGAGAAGCCGTTGACGATCCAGAAGATGCCCAGCAGCAGGGCCAGCGCCACCACCGAGATCAGCACGTGGCGCACCGCGTACAGCCCGACCACGAAGGCAAGCAACCCCAGCACAGCGCGCAGCACCCGGACTCCGCCCGTCAGGTCGCTGCCCGCGAACGCGCTCACGAACTGGAAGATGCCCGCCACGATCAGCTGGATGCCGAAAAGCACGGCGATGACGATGACTGTCGGGCCGGGCCACGCCACCACGGCTACGCCCGCGATTAGCGTGAGGATGCCAAAGGACAGAAGCCAGATCCAGTGCCGGCCAAGCGAGGCCATCGAGTCAGCGATATCGGTCCGTGCGTCAGGACTCATCCGGGGCTCCCGCGATAGTCAGGATGGTACAGATCAAGCATCGGGGACGAAGGCGGCCCTTGTCGATGTGCGGCGGCACAATCCGCGCGGCTCCCGCCGGTGGCTGGTTACCACGCCACCAGCGCCACCGCTCCCGCACCGGCGGCCTGGACGGCCCGGGCCCTGCGGGCCGTACACCGGGACTTTGACAGCCGTCGATTTAGATGCCTATCGTCGTTCATCTCTACGTCAACACCGCCGGGTGACCGGAGCAGGGAGCACGCATGCACCGGGCGTCCGAGGTTTCTCGTCCCGCTTGGATGAAGGCGTTCCCGGGACGCAGCGACGGGGTGCGCCGGTCACCGGTCGAGATCGTGGCCAACATGGCCTCGTACGTGACCCGGACCCCGGTCGCGGATCTGTCCGGACTGCGCGGCGGCTGGTTCGGCCGGTGGACCGACGGCGTGGTGGCCATGCGCGGCGACTGTGTCGCGTTCGCCAGCCATTGGCAGCTGCACAACTACCGGATCCTCACCGAGTCCGGGCCACTCTGGGTGGTGCTGGGGGACTCGACGGCCCAGGGTCTCGGCGCGCCCAGCCCGGAAAGCGGGTACGTCGGTCAGGTGCTGGCCGAACTCCGGGAGCGGACCGGGCAACGCTGGCGGGTGCTCAACCTGTCCACCTCCGGCGCGCTCATCCGGGACGTCCTGCAGTACCAGCTGCCCCGGCTGCCCGCCGCCCCGGACCTCGTGACCTGCGGAATCGGCGTGAACGACATCCTGTACACCGCGCCATCCCGGCTGTTCGCCGACCTGCGCACGCTCCTGGCCACCCTGCCCGACGAGACTGTCGTCCTGGACCTGCCCCTGCCGGGCGGCCTGTGGGGCGTCCTCGGCGGGTTCAGCGTGCCCTACGTGGTGCGGATCAACCGGGCCATCCATCGCCACGCCCGGGCGCGCGGGCTCCCGGTGGCCGAGGTGTCCACGCATTTCCGGCCGCCCTGGAGCGGCAAGTTCGCGTCGGACTACTTCCACCCCAGCCAGGCTGGTTACCGCGACTGGGCACGGGCGCTGCTGGCCGCGCTGCCGTCCGGCGCCCGCTGGCGGGACCCGCTTCCCGCGCGGTAATGCCGCCTACTGTTCGCGAAGTTGTCACGCTGAGTTGCCGATTACTGAGCCTGGTGACGTCAAGATCAGTGCGTGAGGATCGTGCGGCTCGCCAACTACGTGGCCCCGGCCTCAGGGGGCCTGCGCACCGCGCTGCGTGAGCTCGGCGCGGGCTACCAGGCCGCCGGTCACGAACCGGTGCTCGTCATCCCCGGTCCCCAGCCAGGGCGAAACCGCACGGAGCAGGGCCTGGTCGTCACCGTTCCCGGCTGGCGGGTGCCCGGCACTGGCGGATACCGCGCCATCCTGGCCCGCCGGTCGCTGCGGCGGCTGCTCGAGGAACTGGAGCCCGACCGGCTCGAGGTGTCCGACCGCACCACGCTGCGCTGGACCGGAGCGTGGGCCCGGACCCACGGGGTCCGGTCGATGATGGTGTCGCACGACAGCCTGGCCGGGCTGATGGAGATGTTCAGCCCGCCCGCAGTGCCCACGGCCCGGCTCGCCGACCGCTTCAACCGCAGCACGGCCGCCTCATACGACGTGGTGGTCTGCACCACCGCGTGGGCCGCGGCCGAATTCCGCCGGCTCGGCGTGCCGAACCTGGTCCAGGTCTCGTTCGGCGTCGATCTGGCCTGCTTCCACCCCGACCGCCGCGACGAGGGCCTGCGCTCCCGGATCGCCCCGGGCGACCAGGCCCTGCTGGTGCACTGCAGCCGGCTGTCGCCGGAAAAGCGGCCGCAGCGCGCCGCGGTGTGCCCGCGGTGCTCGTGGTCGCGGGGGACGGCCCGCAGCGCCGGGCGCTGCAGGCCCAGGCCCGCGGCCTGCCCGTCCGGTTCCTGCGGCATGTCTCCGACCGCGGGCTGCTGGCCCGGCTGCTCGCCACCGCCGACGTGGTGATCGCGCCCGGGCCGGTGGAGACGTTCGGGTTCTCGGCCCTGGAGGCGCTGGCCAGCGGAACCCCCGTCGTGGTCAGCAGCCGGAGCGCCCTGCCCGAGATCGTCGGGCCAGCCGGCCTGGCCACGGAAGACCACGATGCGGCGTGTGCCGACGCCGTCCAGCGCGTGCTGGAACAGGACGTGACCGGACGCCGGCGGCTGGCGCGCCAGCAGGCCGAGCGGTTCGACTGGCCCACCGCGGTCCACGGCTTCCTCGACGCGCACGGGCTGGCCGCGGAGCGTGGCTTCCCCCCGGTGGCCGCGGCCGTCGCCGGGGCCCGCGGGCCGGGCAGGAACCCGCGGTGACCAGCACATCCGAGGCGGGTGCCCGGACCGCGGTGCCCGAGCCGGTGATGCGCTTCGCAGCCCTGGGAGATTCGGTGACACTGGGGATCGGGGACCAGATGCCGCACGGTGGCTGGCGCGGCTGGGCGGCCCTGCTGGCCGGGTCGCTGGCGCCACCGGATCAGGTCGAGCTGTGCAACCTGGCCCGCAGCGGGGCCCTGGTCCGGGACGTGGCCAGCGAGCAGCTGCCCGTGGCGCTCTCGGTGCGCCCGGCCCTCGCCTCGGTCCTGGTCGGAGTCAACGACACGCTGCGCGGCAAGTTCGACCCCGCCGCGATCGCCGCCGATCTGGAGAATATCGTCGCCGCGCTCCGGCACGCCGGCACGGTGGTGCTCACCGCGAGCCTCCCCGACCCCGGGCTGCTGCTCCGGATCCCGGCCTCGGTCCGCCGCCCGCTGGCCCGCCGGGCCCACGAGATCAACGCGGCCCTGGGCCAGCTCGCGGTGCGCTACGACCTCGTCCACGTAGACCTCGCAGCCTGCCCTGAGATCTACGACAAGCGCATGTGGGGAGTGGACCGGCTGCATCCCAGCGAACGCGGGCACCGGATGCTGGCCGGGATGTTCGCGGCCCGGCTGGCCGAGCGGGGCATGCCGCCGCTCGCCCCGCCCGATCCCGAGCCCGCCAACCCGGAGCCGAGCACCTGGCGGCAGGCCCACTGGATGGCCACCAAGGGAACCGGCTGGATGGTCCGCAGGTCCCGGGACCTGCTGCCCGGGCTGCTGCAGCTGGCGCTGGCCGAATGGTGGCACGGATGGCGCGGTCCCGGGACGGGCCCGGAGCCAGGCAGGGAAGCTGACTGAGATGAGCGATCCTGGGCTCGGGCCGGCGGGTGCACAGGTTGCGGGCGCCGATCCCCCAGTGCCGGGCTGGCCACGTCGCGGAAGACCAGCCAGCGCATCCCCGCATACATGTACACGCACTCACACGCGGCCGCGGCCAGCCGGGCCAGCCGGTAGTCCAGGCCGAGCGCGGCCAGCCCGGTGGTCACGCCGAGGATCAGGCCCAGGAAGTTGACCGTCACCACCGCGGTGTAGACCGTCAGCTGGGGGCCGAGGGCACCGTGCGAGCGGACGTTGAGCGAACGGTTAAGGACGTACCCCAGGCCGGACGCCAACGCGTAAGCCGCGGTAATGCCTACGGGCAGTGGCCATCTCAGCCCGCCGTGAAAGGCGGTCAGCAGGGCTAGGTCCACGGGGAAGGTGATCGAGCTGATCACCGCGAAACCGGCCAGCCGCGCGGACACGACCCGGTCAGGCCGAACGGCAGCCGGGCCGCGACGGCGGCCATCACGGCGGTGAACCGGGCCCCCCGCTGCGGCCCCGTCGCGGACATGACCGCCAGCCTGTCAACCCCGGGTGACGGGCGGGCGCCTCCGGCTGACGATCTGGCCAATTGTCTGGGCTGGCCGCTCAGCGGCCGGCGTTCCGGTCAGCCGAACGGGAGCCGTTCACCGCGCGCTGGCGCCGACGCTGACCCCGCTCGGCCCGACCCGGACCGGCAGCGGCTCGGGCTGGCTGTCCTTCCTCCAGGGCCGCAGCCGCGCGGGGAAGGGGCGGACGGGCAGGGAGATGACCGCCTCCAGGGTGGCCAGGCGGCGCAGGAACGCGAAGATGAACCAGGAGGGTGAGAGCAGGATGGCGCGCCAATACCGGTACTTGATCGCGTAGGGAATGCTGATGGCCAGCTCGAGCCCACCGCCGATGATGTAAAGCAGCGCGAACGTGGCCACGTTCTGCCGGTAGGTCGGGTTGGTGAGGACGAGTTCCAGCAGGAAAATGGGGGCGACGAGGCCGGCCTGGATGGAGAACCAGGAGAAGCCCCGGCGCATGGTCCAGAACCAGACCCGCGGGCCGGCCGACCCGGCGCGCATCGGGACGTGCCGCGCGAACGTGTGAAACCCGGCCCGGGCCCAGCGGGTGCGCTGCTCCACGAACTCGCCGGGGCTCCGCGGCACGTCCTCGTAGGAGATGAGCCGCGGGTCGATCATCACCCGGTAGCCGAGCCGGCCGATCTGCATGGTCAGGTCGGTGTCCTCACCGTTCATCCCGACCGGGAAACCGCCGCAGGTGACCGCCGGGCCGCGCCGGAACGCCGTGAAGGTGCCGGGGATGACCACGATTCCGTCCACCAGGGCCTGGCCGAGTCGGGCGAACCGGAACACGAACAGCGCTTCCAGCGCCCGCATGTGGTGGAACCAGGTCACTGAGTCGGTCCGCGGCGCTTCCATCGCTCCGACGCAGCCGATCTCCGGGTCCCGGAACCACGGCACGGCGTAGACGAGGGCATCCTCGCCCACCACGCAGTCGGCGTCGATCCGGATGACGATCTCCGCGTCGGTGATCTTGATGCCTCGGTTCAGCGCGGCGGCCTGGCCGCCATTCTCGCTCGTCAGGATCTCGGCGTGGGCGTACCGGAACGTGGCGATTTCCGCCGCGGCCAGTTCCGCCGTGTTGTCGAGCGAGCCGTCGTTGGAGACCACCACGCGGACCGGGCCGCCGTAGCGCCCGGCTGCGATGTCGATCGACCGCAGCAGCCGGACGATGTTATCCGCCTCGTTGTACGCCGGGACGATGATGTCCACTGGCGGGCGGTCCGGTCCCGCGTGCGGCATCGTTCGGTTGGCCCACCAGAGGAGCCAGAGCGGGGCGAACATCAGCAGGAACAGCATGCTGACCGCGTACAGCGGCACGAAGACCTGCCACACCGAGCCCAGGTTGGCCTGCTGGGAGATGAACGCGTACAGGCCCACCAGCACCGTGATCACGGTGATCAGGGCACACCAGGTGAGGACGTTGTCCCACAGCCGCGGGCGGCGCACCAAGGGAACCGTGGTCGACCGGGGCAGGGCGAAAGCCGTGAACGTGATGCGCATCATGACCAGGCCGCCGATGAGCAGGTTCGCCAGCGTCGCCTCGATGCCGAACGGGCCCACCGGCCAGCCGGTGGTGATGCCGATGGCGATCATGAGCGCCTGGGTGAGCAGGGTCATCGCGAGGTAGAGCGGGACGTGCAGGAGCATCACCAGTCGCCGGCCCAGCCTGGCCCGCACGACCAGGGAGATGGCGATGATGTACGCGACGGCGAAGAACGCGAGGGCCGGGCGGAGCCGGGCGACGTACCCGTTCACGGCGGCCGCATTGTGGGTCAGGGCTACCGCCACGTCGCGCATGCCCTCGGAGTACAGGAGGGGCAGGGAAGGCCGCTTCCAGCCGAGGAAGAGCAGGCCCGCCGCCGCGGAGATGGCGAGGAAAGCCCAGGTCCTCGGCCGGTGGTTGGGCGTGCGGACGTGGCCCGGGATGAAGACCTCCGTCCGCCCGTCACCCCGGTCGTCCGCGCTGTCCGCGTAGGTCGGCAGCAGGCATGCGACCACGAGCGCGGCCAGCAGGGCAGCCGTCACCAAGAGCAGCGGTATATCCATAAATCCTCTGCAGTCCGTCAGAAGGTTCTTTCGCAACGTATGGCGTGGAAACGTACCAGACGATGATGTCCGGAGCGTAAATGAGGGGTGGTGCGCACATGAAGCGATTTCCGCCGCCACCCGAGCTGACCTGACGTCTTTACTGCTCCTTTGGGGTAAGGCCGGATGTAACGGAGGTCACTAATGGTGTATTGAGTTAACGCTCTTATACAGAGCGTGGCGAAGTGCCTGTTCAGAGCCCGATAGCCGGACAGGCAGGAGCCAGAGGCGCTTTCCTATATTGCATGTCGAGAATGTCAGTAAGGTCTGGTTACACGGAATTAACCCGGGCGACATGAAGGCAATAGATTAGCTGCGCTATCAAATGTGATTGAGTCCGGTATGATCCGATCGGCGGAGAATGGGAAGGCGTTCGCGGGGATAGGTGGAGTCCCGTACGGGACTGCTGCGAAAGTCAGCCCGAATGGCACGGCGCGGATGCTGAATATCCGGTGCCGGTTGCCTCTTGCCGTCATGCGGGGACGCATGCCGGTGCTGTCGGCCTGCCGGTCGTTGGATCTCGCCGCGCTGATGCGGGCGATGTCCGGTGAGGGAACTGATTCTGAGGCGGAGGACCATGGCCCTGACGGGGAGCGCGGACACGGATGCTTCTGGCGCGCACATGACGCTGGGGAGCCAGGCCCTGGATTATTCCCAGGGTGCGGCGGCCCAGGGTGCGGCGCGGGAGCAGGAGGCCCGGGAGCTAGAGCAAGTCCGGGGGGGAGGCCGCCCGGCCGCACCGGCATCAGCGACGGTGACCTCGACGCCCACGGTGATCGCGGCACCGGCGGTGGCCGACGCCGACGAGCCCGCCCGGCGGCCCGTGACCGCTCCGCAGATCGTCGGCGGAATCCTGATCGCCGTGATCATCGTGGCCGCCGCGGTCTGGTATGTGCCGCGGATCGTCCGCGCCGATGGCCGGGCCTTTACCGGGACGGTGAGCAGCAGCGGGGTGACCAACCTGAACTTCGCGAACTCGGGCCTGGTCGGCAAGGTCCCGGTCCTGCTGGGCCAGACCGTCAAGGCGGGCCAGGTGCTCGCCACCGAGACATCGCCGGCCACGACCGCCGCTATCAGCGCGGACAAGGCCGCGATCGCCGCGGACAAGGCGAGTCTGGCCGAGCTCAAGGCGAGCGGCACCACGACGACCACGGCGGCCAGCGTCGCGGCCGCCGGGGCCCAGTTGGCCAAGGACCAGGCCCAGCTGGCCTCCGACAAGGTCAAGCTGGCCGAGACCCAGATCATCGCTCCCTCGGCCGGGACCGTTATCGCGATCAACGGCCAGACCGGCGAGACCGTCACCGCGGCCGGGATCCGGAGCTACGCCACGCAGTCGCAGTCGTCCGGGTCGCAGTCGCCGCCGTTCTCCCTGCTTCCCGAGGGTCCGGCGGCCAACGTGAAGAGCAGCTCGACGCAGTCCGCGCTGCCCATGATGGCGCTGCGGACCTCGAGTATCTGGCAAGTCACCATGCTGGTGCCGGAGAGCGGAATCCAGCAGGTCCATGCTGGCCAGGCCGTGACGGTCGCCGTGCCTGCGGTCGGCCTGAGCGGGATCCGGGGCACCATCCAGCAGGTCTCGCCGACGCCGGTGAGCACCTCCATCGGCACGGCCTACCAGGCGATCGTGCGGATCACCGGGCACCAGCGGGTCACCCCGCTCGGCGGCATGACCGCCAACGTGCAGCTGGGTTCTTGACCGCTCGAGGGGCGTGGGTCCTTAGCCTGGCCACGGCCGTCAGCTGCGTGCTGGCCGGCTGTTCCGCGCATTCCAGCGCGGCCGGCCCGGCCTCGTCCGCGTCGGCCTCGTCCGTCCCCGGGACGCCGTCGGCCGAGAGCCCGGGGCCGGTGAGCACGGGGCCGGGGGAGCGCTCGACCTGGATGCTGGCCCGTGGCGCCCTCGCCCAGGTGCTGTCCGACCCCCCGGTGGCGGCCCGGCTGGAGGGGGCCCGCGTCTACGAGATCCTCCTCCCCGGGCAGCCGCCGCTGGCGGCCGCCGGGGCCGAGCCGGTAGTGACGTTCTCGGCGGTCAGCGCGCTCAGGCAGGCGGTGGAGGGCGGACAGCTCCCGGCCGGGACCCGCGCCGTCCTCTACGATCCCGAGGTCTGGCCGTACACGCCCGTGACCGAGCAGCGCAACCCCGTCCGGGCTGCCCAGGAGGCCGCGGCCGTCACCCGGGCGCATCACCTGACCCTCATCGTGGCCCCTGCGCTGGACCTGGTCTCTGCCCAGCCCCGCTCCGGCGGGCCGATGTGGCGGCAGTACCTCCATCTGGACCTGGTCGGCCAGATCGCCAAGGTGGCCGGCGTGGTTGAGGTGCAAGCCCAGAGCCTGGAGCGCGACCCGCCGGTTTACCGGGCGTTCGTCCGGGCCGCGGCGTCTCAGGCCCATGCCGCCAACCCGCACGTCACTGTGCTGGCCGGGCTGTCCACGAACCCGCCGGGCCCGCTCGTGAGCAGCCGGCAGCTGGCCGCGGCCATCCGGGCCAGCAGCGCGGCCGTGTCCGGTTACTGGCTCAACGTCCCGGGGCAGGGCCCGCGCTGTCCGGGGTGCCGCGCCCCCCGGCCCGATCTCGCCCGCCAGATGCTCAGCGAGTTCGCCGGCTGATCCGCTGGGCTGGCTCCGCCGGTGTGCTCAGCCGAGATCGACCGAGGGGTACAGCGGGAACTGGGCGAGCAGCTCGCTGGCCTGCTTGGCGACCCGTTCGGCCAGCGCAGGGTCCGCCGCGCAGGTGGCCTTCGACGGTGCGCCGCTGGCCGTGGTTCCCGGCCGGGCCTGGCTCAGCACCTCGTGCATGAGGCCGGCGATCACGTCCATCTCCCCGGTGCCCAGCCCGCGGGTGGTCAGCGCCGGGGTGCCGATCCGGATCCCGGAGGTGTACCAGGCCCCGTGGGGGTCGCGGGGGATGGCGTTGCGGTTGGTCACGATGCCCGCGTCCAGCAGGGCCTGCTCGGCCTGCCGCCCGGTCAGCCCGTAGCCGCCGACGTCGATGAGCACCAGGTGGTTGTCGGTGCCACCGGTGACCAGCCGGGCTCCCCGGCGGATCAGGCCATCCGACAGGGCCTGGGCGTTCGCCACGATGCGCTGCGCGTACTCCTGGAAGCTGGGCTGGCGCGCCTCGGCCAGGGCGACGGCCTTGGCTGCCATCACGTTCGGCAGCGGGCCGCCCAGGACCAGCGGGCAGCCCCGGTCCACTGCCTCGGCGAACTCAGGCTGGCAGAGCACCATGCCGCCGCGCGGCCCGCGCAGCGACTTGTGCGTGGTCGTGGTGACGATGTGCGCGTGCGGGACCGGGTCGAAGTCCCCGGTGAGCACCTTGCCCGCGACCAGGCCGGCGAAGTGCGCCATGTCCACCATGAACGTCGCGCCGACCTCG
>Ga0208589_1001124_pt1 | contig 11452 bp, 12 predicted proteins | sample NGESurshal092012_2_FD_184486 | JGI IMG/M metagenome (GOLD analysis project Ga0208589, IMG submission 184486) | Arctic peat soil microbial communities from Barrow, Alaska - NGEE Surface sample F53-2 shallow-092012 (SPAdes) | ecosystem: Environmental > Terrestrial > Soil > Wetlands > Peat ... | reverse complement strand
CCTTGGCCTCGCCGGTGCCTGAACTTCTAGCGTGCGCGGTGACGGCGATCCAGGTTGGCCCAGATCCGCTGGGACACACCCTGGATGGTGCTGATCCCGTAGTCGAACCCGGCGGTGCCGGGGCCCGCGGGGTCATCGGTGGTGAGCACGGCCAGGACGTAGTTGCGGCCCTTGCCCCGGACCCAGCCGATGCTGTTGACCTGCCACGGGCACGTGTCGTCCTGCTTGGCGCAGGTGGGCACGTACTTCCAGCCGTTCTTGAGGGCGACGGTCACGTCCGGGTCGGGTGTGGCGTAGTCGGGGGCGGCGCACCTGGTACCCCACGGGCCGCAGGTGATGCCCCAGCGCTGGGCCGGCTCCACGCTCTCCATCAGGTGCAGGCCGTACTTCCTCGCGTCGCGGGCCAGGGTGCGGTTGCGGTAGGCGAGGGTACGGACGATCGCGACTTGGTCGGCGGCCGTGGTCGTGGTGTTGCCCCACCCGTAGTACGTCGGCGTCTCGCAGCCGACCTGGGTGTGCCGGGTCGGGATCAGCGTGTTGAACAGGGTGAGCGTGGTGCAGCCCCCGGAGAAGTAGAACAGCGAGGTCGCGGCCACGTTATCGCTCATGGTGATCATGTTCTGCAGCAGGTACGTGATTGAGTACGGCATGTTTCCGGGGATTGTCCCTGGCCGGGACTGGTAACGCCGCAGCCAGAGGCCCATGATGTCGGCCTTGACGATGCTGGCCGTGTACTGCGTGTCCGGTCCGCCCGACAGGAGGTAGGTCCGGCCGGTGAGCTTGTTGAACAGCGCGACCTGCGCGACGCCCTGGCGGGTGCGCAGGTAGCGGCGGATCCCGCGCAGCGGCCTGGCCCGGAGTGTGGTCCCGGACACGTCTTTCACCGGAAGCGCGCCAGCCACCGGAAGCGAGGCGGCCTCGTGACGGGTTCCCCCGGCCGCCGTGAGATGGCGGGTCCCCGCCGTGAGAATGGCCGCGCCGGCGGGCGCCGCCTGGCCGGGGTGACCGCCGGCCAGCAGGCCGGCGGCGGCCAGGGCGCCCACACCGAGCGCCAGACCGGAAAGCCGTACTATCCGCGAGGATCTCACTGCCTGCACCATGGCCCCCTCTGGTAACACAGGCACCGCCGCTTTGGGCTGGAACGTATCAGGAACGGCGTTGGGTAGTCGTGTAACTGCGTTGCGTCAGCGAGTCGTGCCGGAAGGGCTTCCCAGCAACCGCGCCGTGTGACACTCAGCTCTGGGGGTGGCCCCCCGCTCGAAGTAAGGTCGGGGGCATGGCTCTAGCCGGACGCAACGTCCTCCTTCTCGCGGCGGACCTGTTCGAGGACATGGAACTGCTCTATCCGCTGTACCGGCTGCGTGAAGAAGAGATCGCGGTGACCGTGGCCGGCCTCAATAAGCACCCGGTCATGGGCAAGAAGGGCCATGGCCCGGTGCTCGTGGACACCGCCGTGGACCAGCTCAGCGCGCGGGACTTCGACGGCCTGGTCATCCCCGGCGGTTACGCGCCGGACAAGCTGCGCCGCTCCGCAGCGGTGCTGGGCCTGGTGCGCGACTTCGACGAGGCCGGCAAGCCGATTGCCTTCATCTGCCACGCCGGCTGGGTGCCGATCTCCGCGAATATCCTCAAGGGCCGGCGGGCGACCAGCGTGGCAGCGATCCGGGACGACATGGTCAACGCCGGGACCGACTGGGTAGACGAGGCGACAGTGGTGGACGGTAACCTCATCTCCGCCCGCACCCCGGACGATCTCGGCCCCTGGATGAAGGCGCTGCTCCAGGCGCTCGACCGCGCCGGGTAACAGGCGGCGTCCGCTCAGCGTCCGCGGAGCCAGCGCGGCTTGCGCTTCTCCAGGAACGCCCGCATCCACTCCCGGGCCTCCGGGAGCTGGCTGGTCGCGGCCATCACCTCGACGGCGTAGGCGTACGCCTTCGGCTGGTCCAGGTCGATCTGGGCGTACAGCGCCTGCTTGCCGATGCCCTTGCTCTCCGCCGATCCGCGGGTGACGCGCTCGAGCAGGTCCTGGACTGCTGAGTCGAGCTGCCCTGCGGGCACGACCTGGTTAACCAGGCCCCAGTCGAGCGCGGTCTTCGCGTCGATCACGTCGCCGGACATGGCCATCTCCATGGCGCGCTTCCGGCCCACGTTCCGGGCCACGGCCACCATCGGCGTATGGCAGAACCAGCCGCCCTTGCCGCCAGGCGTGGCGAATCCGGCGTCCTCACTGGCCACCGCGAGATCGGCGCTGGCGACCAGCTGGCAGCCGGCCGCCGTGGCCAGCCCGTGCACCCGCGCTACGACCGGCTGCGGCACCTGCTGCATCAGCGTCATCAGTTCGGTGCAGGTGCCCAGCAGCGAGCGGATCGCCGGAAGGTCGGTCTCGGCCACCTCGGCGAGGTCGTGCCCGGAGCAGAACACCGGGCCGTTCCCGGCCAGGACGACGCCGACAGCATCGCTGTCCCCGATCTCGCGGAACGCGGTGATCAGCTCGCGCATGTGCGCCCGGGACAGGGCGTTACGCCGCTGCGGCCGGTTCATCGTGATGGTGGCGAAGTCACCGGACCTGTCCACCAGGATGTGCTCGAAGCCCATGGCCATATCCTCCTGAGCGCAGCCTACGTCGGCCGTGGCCCAGGGCAACTTCGTCACCCTCATGGAGGCCCTGCCGCCCGTGCCGCGCCCCCGCCGGCCGGTGAGGGGAACCGCTGCGGGCGGTTAACTGGGCCTAGTAGCGGGAGCGCCGCACCGAGGCGGGCCCGGCGACAGGGAACGCGGAGCCATGAAGCGCAGGATTCTCGGCGGTACGGGCATGTCGGTCAGCGAGTTCGCGCTCGGCGCGATGATGTTCGGGGCCATGGGCAACCCCGACCATGACGAATCGGTCCGGATGATCCACGCGGCGCTGGACGCCGGCATCAACTTCGTCGACACCGCGGACGTTTACTCGCGGGGCGAGTCGGAGGAGATCGTCGGCCAGGCCCTGAAGGGCCGCCGGGGCGACGTCGTGCTCGCGACAAAGTTCGCGATGCCCATGGGCCCGGATGACAACCAGCGCGGTGGCTCACCCCGGTGGATCAAGCAGGCCGTCGAGGCCAGCCTGCGGCGCCTCGGCACCGACTACATCGACCTCTACCAGATGCACCGGCCGGACTACGCGACCGACATCGAGGAGAGCCTCTCGGCCCTGTCGGACCTGGTCCGCGAGGGCAAGGTCCGCGCGATCGGTTCCTCGACGTTCCCGGCCGAGCTGATCGTCGAGGCGCACTGGGCCGCGGCCCGCGCCGGGCTGCACCGCTTCCGCACCGAGCAGCCGCGGTACTCGATCCTCAACCGGACCATCGAAGGTGCCGTGCTGCCCGTCGCGCAGCGCTACGGCATGGGCGTCCTGACTTACGGGCCGCTGGCCAGCTGGCTGGCTGTCCGGGCGCGCCGATCCGTCCCAGGGACATCGCGCGGCCTCTGCGCCGCAGGCGTTCGACCTGGCGGTCCCGGCCAACCAGGTCCGCCAGGGGGCCGTCCGCGAGCTGACCAAACTCGCCGCGGATGCCGGGCTCCGGCTCACCCACCTGGCCACCGCGTTTGTCCGGTCCCACCCGGCGGTCACCTCTGTCCTCATCGGCCCGCGGAAGCCGGAGCAGCTCGACGACCTCCTGGCGGGCGCGGACGTCGGGCTGAGCGAGGATGTGCTGGACCGGATCGACGAGATCGTGCCGCCGGGCACCGAGATCAACCCGGCGGACAACTACATGGCCGCGCACCCTGCGCTGGGGGATAAACGGCTGCGCCGCCGCTGAGCGGCCGGGCCGTGAGCCGCCGTGCGGCCGGAGGGCGGCTTCGCCCGGGGCCGGCGGCGCGACCGGAGATCAGCTGCGCGACCCAGGATCAGCTGCGACCCGGGGATCAGCTGCGGACCCGGAAGTAGCCGACCGCGCCCAGATAGGCGACCCCGCCGACCGCGCCGATGATGGCGTAGGGCGCGCCGTCGTGACCGTGCGCCACCTCGATCACAAAGCCGGCCAGCACCGCCAGGATCATGGCCACCGCGGTCACGGCCGTGGCGCGCAGGTCGATCCCGGCCAGCCGCTCGTCGCGGTGGTCGAGCAGCCCGCGGACCGTCTCGCTGCGCCGGCCGATCAGCGCGATCGCGGCGCTGAACGCGACCATGACGCCCAGGGCGATCAGGCCGTAGCCCGGCTGCCCGCCGAGCGAGAACGCGATCAGGTAGATCAGGCCCGCAGGCCACCCCGGCGGCCGGCGTGATCCGGTACGTGCGGCTGGTCTTAGTCGTGATCTGCATGGAAGATCTCTTCGACGGGGGTCCCGAAGAACCGCGCGATGGCGATGGCCAGGGGGAGGGACGGGGTGTAGCGGCCGGTCTCGATGGAGTTGATCGTCTGCCGTGAGACGGCCAGCTCGCGGGCCAGGTCGGCCTGGGCGAGTCCCTTGGCGGTGCGGCGTTGCCGCACGTCGTTCCTCACCGCTTCGTTCTTCACCGCGGGGATCCGGGTGCCCGGCGTGATGTAAAGTCTGCTTGTCACAATGCTCAGGATCGCCCGTGCGGCCGGCGAGGTCAAGCGTGCTTGTCACCGCCGATCCGAGCCAGGCCCGTTAATACCGCATTGCGGACGTAACGGTTCCATGTCGGAGCCTCGCGCGGGCGCGCCAGGAGTGGTTCACTGTGAAATCGAGATCTGAGATCCTATTTCCCTGCCGATCGGGGAGTCGATGGCCGGTACGAGTGGCACGCCCGCAGCCAAGGGCGTTCCCCCTCAGGCGGACGCGCACACGGGCGCGCCCGGCCCAGGCGCGCCCCTAGGACCGGGCGTGGGTGGGCCAGGTGCCGGGGAGACCGGCGCGGCAGGCAACGGCAGCGGCGCTGCCCCCGTGGCCAGCGGGACCGGCCTGCGGCTGTCCGGCGTGGCCCGGGTCTTCGGGCAGGTGGTCGCGGTGTCCGGGGTCGACCTGGAGGTCCCGTTGCACAGCCGCATGTCCATCGTCGGGCCGAGCGGCTGCGGGAAATCTACCCTGCTCGCGCTGATCTGTGGGCTGGACGAGCCCAACGAGGGCACCATCGACGTGCTCGGCGCCACCACCTCGGCTGAGCGGCTGCGCCGCTGCGCCTGGATGCCCCAGCGCGACCTGCTGCTGCCCTGGCGCGACGTGCTCGGCAACGCGGCGCTGGCCCTGGAGAACCAGGGCGTCCGGCGGCGCACCGCCCGTCAGCGGGTCGGGCACCTGGTCGAGCGCTTCGGGCTGGCTGGGTTCGAGGAGAAGCTCCCGCACCAGTTGTCCGGCGGGATGCGGCAGCGGGTGTCCTTCCTGCGCACCCTGGTGGCGGGCAAGGAGGTCCTGCTCCTCGATGAGCCGTTCGGTGCGCTGGACTCAATTACCCGTGCCGACCTGCAGGGATGGTTGCGCACGGCGCTGGACGCTGAGCCGAGGACGACGGTGCTGGTCACCCACGACGTGGAGGAGGCCCTGCTGATCGGCGAACGTGTCGTGGTCATGTCGGCCCGGCCGGGCCGGATCCGCGCCCAGTTCGACGTGCACCTGCCGCACGCCGGCAGCCGCCGTGAACTGATCCGGCACCCGGAGTTCGCCGAACTGCGGGACGAGATCCTCTCTCTGCTCGAGGCTGTCACATGAGCACCACCGTGACCCGTCCGGACGAATCGGAAGTGACCGCCCCGGCGAAGTCGGGGCGCACATCCGCGGGCATCCGCCGGGCCCTGCCCGCGGCCGGCATCCTGGTCGCGATCGCCCTCATCTGGGAAGCCGTCAGCCACTGGTTCGGCGTCCCCAACTACGTGCTGCCCTCACTGGACAGCATCTGGTCCACCGGGGTGGCCGAGTGGCGGGGCACGCTGGCCAGCGCGACTCTGGTCACGACCGAGGAAGTCCTGCTGGGCTTTCTGCTCTCGATCGTGATCGCGCTGGTCATCGCCTTTGCCCTGCACAGCTCCCGGGTGGTCCGCAACGCCGTCTACCCGCTACTGATCGGCTCGCAGGCCGTGCCCGTGGTGGTAGTCGCCCCGGTGCTGGCCATCATCTTCGGCTATACCATCACCCCGAAGCTGATCGTGGTCACGCTGATCTGCTTCTTCCCCATCGTGGTCAACACCATCGACGGCCTGGCCTCAGTGGATCCCGAGCTGCTGCGGGTGATGCGCACCCTGGACGGCGACCGGTGGGCCACGCTGCGCCGGGTGGAGGCGCCGGCCGCGCTGCCGTCCATATTCTCCGGGCTGCGGATCGCGGCCACCTATGCCCCGATCGGAGCGGTGTTCGGTGAGTACGCGGGCTCGCAGAACGGGCTGGGTTATGTCATGATCCAGGCCATTCCGCAATTGGAGACCGCCCTGGTCTTCGCTGCCATCTTCATCCTCACCGCTGAGGCAATCCTGCTGTTCATCGCCGTCTCGGTACTCGAGCGGATCATCTGCCCATGGGCACGAGAGGGGAAACGGTGACTTCCATGACCGCAGTGCGGAGAGGCCGCAGACGCGGTGCGCTGATCGCCGGGGCCGCGGCCCTGATGTCAGCCGTCGTGGCGTGTGGCACCTCGTCCTCGTCCGGCTCGTCCAGTATCAGCAGTGGCGGTAAGGCCACGACCAACACGACCGTGCTGCTGGACTGGTTCCCGAACCCTGATCACCTCGCGCTGTACCTGGCCCAGAAGGACGGCGACTTCACCAAGCAGCACCTCAAGGTGACCTTCCAGTCCCCGTCCAACAGCACGGACGCGCTGAAGCTGGTCAGCCTGGGCCAGGTGCCGCTGGCCATCTCCTACGAGCCGGAGACGATCACGGCGGCTACTGACGGCCTGAACGTCGCGGCAGTCGCCGCGATGATCCCGACCTCGCTGAACTCGCTCATCATCTCCGGCAAGAGCGGGGTCAGCGGGCCGGCCGGGCTGGCCGGCAAGACGGTGGGCACCGATGGGGACCCGGTCTCCGCGCAGATGCTCAAGGCGGTGCTGAAGAAGTACCACCTGTCGCTGAGCCAGATCAATCTGGTCACGGTCAACGAGGGCCTGGTCCCCGCCATGGTCTCCAACAAGGTGTCCGCGATCATCAGCGGCTACCGGAACGTCGAGGCCATCCAGCTCGGCTCGTACGGGCTGAAGCCGAAGGTCTACCCGGTAGACACGCAGGGCGTGCCCAACTACGACGAGCTGGTCATCATCGCCAACAAGTCCAAGCTGGCCAGCGATGCCGCCTACCGCACCACGGTGCGCGAGTTCCTGGCCGGGCTGGCCCTGGGGGCCTCAGCCGCGCAGGCCAACCCGGCGGCCGCGCTGGCCGCGCTGTCCCCGGTGGCCAAGGGCTACAGCGCGCCGCTGCTGAAGAAGATGGTCTACGCGACCGCGCCGCTGCTGAAGAACCCCGATGGTTTCGGCGCCATGAGCGTGAGCCAGTGGCAGAGCTTCGCCAACTGGATGAGGAGCGAGGGGCTGATCACCAAGCCGGTCCAGGCGTCCTCGGTGGTGAACACGTCGCTGCTGCCAAAGAGCTGACCTGGGACAGCCCTGGGCCAGGGAGTATGAGTGGGATACGATCTGAGATCTCAGATCGTTCGTAGTGCGGACACTTCGCCGCCCGGTGGCAACCCCACCGGGCGGCGGCGTCCCGCCATGGAGGCGGTTATGACCAGCGCGTCCCTCGACGGTGTCGAGCATCGCCAGCTGAAGGACTCGGTATACCTGAAGCTCCGGCAGGAGATCGTGTCCGCCAAGCTGCCCCCGGGGTACCTGCTCCGCGAGGCCGAGCTGGCCGCCCGGTTCGGGGTGAGCAAGACGCCGCTCCGCGAGGCGTTCGTGCGGCTGGAGAAGGACGGCTTCGTAGAGATCGCGCCCTACCGCAGCGCGGTCGTCGGCGGGTACAGCCGCCAGGACCTGCGCGAGATCTACGAGGTGCGGGAGCTGCTGGAGGGGCTGTGCGCGCGGGAGGCCGCGCTGAACATCGCGACCGAGGACCTGGCTGCGCTGTCGCGCATCGTCCGGGACAGCACGGCGGTCTTCGAAGCCGGCGACTCCGACCAGCTCGCGGCGCTGCTGGACGAGTTCGACGTGGTCCTCTACGCCCAGTCGAAGAACAGCCGCATCACCGCGATGCTGAACAACATCCGCGACCACGTGACCAGGATTGGCCGCCTGACCGTGGCCATCCCCGGCCGGATGGGCACGTCGGTCCGGGAACATCAGGGCATCTACGAGGCCATTGTCCAGCGGGACGGGCAGCGGGCCGAGACCCTGATGCGCCAGCACATCCTCTCGGTCATGGCCGACCAGCTGGCCAACCTTGACCCCGAATCGGTCGTGGGCCGCCCGTGAGCAGCCGCCCGGATGTCCTCATCATCGGGGCCGGCGCGGCGGGCCTGTTCTGTGCGCTCGGCCTGAAGGACTCGGCCTCCGTCACCGTGGTCGAGGCCGGCCCGGACCCGGGCACGCCGCCGCCGCGCTGGATGCTCTACGACTACCTGCTGCCCGACGAGTGCTATTACCACTACACCGACGCGGACACCGGGCTGGACCTGCCCCAGGGCCGCGGGACCGGGGGCGGGTCCACGGTCAACTCGGCCGCGGCCCTGCGCGGCCAGCCGTGGGACTTCGACGGCTGGGCGGTGCCCGGCTGGTCCTGGCGGGACTGCCTGGACGGCTTCCGGGCCATCGAGTCCGACCAGCAGTTCGGTGACGCGGGCTACCACGGCGCGGATGGCCCCATCCCTATCACCCGGCTGACCCCCGGGCCGCTGGACGAGGCACTGATCGCGCTCTGCGCCGAGCGTGGCTACCCGGCCGCCGACGACCATAACGCCCCCGGGGCACTCGGGATCGGGGTGTGGCCGACCAACCGCCGGGACGAAGGGCGCTGGGGCACGCACGCCGCCGTCCTCCCGCTCCTCCGCCCGGCCGTGGACGTGCGGGCCGGCACCCGCGTGCGCAGGCTTCTCTTCGACGGGACCCGGTGCGTGGGCGCCGAGGTTCTCGGCCCGGAGGGTGAGCAGCGCCTCTACGCCGGCCGTGTGGTGGTGTGCGCGGGCGCGTTCGGGTCCTCGTTGCTGCTCATGAAGTCCGGCATCGGCCCGGAGGTGATGCTGCGGCAGGCCGGCATCGACCTGGTGTCCCGGCGCGACGGAGTGGGCGCGAACCTCCAGGACCATCCGTGGTGCCTGCTCGACGTGGACGTGAGCGACGTGGCCGCGATCGAGGCCCGGCCGGTGAGCGGCGCGCTGCTGCGCTATGAGCTGCCCGGGGACCACGTCGAAGCCGAGATCTTCCCGTGGCAGACCCGGCCGTATGTCCCGTCCGTGCCGGCGACCCAGGTCTCGTTCACCGCGGCGCTGATGACGCCGCTCAGCCGGGGCCAGGTCACCCTGACCCCGGACGGCGGGGCCGAGGTCCGGGTCCGCCACCTCGCGGACCGCCAGGACGCGGACCGGATGGCGGAGATCGTCACCACCACGGCCGGGCTCGTCGACGACCTGGCCGCCCGCGGCCTGGTCCGGGTGCCCGACGGCGCCTGGTGGCGGGCGGGCGACCTGGCGGATGCGGCCCGGCGGGTCGCCGGGACCTACAACCACCACTGCGGCACGTGCCGGATGGGGGACCCGTCCGACCCGGGCACGGTGGTCAGCCCGGAGCTGGACGTGCTGGGCGTCTCCGGGCTGTCCGTGGCTGACTCCTCGATCCTGCCGGTCATCCCGAGGGCCAACACCAACCTGGCGTCGATGATGGTCGGCCACCGCGCCGCCCGGCTCCTCCTCGCCTCGGCCAGCGCCCCGGCGGGTTCGTGATCATGACTTTGGTGTCATCCCGACGACACCAAAGTCATGATCACGACGACGGGAACTGGTGCGTGAGCCCGGGGGGCTGGCCGCGGGAGTAGGCCATGTCCCAGAAGGCCAGCTCGTACCGGGTCGACCGGTCGAACACCACGGCCAGGGACGTCATCTGGGGCTCGTCGGCCACGTCGGTGTGCTGGTCGAGCAGGGACGTGCTGGCCTGGACCAGCTCGTCGTAGCCGTCGCCGGCGAACATGCCGATCCAGTCGGCGTAGACCGGGTCGGCGGGCAGGGACACGGCCAGGCGGGTCGCGAGCTCGCCGTAGCTCCACTGGCACGGCAGCACCGCGGCGAGCCCGGCCGCGAGGTCATGCCGTCCGGCCGTGTCGAGCAGATGCCGGGTGTAGGCGTAGGTGGCGGGCGCCATCGTGGCTCCGGCATCGGGGCCGGCCGGGCCGCCCAGCCGGGCCAGGAACGCGTAGTTGGCGGGCAGCTCGGTGTCCACGATCTGGCTCAGGAACCTGGTCAGCACCGTGATGCCGGCCAGGTCCGGGGCACGGCCGATGATCAGGGCGATGGCCCGGGCGTAGTCCTCGAGGTACAGCACGTTCTGCTCGAAGTAGTAGCGGAACGTCGCGTGCGGCAGCGAGCCGGCGCCGATCTCGGTCACCATCGGATGGCTGACCGCCGCCGCCCAGCTGGCCGCGCCGCGCTCGCGCAGCAGCACCGAGGCCGAGGTGCCCGTGCTCATCTGCGGGTGCTCGTGGCCGTGTTCATGACCGTCCTCATATGACTGAGCTCATCGGGCAGTTCCTCACGCGTGCGGCAGCCGAGACATGAGATATCAGACTCTGTGCTGGCGAGCTTCGTCAAGGCTAGCGAGGCCCGCTACCATGAGGATGGCCAGCCGGAAGCCCGAAACACGATGGTTACGTACGTGGGATTGACGGTCCTGGTCTCCCCACCTAGCCTCAGATCTTAGATCTGATCCGGGAGGCAGGATGGCAGACGCCGTGGACGTAGCCGGGCCGGCCACGGTGGACACCGTGGTCGCGGGAGGCTGGCTGCTCACCATGAACCCGCAGCGGGAGATGTACCGCTCCGGCGCGGTGGCCATCGACGGCGGGGTCATCGTCGAGGTGGGCCAGCGGGCGGACCTGCTCACCCGGTACACGCCCCGGCGGCTCATCGACGCACCCGACGGCGTGATCACTCCCGGCCTGGTCAACGGGCACCGGCACCTGCTGTGCTGCGCGAAGGGCGCGATGCCGGAAGGCGGCCAGACCCTCGACGCACTGCGCCAGTTCATCTACCCGTCCTTCGCCGCCCTGACCGAGCAGGACATGTACGTGCACGCGCAGCACGCCGCGGCGGAGATGATCCGGTTCGGCACGACCCTGTTCGAGGAGCCGGGCTGCAACCACCTGGACGCCGTGCTCGAGGCGCTGGCCTCCTCCGGGATCCGGGCCCGGACCGGCCCGTGGACCTGGGACCAGGCCGGCCCGTCAGGCGACAAAGACCTGCCCGACTGGCTGCGGATGGACGCCAAGGCTGCGCTGCGCCGGCTCGCGGGCGGGATCGAGCAGGTCCGCAAGTTCGGCCACCCGCGGATCCGGGACGCCGTCACCATCGAGGGCGTGGGCACCTGCTCCGACGAGCTCAACCG
>Ga0208589_1001123_pt1 | contig 11453 bp, 10 predicted proteins | sample NGESurshal092012_2_FD_184486 | JGI IMG/M metagenome (GOLD analysis project Ga0208589, IMG submission 184486) | Arctic peat soil microbial communities from Barrow, Alaska - NGEE Surface sample F53-2 shallow-092012 (SPAdes) | ecosystem: Environmental > Terrestrial > Soil > Wetlands > Peat ... | reverse complement strand
GCCATGTTCGACTTGGCGTGCATGTCGGCGGCGGATGCCGTGCCGATGCCGGCGACGAGCGCTGCGGTGGTGATGATGATGAGATGAGATTTCATGGCGGTTCTCCGAGAATGAGCCGCCCCCATGTTAGAAATTCCGCAACGAGGAAATGTTCCCTTACCGATCGTTCATCCAAAGTATGCGGTGCTTCGTCGCACGGTTCTTGCAAAACGTTAATCGTCCGAACAGGACCACGTAATGTGCGCACGCCATGTTGAGACCAAGGGACTCTCGAGAAGGGATTCTCGAAACGGGTTTTCCCTCGTTCAACATTGGAGATGTGAAAATGCACGATCAATCGAATGCTTCGCAACCGACATCACGCAAAATCCTCAAACCCCGCCGCGTGGCGCTGCTCGCTTCCGCCGCCGGTCTCAGCCTCGCGCTTCTCGCCGCGGGTCCGGGCGGCTATTTGCCATTCCACCTGCCGGCACTGGTCTCGTCGGCGCATGCGGCTGAAACCTCGCCGGGCGCGCCGGGCTTTGCCGACCTCGTTTCGAAAGTCAAACCCGCGGTGATCTCGGTCCGCGTCAAGATCGACAGCGACGCCGAAAACGGCGCGTCGATGCAGAACGAGCGGATGGATTCCGATCAGCCCGGCTCGCCGATGGAGCAGTTCAGGCAATTCGGCTTCCGCATGCCGCAGCGTCATGAGGTCATCACCGGTGAAGGCTCCGGCTTCTTCATTTCACCGGATGGTTATGCCGTGACCAACAATCACGTGGTCGATCATGCCCAGTCGGTCCAGGTCACCACCGACGACGGCACCGTCTATACCGCCAAGGTGATCGGTACTGACAAGAAGACCGATCTGGCGCTGATCAAGGTCGACGGCAAGAAGGACTTTTCGTACGTGAAATTCGCGGACACGCAGCCGCGCGTTGGTGACTGGGTGGTTGCGGTCGGCAATCCCTTCGGTCTCGGCGGCACGGTCACTGCGGGCATCGTTTCCGCGCGCGGCCGCGATATCGGCGCAGGGCCGTATGACGACTACGTCCAGATCGACGCGCCCATCAACAAGGGCAATTCCGGCGGTCCGGCGTTCGACACGAACGGCAACGTGATCGGCGTCAACACCGCGATCTACTCACCATCGGGCGGTTCGGTCGGCATCGGCTTCGACATCCCGGCGGCGACCGCCAAGCTCGTGGTCAACCAGCTCAAGGACAAGGGCTACGTCACGCGAGGCTGGCTCGGCGTTCAGGTGCAGCCGGTGACGGCCGACATCGCCGATAGCCTCGGCCTGAAACAGGCGAAGGGTGCGATGGTCGACAATCCGCAGGACGGCAGCCCGGCGGCCAAGGCCGGCATCGAGGCCGGCGACGTGATCACCGCGGTCAATGGCGCCGAGGTCAAGGACGCGCGCGACCTCGCCCGCAACATCAGCACCATCGCGCCCGGCAGCTCGGTGAAGCTCGATGTCCTGCACAAAGGGCAGGACAAGACGGTGAATGTCACGCTCGGCGAAATGCCCAACGACCGTCAGGCGGATGCCGGCGGGCAGCCGTCGAAGGAAGTCGCCAGCACGCCGCATCTCGGCCTGCAGCTCGCTCCCGCCGCCGACGTTCAGGGTTCCGGCGACAAGGGCGTCGTGGTGACCGCGGTGGATCCGGACGGTCCTGCCGCCGAGCACGGCTTTCGCACCGGCGACGTCATCCTCAACGTCGGTGGCAAGAGCGTCTCCAATGTCGGCGAGGTTCGTTCGGCGTTGAACGAGGCCAAGGGCAGCGGCAAGCACAGCGTTCTTATGCAGGTCAAAACCGCTGACGCGACCCACTTCGTCGCGGTGCCGCTGAAAGGCTGATCGGCAGCTTCGTCTGACGCGCATCAAGCGAATGTCAGACGTGCGAATGGACGAGGCCAGGTCATACCTGGCCTTGTCTTCAATGAGCCAGTGGTCTTTGCTGCGTAATCTGCAAGCCCGCCGGCGATGATGGAACCGCTTTGATCGGAGTTACCGGATGACCCCAGCCAATTCTCCTCCCGCACAATCGACCGCGCCCCCCGTTGCCGTTCACAAATTGCTCTCCGGCCAGAAGGCGCTGGTGACCGGCGCCAATTCCGGGATCGGCAAGGGTGTAGCGATCGCGCTTGGCGAGGCCGGCGCCGATGTCGTGGTCAATTATGTCGATGGTGACGACGCGGCGAATGCCGTGGTCGAGCAAATCATCAAATCCGGCGCCAAGGCCTATGCCCACAAGGCCGACGTCTCGTCGGAAGAGCAGGTTGCCGCGATGTTTGCGCGCATGAAAACGGAGTTCGGAACCACGGACATTCTGGTTGCCAATGCCGGCTTGCAGCGGGATTCGGCGTTTCACCAAATGACGCTTGCGCAGTGGAACAAGGTGCTGGACGTCAATCTGACCGGCCAGTTTTTATGCGCGCGCGAAGCCGTGCGCGAGTTCCTGCGCCGCGGCGTGGTGCCGGAGGTTTCGAGCGCGGCGGGCAAAATCATCTGCATGAGTTCGGTGCATCAGGAGATTCCGTGGGGAGGGCACGCCAATTACGCGACCTCCAAGGGCGGCATCAAATTGTTGATGGAAAGCCTCGCGCAGGAGGTCGCGCCGAAGAAAATCCGCGTCAACGCGATCGCACCCGGCGCGATCCGCACGCCGATCAACACCGACGCCTGGCAAACCAAGCAGGCCTATGACGCGCTGATGACGCTGGTTCCCTATGGCCGCATCGGCGAACCCGAAGATATCGCGCGCGCCGTGGTGTGGCTCGCGTCCGATCATTCCGATTATGTCGTCGGCACAACGCTTTTTGTCGATGGCGGCATGACGCTCTATCCGGGCTTTGCCACCGGCGGCTGACCGAAGTGCGGTTGCAGTGCGGGAACAACGCCGTGGGCATGACCATTTTCAAATGGCGCGGGCATACCGCGGTAACCTTGCCGGTAGCATCCACTGGCATTAACCAAGCCCGCTTCCTAAATGAGACAGCGTTGGTTCTTGAGTTGTTCAGGAGACCTCCGATGGTCCCTAGAAATGTTTTTGCTGTCATTATTTGCGCGACGCTGCTGGCGTGGGGCGGCCGATCCTCCGCGGCTGACTATCGGCCGGGTGATTTCCTGAACCTCGATCTGTCGAAGGCGGTGCTGTCGCCCAATCGGCTTGGGCCAACCACCGAGTTCGCGCCGGTCCCGATCGAGGCGGACACTGATTCAGGCCAACCTGCAGCTCAGGCGCGCGCCGAACCGAAGGTCGTGCCTGCGGCCGCTGCCCACAAAATCCGGACCGCACATGTCCGCGTGGCAAAGCCGCTCGGCGCGGCGCGAACCAGGCTCGCGCATCGCCACGGCAATCCACTCGACGCCGAAGCGTTCGACCGGCGTATCCAGGTCTGGCCTTGCAAAAGCGGCGGCATCTGCGACTGGCAGCGCCAATAGGGTACGCCACGGGGTCTTGATTTGGACTTAAGCCGCCGGGCAGGTTATCAATCGGTCGGTTTTTTCGTTCCCCCACAGGAAGCGCCGATTGTGCGGCACCGCCGGGCCTTCATCGCCCGCGGCTTCGATCTTCAGGAGTGATCATGGAATATCTGACAACGCAGGGCCTCAGCATGCCCCGGCTCGGGCTCGGCACCTTTCGCATGCAGGGCGACGTCTGCCGCGCGGCGGTGGAAAGCGCGCTCGCGCTCGGCTACCGTCACGTTGACACCGCGGAGATGTACGGCAACGAGGACGCGATCGGTCCTGCGATCGCCACGTCCGGAGTCGCGCGCAAGGATTTGTTCGTCACCACCAAGGTCTGGAATGAAAACCTCGCACCTGACGCGATGCGCAAGGCGTTCGACACCAGCCTGAAGAAACTCGGGCTCGATCAGGTCGATCTCTATCTGGTGCACTGGCCGGCGCCGAACATGAACCTGAAGTCGATGTTCGAGACGTTGATGAAGCTGAAGGAAGAGGGCCGCACCCGCGCCATCGGGGTCGCCAATTTCAACATCGCGCTGCTGAAGACCGTGATCGAGGAAATCAAGGCGCCGATCGCCTGTAACCAGATCGAATATCACGTGTTGCTGGACCAGACGCCGATCCGCAAATACATGGCGTCGAAATCGCTTCCGCTGGTGGCTTACTGTCCGGTGGCGCAGGGCCGCGCTGCCTCCAACGAGACGCTGATTGCGATCGGCAAGAAGCACAATGCCGGCGGTGCGCAGGTGGCACTGAAATGGCTGCTCGATCAGGATGGTGTCGCTGCGATCCCGAAGGCTTCGCGGCGCGAGAGCCAGCAGGCCAATCTCGATGCGCTGAACATCAAGCTCGATGATTCCGATCGCAAGGCGATCGCTGCGCTGCCGAAAGACCAGCGTTTTGTGAAGCCCGGTTTCTCGCCGGTGTGGGATTGAGGCCTATTGAGACCTGGAGACTTCGAGTTTAAAGACATGAAAATGGCCCCCGCGAGGGGGCCATTTTTACGGCACTTACATATCGTGATGGCGATGACCGCGCTTGATGATCACCATCCTGTCGTGATGATGCCATCCGTGATCGCGATGCCATCCGTGGTCGCGATGCATGTCGCCATGCCTGACCACGATGGTTTCAGCATTTGCGATCGACGGAGCGGCGATCGCGATGGTGGCGAGCGCGGCAATCACATAACCAAATTTCTTCACTGCTGTTCTCCTCGGTTTGACGGGAAGGTAACAGCACGTGGAAAGCAATGTTCCGGCAAAACCAAAGGAGATTTCTGAACAGCTGTTCAGCTTAAGAGCTAAGCTTTAAGGTCCAAGTTTTTGGTTCAAGTCGAACGCACGTCTTCATGCCCGCTTCTCGACATTGGCGCTTCTGGCGGGCACGCCAAACTCCTTGCGGCAGACGTCGGCCAGCACGGCGACACCTTCGCGTATTTGCTCGTGCGAGGGGCTCGCAAAACACAGCCGTAGCCGGCAGCCGGCGCGGGCCTTGTCCGTGGACCATTCGGGTCCCGGATTGATCGCAACGCCGGCGGCCAACGCGGCCTGGTAAAGTTTTAACGTATCGACATTGTCCGGCAGCTTGACCCAGAGGAAGATGCCGCCCTTGGGGTCTTCGAATTCGGCCGCGGTACCGAATTGCTCGTTGAGCGCTTCCATCAGCGTGTCGAGTTTTGCACGTAGTCCACGCGTCAGCTTCGGCACATGGGTCGAGAAATGCGGCGCGCAATATTCCGCCAGCACCATCTGCTCCAGCGCGCCGGAGCCGGCATCGGTCTTCAACGCCAGCATCCGCGACAGCATCGCCCAGGGCGCCACGATGTAGCCGACCCGCAGCGCCGGCGCGATCGATTTCGAGAACGAGCCGATGTGGATGACGTTTTGGGTTTGGCTCATGGCGTAGATCGCGGGCGGGCGCTTGCCGTCCCAGATCAGGTCGGCGTAGCAATCGTCCTCGAACACCGGCACGCCATATTGCGTCGACAGCTTTAGGAGCTCGGCGCGGCGCGCCTCGGGCAGGATGGTGCCGGTCGGATTCTGCACGGTCGGGATAGTGTAGATGTATTTCGGCGTGACGCCGCGGCGCTTGAGGTCGGCCAGTGCGGAAGCCAGTGCGTCCATCCGCATGCCGTCCTGATCCAGGGGAATGCCGACCACGTTGACGCCGAGCTTCGTCAACCGGTTCAGCGAACCCTGGTAGGTTTCCTGCTCCATGATCACGGTGTCGCCGCGCGTCAGCAGCGACTGGTTGACGAGGTCGAGCGCCTGCAGGGAGCCAGAGACGATCAGGATGTCGTCAGCGCCGCAGGCGATGCCCGCATCGCGCTTGAGCTTTGCCGCGATAAAATCGCGTAACGGACGATAGCCCTGCGGCCCACCCGCCAGTCCGTAGGTTGCAAGCGTCTTGCCCTCGCGTTTGAGCACGGCGTTAACCGCGTCGATCAGGCCATCGACCGGGACCTGGTCCGGGTCGTTGTTGCCGCCGATAAAGCTGTATTTGGCAAGCCCGGTCCATTTGGCCGCGGGCGCCGGCAGTCCCGCCGGAAGCAAAGGTGCGAAATCGAATATTGCCGAAGCCATCAGCGGCGTCTCCCTTGTTTTTGTTGGCGGCGATCCTAGACCAGTCCTGGACGCTTGTCTTGCCGGGGCAGGCTTTCGCTGCCTCTCCGGAGCCGTGCTGCCTTGCGGAATCAAGCTGGCGCGGGCCGGCAAGTCCGGCTAAATGCTCACCTCTGATCATGTGAGATATTAGATGGCCGACCCGATCCAGGACGTTCTGCAAGCTTTTACCCGCGGCGAACTCGTTGTGGTGACCGATGACGACGATCGCGAGGGCGAGGGCGACCTGATCATCGCGGCGTCGCTGTGCACCGCCGACAAGATGGCGTTTATCATCCGCCACACCTCGGGCATCGTCTGCGCACCGATCACGACCGACGATGCACGGCGGCTGCGGCTCGACCCGATGGTCGCGCACAACGAGTCCAATCATACCACCGCGTTCACGGTATCGATCGACTACAAGCCCGATAACGGTACCGGCATCTCGGCCGACGAGCGCGCCTCCTGCTGCCGGGCGCTGGCCAACCCGAACGCCGGCGCCAATGATTTTGCCCGCCCTGGCCACGTATTTCCGCTGATCGCGCGCGATGGCGGCGTGCTGCTGCGCTCCGGCCATACCGAGGCGGCGGTCGACCTCTGCAAGCTCTCCGGCCTGCCGCCGGTCGGCGTCATCAGCGAGTTGATGAACGACGACGGCACCGTGATGAAAGGCGAGCAGGTCGCCCGCTTCGCCGCCGCCCACAAGCTCAAGCATGTCACCATCGCCGACATGATCGCCTACCGCCAGGCCCGCGAAAAGCTGATCGAGCGGGTCGCGACCTTTACCACCGACAGCCCGATCGGCCCGCTACAGGGCTATGCCTATCGCTCGCCATTCGACTCGATCGCGCATGCCGCCTTCGTCTATAACGGCGTCGGCGACGGCAAGAACGTGCTGACCCGTCTGCACAAGCCCAATATCGTCAAGGACCTGTTCACCACGGGTCCGGCGCGGATGCAGGCGGTGCTGCAGCACTTCAAGAAGGCCAATCGCGGCGTGCTGGTCTATTTGCGCGACGGCGCCGCCGGCGTTCCGGTCGAGCCGCTGGGCGAACCCAAATCGGCGGAGGCCGATCGCAACCGGCAATGGCGCGAGGTCGGTGTCGGCGCGCAGATCCTGCGTGATCTCGGCGTCAGCTCGATCCGCAATCTCACCTCGTCGGTGCACGACTACAAGGGATTGTCCGGTTTCGGAATCGAGATCGTCTCGAACGAACGGTTCGAAGACTAGCGGCGGCCCGTTCCGGGCACCTCCAATTCAATTGCGCTTGAGGCGATAGCGCTTTAATTTGGCAGCCAATCGATACCGCCATAATGCGAAAGGATTTTCCATGAGTGTGCGCCCTCAGGCCAAGGACAAGCCGTCCGCGGCGGCTTTCCAGTGGGACGATCCGTTCATGCTCGACGAGCAGCTCACCGAAGACGAGCGCATGATCCGCGACACCGCGCGCGCCTATGCCCAGGACAAGCTGATGCCGCGGGTGGCGAAAGCGTATCTCGAGGAAAGGACCGATCGCGAGATTTTCAACGAAATGGGCGAACTCGGCCTGATCGGGATCACCCTGCCGGAGGAATATGGCTGCGCCAATGCCAGCTATGTCGCCTATGGCCTGGTGGCGCGCGAAATCGAGCGGGTCGATTCCGGCTATCGCTCGATGAACTCGGTGCAGTCCTCGCTGGTGATGCACCCGATCTATGCCTATGGCGACGAGAACCAGCGCAAGAAATATTTGCCCAAGCTTGCCACCGGCGAGTGGGTCGGCTGCTTCGGCCTGACCGAGCCGGACGCCGGCTCCGATCCCGGCGGCATGAAGACCCGCGCCGAGAAAATCCCCGATGGCTACCGGCTGAACGGCGCCAAGATGTGGATTTCGAACGCGCCGATCGCCGACGTGTTCGTGGTGTGGGCGAAATCAGCCGCGCATGACAACCAGATCCGCGGCTTCGTGCTGGAAAAAGGCATGAAGGGCCTGTCGGCGCCGAAGATCGAGGGCAAGCTGTCGCTGCGCGCCTCGGTGACCGGCGAGATCGTGATGGACGGCGTCGAGGTGCCGGAAAGCGCGCTGTTGCCCAACGTCTCCGGCCTGAAGGGGCCGTTCGGCTGCCTCAACCGCGCCCGTTACGGCATCTCCTGGGGCGCGATGGGCGCCGCCGAGGACTGCATGCACCGCGCCCGGCAATATACGCTCGACCGCAAGCAGTTCGGCCGGCCCCTGGCCGCGACCCAATTGGTGCAGAAGAAGCTCGCCGACATGCAGACCGACATTGCGCTGGGCCTGCAGGCTTCGCTGCGCGTCGGTCGTTTGATGGACGAGGGCAAGATGGCGCCGGAGATGATTTCGATCGTCAAGCGCAACAATTGCGGCAAGGCGCTCGATATCGCGCGGACCTCGCGCGACATGCATGGCGGCAACGGTATCCAGATCGAATACCACGTCATGCGCCACACCGCGAATTTGGAAACCGTCAACACCTATGAAGGTGCCCACGACGTTCACGCCCTGATCCTCGGCCGCGCCATCACCGGCATCCAGGCGTTTTCCTAAGTTCCCGCCGCTTTAATTGCGTAGGATGGGTTGAGCGCGGCGAAACCCATCAGACGGCCCACCAGGCGTTGCGTGATGGGTATCGCTCCGCTCAACCCATCCTACGAGATCGCAACACAGGCGCTGCCATGGCCGATAACGACGACGTCCCGTTCAATCGCAATTTTCCTTTAAAGCCCGGCGTGGCCGAGGAGGTCCGGCCCGGGGTGCGTCGGATCCTCTGCAATAATCCCAGTCCCTTCACCTTCACCGGCACGGTCAGCTACGTCGTAGGCCGAGGCAAGGTTGCGATCATCGATCCCGGTCCCGATGACGAGGCCCACGCGGCGGCGCTGCTCGATGCGGTGCGCGGGGAAACCGTGACCCATATTTTCGTCACCCATACCCACCGCGACCATTCGCCGAACACCGCGCGGATCAAGGCCGCGACCGGTGCGATGGTCTATGCCGAAGGTCCGCACCGGGCGTCGCGGCCGCGCTACGAAAGCGAAAAGCATAATCCGGAATCCGGCGCCGACCGCGATTTCAGGCCGGATGTCAGGGTTGCCGACGGTGAGACCGTCGAGGGCGCCGGCTGGGCGCTGCAGGCGGTGGCGACGCCGGGCCATACCGCCAATCACCTGGCGTTTGCCTGGCCGCAGCGGAAGATCAGTTTCGTCGGCGATCACGTGATGGGCTGGTCGACCTCGATCGTGGCGCCGCCGGACGGATCGATGGTCGACTACATGGCCTCGCTGGACCGGCTCGCGGCCCGCGACGAGGATTTGTATTTCTCCGGCCACGGCCCTGAAATCCCGGAAGGCCCGCGCTACGTCCGCTTTCTGGTCCGGCACCGGCAGGCACGCGAGGCCTCGATCCTGCACCGGCTCGCCAAGGGCGAGGCCGATATCCCGACCATGGTGCGCGCGATCTACATCGGCATCGATCCGCGGCTGATGAACGCCGCCGGCTATTCCGTGCTGGCGCATCTGGAAGATCTGGTCGGACGCGGCATCGTCGCGACCGACGGCGATCCGGTGATCGGTGGGACGTACAGGCTGGCGTAGGAGCGAATGGTGAGTGGCGAGTGGCGAATAGCGAGTAGGGGAAAGGAAAAACTTCTTCCCCATTCGCTATTCGCCACTCCCTATTCGCCCTCTTACTTCTTCACCGTTTTCGCCGGCGACTTGATCGGAAGTTGCGGCTTCTTGACCGCGGGCCGCAAATTGGCATTGTCGACGGCGTTGTTGAGGTCGTCGGTGAATTTGAGGACCCGTGCGGCGTTGCTGCCGAGATCGCTCTCGAAATAGCGCGAGGAGGAGCGGATATCGACCCGCGAATCCTCGCCGTCCGCCACCACCCGGATCGAGACGTCCTCGCGGAATCCCATGATGGGCGTGCGCGCGACCGCCTCGATATGGCCGATTCCGCGCGGCGGCTGCGGCGGCCGTTCGTCGATCACCAGCCACTTCCGCTTGTTGACGAGTTGCAGAGATAATTCGAAGGCGCGCTGCACCGGAGTCTCGAGGTCGATCGGCTCGATGTCGGGATAAGCGAGCCGCTGCTGCTCGGCGGAATACAGGCCCGCGTAAACCGCGGTGTTGGTGCCGTCGCCGCTGCGCAACCGCGCCAGCGCATCGAATCGCGGCGGATCGATCGGATCGGTGGTGATGTCGTGGATATGCGGCAGCTTGCGATACTGAAAGGCCAGATAGGCCGGGTAGGCCAGCACCACCACGTCGATCAGCATCGCCAAGAGGATGCGGCTCATGCCGCGCGAGCCGTTCTGCCAGATCGCGACAAAGGCGGCCAGCCCGACCAGAATCGAAAGGCCGGCGCAGGCCAGCGCGCCGAAAAACGTCGCCAGCGCCGGTTTCATTTCCAGAAAGCCGAAGCGAACGATCAGGATCGAGACCAGCACCGCGACCACGGAAAATACCGCGAGGTTGCGCGCCCATGAGGCGAGGCTGGACACGGGCTCCGTCTGGTAGGGAGCGGAAAACCTGCGGGCCATCGCGTCAATTCTGCCGGGTTGGAGCGGGCATCGTGTGCCAGCGGCCGTTTGAGACCATGGCGTTACGGCAAATTCAAGAGGGCGAATGGCGAGTAGGGAGTAGCGAATGGGGAAGAAGGACGGCCTTTAGCCCTTCCCTTATTCGCCACTCGCCATTCGCTATTGCCCCTTGACCCTCACGCCGCGGCGTTCGGGAAGCTGTACGCCTTGAACTGGTCGCGCAGCGCGGTTTTCAGGATCTTTCCGGTGGCGGTATGCGGAATACCGTCGACGAAGGCAACATCGTCGGGCATCCACCATTTGGCGATCTTGCCGTCCATGAACTTCAGGATGTCCTCGCGGCTGGCCTTCTGGCCCTGCTTGAGCTGCACGATCAAGAGCGGCCGCTCGTCCCATTTCGGATGATGGATGCCGATCACGGCGGCTTCCGCCACCGCGGGATGGCCGACCGCGAGATTTTCCAGATCGATCGAGGATATCCATTCGCCGCCGGACTTGATCACGTCCTTCGAGCGATCGGTGATCCGCATGTAGCCGTGCTGATCGATGGTCGCGACGTCGCCGGTGTCGAAGTAGCCGTTTTCGTCGAGGATGTTGGTGTCGACCCGGAAATAGGCCTTGGCGACCGCCGGCCCGGAGACCTTCAGCCGGCCAAACGTCTTGCCGTCCCACGGCAGCTCCTTGCCGGCATCGTCGGTGATCTTCATCTGCACGCCATAGGGCGGGAAGCCCTGGGTCTGCAGGATGTCGAGTTGCTCGTCGCCCTCAAGATCGGAGAACGGCGGCTTGAGCGCCGCCAGTGTACCGAGCGGGCTCATTTCGGTCATGCCCCACGCGTGGCGAACGACGAC
>Ga0208589_1001122_pt1 | contig 11456 bp, 10 predicted proteins | sample NGESurshal092012_2_FD_184486 | JGI IMG/M metagenome (GOLD analysis project Ga0208589, IMG submission 184486) | Arctic peat soil microbial communities from Barrow, Alaska - NGEE Surface sample F53-2 shallow-092012 (SPAdes) | ecosystem: Environmental > Terrestrial > Soil > Wetlands > Peat ... | reverse complement strand
CCGGCGCGCGCGACACGAAACCGTGGTGGTCGCCGGCCACGTCGTCGCGACTGGTGAACACTTCGAGAAACGCGACGCCTTCCAGCATCTCGACGATGCCCTGCAGGCCCGCGCGGATCTCGGCCGGTTTCAGGTAATGCAGCACATCCGTGCAGACGATCAGGTCGAAGCGCGTGTCGAAGCGCAGCTGCTCGAGCTGGTCGAAACGCGCCAGGCCGATATTGCGACTGCGGCCGTAGCGCGCCACCACATACTCGCTGGCATCCAGCCCGCGGTACGCGATGTCCGGTCGCAGCACGCGCAGTGGTGCACGCCAGGTCGCCTCGCCACAGCCGACATCGAGCACGTTGCGGATTGGTCGCGCCAGGTAGTACTGCGCCTGCGCAACCGCCATCGCCACCTTGCGCCGCAGCTCGGCCGGCGAACCGACCGCATGCCGCGGGTTGCGGTACCACTTGTCGAAATAGTCGCGATCGTAGGTCTTGAGCACCGGCGTTCACTGGAGTCGGCGGAGCGCCATGGTAGCCCGGTCATGCATCCGCCACACTGCGGCATCACTTTCCGCATGCGTCGTACTTGCCAGCATGAAACTCCTGCACAGCTGCCCCTAAGGAGTATTGCCATGTCCATGATCCGCTTTCGCCTGATTGGCAGCCGCGAGGACGCCGATGCCGTCATCGCCGCCCTGCACGGTATCGACGACATCGAACACGTCGAGGAAATCGACGACCTGATGCCCGGCATGCGCGAAGACTCCAGTTCCAGTGAATCGGCCAGCGACAGCGAGGGACATGTCTACTTCGTCGAAGTGGATGCCGCCGGCGATCAGCTCGCCGACATCGTGCGCGGAAGCGCCGAAGTGATCGCGAACGATCGGGGTGCCGGCATCGAGTTCGTCGACGAATTCTGATTTCCCCGACTCCCGCTCGACATCCCGACACGGCTCCGCGCATGAGCGCGACACGATAAATTCGCGACGGATCATGGATCCCTCATGGGTGCAGGTTCCGATGGCAGACCGCAATTCCTTGCTGTCTGCGTGAACTCCTGCCCAATGCGATCTGCCTGACGGCACCAGCCTGTCATCCGGATTGCCCGCATTGCGTTGCAATGGACAGGCGACACATGGCGTGTACTGCCTTCTCATTCATGGGGCACCCTGCATGTACCCAAGACTTGTCGGCCGGGAATCCACTGCGATGCCAGCGCGCTCGCGCCTGCTGCTCACTGCGGCGTTGGCGCTGGTGCCATGGATGGGCACGGCGCAATCAGCACCACCGCTGAGACATGACGACATCGCCTGGCTGCAGCGCGCCACCTTCGGCCTCGACTCCGCCAGCGTGGCGCGCTACCAGCAGCTCGGACGCAGCCGCTATCTGGACGAAGAACTCGCCGCGAGCGACGACACGCTGCCACCGGCCATCAGCGCCATGATCAACAGTTACGAAGTGATCAACACGCCGCCGGAACAACTGCTGGCCGCATACAGGAATCGGCAGCAACAGTTCAAGAACGCACCGGATGGCGATGCCAGGGATGCCGCCAGGAAAGCCCTGCAGGCCTATCGCCAGAAACTGTATCAGGAGGATGCGCAAGTCGAGTTGCTGCACGCGATCTACGGCCGCGACCAGCTGAAGGAACAGGTGGTGTGGTTCTGGCTCAACCACTTCAGCATCTACGCGGCCAAGGGCGGTGTGCGGCTGGTGGCGGCCGAGTACGAGGAAGACACCATCCGCCCGCATGCGCTGGGCAAGTTCAGGGACCTGGTCATGGCCACGCTGAAAAGCCCGGCGATGCTGGAGTTCCTCGACAATGCGAAGAATGTCCAGGGCAAGACCAACGAGAACTACGCGCGCGAACTGATGGAGCTGCACACGCTGGGCGTGGGTTCCGGCTATACCCAGCAGGACGTGCAGCAACTCGCGCTGATCCTCACCGGCGCCGGCATCGGACGCAGGGACGGCATGCAGGGACACGCACGCCGCTTCCAGCCGCAGGTGATCCATGACGGCCTGTTCGTGTTCAACCCGAACAAGCACGACTTCAGCGACAAGGTATTTCTTGGCCACACCATCAAGGGTAGTGGTTATGACGAGATCGAGCAGGCGGTGGATCTGATCACCCATCAGCCTGCCTGCGCGCAGTTTGTCTCGCGTCAGCTGGCCGAATATTTCGTCGCCGACCAGCCACCACCCACCCTGGTGACGGCGATGGCGCAGACGTTCCAGCGCACCGATGGCGACATCGCCGCCGTGCTGCGCACGATGTTCACCTCGCCGGCACTCACAGCCAGCCATGGCAGGAAATTCAAGGACCCCACCCAGTTCATGGTTTCGGCGATGCGGCTGACTTACGACGGCAAGCCGATCAGCAACGCGCGACCACTGGTCAACTGGCTCAACCAGATGGATGAATCGGTGTTTGGCCGGATCACGCCGGATGGCTGGCCGCTGGATGCCGCCAGCTGGTCCGGTTCGGGTCAGATGGCCAAACGCTTCGATGTCGCGCGCGCGATCGGCAGTGGCAGGAACCGTTTGTTCATGGCTGACGACACGACGAATCCGCGCCCCGACGTGCCGAGCCTGGACACGCCGCTGTACCACTCGACCATCGAACCCTATCTTTCGGACGCCACGCGCACGGCGCTGGGCAAGGCCAACTCGGCGCTGGAATGGAACACCTTCCTGCTGTCTTCGCCCGATTTCAACTATCGATAACGCCCGGCTTCATCCCTGACCCGCCAGAAGGAAACTGGACCAACCCCATCGAGGTACCGCCATGAACCGCCGCGAATTCCTGCTTGCCGCCGCCAGCGCTGCTGCCGCGTTGCCGGCGCTATCGTTCTCCGGGAAATTGTTCGCCACGCCAGCCAATGCACCGCGTTTCCTGCTGGTGTTCCTGCGCGGCGGTTATGACTGCAACAACCTGCTGGTGCCCTGCCGCAGTGACTTCTATTACGAATCGCGCCCGACGCTGGCGATCGCCAGACCCGATCCGGACAATCCCGGCAGCGCGATCGCGCTGGATGCGAACTGGGGCCTCAACCCGGTACTGCGCGATTCGATCTACCCGCTGTGGCAGCGCAAGCAGATCGCGTTCGTGCCGTTCGCCGGCACCGACGACCTGTCGCGCAGTCATTTCGAGACCCAGGACAATATCGAATCCGGCGAACCGACGGCGCATCGCAGCGATTTCCGTTCCGGCTTTCTTGCGCGCCTGTCCGGCACGCTGCCCGGCGTGCCGCCGATCGCGTTCACCAAGTCGCTGCCCTTGAGTTTCCAGGGCGCCAGCAGGGACATCCCGAATATCTCGCTGAAGGGCGACACCAGATCGCATTTCGATGCCCGCCAGTCGGCGATTCTCACGCAGATGTACCAGGGTACCTCGCTCGCTTCGGCCACCGCGGATGGTCTGGCATTGCCCAACACCGTGTCGCAGGACCTGCGCGACGAAATGATCCATGCCAGCCGCGGCGCGCCCAGTGCGAAGGGCTTTGCCAGCGAGACGCAACGCATCGCCACGCTGATGCGCGACCAATACCGCCTCGGCTTCGTCGATATCGGCGGCTGGGATACCCACGTGAATCAGGGCAGCATCACCGGCGGCCTGGCCAACAACCTGCAGAACCTCGGAGCGGGTCTGGCGGCCTACGCCGATGCGCTCGGCGACGAATGGAACAACACCGTGGTGGTGTTGGTTTCCGAGTTCGGCCGCACGTTCCGCGAGAACGGCGACAAGGGTACCGATCACGGTCACGGCACCGTGCACTGGGTACTCGGCGGCAAGGTCAACGGCGGCCGTATCGCCGGCGAGCAGATCACCGTGACCCGGCAGAACCTGTTGCAGAACCGCGATTATCCGGTACTCAACAATTACCGCGATCTGCTCGGCGGCGCGTTCAAGCGTGTCTGGGGGCTGTCGAACAACCAGTTGCAGACGGTATTCCCGGGTGCCACACCACGCGATCTGCAGCTGGTCTGACGCAACCGTACCGTCCCGATCCGCGAACACGCCTGCGGCAAATCGCCGTAACGCTGTGGACACGGCTCACGCCGCCGAACTGGGTACCAGCAGATGCTTGGCGATCTGCCCGTGCAGGCGGCCGATGCCGCGCACCAGATGCAGGGTGGCGAACAACAGCACGATGCCTAGAACGCACATGAAGATCGCATCGCCCCAACCCGGTATGTGCGCGCCCAGGCCCCAGTTGATGGTGACCTGCTTGTCCACGAAGAGGTTGCCGAGATCGCTCCAACCGAGATTGTCGAACAGCAGGGCCACCGGCGCGCCGATGAAGGCCAGCGACACACTGAGCAGCGTCACCGCAATCGTGAAATAGATGATACCCAGCGGCAGCATCAGCAGCATGTAGAACAACGTGGTCCAGGTATGGCCGTCGGTGAACATCACACCGACACGTTTCAGCAACGGTAGCCCTTGCTGTGCCGGATACGGCGGTCGACGCGGCATGCGCACACCCAGCATGGTTTCGACGATGCGCCCTTCCAGCAGCGACAGTCCGCGCACACTGCCAAGGAACAGCAGGAAGAACGGGATACCGATGATCAGGATCGCCAGACCGGCCGACATCGACAGCCCGGTCACCGCCCAGGTGAAATAGAAGATGCCGGTGACCAGCGTCAGCAACAGGTAGAACAGCGCGCCGTAGGTATGCGGGTCGGCCGCGACACCGAAGAACCGTCCCAGCACCGAACGACGTTGCGGCGACGGCGGTGGACGGATCGCACGCTGGATCCTGATTTCCTGGTCGCGGTAGATATCCGCCACTTCATCCGGCGCGCCATAGCTGCCGACCACCTGTTCCAGCATCGTCGCTTCATCACGGCCGGGCTGTTCGGCCAGTTCGGCGCGCAGATGCTCCTCGGCGTCGTACAGCGCATCCTGGATCAAGGCGGGGTCGGCGCCACGCAGAGCGTCACGCAATTGGTCGAGATATTCATTGATGGTGCGTGGTGCGTTCATTACACCCCTCCTTGCAAGGCGTTATCGACGGAGTCGCGGGTAGCAGTCCAGGCCGCGACCCACTCGCGCAATGCCTCCCGTCCCGGTTTGGTGATGCGGTAGTAGCGGCGTGGCGGTCCGCTGATCGATGGTTCGACCTCGCTGTCGAGCAGCCCGGCCGCTTCAAGATTGCGCAACACCGGGTACAGCGCGCTCTGCTTGCCAGCCAGCACGCCGTCGCCCACCTCTTCCAGCCGCTTGGCGATCTGGTAGCCGTACATGGGCTGGCGCGACTGGCCGAGTACCGCCAGCAGCACCAGCGACACGGTGCCGCTGGATAGTTCCTTCTGGAACTTCTTCAACTGGCTGGCACTGTCTTCCACATCGCTCACCTGCACTGCCACTTAGACTTGAGTGAATCATAGTGTTTAGTTATGACTAGTGCATGGGCCAGAAGTCATGCCTCAGGCATGTCCCGTCCCGGCTCTGCTAAGTTGCGATTTCTGTCGATCCGCCGTCCGAAGGGAAAAGCTCATGCTGCAGCGCCGTCACCTTGTTGCCGTCCTCGTGCTTGCCACCGGTCTGTTTGCGCTGCCCACGCTCGCCGATCAGGGCAAACCCACGCCGACGACACAGGAACTGCTGGCCAAATCCGCCCCAGGCGAATGGCGCAAGCCGGATCCGGACAACCTGCTGGTGATGCAGCTGGCCACCGGCCGCGTGCTGATCGAACTGGCGCCGGACTTCACGCCGCTGCATGCCGCGAACATCCGCACGCTGGTGCGCCAGCATTATTTCGACGGGCTGGCGATCGTGCGGGTGCAGGACAACTTCGTGACCCAATGGGACGACCCGGCCGGCGACGATGGTGGCGATCCGGCCAAGGTGCGCTCGCTGGGCAACGCCAAAGCCACGTTGCCGCCGGAATTCACGCGTCCGATCGATCCGAAGCTGGCGTGGACCGCGCTGCCGGACGGCGATGTCTATGCGCCCGAAGTCGGCTTCTCCGAAGGCTTCCCGGTGGCACGCGATCCGGCCAGCGGGCAGGAATGGCTGACCCACTGCTACGGCATGGTCGGCGTGGGGCGCGACAACGGCCCGGAAACCGGCAACGGCAGCGCGCTGTATGCGGTGATCGGTCAGGCTCCACGCCGGCTGGACCGCAATCTGGCGGTGATCGGCCGCGTGCTGGAAGGCATGCCGCTGCTGTCCGGTCTGCCGCGCGGCACCGGGCCCATGGGCTTCTACGCGAACCCGGCACAGCGGACCATCATCCAGTCCGTACGGCTGGCCGCCGATCTGCCCCCTGCGCAACGCCCATCGATCGAAGTGCTGCGCACCGACAGCGCCACGTTCGCCGCCCTGATCGAAGCGAAGCGCAACCGCCGCGATGCGTTCTATGCCGTGCCCGCCGGCAAGGTCGATCTGTGCAGCATCGACGTACCGGAACGCGCGATCAAAACCATCGCACCCGCCAAACCCTGAAGTTTGTCATGACTGCAGTCGGCCATGCCTTGAGAACATCCTGTTCAGCCTTGTCGGTTAATTTGTGGGAGTGCGCATCCGCTTGTGCATGTGCATATCACCCGCCCATCCGGAAGCCTTGATGCCATTGAACGACACCCTGACCTTTTTGCGCGCATGGATGCGGGCCCCGCGCAGCATCGGCGCGCTGACACCGTCAGGATCATCGCTGGCGCGGCTGATGACGACGCACGTCAACCATCTCGATGGCCCGGTGATCGAGCTGGGTCCAGGCACCGGCGTGTTCACCCGCGCGCTGCTCGCCCGTGGCGTGCCGAGCCACCGGCTGGCGCTGATCGAGGCCGACCCGATCTTCGCGAACGCGCTGGCACGACGCTATCCGGGCGCGCATGTGCTGAGCATGGATGCCGCGCGGCTGGGCGAAGCGCTGCCACTGTTCGGCAACGAGCGGGCCAGTGCGGTGATCAGCGGGCTGCCTTTGCTGTCGATGCCGGCCAGTCAGGTCGCAGCGATCATCCAGGGTGTGTTCGAGCGGCAATTGCACGCCGACGGCGTGTTCTATCAGTTCACCTACGGCTTGCGCTGCCCGTTGCCACGCCACTTGCTGGAACGGCTGGATCTCGAGGCAATACGTATCGGCAGTGTGCTGTTCAATCTGCCGCCGGCCGCGGTATATCGCATCGGCCGGCGCCAGTGCGACCGTGTCGCGGCGTAATGCTTCGGTCGTGCGCAAATCGACAAGCCGCATGAATTTCTGCTGAGTCTGTCGATCGCGTCCACACATAACCTTGTCATCGACTTGGTTATCACTGCAGGCATGAGTTCGCCGTCGCAGGGCGCCGCACGGGAAGGAGCCGATGAAACGCAGCCGCAAGGTATTGAGCTGGATCGCGGGCATGCTGCTGGTGCTGGTCGTCGTGCTGGTGATCGTCATCGCCACTTTCGACTGGAACGGGCTCAAGCCTTACCTCGATGAGAAAGTCAGCCAGGCCATTGGCCGCCCGTTCGCGATCAATGGCGACCTGAGTGTGGCATGGCAACGCGAACCGGCCGCGGGCGGACTGGCGGCATGGGTGCCCTGGCCCGAATTCACGGCACGCGATATCCGGATTGCCAATCCCGCCTGGGCCAGCCAGCCACAATTCGCACAACTGCAGGCGGTGCGCTTTCGCCTGTCGCCACTGGGGCTGCTCGCCCATCGCATCGACATTCCATCGCTGCAACTGGTGCAGCCGGACATCGATCTCGAACGCAACAAGCAGGGACAAGCCACGTGGGATTTCAGCCTGCCGCAGGGCAGCGCGCCGTCGACGTGGACACTCGATCTCGGCGCGATCGGCTTTGATCGCGGCCAGATCGCGCTGGACGATGCCGCCAGCAGGATCAAGCTCAAGCTGAGCGTCGAACCGTTGCAGCAGGCGATTCCCTACGACCAGATCGTGGCGCAGGAAGCGGCCGATGCACGCGCGCAGGCCGGCAAGACCGCGGGCACGGCCGCCGGCAAGGCGGTGGCGAACGCCGAAAACAGCGATACGGACAGCGCAAGCGATGCCAGCGCCAGCAAGACGAATTACCAGTTCGCCTGGAAGGCCGCCGGCACGTATGGGGGCGTGCCGGCCGACGGCAGCGGCCGGATTGGCGCCGTGCTGGCCTTGCAGCAGAACAGCCAGCCGTTCCCGGTGCAGGCCAGGCTGCATATCGGCGACACTCATATCGCGCTGGTCGGTACGCTGACCGATCCGACGCATCTGGCGGCGCTCGATCTCAAACTGTGGTTCACCGGCTCCAGCATGGCCACGCTGTATCCGATCATCGGCGTCACGCTGCCGGACACGCCGCCATATGCCACCGAGGGGCGCCTCAAGGCGGAACTCCATCGCAACGGCAGCCATTTCAGTTATCGGCATTTCCGCGGGCGGGTCGGTGGCAGCGACCTGTCCGGCGATCTCGATTACAGCAGCGGCGGTGCGCGACCAAAACTGAGCGGCACGGTGAAATCGCAACTGCTGCAATTTGCCGATCTCGCGCCACTGATCGGGGCCGGTTCCAACACTGAAAAGCAGCAGCGCGGTGACGCCACCGCGCAGCCTGCCGACAGGGTGCTGCCGGTCGAACCGTTCCGTACCGATCGCTGGCAGGCGATGGATGCGGATGTGCAATTCAGCGCTGCACGCATCGTGCATGGGCCCAACCTGCCCATCCAGTCGTTGAGCACGCATCTGATCATGAGCAACGGCTTGTTGCAGCTGGACCCGCTGAACTTCGGCGTGGCCGACGGCAGCGTCAGCGGCCGCATTCGTCTGGACGGCGCCAAGTCGCCGATGCAGGGCACGTTGAAACTGGACGCACGTCATCTCAAGCTCAAGCTGCTGTTCCCGGAGTTCGCGCCGATGCAGACCAGTTTCGGTGAAATCAATGGCAACGCGGATCTCGGCGTAAGCGGCAATTCGGTGGCGGCATTGCTCGCCCATGCGAACGGCGAACTGAAATTGCTGATGAACGACGGCGCGATCAGCAAGACTTTGCTGGAAACCGCCGGCCTCAACGTCGGCAACATCATCATCGGCAAACTGTTCGGCGACAAGACGGTGAAGATCAACTGCGCCGCGTCGGATCTGCTGGCCACCGACGGTCTGTTCGACGCGCGATTGTTCGTGTTCGATACCACGGATGCCATCATCGATGTCAGTGGCACGATAAACATGGCCAACGAACAGCTCAACCTCGATGTCACGCCTCATACCAGGGGCCTGCGCATCTTCTCGCTGCGCTCGCCGCTGTATGTCAAGGGCACGTTGAAGAACCCCGACGTCGGCGTGCAGAAGGGGCCTCTGCTGATGCGCGGCGCCGGTGCCGTCGCGCTCGCCGTGGTCGCCACTCCGGTTGCTGCCCTGCTCGCGCTGGTGGCGCCCAGCCATGACAACGATGGCGACAACACCTGCCGTGCCGTGCTGGAACAGATGCGCAGCTCGGGACGATTGATACCGGCGAGCAAGCCTGCCAAAAAATAACCGCAACCTTTGTGGGAGCGGCTTCAGCCGCGATGCTCTTGCTTCAGGCCTGAAGATCAAAGCGTCGCGGCTGAAGCCGCTCCCACAAGAGCACGATCGCGCAAGGGTCCGGCGCTAGAATGCCCGCTTCCCCTCCCCGCGCGAACTCCCATGCAACCCGCCAATCAGGCCCGCCTGCAGATCCACTTCTGCGTAATGCTGTGGGGCTTCACCGCAATCCTCGGCAAGCTGATCACGCTGCCGGCGCTGCCGCTGGTGTGGTGGCGCATGCTGCTGGTGGTGGCCGCGTTGTTGCTGATGCCGAAAGTGTGGCGTGGACTGTTCGCGATGCCTGCCCGCCTGCGCTGGGCGTATGCCGGCATCGGCGTGCTGGTGTCGCTGCACTGGCTGAGCTTCTACGCCGCGATCAAGTTGTCGAATGCCTCGGTCGGCGCCACCTGCATCGCGCTGGGACCGGTGTTCCTGGCGTTCATCGAGCCATGGGTTGCCCGACGCAAGTTCGATCCGCGCGAACTGATGATCGGCATCGCGGTGGTGCCGGGCGTGGCGATGGTGGTCGGCGGCGTGCCACACGGCATGCGCCTGGGCATCGCGGTGGGGGTGCTGTCGGCGCTGTTCGTGGCGTTGTTCAGCTCGCTCAACAAGCGGCTGGTGGAGCACGGCGATCCACTCACGGTGACCTGCATCGAGCTGGGTACCGGCACCGTGTTCCTCACTGTGCTGGCGCCGTTGCTGCCGCATACCGGCGCGGCCTTCATGCTGCCGGACATGCATGACGCGCTGCTGCTGCTCGCGCTGTCGTTCGGCTGCACCCTGCTGCCGTTCACGCTGGCACTGGTGGCGCTGCGCCACATGAGTGCGTTCGGCACGCAGATGGTGACGAACCTGGAGCCGGTCTACGCGATCGTGCTGGCGATCATCCTGCTGGACGAGCAGCGCGAACTGGACGGCTGGTTCTACGCTGGCGTGGTGGTGATCCTCGCCGCGGTATTCATGCATCCGTGGCTGCATCGACAAGGCAGACAGCCGACACAACCGGAGCTGCTCGGCACGACCGAGAGTCACGGCATGATCGACTGATCAGCGTAGATGCAGCATGGGATGGTATTGCCAAAATGGGATCCGTTCGGGCTGAGCGTAGCGCCGCAGGCGCGAAGTCGAAGCCCAACAGCGACGGCACTTCGACTTTGCCGCTTCGCGGCTACGCTCAGTGCGAACGGTGGATGAGTAAACACTTGAGTCGAAAATGCTCTAAGGGATGGATCGCTCAGTTGCCGGCCGGTGCCGTCGCGCTGGCTGCCGTTGCCGGTATGCCGTGCATCGCCGGTGAATCAGCATGCTCGCCATCCATCGGTCCCATGTCTTCATCCGGGGGAGCCTTCGCCACGATGGCCTTGTATTGCGCTGGCGTCATGCCCGGCAGCTCTTGCAGAAACGCGACCATGCTCCAGATCGTGGCATCGTCATGACTGCCGCCCCATGCCGGCATCGCGCTCATCTTGATGCCGTGCTTGATCACCCAGAATTCGTCCTTCGGATCGATCCGTACTTGCGACAGGTTCGGTGGCTGCGGATACAGGCCGGGACGGATCTCGGAATCCTTCTTGCCGGGAGCAAGGTGGCAGTCGGTGCACATCGCCGCGTACTGCCCAGCGCCTTTCAGGATCAACTGCGGATCGTCGAGATTGGGTACCGTGAGGTCTTTCGAGCGCGCATGGATGGAATGCTCGCGCAGGGTTTGCATGATCGCGAAGACCGGCCTGGTGTGGTGATCGTCGGCGCCGATGTTGTAGATCCCGGAATACACGAACACACCTGCGCCGATGGCGAGTACGCACAAGACGACGGCGATGGTGATGCCGTGATGCTTGATGTGCTGCTTCATGATGCTTCCCCTAAAACCAGACCTGATTAGCGTCGAACCTCAGTTAGCCTTTCCCCGTTCGCGCTGAGCGTAGCTCGCTTCAGCGAGCGAAGTCGAAGCGCTGCCCCTGGCTT
>Ga0208589_1001121_pt1 | contig 11464 bp, 10 predicted proteins | sample NGESurshal092012_2_FD_184486 | JGI IMG/M metagenome (GOLD analysis project Ga0208589, IMG submission 184486) | Arctic peat soil microbial communities from Barrow, Alaska - NGEE Surface sample F53-2 shallow-092012 (SPAdes) | ecosystem: Environmental > Terrestrial > Soil > Wetlands > Peat ... | reverse complement strand
GAGCCACGGCATCCGCCGACGCGCTGCCGCCAACGCGTCGCGCGAGCGGGTGTGCTCCTTCTCTTTGACCAGCATCTCCTGCCACGCCTTCTGCCATTCCTCCGCCGACACGACCGGAGGCTTCTTCATCGTTGCGATCTGCTCGTTGCAGTGGTTACTGCTCTGCGTGTTGCTCATCGTGACTTCCTCCCTGTTCGCGCTCACGCGCTTTTCTGTTCCATAGTTTCGTTACGGCGAGCGCGGAGACACCGCCCGTTGAGACAACGCCCGCCGCAATCCATACCGCAGTAGCCATGCAGAAGGGACACATGGCTACCTGCCTGCCCGCTCCGCGGCTGCTACGCGGATGCGTTCGATCAGCTGGTTCCAGCCTCCGTCCACGGCTCGCTCCTGATCCCCCACCCAACCCATCGCGCGGTGCATGAAGCGCATGCGCGTTACGCCGTTTTCTTCTGTGAGGCGATATTGGAGATTCGAAACCGCGGGGTTCGACATAAAGAGCGGCCCCGAAATTTCAAGTAGCGATGGCGTCCTGATGGCTTGCACAGTACCCCAGAAATGGCCTGTGTTATTCCCCAGGTCGCGATACCACCGCCCGCCGGGCCACGCTTCGAGCACCATCGGCATCGGCCTTTCGGGGGTGGAGTTCAACGGTCCCATCTGTTCGAGGATTGTCTCGAAGACGATCTCGATGGGGGCCGCGATCTCCTCTTCTTTAATGATCTCAAAGGCCTGTAGTACGCCTTCCTTTATAGTGGCTGCCATTATTCCTCCTTCTTTTGGTTTGAGTTATCGTCCAGGCGAATCATTCGTTCTAGCGCCTTGCGCTCGGCGCGCTGCTTGATGTGATCGATTTGATGTGTCCAGTAGCGTTCGAAGACCTTCACCCAGTCATGCACGGGCTTCAGGCCTTTGGCGTCAAGGCGGTACATGCGATGCTGTCCGCGCTTGACCATCGTCACCACGCCAGCCTTGCGCAGTGCGCCCAGATGCTTGGAGACAGCAGGCTGTGCCATCTTCATGCGAAGGACAATCTCGTTAACGGCGTACTCCTGGCCGTCAGACAGCACGGTGATGACCTCGCGCCGCCGTGGTTCGGCGATGACGTTGAAGACGTCCGTCGGATGTGCCTTTCGTGTCATGGATCGAATATATTCCCATTTAGGAATATGTCAAGACAAGAAAAAGAGCACCTGAATTTCCTCAGGTGGCTAGACGCAACATTGCGTCCAGAGTTTCCAATTCACTGCATCGGTTGATCAGACTTGGGGACTCCGTGAGTTTGCCCTGACGGATCACCCAACTCACTCCTAGACCTCTGTTGAGCCTCGCTCAGAGCGGATTGGTAACGACAAACGCGCATCTCGTCATTTCATTCCTAGTTTGTCGTCAACTCAAAAGCTGCGATGATAACGCGCACCGTCCGATCAAGGCGTTTCTTAATGGTCTCGATGTGTATGCGTTTTTCGCAGGGCTGAAAGGCCCCCTTGCAATTGGGACACTGAGGGTATGGCTGACGCTCATGCCCTTAAGCAAGACGGACTTTTTCAGGACGCTCTGAAGCGTGAGTTCGCCGAATGTGGATAATATCTGTTTATGCAAGCCACTCCTGGTGATGATGTACCGACGCTCGCGGCGCTTGGAGTGCTCGCGTTCGTCTTGGCAGATGTGAGTCACGAGGCGCTCGGGCACGGACTGGCTACGATTGTCATGGGCGGCAGAGTGGATTTATTGACCACCTGCTTCCTCCGCTCCAGCGGCAATTACAGCAAATGGATTCCAGCCGCGGGTGGGTTGACGAATCTCGCTTTGGGGCTATGCTCGGTGGCGGTTCTGCGCTTTTCGTCGGGATGGGGAGTGCATTGGCGTTATTTCCTGGTGCTCGTGGCGGCATTCAATCTTTTTTTTGCCTTCGGCTATCCTGCGTACTCGGGGATCGCAGGTTTCGGCGATTGGGCTGCCGTGATCTCCGGGTGGGAGCCGCAATGGCTTTGGAGGGTACTGCTGGTCCAGGTTTCCGTTGTTGGCTACTACGGAAGCATGAGGCTGCTAGCCAGACCGCTTGCACCCTTTGCCAAGACTGTGGGAGTGCCGACGACGAAGCCCCTGGACGAAGCCAGATTCAGGCGACTTACGACTATCCCGTACATCGCAGCCATGATCGTGGCGTGTTTGGCGGGCGCGCTGAATCCGAATGGCTGGCACACCATGCTGACAGCCGGACTCCCCGCCGCAGCAGCTGCATTTGGTCTCACGCAGATTGATCACTTCGTTGATTCAGTTTCCAATCCAAGTCTCTTGGAAGCTGTGGAACCCGTGCGGCGGAATCTTTTCTGGATACTGGCTGCGACCGCCGTTCTGATCTTTTTCGTCGGAGTGCTGGGCCCGGGAATCCGGTTTGCCTGACGCCGCTGAGGATGGAGTTTACCCGAGACCACTTGTAGCCACAAACGCAGCAGAACGCACTTTTAGTGGTTCGGGTAGAGCGTGCGGTACATTTCGCGGTTGCGGAGGACGGCCTGCACGTAGTTGCGCGTCTCGGAGTAGGGGATGGATTCGACGAACTCCTGAATGTCTTTGTAGGGGCCGGCGTCCATCCACTTTCTTACGGGAACATCGCCCGCGTTGTAGGCTGCCAGCGCGTACTCCGGCTGATCGTTGAACCGGTCGAGAACATTTTTTAGATTGACCGTCCCCAATGCGATGTTGACGGATGGCTCGAACAAGCTGTCGGTGCGGAAGTGCCTGATCTTCTGCTTCCTTGCGAGGGACCTTCCGAGCGAAGGTAAAAGCTGCATGAGTCCACAGGCGTTGGCGCGGCTTACTGCAGTGGGATTGAACTCGGATTCCTGGCGGATGAGGGAGGCGACCAGGGCGGGATCGAGGCCATTCTTCTCTGCGCTGGCTGTGATTTGGGGCCAGTAGGGGTGGGGAAAGAGGAGCTTCCAGTAGACCATCGGGACCTGATCCATGGGGAGATCGAAGAAGGAGATGCCGCTGTGCTTCATCGACTGGAGGGAGCGGGTGTATTCGCCGTAGGAGGCGAAGATTTCTGCCTGGGCGAGCGCGCCCCACTCCCCTGAGGTGGGACTGGCGTCGATCTCGGGGCCAATGTACTCGTTGAGCCCGGCGTTGGCGAGGAGCTTTGCCTTGATGAGATGAGGCTCGTTTTCGGGTAGCTCGCCGGTGAGGTCGGGGACATTGAGCTTTGGCACGAAGCTGAGGACCGGCGCGGGGGCTACCGCGGCGGTGTGAGTGCGTAAGACGGCCAGGCGCTGGCGAGCGAGGACTGCGTAGTAGTAGTTGTTGTAGGTGGAGGCGAGGGTGGTGTAGTAGTTCATCGCCTGGCCGTAGTTGTGCTCCTCGTCCTCGTAGATGCGGCCCCGCCAGTAGAGCGCGCTGGAGACCTCGACGCCGAGAGGGTAGGTCTGGATCTGCTCATCCATGAGACGGGCAGCCTCGGGATAGTTGCGCAGGCGATAGTTCATCCACGCTGTGCGCCAGTGGGACGAGGGAGCGTAGAGGCTGTCGGGAAACATCTTGATCAGTAAGGAATAGTGGTAGATGGCCTGCTGAGGATTGTGCTTGAGGAGGTACATGTTGCCGCCAGAGTAGAGCGCCTCTTCGAGCCAGCGGCTGTGGGGGAAACGGGTGATCATCTGGGCGATGATGGCGTCGTGGGTGGCCTCGTTATCGTCGTCGCGGGAGAGCTCGGCGAGCATGTACTGCTTGAGCGCGGCGCTGTCGCCGGTGGTGTCGGGCAGCTTCTCGACCTGCCGACGGTCGATGTGCTTCAACTTCAGATCGCAGACGGCAGCGTAGATTTCGAGCGCGTCGCGGTCGGCGGGGCTTAGGCCGGCGCTATCGTGTTCGATGGCGTGGTACTCCGCGCCGGCGTCGGCGTAGCGTTTGGCGTTGAAGAGCTGGTCGGCGTGGGATTTGCGCTCGGCAGCAGAGAGGGGCGAGCCCATGGCCTGCAGTTGCGTTCGGGCCTGGGCCGCTTCGAGACTAAGGGGCTGGGTGAGGTAGAGGCTGCGGAAGGCCTGCATGGCCTGCCCCGTGTCTCCCGCCGTCTGGTAGGCGCGGCCGAGGGCGTAGCGGAAGTCGTTATGGCTGGCGATGGGTGTGTCCAGCATGGGCTGGAGGAGTTTGACCGCGGCCTGCGAGTTGTTCTGCTGGATGTATGCATTGGCGAGGAGGACTGGAGCGTCCGCGTCGAAGATGCTGTCGGGATGGCGCTGGGCGAAGTGGTCGAGGAGCGCGTAAGCGTCGGCGGAGTGGCCGGCCTGCAGGTTGGCCTGGGCGCCGAGGTAGTCGGCGTAGTCGTCGAGGGCGGTTCCCTTGAGAGCAGCCTGATGGAAGCTGGCGGCGGCATCGTCGTAATGACGGTCGAGCATGTAGGCGTGGCCCAGAGCAAGATGGGCCGCCGCCGCGACTTCGCCGGAGTGCTGGTGAGCGTAGGCCAGAACGCCACGGTAGGCGGCCGGGGACCGCGTGGCGATCAACTGCTGCGCCATGGGACGCAACTGCTCGGTGGCATGGAAGGCGCTGGTAAGCCGGATGGTCTGGGCGGTTGGGCGTCGATGGATTCGGGTGTGTCGCCTGTGAATGGTGGTTCTGGTTTCCCTGCCGCGCCTCTTAGGCTCAGAAGAATGCGTACTTTTACTCTTGCCTTTGGTCGTGGTGGCGTGGGATGACTTTCGTTTTTTGGCGGACTCTTTCCTGCTTTCCGTGGACCTGTGGTACTGCTGGGGCGAGGCGGTGGCGTTCGCAGATGAGACGCCTCCCAGTATCGAGACCATTAAGAGCAACACCCTGAACTTGTTCCAACAATTCAACCGCACACCACTCCTGTTTGCACCCACACTTCCACTCTATGCTGCCAATCTGCGGCTCTCGAGTCTGCATTCCCGACATGAACCATCACAGGTACGTTGATTAGACCTTTCTCCGTAGGAAACACGGGCGGGGTGAGTAAAAAAGTGGGTACGAAAGTACGAACTGTCGTGACTCGGACGCAATTGAGAAGCGGAAGACATAGTCGATGTGCAAAATTTTGCAGATTCCTTCAATGACATGCGCAAAAACTGTCAAATATGCAGGAAACTGCATATCGCCCGTTTGGCGGACTGAGTGCATTAGGAGAAGGCATGAAATCAGGAACGAGCGGATGGTCTTCAAATCTTGCCGATGCCCGGAGTCATTGAAGCCTGTTTGGGATCGGTTTTGTTGACGGTACATGCATATTGCGAAGGCCTGCGTCCGAGTGGATGCGGGTAAAACGACTACTTTCTCTTTTCGCCAGACGCAGCTTCAGGGCATTGGCAAAGAGCAACTTTCACAGTAACCAGACATTCAGGAGTCCTAAAATTTATGCGCTATTATCTTGCAGCACTTGCCACTATCGTCGCCTTGAGCTCTGCCAGTCTGTATGCAGATCCTGTGGGCTACACCCACGCGGGAACGGTTGCGCCGACTGTTACCACTATGGCAACTTCGAGCAGCATCGACGCTTATTTCTACTCTTCGAGCGCGTCGGACAATGACACCATCTCGCTCTATGACCTGACGACAAACAGCTTTCTATCCCCGGGGAATATTTTGCCGAACCATGCCTCTACGCCTGGCTCAGAAGTGACGTTCTCTGGCGCCAGCATCGGCGACGAGATCGTGTTCGAGCTGAGCAACAAGGTTTATCCGGGGGACGTTTTTGCCTCGGATCCCGCGCTGAGCACCGACGGAATCAACCATGCCTACATTACGAACTTCGACGGAAAGATTCCGGACAGCTCGGTGACGATCTCGGGACCGGCTCTGTACATCGGCATGGAAGACCTGCCGAAGGGCGCAACGGACCTCGACTACAACGACGATAACTTCATCGCGACGGGTGTCTCGACGACGCCTGCGGTGCCTGAGCCGAGCAGCATTGTTCTGCTGGGAACCGGGCTCCTGGCCGCGGCTGGAGCGGTGCGCCGGAAGTTTGCCTGCTAAATCCAAAACTGTATTGATTGTGGCCGGAGTGCGTCTGATTTTTTTCAGACCTTACTCCGGCCAATTTTTTGTTTGGAAGAGAGGGAGACTGAGCCGTTCGGCATAAGTTGCAAAAAGGTGCCAGATACATTGCAAAACAATGCAGTTATAAAACCGGGTTTGCTAAAAGCCCTGCAAATATGGGCAAAACTGCTGCATCTACTTTGGTCATGTGCTTGCTTTAGATCATGCGTAAGAACGTATTTTTCGAACCATTTGAATTTCCAGGAGTATTAAAACAATGCGCTATTATCTTGCAGCACTCGCTACGGTTGTCGCTTTGAGTTCTGCCGCACTCTACGCAGATCCAGTTCCTTACGGCAATGCCGGAACGGTTGCTCCCACGGTCACGACCACTGCGACGGGAACGAGCATTGACGCCTATTTCTATTCGGTAAGCGCGGGAGATAATGACACCATCTCGCTCTATGACGCGACTACGGCAAGCTTTCTTTCGCCCGCAACCGCGTTCCCCAATCACGCATCCACTCCTGGAGATATGGTGACCTTCACGGGATCGAATGCGGGCGATACGATCGTCTTCGAGCTGAATAACAGCTCGTATCCGAACGATATTTTTGCCTCTGACCCTGCTCTGAGCACGGACGGGATCAATCATGCTTACATTACAAATTTTTCTGGCGACAGCACATTGTCGGTTGCCGGGACTTATGTTGGCATGGAGGATCTGCCTTTGGGCGTGTCCGATCTTGACTACAACGACGATACATTTGTGTTCACCCAGGTCTCTACAGCGGCGACCCCAGAGCCAACGAGTTTTATTCTGCTTGGTACCGGGCTCCTTGGCTTTGCCGGTGCGGTGCGCCGCAAGTTCTCGCTGTAGCACCGATTTAATTTTGACGGCCCGCAGGATGCGTCCATCAAACGTCTCCTAAGGGCCGTTTTGTTTTTCAGTCTTCCGCAAGGAACGCGCCGGCAGGAATTGCAACATTCCCTTTCCCTGCCTTTGCTCTATGCCACGACGGCATTTACTATGAATGAAGAGTGCGGCTGGCTGAAATCTCGCTGTAACAAATTCAGTACGGTTTCCGCACCTTTTACCCCATGCCAACCATCGAATCTCCAGGAACGGAAGAAGTACACCCCGACGTAGCGCTGGTTGCACGTGCTAAAGAAGGGGACACGGCTGCCTTTGAGCAGTTGGTTCGACAGTATGAAAGGCAGATCTTTCGAGTAGCGCAGCACATTACCCAAAATCGTGAAGACGCAGAAGACATTACGCAGGACGCTTTCCTCAAGGCTTACGAGAAGCTGGACCAGTTCCAGGGCAATTCGAAGTTCTCGACCTGGCTTGTCCGGATTGCGGTCAATGAGAGTCTCATGCGGCTGCGCAAGCGCAAGACGAGCAAAACCGTCTCCATGGACGAAGACGTTCAGACCGAAGAAGGCTCCATCCCTCGTGACTTTGCCGAGTGGCGGCCCAATCCTGAACAGCTCTACAATCAGGCCGAACTCGGAGACATCCTACGGAAGACCATCCAGGGACTTCCTCCCGGATTCCGTACGGTCTTTACGTTGCGCGACATTGAAAATCTCTCCACGGAAGAGACTGCGGAGGCGCTCGGCTTGAGTGTTCCAGCGGTGAAGTCGAGATTGTTAAGGGCGCGGTTGCAGTTGCGCGAGCGTCTGAGCAGATACTTCCGCCAGAAGAAGGAGGGCCAGCCTGCATGAACTGCACAGATCTTTTGAGCCACCTTACCGATTACTTTGACGACCACCTGAGTAAGGAGCTTCGTGAAGAGGTTCGCAGCCACACGGCAGAGTGCCAGCATTGCAAGGTCGTTCTGAACACGACGCATCAGACGATCGAAGTCTACAAAGGCAACGAGCTGTATGAGATTTCGCCGGAACTCCGAGAGCGACTGCACAGTGCCATTATGGCGAAGTGCTCCAAGAAGGGTTCTCCTTGCTAAGAGGCTGTCTCGAATAGCCGCATAGCAGTTGCCGAACATGAAATTGGTACGATCCTTCTGATAACACGATCCTCGAACGTCTGGGTGGCGGAACGAGGTTTCTCAATACAAAGCAGGGCGTTGCCTGCCCACTTCGATGGACTTCTCCGCCTGGCTTTGTAGCCGAACATGGGCCAGACGGAGTATGAAGCCTAAGGGGAGCGGATGGCACATCGGCCATGCCTAGTGTTTTCCAGGAAAGCCGCCGAGGCCGTGAAACGTCATGTAAAGCGAATAGCCGCTGACGGCGACGGCGATGGCCATTTCGATAAAGAGGACTGCAACGCCATACTTGTACCAGGGCTCGTGGAGGGCGGATGCGGTCGATGTGTTGGTCGTGTGCATGATGTGCCTCATCTTCTGAAGGTTGGAGTCGCTTGATTGTTATGCTTTCTCGGTAACGAGTTCTTGCATCAGCAAGCCGTGTTCCTCCGGACGCCGCTCGTAGCGGGCAGCCCAGAAGTAGAAGAGGACAAAGGGAAGAAACATGAAGAGAGCAACGTAGAAGTAGCCCATGTGAATGTTCGAGCCGCCGGCGAAGACGAGAGGATAGACGATGGCCGCGGCAGTCGATACTCCACCAATGAATCCTGCGGCGGTGCCTGGACGATCTGGAAACAGAAGAGGTACGAGCGCAAAAGTGCCTCCGGTTCCGAACGAAATAAAGACGCCGATCGCAACGAGAACGACGACTGAGAGATGGAGCGAACCGGAGAGGCCAGCGATTGTAAGGCTGCCCATCGCGAGCGTGATGAGGATGAGCGATGTTCCCAGCCAGTGAAGTCGCGGCGCGTACGGAAGGGTCTTGGCGATGAATGGGAGTGGTGTCCAGCCCTTGCGTTGGAAGAGATCGGACATGAAGCCGGAGAAGGGCCGGAAGAGCGACGCGTTGAAGGACTGGACTGCGGCGAACGTTCCAGCCGCTATCTGAAGGCCGGCTACGCCTGAGAATCCGAGCGCAAGAATTGCGCCGTGAAAGCCGCGGGTGAAGTACCCGGGCAACCATGCATTCATGGCGATCTCGAGGCCGAAGGACATGGCGTAAGCAAGCATGAGCGCAATGGCAATGTAGCGCGTCCAGACGAAGACTGTATCGCGCAGATTGCTGCGAGCGCGGACGAGGTGGCGCTGCTCGTCCGTTCTGGCGGCGCAACCTCGCACCAGATACCAGGCCGCAATTCCGATTGCAATCACGCCGAGCCAAAGGAACGCCGCGTGGTAGTTGGTGCCGAAGAGGCGCGGCAAAAGGAGAGCGCCGACGCCTGCACCGACATTGCCCGATCCCGCATAGAGTCCTTCTGCGGTGCCGATCTCATGCGAGCCGAACCATTGGGCGACGTGCTGGATGCCGACTACGAAGGAGACGCCGGCGATGGCAACGAAGACACGCTCCGCAAAGAGTAGCCGGTAGTTCGTGGTGAAGGCCGACGCAATCGACATGAGACCGCAGCCGGTGAGGATCAGCGCGAACGTCCGCGGCGCGCCGAAACGATCTGCAGCCCAGCCCGCGATGATGCGGCCGACGGGCGCCATCCATATGGCTGAACTTGCGAGAAGGCCGAGCGCCTTGATGCTCAGATGGTAGTTGGCAGCGATGCTCGGGCTGAAGGCGGCGGTTGAAAACCACATGAGAAAACACCAAAAGAAGCCGACGGTTGCGATGATGAGCTGCTCGACCTTGTGCGTCTTCATAATTTGCTCGTCTCCAAATATCTGTGGCGTGTGGATTTCGGCCAGGCGAATCCACTGGTTTTGTGTCGCTGGCAATGGCGCAAATCTGCCGATGCGTGGAGCACCGCTTGCGTCAGAATGTCGCGCTATTTTGAGAACATTCCGGCTGCGTCTGCTGAACACTGATACGTGCAGATATGCGATCGAAAGACGCTTGCGCGTTCGGGGCGCGAATCTTGTTGGCTTGGGAATCTCGCGAAGATCGTGGCGAGATGGGCTGGCACATCAGGGTGCCAGCAAAGGGAAGCTGATGTGCAGAGAGTATCGCAGAGAGCCACGAGACGCAAGAGGAGATTGCAGGGCCAGAAGAATTCGTGCTGCTGCGCGCGTTATTGCGCGACGCGGCGTGAGCAGGTTGTCGATGCGGTCCGACTGACGTATGATCGATCTACCTTCCTTCGTCGGCACCAAGTCTGTGCTGGCTGGATCTCTCCAAGATGAGCCTGCATCTCAGGTGCTGCTTGCGCCTGATGGATCGACTTTTCGAAATTCAAATGAGCTTTGTTTTTCTTGAATGGTGCGCCTCAGTTCCGGCGTGGAGGGAATCATGGATCTGCCCCTGCTTGAAATAGCGAGAGAAGATGGCGAGCAGTTTCTGTTGACGCCTGCGATAGGCGTCACCAAGAGCACGGCGCTTGCAACGCCCCTCACACCGGGACGTCTTCCTCTGCCCGGGGAGCAATACCGTTTTCATCTGGACATGACTCAGTGCATCGGATGCAAGTGCTGCGTTGTAGCGTGCAATGAGCAGAATGGAAATCCGGCAGAGATTCAGTGGCGCCGCGTGGGTGAGATTGAAGGGGGCACGTATCCGGATACGATTCGACAGTACCTCTCGATGGGCTGCAATCACTGCCTTGAACCAACGTGCATGACTGGTTGTCCGGTGAATGCCTATACGAAAGACCCGCTGACCGGGATTGTTCTGCATAGCGCGGAGCGATGCATCGGCTGTCAATACTGCACCTGGAACTGTTCTTATGGCGTGCCGCAATTCAATCCGGAACGCGGCGTTGTGGGCAAATGCGATATGTGTCACGACCGGCTGACCGACGGACGGGAGCCGGCGTGCGTTGCTGCGTGTCCGGAGGAAGCGATTCGCATCGAGATCGTCAATGTGGCGGAGTGGCGCAAGGAGTACGGTGCTCTGGCCAATGCGCCCGGCTTACCCTCTGCCGATGACAGCATCTCGACGACGCGAGTGACGATGAGGGGCAACTTGCCGCGCGATATCGGCCGCGTCGATACGTCTCGCGTGGAGCCGGCGCACCCGCACTGGTCGCTGATCTTTATGACGGTCTTCACCCAGATGGCCGTTGGAGCGATCGTGTCGATGTCCGTCTCACAATCGCTCGCGAGAACTGCTATCGCGCGAGTTCCTGCCGCCGGAGTGGTATTGATTGCCCTCTTCGCATTGGGCGCATCGACGATGCATCTGGGCCGGCCTGTATATGCGTTTCGAGCATTGAGCATGTGGCGACGCTCGTGGTTGAGCCGTGAAGTGCTGTTCTTCTCGCTCTTTGCGATGGCGGCTGTCGGATATGCCAGCCTACTTTGGATTGGCGCGGAGAGCAGCGTGGCCGCAAGCATCGTTGCGGGAACATTCGGGCTGATCGCGGTCTATGCCAGCGCTCGGCTGTACATGGTGGCTGCGCGTCCGGCATGGGACAGCCTTCACACGATTTTGGAGTTTTATCTCACCGCCGCATTTACGGGGCTTCTACTTG
>Ga0208589_1001120_pt1 | contig 11470 bp, 13 predicted proteins | sample NGESurshal092012_2_FD_184486 | JGI IMG/M metagenome (GOLD analysis project Ga0208589, IMG submission 184486) | Arctic peat soil microbial communities from Barrow, Alaska - NGEE Surface sample F53-2 shallow-092012 (SPAdes) | ecosystem: Environmental > Terrestrial > Soil > Wetlands > Peat ... | reverse complement strand
CGAGTCCCCCCTCCCCTTGCGGGAGGGGGTAGGGGGAGGGGTTAAGACCGCGCCAACAGAGACACGAAGGAACCCGCCTTGGACGCCCCCCTGTTTCGCCCATCAGGCTTCGTTTACGCGCCGATGTTCCCGCTCGGCCCCGATCAAACGCCCTGGCGCCGACTTCCCATCGCCGGAGTGCGCTCCGTCTCCTGTGAGGGGCGGAGCATTCTTCGCATCGCGCCGGAGGCCCTGACCGAGCTTGCGGTTCAAGCGTTTCACGAGGTGTCCCACCTCTTGCGCCCCGGACATCTGCGCCAGCTCCGCGCCATCCTCGACGACCCGGAGGCATCCGACAACGACCGCTTCGTCGCGCTCGATCTGCTCAAGAACGCCAACATCGCCGCTGGCGGCGTGCTGCCGATGTGCCAGGACACCGGCACGGCGATCGTCTTCGGCAAGAAGGGGCAGCGCGTCTGGGTGGACGGCAATGAGGAAGAGGCGCTCGCCTACGGCGTGCATCGCACCTACACCGAGACCAATCTGCGCTATTCGCAGATGGCGCCGCTGTCGATGTTCGACGAAGTCAACACCGGCAACAACCTGCCGGTGCAGTTCGACATCGCCGCCGCTCCCGGCGAGGAGCACGCCGACGAATTCCACCTGATGTTCGTCGCCAAGGGCGGCGGTTCAGCCAACAAGAGCTTCCTGTTCCAGGAGACGCGCGCGATCCTTTCGCCGGAACGGCTGCTCGGGTTCCTGGAGACCAAGATCAAGACGCTCGGCACCTCGGCCTGCCCGCCGTACCACCTCGCCATTGTCATCGGCGGCACCTCGGCCGAAGCGACGCTCAAGACGGTCAAGCTCGCCTCGACCCGCTGGCTCGACACGCTTCCCACCCAAGGCAGCATGGCCGCCCATGCCTTCCGCGACATCGAGATGGAACGGCAGGTTCACGCGCTGACGAGCCGGCTCGGCATCGGCGCGCAGTTCGGTGGCAAGTATTTCTGCCACGATGTCCGGGTGATTCGCCTGCCACGCCACGGCGCCAGCCTGCCGATCGGCATCGGCGTGTCGTGTTCGGCGGATCGGCAGATTCTCGCCAAGGTGACGCCCGATGGCGTGTTCCTGGAGCAACTTGAGAGCGACCCGGCGCAATACCTGCCGGAGGCGACCGAGGAGCATGTCGGCAGCGAGGGAGTTCCGGTCGACCTCAACCGGCCGATGGCGGAGATCTGTCGCCAATTGTCGCAATATCCGGTGCGGACTCGCCTCGCGCTGACCGGCACGATGGTGGTCGCGCGCGACATCGCCCATGCGAGGCTGAAGGAACTTCTCGATAGCGGCGCCGGCCTCCCGGCCTACATGAAGGACCATCCGGTCTATTACGCCGGCCCGGCGAAGACTCCGGAAGGCTACGCAACCGGGAGCTTCGGGCCGACCACGGCGGGCCGCATGGATAGCTACGTCGCCGAGTTCCAGCGGCACGGTGCCTCCCTGGTGATGCTGGCCAAGGGCAACCGCTCGTGCGCGGTGCGCGAGGCGTGCAAGGTCAATGGCGGCTTCTACCTCGGCAGCGTCGGCGGCGCGGCGGCGAAGCTCGCGCAAGACTGCATCCGCAAGGTGGAGGTGCTGGACTATCCCGAGCACGGCATGGAGGCGGTCTGGCGCATCGAGGTGGAGAACTTCCCCGCCTTCATCATCATCGACGACAAAGGCAACGATTTCTACGATGGGCTCGGCTGATGCGCTTCGCCGTCGATCGCATCGACCATATCGTGCTGAACGTCCGCGACGTCGACAAGAGCGCGGCCTGGTACGAGGGCGTGCTGGGGATGCACCGCGAGAATTTCGGCCAGGAGCAGCGTACCGCCCTGCTGTTCGGCGGCCAGAAGATCAACCTCCGGCCGATCTCGGCCGATCCGGAGGTTTGGATCACCGGCGCCAACGACGCGCCGGGAGCGGGCGATCTGTGCTTCATCACCGCGATTCCGCCCGATGATGTCGTCGCGCACCTGCGCGTTTGCGGGGTCTCCCTGGTCGAAGGCCCGGTCGCGCGGACAGGCGCGCTCGGGCCGATGCGCTCGGTCTATTGCCGCGATCCGGACGGCAACCTGGTCGAGATCGCGACTTACCTGCCCGCCTGATGGAGCGGCGGATCGGCTGGCTGGCGCTGGCGTGTTTCCTGGCACTGATCCCGCTCGCCAATTGGATGATCTTCCATGTCGGTACAGTGTGTCCGCCGGACGACCCGTGCCTGGTTCCGGTGGCGCCCGGCCTGATGGCGCCGTCCGGCGTGGTGACGGTCGGCGCGGCGCTGGTGCTGCGCGACGTGGTGCAGCGCTGTCTCGGCGTGCGGTGGGGATTGGCCGCCATTGTCGGCGGCACCGCGCTCTCCGCCCTAATCGCCCCCGCCGCCCTGGTCGCCGCCTCCGGCACGGCGTTCCTGTTGAGCGAACTGGCGGATTTCGCGATCTACACGCCGCTCCAGCGTCGCCGCCTGATGCTGGCGGTGCTGGCCTCGGCCTGCGCCGGGCTGCTGGTGGATTCGGTGGTGTTCCTGACGCTGGCCTTCGGAAGCTTGCAGTTTCTCGGCGGGCAGATCGTCGGCAAGCTCTGGGCGGTGCTCCTCAGCACGCCGTTCATCCGGTTGCTCAGACGGATTGCGCCGACGCCGGCGTGACTCAGAGGATGGCGCCGAGGCGGGCGATCCATCCGGGCTTCGGCTCGTGCAGCAGGCGCCGCAGGTCATCTTCCGTGCCCACGATGTCGGGGCTCGTCGTCGAGAGCGCGGCGATCAACAGCCTGGCGCTGCCGTCGCGGCCAAACGCATAGATCGCCGAGGAATGGGTCACCTCGTAGGAGTGCGTCCTGGTCGCGGGCGCGACTGAGTAGGCGAGGCGATAGCGTCGGGCGACCCGCGCGAGCTGGTCGTCGTCTCCGCGCAATCCCACGAAGTCGGGCGAGAACGCCGCCGTGTACAGCTTCAGCACCGCCAGCGTGTCGCGGTCGGGATCGACGGTGACGAACAGGAGGCGGACATCGTCGGCGTCCTTGCCGAGACGCCGCAAGACCTCGGCGACGTGCTGCAAGGTGAGTGGACACACATCGGGGCATTGCGTGTAGCCGAGATACAGCAGCACCAGCTTGCCGCGGAAATCCGCCGCGGTGACCGGCTTGCCGGTGTTCGCGTCCGTCATCTCGAAGGACAGCGCCGGCAGGTATCCCGTGACGTCGATGTTGTGCCACGGCGCCGCCAGCGCCGGGCGCGCACGGGCCAAGGGCGCGGCGAGCGCGAGCGTGCCCAGCAATGCACGCCGGCTGATGCCGGTCATTTTCCGGACGGCTTTCCTGCGGCGCCGAAGACGGGAAACGCGGTACTGATCGTCCGCCCGTCCTTGAACATCAACGTCACGTCGACGCTCTCGCCCGGCTTCATGCGCGGCTCCATGCACATCAAGTGATAACCGCCGGGCGCGAAGGACACCGCACCGCCGGGCGGCACGGTGACGGAGGCGGCATGTTCCATCCTGTCGGCCCCGCCGGTCGTTTCGCTACGGTGCAGCATCACCATCCCGCACGCCGGCGAGCTTGCCCCGGTCAGCACAATCGGGTCGGGGGAAGCGTTCCGCAGCATCATGTACCCACCCGCTGGGACCTGTGCCACGACATAGCGGAACCAGGGCTGGCTAACGGTGACGGAAGGCGCGGCGAAAGCGGCGGCCGCCGCGAGGAAGGCGCCACCAAGGAGCCCGCCGCCACGGAGCAATGCGACGGGCGAGACGTGTTTGCTCAATGACATTGTCCTTTCGGTCGAGCGGCCAAGTCGAGAGCGTCGGCGGGAAGGGCCTTGAATAGGACGACCCGTTGGACCGATACTTTTAGGCGCCGGATCGGTCTGCTGCTAGGCCGGACGTAATAAGTCGCCCCGTCGAGAGGACGACCGGATAGGGAGGTAACGATGGTCTTCACTTCAGGCCTCACGAGGCGTGCCGCGATCGCCACTGGGCTCGGCGCCCTGTCGGCGCCCGCTCTCTTGCGCCATGCGCGCGGCGAGACACCGATCAAGATCGGGATGCCCCTGGCGCTGACCGGCCCGGCCGGGGAGATCGGCACGCAGATGCGGCGCGGCGCCGAACTCTGGGCCAAGCAAGTCAACGGCAAAGGCGGCCTGCTTGGCCGCGAGATCAAGCTTTACGTCGAGGATACCGGCGGAGATCCCGCCACCTGCGTACGCAAGGCACAGGAGGTAGTGGAGCGCGACCAATGCCGGCTCCTGATGGGAATGGTGCTGTCGTCCGAGGCGCTCGCCGTCGTGCCCAAGCTGGCCGATTGGGACGCCATCTTCGTATCCTCCGACAACGGCGATGGCCGCCTCACCGGCTCCTCCTTCGTGCCGAATTTCTTCCGTGCGAACATCTCCGGCCCGATGGAAACCCGCGTCATCTCGCTTTGGGTACGCAACGGCACCGCGAAGAATTTCTATGCGCTCGGCATGGACTACGCCTGGGGGCACAACAGCATCGGCGTGTTCAAGGACGAGGTGAAGAAGGCCGGGAAGAACTTCGTCGGCGACGTCTACTCGCCGATCGGCACGAAGGATTTCTCGACCTACATCACGAAGATCCGCCAGTCCGGCGCGGATGCCTGCTTCCTCGTGCTTCAGGGCGACGACAACAACGCCTTCCTGTCGCAAGCCCATGAATACCGGCTCCCCGAAAAGGTGCAGCTGCTCACCTCCATCGTCGATCTCAACAGCATTCACGCGGTGGGCGAGGCCGCAATCGGGCTGACCGGCTCGACCCGCTACGTGTTCACGATCGACAACCCGATCAACAAGGCCTTCGTCGCCTTGTGGAAAAAGGAATACGCCGCCCTGCCCGACGTATTCGAGGGCGAGCAGTGGCAAGCCTGCCAGGTCCTGCGGGCCGGGATCGAAGCGGCGAAGAGCATCGACGCCGACAAGCTGCGCCCGGCGCTGGAACACGTCGCGATCGACGACATCAAGGGGAAGGTCGCGATTCGCGCCTGCGATCACCAGGGCGTCCAGAGCGGCTACATGGTCAAGGTGGAAAAAATCGCCGGCTACGACAGCCCGATCCCGCAGCTCATCGCCACCTATCCGGGCGACGACATCACTCCGCCCTGCCGGCAGATGACCTTCCCGACCTGATCGCGTCCTGGATGGATTTCGCGGGGTTCCTGATAACCCAGTGCCTCAACGCACTGTCGCAGGGCGCGCTGCTGTTCTTTCTCGCCGTCGGCCTGACGCTGATCTTCGGCATCATGCGGATCGTCAACTTCGCGCACGGCGCCTTCTTCATGCTCGGCGCCTATGTCGGCTACTCGGCGGTTCATCTCACGGGCGATTTCTGGGCGGCGCTGATCCTCGCCCCCCTGGCCGTGGCGGCCGCCGGCGCGGCGTTTGAGCTTGGCATCCTGCGACGGCTTTATGGCCGCGACGGCGGCGCGTTCCTGATGGTGACCTTCGGACTGACGCTCGTGCTGGCCGATCTGATCCGCCTGACCTGGGGCGTCGCCGCGCTCGAAGTGCCCGCGCCGGCGTCGTTGTCGGGCGTCGTCTTCATCCTGGGCGAGCCGTTCCCGATCTACCGGCTCTTTCTGGTCGCCGCGGGAGGCGTGGTCGCGTTCGGCGGCTGGCAGTTCCTCGAACGCACACGCCTCGGCCTGCTGATCCGCGCCACCTCGCAGAACGCGGAGATGGTGCATGCGCTCGGCACCGACATCAGGCTGGTGCGCTCGACGGTGTTCGGCATCGGCTGCGGACTCGCCGGCATCGGCGGCGTGCTCGCCGCCCCGCTGGTCACCGCATCGCTCGGCATGGGCCCCAACGCGGTGATCGACACCTTCGTCATCGTCATCATCGGCGGCATGGGCAGCTTCGCCGGTTCGGTGATCGGGGCCTTGCTCGTCGCCTTCGTGCAGGTGTTCGGGACGTACTACTTTCCCGACCTGGCGTTGGCCTTCATGTATCTCATCATGGTCACCGTCCTGGTGATCCGACCCGGCGGCCTGCTCGGCAAGGAAGCGTGAGACGGTGACGATCCGGCTCGGGTTGCTCGCGGCGGTCCTGCTCCTGGCGCTCGCCCCGTTGGGGCTGCCGATCTATGCGATGACGCTGCTGACCGAGGCGTTGATCCTCGGCCTGTTCGCCATGAGCCTCGATCTGATGGTGGGATATACGCGCCTGCTGTCGTTCGGTCATGCCGCCGCCTACGGTCTCGGCGCATACGCCGCCGGGAACCTGCTGCTCCACACCGCCATTCCGCTGGTGTTCGCGGTCGTCCTGGCCGCGCTGCTCAGCGGCGTCGTCGCGATCGGCGTCGGCTGGGTATGCACGCTCGCGACCGGCGTCTCGTTCTCCATGCTGACCCTGGCGTTCGCGCAATTGCTCTACGCGGTGGCGTTCAAGTGGACCGCCGTGACGGGCGCCTCCGACGGCCTCGCCGGCATCCCCCGCTCGGCCGGCCCATTCGGGATGACGGCGTTCCAAGGCAAGACGGGTTTCTACTATCTCGTGCTGATCTTCCTGCTGCTCGCCTTCGTGCTGTGCCGCGCCCTGGTGAACTCGCCGTTCGGCGCGGTGCTGCGGGGAATTCGCGAGAACGAGTCGAAGACCCGCGCGCTCGGCTACAACACCCGCGCCTACAAGGTCGCGGTCGTCGCGATCGCCTACGGCCTGGGCGGCCTCGCCGGCGCGCTGTATGCGCCATTCGCCGGCTTCGCCAATACCGAGTTGCTGTACTGGCTGTTCTCCGGCCAGGTGCTCATCATGGTGATCGTCGGCGGCGCCGGAACCCTGATCGGCCCCATCCTCGGCGCCGGGTTCTTCCTCCTGGTGCAACAATATCTCAGCGTCTACACCGATTCCTGGGCGCTGTTCTTCGGCCTGGTCTTCATCGCCTTCGTGCTGTTCGTGCCGCAGGGGATCTGGGGTCTCGCCACCGCGCGCCTCGGCCGCGCCGGGCGCCGGTGAGGCGAAAGTGGCGCTCCTCGAACTCGATGGGCTGACCCGGCGCTTCGGCGGAATCGTGGCGGTCGACCGGGTCACGATGCGCGTCGCCGAGGGCGAGGTGCGCGCGGTGATCGGCCCCAACGGCGCCGGCAAATCGACCCTGTTCAACCTCATCACCGGCGTCCTGCGCCCGACATCGGGAGAGGCGCGCTTCGCCGGCGAGCGCCTGACCGGCCTGGCGGCGCAGCGCATCTGCCAACGCGGCATTTCGCGCACCTTCCAGTTGACCGCGCTGTTTCCGGACATGACCGCGCGGGAGAACGCGCGTCTAGCGGCGCAGGCGCGCCATCCGCGCCGATGGCAGCCCTGCGCCGGCGGCGCGCTGTTCGCCGCCGCCGGGCGGCGTGCCGACGCCGCGCTGGAGCGGCTCCGCCTGACCCGCCTCGCGGACCGCCCGGCCGGAATGTTGTCGCATGGCGACCAACGGCTCCTGGAACTCGCGATGGCGCTCGCCCAGGAACCCCGGCTGCTGCTGCTCGACGAACCGACGCAAGGCCTGTCGGTGGAAGAGACCGAGGAGGCGGTGGCGACCCTGCACGGCCTGCTCGCCGATCTCCGGATGACCGTCCTGCTCGTGGAGCACGACATGGAGGTGGTGTTCCGCCTCGCCCACAAGATCACCGTGCTGCACAGGGGTCGGGTGATCGCCGACGGCACGCCGGAAACGGTGCGTGCCGATCCCGATGTGCAGGCCGCCTACCTCGGCGGGTTCGCCTGATGCTGCGCCTCCAGGGGCTCAACGCGCATTATGGCGCCAGCCACGTTCTGCAAGGCGTGGATCTGGAGGTGCCGGAGGGGCGGATCTGTTCCGTGCTGGGCCGCAACGGCGTCGGCAAGACGACGACCTTGCGTGCGATCATGGGACTTGTGCCCCCGAGCGCCGGGCGGGTGCTGCTCGGCGGTCGGGACATCGCCGGCTGGGCGCCGCATCGGATCGCCCGCGCCGGGGTCGGCTATGTGCCCGAGGGGCGGATGATCTTTCCCGACCTGACGGTGATCGAGAACATCCGGGTCGCCGAGCGTCGGCCCGCGCGCGCGTGGCCGGTGGAGCGCCTGCTCGCCTTGTTTCCCTCGCTGCACGAGCGCGCCGCCAATCGTGGAGCGAATTTGTCGGGCGGGGAGCAGCAGATGCTGGCGATCGCCCGCGCGCTGGTCAGCGACCCGAAGGTGCTGCTTCTCGATGAGCCGAGCCAGGGGCTCGCACCGATGGTCGTGCGCGAACTGGCGTCGGTTATCCGTCAGCTGTGCGCCGAGAGCGTCACCATCCTCCTTGTCGAGCAGAACATGAAGCTCGCGGAGGCGGTGGCCGACGAACTGCACATCATGGTCAAGGGCCGGATGGTGTACGCGGCGACGCCCGAGCGGTTCCGCCGCGAGGAAGCCGACATCCGCAGCCGCTATTTGACGATGTGAGGAGGACGCGGATGGAATTGAACCTGCGCGGACGAACGGCCCTGATTACCGGCGCTTCCAAGGGCATCGGGCTGGCGAGCGCGCTGGCTCTCGCTGAGGAGGGCTGCGACCTGATCCTGGTGTCGCGCACCGAAGCCGACCTGCAAGCCGCGCGGGAGCGGATCGTCGGTCGCGCCAATGTCGCGGTCCAAGTACGTGCGCTGGACCTCGCCCAAGCCGCGTCGGTGGATCAGCTGGCGGCGCTGCACCCGGACGTCGAGATACTCGTCAACAACGCCGGCGCAATCCCCGCCGGCAACCTCGCCGAGATAACCGAGCCGGTCTGGCGCCAGGCCTGGGATCTGAAAGTGTTCGGCTACATCAACATGTGCCGGGCGTTCTACGCGGCGATGAAGCAGCGCAGGCGGGGTGTCATCATTAATGTCCTGGGCTCGGCGGGCGAACGCCTCGATGCCGGATACATCGCCGGCTCGACCGGCAATGCCGGGCTGATGGCGTTCACCAAGGCGCTCGGCGCCACGGCGCCGGACGACAATATCCGGGTGGTCGGCATCAACCCCGGGGCTACGGCCACGGAGCGCCTCATCACCATGATGCGCAAGCGGGCGCAGGACCGCTACGGCGACCCCGAGCAATGGCGGAAGCTGGTCGAGCCCCTGCCGTTCGGCCGCGTCGCGACACCGGAGGAGATCGCCTCGATGGTCGCGTTCCTGGCATCCGACCGCTCGGCCTACACGACCGGGACGATCGTCACCATCGACGGCGGGGTCGCCAACAAGGGCGCGGTCTTCTGACGGTGTTGCCGATCGGATGAACGGAGGCTAATCTTCCTTCCGCAACCAGGGGGAAGGTCGATGCAACCCACGCGCTTCTGTCTCCTTGCTTTATTGGCCACCGTGGCCGGTGCCGGCAGCGCCGCCGCCGTGCCGTTCCCGTCTCCCACCCTCCCCCCGCCGGGCGCGGTCTACGCGACCACCGCGGGCGCCGGATGCTTCGACTTCGCCGGCGTCTGCGTTACGCCCGGTGCGCTCAGCGACATCGTCGCGACCTCGTCGATGATCACGCCGCAGGGCCAGGACATCGTCGCGACCGCCGACTTCACGACGAAGCTCACGACGCTTGGAGGAGCTCCGCTCGGCTCCATCAGCTTGCCCGGCACGTTCGAGGAACTCGTGGCCGGTCGCACGAGCCCGACCGAGTTGGGATTTTTTTCGACCGAACTGCTCGATCTGGACCTCACGGGTCCATTAGCCGGTCACACGTTGACGGTCGGACTCGACCCCAGCAATCCCTCCACCGGCGAGACGTCCGTCCTGGCGGCCACCAACGGCTTTGATATCACCAGCTTCTTCGACGTTTTTGTCGAGCTCTCGCTGGATACGATCCCGCCGCTCACCACGACGCGCGGGCCTCTGACCCTGACCCTGGCGCCCGTGCCGGAACCGGCGACGCTCGCGTTGCTGGGCCTGCCGCTTATCGGGCTGCTCGGCCTGCGCCGGCGTCGCGAACCGTCATGACATCCCAGCCGACCGTTCCCGCGCGCTCAGGTTTTCGCTTACAAAAAGCGAGGTGATCTCCCCGCATACCTGTTGCGCGGTGCGAGCGTCCGATGCCTGGAAGGCTATAAAGAACCCGGGCATGCCGCCAGAGTCTTGCGCCGAGTGAATTTGAGTAATTTTGATTGCCTTGCGCGTCATATCGATGCGCTCGTCCATGGTATTGATGTCGCCGGTGAAAAGATTGAATCTTTTGACAATCGGCTGCAACAACTTAATGTTGGAAAGCGTGCTGCTCTTGTGCCCGGCGAACAGGTTATATCTCGCAATGATCGGCTCCAAACGCGAGCGGCTCAATATCTGCTCCTTCATCGACGCGAGCCGGGCGTTCAAGTTTTCGTCGACCACGGGTTTTACGTAGTCTTCCGGCACCTTCTGCTGTTCGATCAGGATCAAAGTTTGCGATTCATACTTGGGCGGCACCACGTAGCTTGCGGCGACCCCGACCGCGAGAAACACGACCGCACAACATAGAACAAGGAGCCATCGCCGCCTCAAAATACCGGTGTAGTCTTCCTTTGTCAGTTCACGATGACCTAGCATATGCCTCCTTCAACCTTTACTGCGTGAGATGTTTGCTCCGAGGCGAATATCCGATTCCGAAGCTGATCGTTTGCATCAACTGGTCCAGCAAATTGCTGGGAAGCGTGGAGCTTGACGACTGCGTTATGGCCGTGTAATTCGCAAACACGTTGAAGTATCGGCCTATCTTCCTGGTCGCCTGAACGCCAGCAAACTTGGCGTCAATTACCCCAGAGGTGCCGAAAATTGGACTGCTGCCCAGTGAGGCGGTGTGCATGTAGGACGCATCGGCTCCGATCGTCAGGCTTCTCCCGAACTCATGAGAGGCAGTGAATGTGAGACTATCAAGTTCCGCGCCGGTGAGATAACCGCCGCCACCGCTGATTCCGTGAGAGTAGACGAGACTGGCGGAATTCAACAGGAACTGGTAATTCACAGATGCATTCGCTGAAACGCCAAGCGAAGAGGGCAATGTCCCGCTGTTGGAACTGCTGAGCCACTGCGGCCCTGCCGAAATATTGGTGGTCACCTTACGATTCCACACTCGTTGATATCCGAAAATAGGAGAATTCGTCGTGAGGGAGAAGTTATAGACGGGGTAGCTCAATTGGGAATACATGTAAGTTCCCGTCAGCGAATTCCTGGCGTCCATGCGCCACGTGAGTCCCCCATTCGCCGCGGTCATGTTCATATCGAGCCCGTTGCCGTCGGGATAACGGAAGAGGTTGTAGCTACCGCCAACATTCAGTCGCACCGCGTAGTTGAGAGTATGTCCGAGTTCACCTTGTGTCATGTTGTTGACGACCACGGTATTCAGCGTCAGGATCGACTGCCCCGTCGGTGGCACTGGACTTGGTGTGCCAATGGGTTCCCCAGTGCCTGGAATTCCCGTGAAGCCAGTGGTCGGAGCTTCCGGCAGGTAACTCACATCGTCGCTGGCTGTCAGGTTCCATTTGCGCCAGAC
>Ga0208589_1001119_pt1 | contig 11471 bp, 7 predicted proteins | sample NGESurshal092012_2_FD_184486 | JGI IMG/M metagenome (GOLD analysis project Ga0208589, IMG submission 184486) | Arctic peat soil microbial communities from Barrow, Alaska - NGEE Surface sample F53-2 shallow-092012 (SPAdes) | ecosystem: Environmental > Terrestrial > Soil > Wetlands > Peat ... | reverse complement strand
CCACCGTCTACATCATCAACTCCGTGCTGATGCCAAAGTCCTGACCGGGAGGGAACCATGCGGGGCCGTGCCCGTCCGGGCACGGCCCCGCATGGCGTTCCGCCCGGCTGGCGCCCGCCCGCCGTCCAACCCCGACTTTTCCCGCGGGACGTGCGCCCATACCGAACAAATCACCCATCACGGCGCACGTCGCGCGGGAAATGTGGACTCAATCATGATCAATGTGACGGGTGGGGCGGGGGGTACCGGGTTCTGCGCCCGCAGGCGGCGGGCCGGTGCCCGCAGGGCGGCGCGGCCTACTGCTGCTGGGCGAAGTCCTTGGTGCGGATGGTCACCAGGGCGATCACGCCCGACGCCAGCGCGATGATGGCCGCGACCAGCAGGATGTGGTTCAGGCCGGTGGTGAACGCCGCCCGGGTGATGGTGCCCACCGTCTGGCGGAGCTGGGCCGGCAGTTTCGCGATCAGGTTGCCGATCTCGCCGGACTGCACGGCGGTGGCCATCTTCGGTCCCTGGTGAGACAGGTGAGGCACCGCGGCGATCCGGGCCCGGACCTCGTCGGCCACCTTGTTGGAGAACAGCGTGCCCAGCAAGGCGATGCCGGTGGCGATCCCGACCTGCCGGAACGTGGAGTTGATGCCGGAGGCCATGCCGGCCTGCTGGGGCGGGACCACGCCGACCGCGGTCGAGGCGAGCGGCGGGTTGACCAGGCCGACGCCGAGGCCGCCCACGATCATCCCGGGGATGAGGTGGGTCCAGCCCGACCCGGCGTTGAGCCCGCGCATCAGCAGCAGGCCCACCCCGACGAGGATCAGACCCGGCCCGATGAGCCAGCGGATCGGCACTCTGGCGGTCAGCCGGCCGGCCACCGTCGCGCTGACCAGGATGGCCCCGGACAGGAACATGACCCGCACGCCGGTGCCCAGCGGCGAGTAGCCGAGGATGTCCTGCAGGTACAGCACGATGTAGAGCAGCATCGCGAAGATCGAGGCGCTCAGGCCGAACGCCGCGACGCTGCCGCCGGTGAACGTAGGCAGCCGGAACAGGCTCAGGTCGAACATCGGGTGGGTCATCAGCCGCTCGACGAAGACGAAAGCCACCAGCAAGACGGCCGCGGCGGCCAGGCAGCCCAGCACCAGGCTGTCGGTGAACGACCGCTGGTTGGACTCGATCAGCCCGTAGACCAGGAACGACAGTGCCGCGGTGAACAGCACGAACCCGGCCCAGTCGGGCCGGCTGGCCTTCGGCGCGCGGGACTCCGACACCTTGAGCACCGAAATGACCACGGCGATCACGCCGATCGGGGCGTTGACGAAGAAGATCCACCGCCAGGACAGGCCGGACGTCAGCAGCCCGCCGAGCAGCGGCCCGATGGCTACCGCCAGGCCGGTCACCGCGCCCCAGACCCCGAATGCCGTGCCGCGGTCCCGGCCGCGGAACGCGTCCGCGAGCAGCGCCAGCGAGACCGCGAACATGATCGCCCCGCCGATGCCCTGGAGCCCGCGGGAGAGCTGGAGCATCAGCGTGGTGGTCGCGAAGCCGCACAGCACCGAGGCGCCAGTGAACACCACCAGGCCGATCAGGTACAGCAGGCGGCGGCCGAACATGTCGGCCAGGCTGCCCGCGGTGAGCAGGAACGCGGCCAGGGTCAGCGCGTAGGCGTCCACCACCCACTGCAGGTCAGAGAAGCTGGAGTGCAGGGCGCGCTGGATGTCCGGCAGCGCGACGTTGACGATCGTGATGTCCAGCAGCAGCATGAACGTGCCGAGGCACACCGCGACCAGGGTCCACCACTTGTTGCCGCGCTGGTCCGGTTCACCGGCGCGGCCAGGCTGAATGCGCTGGCTCTGATCCTGGCCGGACAGGTCAGCGTGGGCTTCGGTCACAAACGTTCCCCCGGTATTCGGTGACACATCAAGGTGGTGACACGTCAAGACTGGCGGCATGTAAAAAGCAGGACTCTGCCCACGATACGGGCGGTGTCACATCCTGGCTTCGTAGGTCAGGACCTGACAGGTTGCTGCGTGTACCGATCCGAGGCGCACCGAGGGCAGTGCGCGTACGCGGCGTCCACCGCGCTGACCGCCTCGCTGGCCGCTATCTCCTGGGCATCGTCGGGCACGCTATAGGTCCCGCGCGGCATGTGACTGTAGGCGGGAATCCCCCGCCGCCGCCGTGCGGCGGACCTGGGCACCCGCCAGGTGTAGCCGCACTCGCTGCAGGTCCGCTCGAACTCGCGCGCCTGCCAGGGAAGCCGCATGGCCTCATTGTCCACCCCGTCCGGCGTCCGCGCGAGGCCCGCCGGGGGCGGTTTGGGGTCACGTGAGGGGATACTGGGGGTATGCCCCACCGGCAGCAAGGCAGGAGCGGGCCGGCCGTCCGGGCGGATGTCGATTCGGGCGTAGCCGAGCTCGTGGCGGACGCTGACCGGCCGCGGGCCTGGACGCTGCGGGTCGACGGCATCCCGCAGTCCCACGTGGACCTCGACGACCCGCTCTACCTGGAGTTCGAGTACATGCGGAGGCTCGGGCACCTGGCTGATCTGGCCGCACCCGCCGGCGAGGCACTGCGCGTGATGCACCTCGGCGGCGGAGGGCTGACCCTGGCCCGGTACGTGGCCGCGTCCCGCCCCGGCTCCAGTCAGCTGGCCGTCGACTCCGACGGTGCCCTGGTGAACCTGGTCCGCCGGCTGCTGCCGCTGGACCAGCCGGCCCGCACCGGCCGGGCCCGCGCAGGGCGGATCCGCATCCGGGTGGGCGATGCCCGCACCATCCTCAGTCAGGTCCCGGCCGGTTCGTTCGATCTGGTGATCGCCGACCTGTTCACCGGGGCCTGCACCCCCGCCCACGGCACCACGGTCGAGTTCGCGACGGACGCGGCCACCGCCCTCTCGCCACCCGGCATCTTCGCCGCGAATATGGGCGACGGTCCGCCGCTCACGCACACCCGGGCCCGGGTCGCGACCGTGCGCGCCGTCTTCCCGCACGCGTGCCTGATCGCGGAGCCGGCGGTGCTGCGCGGCCGCCGGTTCGGCAACCTGGTGCTGGCCGCCTCCCGGCAGCAGCTCCCGGGGGCCGGCCTGGGCCGGCGCACGGCCGGTGACCCGTTTCCGGGCCGTCTGATCGACGGCGAGGACCTCGACCGGTTCGCGGCCGGGGCCAGGCCGGTCACCGACGCGGAGGCCGTGCCCGCACCGGCCCCGCCGCTGGACCTCTTCGACTTCCGGTCCTGACTTCTACGGGACTTCCGGCCCTGACGGCTACGGCCGGGGGCCGGCCACCGTGTTGACCAGTTCGCCGATCCCGGGAACCTCGATGCTCACCTTGTCGCCGGGCTCCAGGTAGACCGGGGGATTCATGCCCAGCGCGACCCCGGACGGCGTCCCGGTCGCGATGATGTCGCCCGGTTCCAGCGTGATGCCCGCAGAGATGTGGGCGATCAGCTCGGGCACGCCGGTGATCATCTGGGCGCAGCTGGCGTCCTGGCGGACCTCGCCGTTGACCAGGGTGCGCAGGGTCATCTCCCCGACGGGCGGCGCGGCGGCCGCGTCGAGGACCACCGGGCCGAGCGGGGCGAACGTGTCCAGGGCCTTGCCCCGGATCCACTGCGGCTCGGCACCCTGGAGGTCCCGGGCCGAGACATCGTTGATGATCGTGTAGCCGCCGACGTAGTCGAGGGCCTGCCCGGCGGGGACGTTCGCCGCCCGCTGCCCGATGATCACGGCCAGCTCGCCCTCGTAGTCGAGCTGGCTGGTGATGGCGGGACGGATGATCGGGTCGCCGTGCCCCACCAGGGCGTTGGAGAACTTGGCGAACAGGACGATCCGTTCCGGGCGGTCCATCCTGCTCTCCGTGATGTGGTCGGCGTAGTTGAGCCCGACACAGATGATCTTGGTGGGACGGAGCACCGGCGGCGCGTAGCGGGCGCTCGCGGGGTCGAGGCTGGCCTGGGCGCCGGGCGCCAGCTCACGCAGCCGGCCGACGGCGGCCGGGCCGCGGGCGAACAGCTCACCCACGTCGTGCAGCCCGGCGAGCTCAGCCGCACCGGCCGCGGCCGCTAGGTCATCCACGGCGGCGAACCCGTCCGCCACCGCGACGTGAAGAGAAGGAGCGTCGGCGTCGCCCCGATACAGTGCCGCCAGTTTCACCGGGTGCTCTCCGTTTCTCGCCGGCCGCCACCGGGCCGCCGGGCTAGATACTCGCTGAGACAATTAGGTATCACACCGGGCCCGAGAGCCGGCCGGCGGCCAGCGCGTCCTGGAAGCCCTTGATCGTCTCGCGCACCCCGTCGGCCAGCGGGATGTTCGGCACGTCACCGACCGCGTCACGAATCGCCGGGCCCGCGAGCACCGAGGGCACCGGGAGGGGGTTGCGGTCCCAGGTGATGAGCCGCCCCGAGCCCGGGAGGGCGTCCTCGATGAGGCCAGCCAGCGCGGGGACGCTGATCCGGTGCCCGGGCACGTTGAGGCTGATGGCCTCACCCGACCCCGCGGCCGCCCGGGCCGACGCGATGAAGGCGCGGGCGCAGTCCGGGGCGTAGGTAAGCAGCATGCTGCCGCTGAACTTGATCTGGAACGGCACGCCGGCGGCGGCGGCGAGCATGGCCTTGGTCGGGTCGGAGGTCATGCCCTGGTCCCGGCCGAGGCCGTAAACGATGAACGGGCGGAGGGCGATCGAGCCGATCCCGTGCCCGGTCGCGTAGACCGACGCGGTGCCCTCGTTGGCCACCTTGTACACGCCGTAGAAGGAGTCCGGTAGCAGCGGTGAGTTGTCCGCGACGACCCCCGCGGGATGCCGGTCCGGCTTCCCGAAGACCGCGGCGGAGCTCGCGAAGGCCAGCCCGATGTGGCCGCCCGAGGCCCGGATCGCCTCGAACACGTTGACCGTGCCCACCACGTTGACCAGGGCGCCGAGCGGCGGGTCGGCGGCGCAGAACGGAAGTTGCAGGCCGGCCAGGTGGACCACGTGGGTGATCCCGCGGTCCGCCACTATGGCCGCGACGTCGCGGCCACTGGTCACGTCGAGTTCGGCGAATTCGGGCTGTCCGGGCCGTCCCTGCGAGATGAGCTCGAAGCGGCGCAGGTCGGGGCTCAGGTCGGTGGCCACCACCGGCACGCCTTCGTCAAGCAGCAGCCGCACCGCCCACGCGCCGATGCAGCCTGCGGCGCCGGTGACCAGGAATCTCTCGGTTGAACTCGGCATGCGAACCGACCTCCGGTTGGCGGGCAGGGACGGGGAGCGACGCTAAGCGCCAGCCCGGGCACTGTCAACGGCCGGGAAGGCCAGCCCGGATCCCCGCGCGAGACCACAGGTTCGCCTCAGGTCTGCTCGCTAAAGCGAGAGATGTTGCTTTAAGTGGTGATTGCTTTAAGTTGGGTCGGTGACCGGAAGAGTGCCCTGATGATCGCCGCCTACAGCACCGAGGGATGGGGTGACCTCTTCCTCGCGGCGGCCGGGGCCACTGCCGCGCTCAGCGGCCTGATCTTCGTGGGGCTCAGCGTCAACATCAGGACCGTGCTGGCCGCCGACAAGCGCGAGGGCCAGAACTTCCTGACCGGCCGGGCCCTCGAGGCGCTCGCCGCGCTGCTGATCGTCCTGCTCATCAGCCTGGTGGGCTTGGTCCCGGCGATCCCGCGCGGGGCGCTGGCCGCGTTCATCCTGCTGGCCGGCGCCGGGAGCGCCACGTCCCCGGTCCGGGCACTCCTGGCCAGCAGGCCCGGGGTCACCCAGTCCGGGGCCGCGCTGGACGCCCCGCTGGTGCTGCGCCTGATCACCGCGGCCGGGCTGACCGTCACCCTGCTGCTGGCCGGGGTGACGTTCGCCACCGGGCACGGGGGCGGTCTGTACTGGCTGCCTGCCGCGTTCGTCCTGGCCATCATCATCGCCGCGGTCAACGCCTGGGTGCTGCTGGTGGAGGTACTGCGCTGAGCGCGGGGGCTATCGCAGGCCCGGCGGCTGATCTTCGGCGGGATCGGTGCCGGGGGGCGGTCCCAGGGGGTTGCGTCCGGCGGCCCGGATCTTGAGCTCGTCCTTGATCAGGGCGACTAGGTCTGGGTGGGCGCTCAGGCCCCACAGCACCTCCGGCGGGATCCCTAGCCGGCGGCCGGCCTCAGACACCACCGGCTGGCTCATGCCCAGCGCCTGGGCCAGCCCATCGTCCCGGGCGAACGTGGGCGGCAGGTCATCGAGCGACAGATCAGCGGGCTGGTGGAAGGAGCCGTCCGGCCCGGGGAGCCACGCTTCGCCCGCCGCGGCCACGCCGATCGATGACCGCAGCGTCTCCCGGGTGGAGTCGGCGAACTGCTCCCGCACCGATTTCTCGACTACCCCGCCGACGAGCCGCCGGTTCGGGGCCAGCAGGACGTTCCACACGTACTCGGCCCGGGCATGCCCCGGGTGCCGCAGCGCGAACTCCAGCCCGTCGATCCGGGCCTCAGGATCGAACCCGTCCAGGCCGCGCTCATGCCGGGCGAACCCGGCCACGAGCAGGACGTGCCCGAGCGGCCCCGGCGGACGGGCGTGCACGTCGGCCTGGCCGCGGACCCCCATGCCGCGGAGCTGGACGAGCCACGGCCCGTAGCTGTCGGCGGCGAACCAGGCGTCCGGGTTCCCGTCCAGGTAGATCTCCAGGTCCCGGGTCCGCTGGTACAGCGCGGGGGGCGGCATCAGCCGCTGCTCCCCGGTGGCGGCGTTCTCCCCGATGAGGAACGCAGTCTCGCGCAGCTGCTCCAGCAGCCGGGAGTGGCGGCTGGTGCCGGCCTCGTCCATGGCCCGCATGATGCAGTCGAGGTCCGCGGCGTGCTGGGCCCGGTCCAGGGCCGCCACATCGCGGGGCGGCCCGTCCCCGGGCACCCCGTCCCCGGCGTCACCGTCGCCCGCCAGCCGGGCGTACCGGGGCAGGATGATCTCCAGCACCTCGGACACGATGTCCGGCTCGGTGAACCTCAGCGCCTCCAGGAACGCCCGGGCCGGCGGGGCGTCCGCGATCGCCCGCCGCACCGTGGGGAACCCCGTTCCGGCGGGGCCCGGCTCGTAGTCCGCGGGCAGGTAGGCGGCGGGGCGGTCGCGGGAGTCGAAGGGCTCGACCTGGCGCCCGTCCTCGAGCCGGATAATCGGCCGGGTGCGCGCCGGGCCGGGCGGGTCGCCGGGGACCCGCGGTTCGCGCCAGAGGTCCGGCTCGGCATGCAGGAACCCGTAGAACCGGATGATCCACTCATCGGGCTGGGCTTCGAGGAAGCTGCCCGTGGCTCTGGTGACCAGGTCCGCGGGGGTGACCTCACCGACGCCGATCTCCTCACGCAGGTAGTGGTGCAGCAGGGGAGTGTGGTCTTCGTTGCGGAGAAGATCGGCGAAGGCCAGCGGGAGGTCCGTCTGGAACAGCGCCCCGAGCTGGCCGGGGCCCAGGAGATCGCGCAGTCCCGCAGTGCTGGCCAGCTTCAGGTTCCGCGCCGTGGCGTAGCCGCCGCCGGCGGCGGGGATGAGGTCCTCCGTGGTGAGGGCGGCGGCGATCGCGTCGAAGAGCGGGCGCAGCATCGAGCCGGGCGGGAAGCGTGCCGGGTCGAGGGGAAGCGCTTGCAGGACCTCGACGGTGAGCAGCCCGCTGGCGCGCAGGTCGCGCACCACGTCCACGAGCAGGGTGGCGGTCTCGCGGACCAGGGCCTGGTTCGCGGGGTCGTCGCCCGGGACGTTGTCGCGGGCGGGCGTGGTCCGGTACGGGCCCTGGATCAGGAAGCCGAGGAAGGTCTCCTTCTGGGTCGGGAAGAACACGACCAGCGGGGAACTGTCCCGGGCGGTGAGCCGGGGTTCGCGGTCCGCGGGGCCGGTGGGGAACGCGAGCTCGACCCGCTGCCCGGCGTGGCCGAGGTCATCCAGCGGGCGGTCCCAGACGAGCCAGTCCTCGGTGCGGCGGTGCCCGGCCCGGTCCCGGCCCGGCCCGCGGCCCTCGGCCCGGGTCAGCGTGACGCGCCGGGCCGCCAGGGCCGGAGCGGCCGGGGCGCGCGTCCGGCGTTCGATGACCGTGTCGGCCACGGCGGCCCCGTGGGCCCGCAGCCGGGTGATGTTCCGCAGGAACAGCAGGGTCGCGGGCTCGATCCGGTTCAGCGCGGCGGAGATCTCCCCGACGGCGGTGGCCGGGGGGACCGCGTCGTGGTCGAACGGGAAGACGAACAGGGTCTCCGCGGGGTTCTCGTCGCCGGAGCCCGCGGGATCCACGGCGGACGGCCGGACGTAGTGGTCGATCAGGAAGTGCTCGGCGCCGCTGTGCACGCGCGGCGTCCTGGTGTACGCGTAGACCGACTTGAAGCCGATGCCGAACTGCCCGATCTTGGTCAGGTCCCCGGACTTGCTGCTCTGCGCGACTCCCGACACGCCCCGCACGTCGGCCTCGGTGAACGGCCGGCCATCGTGCCGGACCTCCAGGCGGTCGTCGAACAGCTCGAAGGACAGGCTGGTCGCGCCCGCGTCCTCCGCGTTCTGGATCAGCTCGAAGATGAAGTGGGTGCGCTCGCTGTACAGGTGCCCGAGCAGATCCAGCACGGCCGTGTCCCAGCCGTAGCGGGCGACGTTCTCGTCACGGATCTGCTCGTAGTCCGCTGGCACCCGTGACCTCCGCCCGCCCGCCGCGTGTCAGCGGGTCGTTCCCCATGCTGCCACGGCGGCGGGACGGGCGAGGCCCACCGGATCAGCGGGTGAAGGACTCGAAGACGTGGCTGAAGTACCAGGCCGGCTGGGTGAGCCCGGAGCAGCTGCCCGCCCCCTTGGTACCGGGGCAGCCGCCGTTGTCGCGTTGCAGCGCCCAGAAGGACAGCTCGGCGAGCCCGTGGCTGCGCGCCCAGTGCTCCACGGTGACCGCGTCGGCCTGGGTGAACGTCTCGTCCGGGCCGAAGTCGTCGATGCCGGGCATCTCGGTCACGCCGACCAGGTGCCACAGCCGGGCCGGGCTGGCCCCCGGGTACAGCGACTGGAGCTGGCTGACCAGCCCCGCGGCGGCGGTCTCGCTGTCGGTCGCCATTTCCTGCGCGGTGCCGTAGTAGTAGTCGAACGTCATGATGTTGACCACGCTGACCCGGGCGCCGTCGGCGACCGCGTTCTGCAGCACCGCCAGGCCCGCGGGCGTCAGCCCGGTGGCGAAGGTAGGCAGCGTGTACGAGAACTGGATGCTGCGGTGGTGCGCCGCGGCCCAGGCCTCGGTCAGCGCGATCGCCTCGTTGCGGCGGTTGATGCCCGCGGTGTTGGTGAGCGAGTCCGCTTCCACGTCCAGGTCGATGCGGGGGACGTGGTAGGTGGTGATCAGCTGCTCGAAGACCTGGGCGATCGCGGGGACGCTGGTGCAGCTGTCGGCCAGCTCGGTGCCGGTGGTGTCCGCGGAGTAGCCGCCGAACGACGGGATGACATTGCCGCCCCGGGCCTGGATGGCGGCGATGTCCTGGCCGAACGTCGTGGCCGAGATCGGCTCGGTGGTGTCGCCGTTCCAGTACGCCGTGCAGGAGCCGGTCTGGGCGGTCTGCAGGAAGGCCAGCGTCAGGTCCCGGGCGCCGGACTGCTGGGACAGGGGGGCCAGGCCGCCGTCGGTGGTGTCGTAGGTCTCGAAGTAGGGGGCGAAGACGTGCGGCGGCAGGCTGGCGCCGGCCCAGTGATCAGCGCGGGCCATGTCCGCGGCACTGGCTCCGGTCGTGGTGAGCCCGAGCGTGGCCGCCGTGACGAGGGCCGTGGCCGCGGCGGTCAGGGCCGCCCGGAGCGGGGAGCGTCGTCTCATGCGCGGATCCTTTGGTTCGGGCCGCGAAGCGCGGCAGACCTGCACACCAATCAAATAGGAAAGTTTCCTATTTGATTGGGGAGAGTAGCCCGGGTCCGGAGGGGCGTCAAGGGTCCGCACGGGATGCGGCCGCCGGCCGGCCCCGGGAGGGGGCGGGGCCGGCCGGCGGCGCGGTGGGAGAGGGTCGTTACGGGAAACTGGTCACGGTGCTCGGTGTGGTGTTGGTGGGCGTGACCGCCCCGGTCGTGTTGATCACGTGGCTGATCGTGCCCACGTTCCCGAGGGAGACCGTGAGCAGGTCATGCCAGGCGATCCCCGAACCGGTAGGCGACTGGAACGCCATGGCCGAGTTGACGGCCGGATTGACGTTGAAGTAGCAGTAGCTGCCGAGGCCCCAGGCGCCGAACGAGGTGACGTTGCTGGCCACGGCGATCGCGGGATAACCGTTGGAGCTGCCGTTCATCCAGGCCGCCTGGTTCGGCGGGTCGTACGGCATCTCGTTCTGGAAGAAGATGATCTTTCCGTTCTGGCCGTTCCAGGCCACCTCGGTCTTCTGGTAGTGCTCGACGAACAGGCCGGTCGCCTCGACGTTGTTGCCGTTGACGGTCATGCCGTTGTCGGCGGTATTGGTCGTCCAGCCGACCGTTCCGGAGTTGCCGTGGTCGGCGCGCCAGGCCCAGACGTCGTCCACGATGGTGTCGCCTGCGTTCACGACCAGGCTGGACGTGGCCTTCCCGGCGATGTCGCCGCCGATCCGGAAGAACGTGTCCTGGACCGAGATCGGGTTGCTGGCGTGGCTCACGGTCGAGCCAGCGGTGCCGACCGTCAGCAGGGCCGCCGAGTTGGTCGTGCCGGCGTCGAACAGCAGGCCGTCTATCCGGACTCCGTCGACGTCCGCGACCTGCATGGTGTTCACGCCGTTCTGGGGAATCAGCGTCGGGAACCCGAGGCCGAGAATCGTGGTGTTGGCGTGCGTCACGTTCAGGGTCTGGTTCAGGCTGTAGACGCCCGGCGTGAAGAGCAGGTTGCAGCCCTCGGCCAGCGCGTTGTTGATGGTGGCCGCGCTCATCGACGGGTCGGCGACGAAGAACTGGCTCATCGGGACCGAGGTACCCGGCGTCGGGCCGTTGGCCCAGCTGGGACCGGACGCGTTGGTCCGCAGCGACGGCTCGAACACGTGGTAGTTACCACTCGAGTCGATGTACAGGTAGGGAACGTCCCGGGACACCGGGGTGGTGGCCAGCGTGGTCATCGGCGGGGTCGGGAAGCTCTGCCCCGGGGCGCCGTTCACGCCCGAGAACACCATGTTCCAGACCGAGCCGCTCCAGCTGCCGAAGTTGCTGTCCCGTGAGTACCACTGCTGCTGCGATACCGAGGAGACCTGGCCGGAGACCTTGGTGTCGGCGATGTAGCCGCCGCTCGCGTAGCCGTAGCTGGCCGGGTAGAGCTCCAGGCCGCCGTGGACGTCCATCCGGCGGAACGGGCCCGCCTGCGCCACAGCCCAGCGGTCCGACCCGTTGGACGGGTTGATCGCCATGTTCTCCGCCGACCGCCAGAAGTTGTCCGTGGCGTTACCAGTGCCGTCGAAGGAGTCCACGGTGACGTCGCCGTTGATCGTGACGTCGTCCGGGTTCTGGCCGAGGCCCTGGATGGAGGTGTAGTAGCCGATGTTGGCCTCGGCGCTGTAGGTGCCCGGCTTGAACAGCAGGGCGTAGCGC